>JAABVA010003287.1_pt1 | contig 15506 bp, 17 predicted proteins | sample 5560331 | NCBI WGS metagenome assembly JAABVA01 (sample SAMN12812661, study PRJNA571458) | rock metagenome | isolation source: Antarctica rocks | place: Antarctica: Victoria Land, Mt New Zealand sud | collected 2016-01-07 | reverse complement strand
GTCGAGCTGGTCGGGTGAGCTGGCCTTCAGCCGGGCAGGGAAGGAGCTGTCCTGGGCCACCCACGCCGCAGGCTGCGGGCCGAGGGTCGCCGAGTCCCAACCCTGCTGCAGGCCGGTCAGCACCTGCGTGGACTCCATGGCGCGCACGGAGACCGTGACGCATTGGTCGCGGATCACCGGGGACGTGGCCGCGTAGTTCCTGGCGGCTTCGGCAAGTGGCGGCGTGGCTTCCGGGTCGGCGACCACGGTGAGCGTGGTGTTGCCCTTGACGCAGGCCTTGGCGGCCTGGGCACCCTGCTGGCTCACGGTGTCCCGTAGCTTGAACCAGCCGAAGGTCAACAACGTCGTGACCACCAGCAACACCACGACGACGACGGGCCCACGGCTGACGCCGCGCGCTGCCGCTGCGTCACGATGGCGGGCCACGGGTGCTCCTGTTCGGTGTCCGACCGGGTGTCCTCCCCACCCTACTGAGCGAGCCGGGGTCCGCCGCGGTTCGGACCGGACGAACACTGGCCCAGCCAGGCCACGATCGCCGACCCCAGCTTGGTGCCCGAGTGCCACGCCGTCTCCACCTTGGGCGTGCCCCAGCCGTCACCGCACAACCCGATGCCCGCGGCATCGTCGAAGTAGCACGGGGCATCCCGGCGCTCGACCGGGCGGGCATGGGTCCACCGGTGCGCGTGGGTCCAGTGCACGACGAGGTGCACCTCAAGGACGGCCGCCGCGGCGGCCAGCACCGCGGGCACCACCGCATCCGGGTCGTCGACGTGGCCGGCGGCCAGCACGGAGCTGGTGTGCGCCACCAGCACTGGGGCTCGGTCGCCACGGCGCGCGCCGTCGTCGGCCACCAGCGCGAGCACGGGGTGGTCGTTGACGAACATCGCGGTCAGCTCACCCCAGGTGCGCAGCGCGGTGCCGATGACCACCGTGATCACCGGCTCCCACCTGCGGCCGTCGAGCTGAGCGCGGGCATTCGTCAGCTCAGGGGCAAGCAGCCGCAGCGCCGACGGGTCGGGCATGGCCAGCACGACCACGTCGTAATCGACGCCATCCAGCACCGGGCCGGGCCCGACGCCGGTGACGGCGCTGCCCAGGCGCACGTCGAGCCCCCCGGCGAGGTCGGCCACCAGCTGGCGAAGCCCACTGGGGCAGCGCCAACGCCACGGTCCGCGGCTGTTGTGCGAGCCCTCGGGGGAGTGCACGGCCACCGTGTCCGTCCACGGCTGCGCCAGCCCGCGGCGTTGCCAGTCGGCGGCGACGGCGGCGAACTCGGCGGAGGCCACGGTGAAGTAGGCAGCTCCAGTGTCGACCCGGCGCTCGTGCAGCCGGGGGCTGGCCATCCGTCCGCCGGCCGCGCCGGCGCGCTCGTGCACCACCACGTCGACCCCGGCGGCGCGCAGGACCCGCGCGCACGCCACCCCGGCGATCCCCGCGCCTATCACTGCGACCGCCACGAGTGGCGAACCTACGGCGCCCGGCGGGCTCCCGCAGCGCCACCGGGAAAGCGGTCGGGCTGGCGGTGGGTGGCGTCGCGCACCGTACCGACGAACTCCTCGACCAGGTCCTCCAGGGCCACGACACCCACCGTCGCACCCGCCTCGTCCACCACCCGACCCAGGTGAGCCGACGCCCGGCGCAGCCCCGCCAGCGCCACGTCGAGGTGGTCGGTGACCGCAACGGCGGGCCACTGCCGCACCCGGCTGACGGGGATGACTGTCTCGGGGCCGGCACCGTCGTCGAGGACCGCGTCCAATACGTCCTTGACGTGGAGGTAACCGGTCAGCGCTCCGTCCGCGGCCTGCACCGGGTAGCGGGAGAACCCGGTCTGCGCCACCGCGTGTTCGAGCGCGCCGAGGGTCGGACCCGCCTGACCCCGTGGCAGGCTGCGCACCTTCTCCAGCGGGATCAGCACCTCGCTCACCGTCCGGCCGCGGGTGGTCAACGCCTGGGTGAGGCGGCGGTGCTCGCTGGCGTCGAGCATGCCCTCCGATCGCGACTCGGCGATCATCCCGGCCAGCTCACCCGGGGTGTACGCGGTGTCGAGTTCGTCCTTCGCCGCGACCCCGAACGCGCGGAGGGTGCGGTTGGCGAGGAAGTTGTAGGCGCCGATCAGCGGGCGCACTGCCCGGACGAACGCCAGGTGGGCGGGCACCAGGAGCAGCGCAGTGCGCTCCGGGCCCGCGATGGCGATGTTCTTGGGCACCATCTCCCCGAGCAGGATGTGGAGCACGACGACCAGGGCCAGCGCGATGGTGAACGCGATCGGGTGCAGCAGAACCGCGGGTACCCGCAGTGCCTCCATGGGCAGCGCGATGAGGTTCGCCACGGCGGGCTCACCGACCCGGCCCAGCAGGATCGAGCAGATCGTGATGCCCAGCTGGGCCCCGGCGAGCATGAGCGAGAGCTGCTCACCGGCCTCGATCACGGTGCGGGCGCCGCGGCGACCCTGGGCCTCGAGCGTCTCCAATCGGTCGCGTCGGGCGGTGATGAGCGCGAACTCGGCGCCGACGAAGAAGGCGTTGCCGCCCAGCAGGAGCACGGCAAGGACGACGGCGACGGCGTCACCCACGGTCGGTCACCTCCCCGCCGGGGTCGTCCCGGCGGTCCGGCTCGGGTCGGGTCGGCTCGGGGTGCAGCCGCACCACGTCCACCCGCCTGCCGTCCATCTTTTCGACGGTGAGGCTCCAGCCGTCCAACTCCACCACGTCGTGCACGGCAGCGACTCGACCGAAATTGGCCTGGACCACGCCACCGAGGGTTTCGTACTCCCCGTCGGGGGCGGTGAAGCCCGTGGCGTCGGCCACCTCGTCGACCCGCAGGAGCCCGGAGAGCTCCCAACCGCCGTCGAAGCGCCGCACGTCCACATCCTGCGCGTCATGTTCGTCGCGGACGTCGCCGACGATCTCCTCGATGAGGTCCTCCATCGTGACCATGCCCGCGGTGCCGCCGTACTCGTCGACCACGAGGGCCACCTGCAGCCCGTCACCACGCACCCGGTCCAGCAGCGCGTCGCCGTCCAGCGTAGCGGGCACCGTGGGCACCCGCCGGACGATGCGGGCCAGGGTGGTGCTGTGCCGCTGCGTGTCCGGGACCACGAACGCCTGCTTGACGTGCACCACACCCAGGGGGTCGTCGAGGTCTCCCTGCACGACGGGGAAACGGGAGAACCCGGTGCGCCGCGCCGCCGCGATGAGGTCGTCGACGGTCTCGTCCGCCGACAACGTCTCGATGCGCACCCGGGGGGTCATCAGCTCGTCGGCGGAGCGCTGGCCGAAGCGCAACGAGCGATCGAGCAGCGCGGCGGTGCCGGCGTCGAGCGAGCCCTGCTCGGCGGAGGTGCGCACCAGCGAGCCCAGTTCCTGAGGCGAGCGCGCCGAACGCAGCTCCTCGGCCGGCTCGATGCCCATTCGTCGCACCAACCCGTTGGCGGTGCCGTTGAGCGCGGCGATGACCACCTTGAAGGTCCGGCTGAACGCCGCCTGGGCGCCTGCGGTGAACCGGGCCGTGGGCAGCGGGCGGGCGATGGCCAGGTTCTTGGGCACCAGCTCGCCGAACACCATGGACAGCGACGTCGCGATCAGCAGTGCCAGCGCCAGCGACACCCCGCTCGCCACCGATCGGCCGACGCCCAACGCGCTGAACCCCGGTCGCAGCAGGTCGGCCAGCACGGGTTCGGCGATGTAACCGGTGATGAGGGTGGTGATGGTGATGCCCAGCTGGGCGCCGCTGAGCTGGAACGACAAGGTGCGGTGCGCGTGCTGGACCTGCTTGGCGCGCCGGTCCCCGTCCTTGGCATGGGCGTCGACCGTGCTGCGTTCGAGCGCGGTGAGGGAGAACTCTGCGGCGACGAACAGCGCGGTTCCTGCGGTGAGGGCGAGGAAGCCGAGGATGCCGAGGACGGTGAACAGGACGGCCATCACTGCGACCCGGGTAGCGTGGTCGGCGAGCGGCGGCCGGGAGGTTCTCCCGGCCCGGTACTCGCAGCCTCCCCGGGATGCTCGGCTTGGTCCGGCGGGCCGTGCTGGTCTGGCGTGCTGGCGGGCGCCGGGGCGGCCGCAGCGGGGGAGGGTGCCTCAGGCACCACGGTCCTTCCTCGTGGGGTCACGGTGTGCTCCGTGATGAGGATGCTGGGTGACGACACTTGCTGGTGACGGGACAAATCAGCCGAGCTCGGGCCAATCGTACGGGAGGACTCCGACGATCAGCCCATCCTGGCCGCCACGTCGGGAGGGAAACCGCCGGTGGCGACGGGGCCCCACCGGGTCGGGGTGATCCGCAGCAACGACTTGCCCTGGCTGGTCATGGCAGCTGTGTACTCGTCCCAGTCGGGGTGCTCGCCGGAGATCGAGCGGAAGTAGTCGACGAACGGCTCGGCCGCCTCGGGCAGGTCCAACACCTCGGCGGTGCCGTCGAGCTGCACCCAGGCGTCGTCCCAGTTGTCGGAGAGCACGCACACGCTGACCTCGGGGGTACGCCGGGCATTCGCCGTCTTGGCCCGTTGCGGATAGGTGGAGATGACGATGCGACCGGCCGGGTCGACCCCGCAGCTCACCGGGGACAGCTGCGGGCGACCGTCGCGACGGGTGGTGACGAGGATGGCGTGGTGGCGGGGGCGGACGAACTCCAGGAGTTCGTCGAGGGACACGGTGTCGGCGGACGCGACGTTGGCAGCCATGTGGGAAAGGCTAGTGCGCTCACCATCCACTGGGCAGCGGACGGCCCTCGGCGAAACCGGCGGCCGACTGCACCCCCAGCACAGCGTTCGCGTGCAACTCGCCCAGGGTGCGGGCACCGGCGTAGGTGCAGGTGCTGCGCACCCCGGAGCAGATGTGGTCGAGCAGGTCCTCCACCCCTGGTCGCTGCGGGTCCAGCCGCATCCGCGAGGTGGAGATGCCCTCCTCGAACAATCCCTTGCGGGCCCGGTCGAACGCGCTGTCGGCGCTGGTCCGGGCGGCCACGGCGCGTTTGGACGCCATGCCGAAGCTCTCCTTGTACAGCTGGCCGGCCTCGTCGCGGTGCAGATCACCGGGTGACTCCAGGGTGCCGGCGAACCAGGAGCCGATCATGACGTTCGACGCACCCGCGGCCAGGGCGAGCGCGACGTCCCGGGGGTGGCGCACTCCGCCGTCGGCCCACACGTGTCCACCCAGCTCGGCGGCCGCGGCGGCGCACTCGGCCACCGCGGACAGTTGGGGGCGACCGACGCCGGTCATCATCCGGGTGGTGCACATCGCGCCGGGGCCGACGCCGACCTTGACGATGTCGGCGCCAGCGGCGAGCAGGTCACCCGTTCCGGCCGCGGTGACCACGTTTCCCGCCACCAGGGGTACCCCGAGCTGCCGGGCCCGTACCGCGGCCAGGGCGTGCAGCATCTTCTCTTGGTGGCCGTGCGCGGTGTCGAGCACCAGGAGGTCGGCCCCGGCCTCGACCAGCGCGCCGCTCTTGGCGGCCACATCGCCGTTGATGCCGACGGCAGCGGCCACCCGCAGCCGACCCTGGGCGTCCAGCGCCGGATCGTAGATGCCCGCGCGCAGCGCCCCGGTGCGGGTGAGCACACCGGCCAACGCGCCGGCCTCGTCCACCAGCACCGCGAGCGGGGCGTGCGCGTCGTGCAGAGCGTCGAACACTGTGCGGGGGCTGGTGTGGACTCCCAGGCGCACGAAGTCGGTGTCCATGACCTCCGACAGCCGAGCGAAGCGGTCGACACCGATGCATCGCGCGTCCGTGACCACCCCGACGGGCTCACCGTCGGCGACCACTACGGCCGCGCCGTGCGCCCGCTTGGACAGCAGCGCCAGGGCGTCGGACACTGCGTCGTCGGGGCCGAGGATGACCGGTGTGTCGGCGACGTGGTGGCGGGACTTCACGAAGGACACGGTGTCGGCGACAGCCTCCGCGGGCAGGTCCTGCGGCAACACCACCAGCCCGCCGCGCCGGGCGACGGTCTCGGCCATTCGGCGCCCGGCCACTGCGGTCATGTTGGCCACCACCACGGGAATGGTGGTGCCGGACCCGTCCGAGCTGGACAGGTCGACGTCGAACCGCGAGGTCACGTCGGTGCGACCCGGCACCAGGAACACGTCGTCGTAGGTGAGGTCGTAGGGCGGGGCCTGGCCGTCGAGGAAGCGCACGTGCGGCCACGCTACCTGGCCGTACGCCTGCCTCGCGGGCGTTGGGCTATGCGCCGTGGTCACGGTGCGGGGGCGGGCGTCGGTCAGTAGTGTCCGCGCATCCGCCGGGATACCGACCGTGCGTCGGGGTCGTAGACGACCCGGTACAGCGGTTCGGCCCACAGGCGGGTGGGCAGCGGCATCGGCGGATCGGCGAGCGGACGCAAGCGTCCCGGCGGCCGGGCGCCGGCACGGCCCTCGTCGTGCCATTGCGCCAACCTGGCCGCGGACCGCGCGAAGGCGTCGAACATCGCCGGTGCAGCGCTGGATTCGAGGTCACCGTCGAGGTGCTCGCGGGCCAGGGCGAGCCTGAGGTCGCGCGCGTACGGGGCCGGGCCGTCACCGTCGCGTGCGGTGTCGAGGACAGCGGCAGTCAGCTCGGAGTCGTGCGTCCAGGAGCGTCGGTTGAAGTTGTCCGAGCCCACCGATGCCCACACGTCGTCGATGACGCAGACCTTCGCATGGACGTACACGGGCGTACCGGCGTGGTTCTCGATGCCGTAGACGGCGACCCGGTGCGGCGCTGCGGACCGGATCGCGGCCAGGGCGGCCCGTCGACCCACGATGTTGGGCGGCAGCGACAACCGTCCATCCTGATCGGGATGGTGGGGGAGAACGGCGATCATGTGCAGGAGCGGATTGGCCCGCAACGCGGTCGCGAGCCGGTCGCCGACCTCGCTCGACCAGAGGTACTGGTCCTCGACGTAGATCAGCTCCCGGGCCCGGCCGAGGGCCTTGAGGTACCCGCGGGCGACGCTGCGCTCACCCTTGGCAGCGAACGGGTAGCCGCCGAAGCGGCGGGCGTAGGTGCGTAACAGCTGCACGCTGTGCGGCCCGGTCACTGGGGGTGGCGGTAGCGGCGCGGGCAATGCTGCCCGCGTCCGGTCGTCTGCACGTATCCGGTCGGACAGCGCACGCACCGGGCTCCTGCTCAGGGCTTGCTGGTCGTTCCAACGTTCCCGGAAGACGGTCTCGACGTCCGCCACGGCCGGTCCGGTGATCGACAGTTGGATGTCATGCCACGGGGGCCGGTCGCCGTACACGGCGGCCATCGGCTGGCGCTGCGGGTCGCCGTGGTGGTCGGCGTCGTCACGTCGGCTGTGGCACAGGTCGATACCGCCGACGTAGGCGACGTCGAACTCGGGCCGTCCTGGGTGGCGCAGCACGACGAACTTCTGGTGGTGCGAGCCACCGGTGCGCACCCGCATGTCCAGCAGGCAGCTCCCGCCTGCCTCGTTGATCTCCACTCCCAGGTGTCGGTTCTCGGCGGCGGAGAAGGCCAGCCGATCCCAATGCGAACGCCAGACCAGCCCGCACACCAGTACGCCCCGCTTCGCAGCCCGGCACAGCATCCGGCCCACCTCGCTGTGCGGGTCGCCGGTCAGTCGCTCGTCCGGGTCGCCCCGCCAGTCGGCAAAGGCAAGCAGGTCACCGGAGCGCAGGCGATCGACGGCCTGCGCCAGTTCGGCAAAGTAGGTGGCGCCGTGGATCAATGGGCTCACCAGGTTCCCGTGCGACCACGCTTCACCCGGTGGGTGCCGCTCGTCGAGCACGGTGTCGGCGTTGCCGCGTTGTTCGGCGGTGAGGAACCAGTCGGCAGGCGGCACGGGTACTGCTTACCGGCATGAATGGCCGCGACACAACCTCGGCCGAGCAGCGAAAATGGCGGGTGGTGGTCTGCGGAGGATCGCTCGGACGGGAGGTTCGGTAATGGCTCGGTGTGTGGCGCTGGTGCGGGGCATCAACGTCGGCGGGAACAAGAAGTTGGTGATGGCGGAGTTTCGGGAGGTACTCGCCGGGCTCGGGCTGACCGCCGTCCGCACGCACCTCAACAGCGGCAACGCAGTGTTCACCGCCGACGCGACCCCTGCCGCGCTGGAGGCCCGCATTGCGGCGGCCGTGGAGCGCGAGCTGAGCCTGCGGGTGAGTTGCCTGGTGCGCACGGCCGCCGAGGTGCGGGCGGTCCTCGACGGCAACCCGCTGCTGCAGCCGGACAGGAACGGCTCGCGGATGTTCGCCGTCTTCCTCTCCGCTGAACCCGATGCGGCACTGCGGGCCGCCCACGACCCGGCGGTTCTCGACCCCGGCCATGTGGCGGTGGGCGACCGGGTGGTCTACCAGTGGTGCCCGGACGGTTTGTCGGCCGCCCCCGACCTCGGCACGTTCCTGGCCAGGCGCTGGAAGGTCACGGTGACCGCGCGAAACTGGAACACCGTGACGAAGCTGGCCGCGCTGCTCGAGGGTTGAGGCGCCGGCGCAATCACCCGGAGGGTGGCGACGACGAGGGGTTGACAACGGTGTTCTCCGATTCTATCTTGGTGTTCAACCGAACGGTTGAACACAAGGAGGAAGGCGATGGCGGCTGATCCGCTGTCCCGGGTGTTCTCGGCCCTGGCCGATCCCACGCGGCGCGACATGGTGGCGAGGCTCGCTGTCGGTGACGCAGGAGTGAACGAGCTCGCCGAGCCCTACGACGTGACCGTCCAGGCCGTCTCCAAACATCTCAAGGTGCTCCAGGACGCCGGTCTGGTCAGCCGCACCCAGCAGGCCCAGCGCCGCCCGGCGCACCTTGAAGCCGAAGTCTTCGAGCTGATGACCAGCTGGATCGAGCGCTACCGCCGCCAGGCCGAGGAGCGCTACGCCCGCCTTGACGACGTTCTCCGGTCGATACCGGACGACACCGAACCCACCGCAGGACCCCAGACAGGAGCACCGACATGACCACCACCCGCGAGACCGAGATCACCGCCGACCCCGACGTCCCGCTCGTCCGGATTACCCGGGAGTTCGACGCCCCGCCGGTGAAGGTCTTTCGGGCCCACACCGATCCCGAGTTTGTCGTCCAGTGGCTCGGGCCCCGTCGACACGAGATGCGGATCGACCACTACGACTGCCGCACCGGCGGGTCCTACCGCTACCTGCACGTCAGCGACGGCAACGAGTTCGGCTTCCACGGCTGCTTCCACGAGGTGCGGCCCGCGGAACTCATCGTCCAGACCTTCACCTTCGAGGGCATGCCCGACGGGGTGGCGCTGGAGAAGCTGCGCTTCTCCGACCTCGGCGACGGCCGCACCCGGCTGGCTGCGACGTCGCTCGTCGACTCGTTCTCCGACCGCGACGCCTTCATAGCCAGCGGGATGGAGGACGGCGCCCGCGAGGGCTACGAGCGCCTGGACGAACTGCTCGCCCGCTGACGCTCGACGCGAGGCCCACGCCGTCGCCCTATGCCTGGGGCCGTGCGAACCGCCGGAGCACTGCCTCGCGTCGTCGGTGCGGACGCAGGACACACGCCGGGCAAGGATCGCCATGACCGGCACGTAGCGACACTCGGGCCCGTCTGCTTTGTGGTTTCGAGCGGCCGTTGAGGATCCAGCATGGAACCCACTGCGAACGTAACGTCCGGTGCCCCCTGTCGGGCGATTGCGATCATGCCAGGTGAGCGCTCGAGGCCGAGCACCCGTGGGTGCCGAGCTGCGAGGAAATCGGGTGACGTGCCCCAGGCCGCAGCCGACATCAGCGATCGTTCCTGCCGTCATGATCTCGACGAACGTGTCCAACAGCGCGCGGTCCGGCGGCTTGCAGCGAGTTCCTCACCCAGCTGGGCGTCGTACGCCCTCGCGACCGGTAATCAACCAGCGCCGGGCGGGATCCCACCCACCTTGCCCAAGCGCGCGGGCGTAGCGGCGTGGGGCTGCACGGTAGCGCTGTGGCTCCGGCCGCGGGGATGCCGTCCAGGGCCAGGTCGACGAGCGCTGCGACGGCCACCCCCGGCCGGCCGCGAGGGGCCAGCCGGGGGTGGCCGGGCTACCTCATACCCGCCATCAACGCCGTGTCCGCTCGGTGTTCGGGCGGCCGGGATAGTCGCACAGCCAGGACCTCGGGGAGCCCGCCTGCCGCCATCAAGCACCGCGTTCAGCGAGGTGTCAGCGTGTAGCACGACCGTCAGTAGGTGCTCGAGGGACATAGTGCACGCCGACCCGGTGCCGGACGGCGTGGCCGGTGAACGGGGTCGGTGCCAGCCACCCGGCTTGGCGGCAGGCAGGATGCAGTCGCACACTGTCATCGGGTAGTCGTTCGGCGAACGGGTTGACGAAACAGGGATGCACGCCGACGTAGACGAACGAGCCGCCGGGCGCCAGGACGCGAACACACTCACTGACCAGTTGCCAAAGTCCTCGGTCGCTGGTGCGACACCACGCCTGAAGCAGTCAAGGTCGGTGTGGGTGAGCATCGAGAACATCAGCCGCGCCGAGCCGCCTGACCGGCAGGGCCCGGGCTACTCGCATCCGGGTTCGGGCCACGCTGAGCTGGTCCGCGCTGTAGTCCACCCCGAGCACGGTGAAACCGCGGCTACGCATAATGTCGGTGTGCAGTCCGGTGCAGCGGCATGGACGATGATCGATCGACGAAACCCGACCGTCGCGCGGCCGTAGGCCGCAGACGCCGAGCACACTGCCCAGGAGGCACCTGATGAGCGATACCCCGACCAATTCGATGGATCGCACGCAGGCTGCCGCAGCCGTATTGGCCGCGAAGAAGCGGCTTGGAATGTGCTGGGAAAGGCTGGCCGAGGTAGTCGGCCGCTCCACCGTGTGGACGACGTCGGCGTTGCTGGGCCAGCAGTCACTCACCGATGAGCAGGCCGCCGCGGTCGGTTTCGCCCTGGACCTCGATGCCGGTGTCGTGTCTGCACTGATGCTACCCCCGAATCGCGGCGCCGCCGCCGTCGACACGAGCGACCCGTTGGTCTACCGGCTCACCGAGGTCGTGCAGGTGTACGGCGCTACGATTTCGGAGCTGGTCCGCGAGGAGTTCGGCGATGGCATTGTCAGCGCGATCGACTTCGAGATGGACCTCGACCGCGTCGCCGATCCCAAAGGCGACCGGGTCCGGATCGTCCTCAACGGAAAGTTCCTGCCCTACCGGATCTGGTAGGTCGTTCGTCCGCAGCGCGACACACGGTGGAGACCGTCCGGGCAGCGTCCATGAGCGACGCTGTCATCTGGCTGATGTGCGGGTGTCCGGTCGCGGTCACTGCTTGGCAACCAGAACTTCACCCTCGAGGCCATCGGGGTCGCGGAAGAACATGCTGTGCACCGAGCCGAAGTCGTTGACGGTGCCGTCGCTCGCCCCGGTGTCGATCAGGTGCTGACGGATCGTCGCGAAGGCCGCAGTTGATGCGGCCTGGAAGCCGAGGTGGTCGATGCGACCCCGTCCCCACATCGGGGTCTGTCGGTCGGGCTCGGTGTTGCCCTCGATCGTGACGATGTTCAGCTCGGTGTGCGGGCCGATCCGGATCACGGTCATCGTTTCACCCGGATCCTGCCCGTGCGGTCGGGTCGGTCCGACCTCGGCGTCGAACACCTCGGCGTAGAAGCGGCCAAGCCGAGCGACGTCCTTGGAGATCCAGGCGATGTGGTTGATGCCGTCGAGCAGCATGTCCTTTTCCCTTTCCCTGGGCGAGCTGGCTCCAGTGGTTTCAGATGATCACGCAGCGCCCAGAAGAGTTCACCTTCAGGGCAGCCCCGCCGCCCGCCGCCCCGCCGCGTCGGCGCGGAGCCGGCACGCCGGGGGTCTGGCACGGTAACCCGATGATGACCGATGACCCGTTACATGGCTTGCTACGTTGCGGATAATGCGCGGCAGCCCGCCAGCCTGCGTAGTCGCCGATCACCGCCGTCGTTCGAACACGGTCAGCAGGTTGCCGTCCGGGTCGCACACCCCGAACTCGACCGTCTCCCAGTCGGTGGCCGTCAGCGGGGCGTTGGGGTGCACCACACCCAGCTGCTGGCACCGCTGGTGGAGCTGATCGACGCCGCTGACCTCGATCCGGCAGGACCCTGAGCCAGCCAGGTGACGCTCGGCGCCCCGTGCGTGGCCGTCGGCGGCCAACCACACGTGCAACTCGACACCGTCCCGACGGCAGATGCCCAGACCGGGACCGACCTCGATCAGGCCGAGGGCCGCCTCCAGGAAGGTCACCGCCCGTCGTTCGTCTGACACCGGCAGTGTCGGCACGGCCGCGCGCAGTCGCGGGCCCTCGTCATCCGCCAGCCGCTCCATCAGCAGCCCGTCATGCGCGGTGCCGCTGGGGTCGCGCTCGTACTGGCGCAGCATCCCCACGGGGCGAAACCCCACCGACTCGTAGCACCCGCACAGCCCGGGTGTTGGCCACCGCGGGGTCGATCGTGATGCGGTGATGCCCGCGCTCGTGGATCAGGAAGTCGACGAGCAGCCGCACCGCCTCGCTCCCGAAGCCATGCCCCTGGTGCGCCGCGCCGAGGTAGACGTCGACGGTGGCGTGCCGGTATCGCGGGGTGGTCTCCTCCCCGTACTGAATCCCGCCAGCCACCGACCCGTCGACCTCGATCACGAGCAGGTGGGTGTCCGTGCTGCCGTCGAGGTCAGCGGCGATCACCTCCGGCGGGTCGGGCGCGCCCCACCAGCGCGCCACGGATCCCTCGGCGAGCATGTCACGTAGCGCGGGTACGTCGTCGACGGTGCCGGGACGCAGGAGCAGTCGCCGACCGATCAGCCGGGGGAGCAGGGTGGGGTGGGTCACGCCCAGATCATGCGCACGTCGGCGTCGCGTCTGCACGCCGCGCCGGGCAGGATCGAACCCATGCGCATCGCACTCCTGGGAACCGGACGGATGGCGACACACCTCGGCCGGCACCTGCTCGCTGGCGGTCACGAACTCACGGTCTGGAACCGCACGCCGGACAAGACCGCTGCCCTGGTGGTGTCGGGCGCGAAGGCCTTGGACACCCCGGCTGAGGCCGTGGCGGGCGCCGACGCGGTGGTGACGGTGCTGTTCGGGCCCCCGTCGGTGCGCGAGACGGTGCTCGCCCCCGATCTGCTGGCCGCCGGCGTCCTGTGGTTGGACGTGACCACCGTCGGGCCGGACGACGCCGATGCTTTCGCCGCGGCGGCTGCCGAAAAGGGGGTGCGCTATGTGGCGGCCCCGGTGCTGGGTTCGATGACCCCGGCCGCGGCCGGAATGCTGGGCGTGCTGCTCGGCGGCGCACCGCATGATGTGGCAGCGGCCAGGGAGCTCGCGCTGCTGTGGGGTGACGAGGACAAGATCCGTGAGCTGGACAGCCCGCGCAGCGCCGCCGCCGGCAAACTGGTGGCCAACCTGGCGTTGGGGGTCGCTACCCAGGGCGTCGCCGAGGCGCTCACCTATGCCTCGGACACGGGCCTGGACCGCGACGTGGCGCTCTCGCTGCTCTCCGGTTCGGTCCTCGGGGCCGTGGTGGCGGCCAAGAAGCGGCAGCTGTCCGAGCGGGACTACGAGCAGGCCGAGTTCAGCGCGAGCGCGCTGCTCAAGGACATGGACCTGGTGTTGTCGGCCACGCTCGGGCTGCACGCGGTGCAGGCCACCCGCGACGCCCTGGAGGCGGCGGTGGAGGACGAGCGCGGCGACGAGGACTTCTCCGTCATCACCGACGTGTGACACGTCGTCCAGCACCGACGGGTGACGCTCAGACCAGCAGGTCGCCGCGCCACACGGTGACCGCGCTGCCGCCGAGGTGCACCCGGTCGCCGTCGAGCCTCATCGCCACCTCGCCACCTCGCCGCCGCGGGCGCTGGCCTGCTCCCCGCGCAGCTCGCTGCGGCCGATTCGGGCCGCCCAGAACGGTGCGAGCACGCAGTGCGCCGAGCCCGTCACCGGGTCCTCGCCCACCCCGACCCCCACGCCGAAGAAGCGGCTGACGCAGTCGATGCCCGCCCGATCACCCGCGGCGGTGACGATGACTCCGCGGTGGGGCAACGATGCGAGCGCCGCCGGGTCGGGCCGCAGACCCCGCACCGCTGCTGCCGACGCCAACTCCACGAGCAGGTCGAAACGGCTGTGGTGCACCGAAACGACGTCGGTGTCCAGCGCGGCGGTGAGGCCGTGGCGCGTCGTCGCCTGCACCGGCTCCAACGCGGGAAAGTCCAGCTCTACCTGCCCATCAGTGAGCACCGAACACCGAAGCTCGCCGCTGCGGGTGTGAAACACCACGTCGCGTCCCAGGACGTGCGTGGTGGCCAAGGTCGCGTGCCCGCACAGGTCCACCTCCACCAACGGCGTGAACCAGCGCAGGTCCACGTCACCGTCGGGACGGGTGACCGCGAACGCCGTCTCTGAGAGGTTGAGCTCGAAGGCGACGTGCTGCATCCAGCCTTCGTCCGCCGGGGTGTCGAGCAGGCACACGGCAGCGGGGTTGCCGCGAAACGCCTCGGTGGTGAACGCGTCTACGACCGTGATGGGAGTGGCCACGCGCACCATCACACCACCCGTTGTTGGGGCGTCGCTCACCTGCCGGCGACGTAGTGGCTCTTGACCTGCGTGGCGGTGAGTGCGGTGGTGTACACCGCCGCGTAGGCGAGGCTGCCCGCGAAGTAGGAACTGGACGGCTGGGAAGTCCAGCCGTTGAGGTTGTCGAAGCCGATGCGCCAGAACCCGGCGTAGGCCTGTGCGGTGGTGACCGCGGGGTCGCTGGCGACCAGCGTGCCGTCGACGTAGAGGGCCATACCGGCGGTGGACAGGGTAGCGACGGCGTGATGCCAAGCACCGTCGTTGTAGAAACTGGGGCTGGTGACGGTTCGCACGGCGTTCGGGTAGACGCCGAAGACCACCTGGCCGGAGTTGGTCAGGTAGACGTGGCGGTCGTAGGTGTTGGAGGTGCCAGTCTGGGCGTTGCCGAAGCCGATCAGTTTACCGCCGGTCGTGGTGGTGGTGTTGAACCACACCTCCACTGTGAACACCGCCGGGTTGGCCACCGAGGTAGCGGTGGAGATGTAGTTGTTGGTGCCGTTCAGCCGTGCCGATCCGCCGGTGTCTCGAGCGCATGCCTTCGCAGCCGTTCGGGTGATGGTGCCCTGGTAGGTGCCTGCGCGGCCATTGCCGGAGATGTCGGCTGCTGTGGTGCCGGTGTCGCTGAGGGGGTAGGCGAAGAACGCCCGGTCACCGATCGCGGCGTTGGTGCAGGTGAAGTAGGTCGCGGAGCCGACGGTGTTGGTGGAGTTGGTGATGCGGGCGGTGAACGGCGTGGCCGCGAACGACGCCGGTGGTGGGCCCAGGCCGACGAGCAGCAGCGCGAGGAACCCGCTGAGCAACGCCTTGCGACGGCTGCGTCGGAACCCCCGGGACCCGCTGACGGTGATCGTGGGCGGCCGGTTCCGGTGATGCGAGCGCCTCAGCACGGCTGAATCCCGCCGTCGTCCTGCCGCGTCTCGGGTGAGTCCACGGGCGAGTCCGGATCCACATCGGGCATTCCGACGATCAGGCACCACAGCAGCGGGCTGGCGCACACCAGCCCGAGTACGAGCAACCACGTCAGCGGC
>JAABVA010003286.1_pt1 | contig 15506 bp, 13 predicted proteins | sample 5560331 | NCBI WGS metagenome assembly JAABVA01 (sample SAMN12812661, study PRJNA571458) | rock metagenome | isolation source: Antarctica rocks | place: Antarctica: Victoria Land, Mt New Zealand sud | collected 2016-01-07 | reverse complement strand
TGTATCTCCATGAAACCCTCCAGTCGCACCATCCCAACCCTCCATGGGTCAGAATGATCGGGCTCGGCCTCAGCTGGGGATTTTTCAAGCGACCAATCCGGGGAATCTTAAGATACCGCTGACAATTTCCTGGCTCTGGTGTGGGGGGCGGTAGAGGTTTGGTTGCTGATGTATCTGCTGCGAGCGGTGCCGCCGATCCCGCTCTCGACGCGATACCTGCTGGTTCCGCTGGTCACGGCTTTGGAGGGGGTGGCGTTCGTGCGACCGCGGATCGGATGGAGGCTGATGCTCGGGGCTGCGCTGCTGCTGTTTGGGTCGGTGAAGCTGCTGATGCAGGAGCCGCAGGAGGACTCTCCGCTGTCACTCCTCTGAACTCTTCTCTGATTGCTTGTGCCCAGCTACACTTTCGCCATGGCAGCTTCCATGTATATCGTCGTCGAGGGCGAGGATCCGGGCTTCGACATCTTTGTGAACGGCCGATCGATGGCCCGGCACGAGGATGCCTTGGAGAAGCTTGCGTTGAGCGCCGGGGTTCGACCTTTGATCGAGTTTTTTTCGGCGGATGAGAACTCGATGGCTCTGCTGATCGAGGAGGGGGCAGGGAACCAGGAGCTGCTGCGCCGGCTTCCTCCACCGCAGTGGTATGGGGCAAACGACGGCCTGAGGACGGTGTGTGCGCTGATTCAGACGCTGCGAACGGAGCCGCAGAAGCTGGGCAGTGAAGGGCAGAGCGTGCTCTCGGAGCTGGAGGAGTATGCCCGGGTGCTCGAGAAGGCGGATCGGCACGGGTTGCGGTGGCATCTGGCGGTGAGTTGGCGGTAGCCTGCCGGGGCTGGTACCCTCTCCCCCCCGGGTTGGTACCCCTAAGTCCCTTGAAAGGAGCAGATGCAAAAAAGACAGCTTTATAAGTATATGACTATGTTGGGTTTATATCTAAAGTATTCAGTGTGAAGGACTTAAGTGTTTCTATGCGGCAGACTTGGAGCTTTGCCCGAGGCTGGTATGGAGGCAGGCCGTTGGCCCTTCGTTCCGATGCTTCATAGCAATAGAAGAACTGCTTCCAGGCTGGAGGCTGCGGACAAGATCGACTTGACGACCTTGACCACGGGCTCCAGCTCCGTCTCATCCATGCTTCTGCTCTGCTTTTAACCCGTAATTCAATGATACCGAGTTGGCGGGGGTGATTGCGCCAAGGCCGCCGGAGTACGGGCGAGCTGACCGGGGGATCAGCGGGTAGAGGGCAGGACGAGGGGCATAGTGGGAGAGTTTGACTAGTGGAGATGCCGGACCGCGCGAACCGCATCGTGCTTTCGAGCAAACTGCGGGTTCCTTCGACTTCGCTCAGGACGGGCTTTTCGGCTGCGCCTCACGCGACAAAGCTGCGGGAGGCTTCGCTCAGGATGACACCTCTATGCGAAGACGTCTGGACAACTACAGAATTGATATGTCCAAACACCCTAGTGGGTGGGGAATCAGGACCACGCGATCAGTGGGCCAGGAGAGAGACGCCGATGCAGACGAAGATGGCGGCGAGCCAGCGGCGGCGGTCGACGTTTTCGTGGAGAAAGAACTTTGCCGCGAAGGCGTTGCCGATGAAGGTGAGGGAGGCGCTGGCGGGGGCGGCGAGCGAGACGTCTACGCGCGAGAGGGTGAAGAGGAGGGTGAAGAAGCTGAGCGCCATGGAGAGGACGCCGAGGAGGAAGATGGGCGAGGAGACGACGGCGCGGATGGCTCCCCCGAGGCCGGATTGGGCGCGGATCAGATCGAGATCGCCGATGCGGCGCATAGCTCCGGCGGTGAGCACGTCCCCGGCTACGGCGGTGACGGCGACGGCGAGGATGGTGATCCAGGTAAGAAGAAGGCTGGTTTCGGGGTGGCTCATGCGCGGTGGGCGATGGTGATGAGTTGGATCATGCGCGGTGGTTGCTGATGACTTCGGCGAGGGGGTCGAGATGGGAGGCGGGCGGTGGTGGAGGCTCGGTGAGGGATGGTCCGTTGGCGACGAAGCCGACGCCGCAGACGATCAGGAGGATGCCGGCCCAGCGGTAGAAGCTGATGTGCTCGCCGAGCCAGAAGTGAGAAAGGAGGGCGACGACGACGTATCCGAAGGCGGTGGAGGGGAGGACAAAGGTGAGGTCAGCCCAGGAGAGGGCGGAAAGGTAGCTTGCTAAAAAGCCGAGGAGGCAGATGATTCCGGCGATGACCCAGGGGTTGGCGAGTGCGTGGAGGAGCACGCCGAGGTGTTGGAGGCTGACGGGGCCGACCTGTGCCATGCCGTGGGAGAGGAGGGTATCGCCGACGCTGGCGGTGAGCATGACCGCGAGGAGGACGAGGTAGCGGGCTGGGGTGAGGGTGTGGGCCATGTGGGGCTACAGCTCGAAGACGGCCTGGGGTGTGCTGGCGCGGAGCTTCGCCAAAAAGGCGGCGCGTTCTCTCAGGATGGCGGACACTGTCCCCCTGGGATTGAGGGCTGAACCGAGTTTGCCGTACTCGATCTCGATTCCGGCGGCCCCGGGTATCAGGGGGACGATGTGGGGGCGGACGGCGACGATGTCCGGGTAGGGGATCTGTTGGGATCTCCCCCAGCTCTTGATGCGGAGACCGTCCAGCTCGAGATACCACGATGTGGAGACGTCAGCGGTGATCTGCGCGATAAAGAGCAGGATCAACACCGATCCCGGGTGAGCAACCGCGGACAGAGCGTGGCCTCTCCGCAAGGAGAGGACGAGTGTGGCTACCCAGAATAGGACGCTGCAGAGACGGACCCAGTTGATAGATCCGAATTTTAAATGGAAGCGCACGATGTGAGGATACTATGCAGTTTCCCGATGACGTATCGCTGCGGATAGCCTGGGCCTTAAGCCCTGATCTCGGTTTGCCTGGAGACCTGGGGCTTCGTCCCAGGCTGGTATGGAGGCGGGCCTTTGGCCCTGATTCCTACGCTTCACAGGAAAACTACCTTTGGAGAGTGAGGCTGGTAGCAAAGCAAGGCCGGAGTTGGGACGGAGGGCGGTCGGCCCTGATTTCGTTGTCAATACGATGAGGCGCGACGCATCATCGCTGAGCCTTCGCGGGCTGGCGTGATTATTCGGGGTGGGCGTTTAGATCGTCGAGCGCGCGCTTCAGGTGTTCGAGCTTCTCTCCAGCGGCGCCGAGTTTTCCTTCGGCGGTCAAGCGTTGGTAGTCCGAGAGGTCTCTCCCGGCTTGCACGATGAGCTCTGTGCGCGCCCCTGAAGGTCCGTGCGGCGTTCCAGACGGCGGCAGGTGTTGTTGCGCCGGTTCCGAAGACGATGCAGCGGCGCTCGTCGACGAGGCCGCCCCGCCGAAGAGCGCTGCCATGGCAGCTTCGAAGGTGGGGCCATAGGCGAGGCGGTCCTGGAGGGCGAGCACGACAAGACGCAGTTCCGGCATGGGACTTCTCTCGGCCTGCAGGTAGATGGGCTCGGCGTACAACAAGGCGCTTCCGGTCGGGATGACAAGCAGGTTGCCGCGCCGGACGTGCGAGCCCTGCTGATTCCACAGGGTCAGCTGTCCTGAGAGCTGGGCGTTCTGGTCGATCCGGGCCTCGACCTGAAGGGGCCCGTCGACGAGCTTCGTTTTGGGGAAGTTGTAGACCACCGCCGCTCCATAGTGCGCGCCATCGCTGCGACCGGCGATCCAGCCGATCAGGTTGTTCCGGTTGGCCGGCGTGAACGGCAGGATGTCGACGAACTCGATGTCCGTTTCGCCCGGCAGCTTCATAAGGACAAAGTTCGGTTCGATGGGTTGGGTGGTTCGCTCGCCATTCTGATCCAGACCGGCCTCCGTCGCGGGAGTCCACAGGTCCTCGCGGTTATAGAACATCTCGGGATTGGTCATGTGGTAGAGGCCGTACACCTCCGCCTGGAGCTTGAGCAGCAGCTCAGAGTATCGAATGTGCTTGCGCAATGATGCCGGCATTGCGCAAGCATCCTTGAAGAGGCTCGGGAAGATGTTGCGGTACACCGCGATAATGGGATCGTCCGGATCGAAAACGTAGAACGTGGTCGTTCCGTCGTAGGCATCGATGACCACTTTGACGCTGTTGCGCGCGTAGTTGACGGCGTTGCCGCCGAGCGAGTAGTGGCGCGAGTAGGGGTAGCTTTCGGAGGTGGTGAAGGCATCCATGATCCACGACAGTCTGCCATCGTCGCCGACGACGATGTAGGGATCTGAATCGTAGGTGAGGGAGGGCGCCAGGGCGGAGACGCGATCGCGCACGTTGCGGCGCATCAGCAGACGGCTGTCGCGATGGATATCGTCGTTGAAGGGCAGCTTGGCGAGATCGCCGCGGTCGATCGCGATCATAATGCGACGTAGGAGCCCCCCGAGAACGATGCCGCCATTGCCCTCGTAGGAGGTGAGGCTATTGGTCTGGCCCTGGGGGTAGTTGAACTCCTTCTGCCGCGTGTTGACATAGACGTCGCTATTGGTCAGCTCTCCGAAGTACACCTCGGGCCGGGTCAGGGTGAGGCCGCGCACCGTGCTCTGGACGGGCATGTTGCCCAACATCAGCGTGGGCAGCCCTTCGGGCGTGAACCCGTTGACGGGATTCATGGTGACACCGTAGCCATGGGTGTAGATCAGTTTCTCGTTGATCCAGTTGCGACTGCTTTCGGGGAGCTTGTCGACGCTTAGCTCGCGGGTGGCGAGCATCACCTGGCGGAGGGCGCCGTCGAGCTCATAGCGATCGATATCGATATCGGGGAAGTCGTAGTAGGTGCGGATCTCCTGAATCTGACGCAACGTATCCTGCAGCGCGCGCCAGTCCCAGAGCCGGATATTTTGAAGCGTGGCCTGATTGTTGGCCGCGTCGGCGGACGCGACGGTGGTCTGGGCGGAGAACTCTCGTTGCGAGACCCGGTTGAGACCGTAAGCCTGGCGGGTGAACTCGATGTTGTAATCGATATATGGCTGCTCACGAACGAGCTCGTTGGGTTTGACGATGAAACTGCTCACGTACCAGCCGCAAAGTTGAAGGCCGAGGTAACAGATTGCAGCCGGGAGGACGGCGGGGATGAGCCAGCTGCGGCCGCGTGCCGCGAAGGTACTGACGCCGGCGATGACGGCGCCGAGAAGGAGCGCAGCGCAGACGACGAGCATGCCGTTCAACACCAGGTGCGCGTCCAGGTAGGTCGCGCCAGAGAAGACGGTATGGTCGGCGAGCAGCTGGTCAAACCTGCTGATGTAGAGCCGCAGCGCAAGCGTCACGAAAAGGAACGCTGAGGCGACGGTGAGCCCTCTCCACGGAGAATCGATGGAATCGCCACGTTGTTGGTCAAGAGCACGGCTGCCGGTGGTGATGAAGAGGAAGAAGCCGGCGATCGCCAGGCTAATGACTGCGAGGGCGAGCAGCCAGTCGACCATCAGCTCCCATGCGGGGAGGGTGAAGAGATAGAAGCTCACCGGCTTGCCCAGGACAGGGTCGACGACCCCTCTTAGGGCGCCTTGGGCGTACCACAAGCGTGCGAGCGTTGGCCACTCCGCCATCATGCTCATCCCGCTGACGAAGGCTGCGACGACCGACAGCGCCAGTGTGACGAGGCGAAGGATGGGCTCGACCGGGAGTCTGACCGACTGTCCGCTGATCACGATGGCACGGCTGCCTGGCAGGTCAGCCTGGTGCACACGCTTGAGAAGCAGAAATGTTCCGTACAGGATGAGAAATGTGGTGGAAGCGAACACTGCGAAGATCGACCACTGAAGGCTCAGGGCCTTACGGAACACGTCTCCGTAGCCGAGCGACCGGAACCAGAGCGCCTCGACGAAGTAGGAGAGTGCGGTCCGGCTACCGAGGCTGACTGCGGCAAGGATGGCGATGAGGAAGAGGATGCGGCGAACAGGTCGCCGCGGAGGGGGCCAATCGATGGTCTCGGGCATGACTGTAACCCCGTTTCAGAAGCGTTGCAGTGGCTTGAACTCCGGACGGCGTGATGATTCTCGCCGGAGCCATGGATGAGGCAATCGAATTGTACAGTCCCGAGCTTGATCGCTCGGGAGAACTCAGCTTTTGACTATCAATTTGAATCGACCGCGGATGGATCGGGGAGTACAAAGATTTATAGGAAAGGTACGCATTCATGAAGGATTCTGCAGTGACCTCTGTTGCCGGCGCGCCGACACTTCGACGTTCTCTCAAGCTTTGGGACTTGATTCTTTACGGCCTCATTGTCGTCCAGCCGACGGCGCCGATGCCGGTGTACGGAGTGATGAGCAACCGTGCTCACGGCCACGCGGTCACAGTGGTGTTGCTTGCCATGGTCGCCATGCTGTTCACCGCGATCAGCTACGGCAAGATGGCACAGGCGTATCCAAGCGCAGGGTCGGCGTTCACCTACGTGGGCAGGGAGATCAACCCTTTTCTGGGGTACGTCACCGGCTGGGGCATGGTGATGGACTACCTGCTGAATCCGTTGATCTGCACGATTCTGTGCAGCAAATTTGCGATGGTCTTCGTACCAGGCATTCGGTATCCGATTTGGGCGGCTGCTTTCGTTCTTCTCTTCACGTTCTTAAATCTCCACAATATCCAGACCGCGGCCAAGATCAATACCACCCTAGCCGCTGTGATGGGAGTGGTCATTCTTATTTTTCTTGCGGCAGCCGCTCACCATGTCGCGGGGAGATTGGATGGAGAAGATATACGCTTCTTCACCAAGCCATTTTTCGACCCGGAGACATTTTCCTTGCGAGCCGTTCTTGGAGGAACCTCGCTCGCGGTTTTAACCTACATAGGGTTCGATGGCATTTCCACATTATCCGAGGAAGCTGAGAACCCAAGGCGGAATATCCCACTGGCGACGGTGCTGGTGTGCTCTTGACCGGCGTCCTCGCGTCAATCGAGGTTTATTCGGCTCAGCTCGTCTGGCCGACCAGCCTGGCTTTTCCAGATGTCGATACAGCCTTCATCTATGTTGCACTTCGAGCTGGAGGAAGGTGGTTGTTTACCCTGATCAACATAACACTTTTGCTGACGACGATTGGATCTGGGATGGGATCACAGCTCGGGGCAGCCAGGTTGCCCTGCGGCATGGGCCGTAGCCGAGCCTTACCGGCCACCTTCTTTGGAGCTATCGAGCCGAAAAACAGTATTCCGAGGAATAATATTCTGCTCGTGGGCGTGATCGCCCTTGCCGGCGCCCTGACCTTAAGCTTTGAGCGCGGAGCCGAACTTCTCAACTTCGGTGCGCTGCTTGCTTTCATGGGTGTAAACGCTGCTGCCCTTCGCCACTACTACATCCGTGCCCCGGAGAAAAGGCTATGGAATCTGATCAGCCCACTGCTGGGCTTTTTTATTTGCCTGTTGCTTTGGCTTGCGTTGAGCTGGCACGCAAAGCTGCTTGGCGGCGTATGGATGCTGGTTGGTATTGTCTACGGTGCTTACCATACCCGCGGCTTTCGAGAAGAGCTGGTCATCTATGACGTACCGGCTGAAGGTGATTGAAGCAACCTGGCGCAAATTGTTGCTTTATCGACCAGATTACTTACTGATTATGGGCGGAGGGTAGCTGGCCAGCAGCCGGGACTGCGGCTCTGGCCAGCCATTTGCTTCCGATATGTGCTAGTAGTACAGCTTCAGCGCGAACTGGTACAAACGTGGGAGGGATCTAGTACCGGTAATCTGACCGAAGGAGCTTGTGTTACCGAAATCCAGGTTGCCGGGGTTGCTGAACTGCGGTGTGTTCGATACGTTGAAGGCTTCCGCCCGGAGCTGCAGGCGAATCTGTTCGACGATGGGGAACTCCTTGAACAAGGATGCGTCGAGGTTATTGAAGGCCGGTCCGCGAGCTTGCTGTCCTCCGCCGCCTAGAGCGGCAAAGCCACTATCGCCTGACTGGTACACGGCTGGGTTTGTGAATGCAGCTGGGTTGAGCCACTGTTGCTGGTTGTGTGGGCCACTGTATAGACTTTGCCCAGGAACGCGATTCGCATAGCAACCGAAGAATGCAGTGGTTTGCTGGTTGCAATAGACGGTGAAGGGTTGGCCGCTCGAGTAGGTGTAGAGGTAGTTCAGGGCCCATCCACCAGTGATTATTTGCACGGCTCTATTAGCTCCTGAAAGGAACTTCCGGCCTCTTCCAACGGGTAACTCGTAGGTGCCGGAAGCATGGATCAGGTGAGTGGAGTCTGCGTCGCAGAGCTGGGTGTCGCCGGCTATGCCGAAGCCCGGCAGCCATTGCGCCCGGTATCCTATATTGCGCCCGAACTCCGCGGCATCGGCCATGCATTTGCTGTAGGTGTAGTTAGCCAAGATTGAGAGCCCATGAGAGGTGGATCGCGTATAGACGACCTGGAGCGAGTTATAGTTGCTTGTTCCGTTCGTGGTCTCGTAGGCGGAGCCTGGCGAAAAGTCGGGAAATGGAATGTATTTGTAGAGGTCGGCTCCCGGAGCCACGAGCTGTGATGGAGCGTTGTTGTATCCCTGAACGTCCAGATGCCTGCTCAGGGTAGCCACATAACCTGCCTGGATAGAATCGGCTTGTCCCAGCGTGCGTTGGAAGGTCAGGTTGAAGGTCTGCGTGTAGGGGGTCTGGAAGTTGTACTGCCGTCCCCGGAGAGTGATTCCGCTGCCGTTGATGAGGGTTGGATCCTGGAGGCTTATCTGTCCGAAGCTGTTCTCCATGGTTGCGGTCTGGCCATTTGGGAGAACGATGGGGCTCGAAGAGTTCGGGCTGTTGAAGCCGACACCGTAGAGGAAGGGGTAGTTATTGTTAATGGTGCCACCGAAGCCTATGTTATCCAACGCGCCGAATGCGATGCCGTATCCTCCACGCAGCACGAGCGAAGGTGTAATGCGTTCCGCGAACCCGAGCCTTGGGGCAAAGTTTTTGTATTGGGAGGTTCCTACGGAGAGGCCCGGAACACATTTGAGGGTAATACGGTCGGTTTTCAGGAGCGCATCGAAGGAGGCCGACCGAGGTGTGTTGCAGGTTTTATTCGGTAGATAGTATGTCCCAGTGTTGCCATTTCCATTGGCCGCGATGGAGTTGGCTTGCCGTCCACTGGTTTCTGCGTAAGGAGTTGTTCTATCCCAGCGAACTCCAAGGTTCAAAATCAAGTTTGGTGTTACTTTCCAGTCGTCTTGAAGATAGGCGCCCATGTAATAACGGTGGTCGTTCGATGCTGCGAAGTTGGTTCCTTGGAAGGAACTCACGCCACCTACGCTATTGCTCCCCCCGACTGTGGAACGAGCAGGAACGAGCAGGGCATCGGCGATACCTGTAAGGCCATTCCCCAGGTTTGGAATATCGGAGTATTGGCCATTGTAGGAGAAGGCGCCCTTCCCGTACGGCGGCTGGATGATATCACCTTCTATGCTGTCTAGCTGGAAGCCGGTCTTGAGAGTCTGGCTACCGTAGGTTTTGGTGAGGTTGTCGCTGTATTCCAGAGTTCTGATCAGAGCTATGGTCGGGGTGTAGGGGGAGACGCCCAGAGCGGTGAGCCCTCCGATGCTAATCGCGGGTAGACCCCCATTTCCAGAGAATTGTGGGATTCCCTGAATGCCAAACTGGGCCGGTAGACCTAGGGTCTGCCCCTCTGGTGGAACCGTCGCCGCGGTTAGGTGAAGAAGGCCGAAGTGGAACTCATTAGTGAGGGTTGGTGTGAATAGATGCGTATATCCGACGGCGACAGCGTAGGTCTTCACCGCGGTAGTGCCAGTTCCATAGTTCTGCCCGTTCGCTAATCCGGGCAAGAGAAATGGTTGAAAAATGGTGTTATGGTTCCAGTCGAATACGCCGAAGACGAAATCCTTGCTGTTAATGTTCTGGTCTATTCTTGTGTCGAATGAATTCGTTACGTTTGGGCTCTTCGGGGTCTGGAAGTAATTGTTCGTGAATCCCAAACTATTGGCCTTGGGATAGAGTTGCAGAAGCTTTAGGGCATTCGGATCGAGCCGCGACGCGGGCAGTAGGTTGAGCTGGGAGGTGTGAGTTGTGTAATCCGAGATGCCAGCTATGCTTCCACCGCTAAAGAACGGATCCCGAACGGAGATGGTATCAGAAGTGTTATTGATAAAGCCCGATATAGGATCAACTGCACCGGCAGCCACGGATCGTGTGGTAGACGGGTCAAATACGGTTCCCAGGGGGAAGTTGCGGTTCAACGCATCCTGGCGAGCGCCCGAGTTGTCGGTGATAAGGTCCTGCAAATTCGTGAAGCCGCTGCTAACCATTGAAGCTGTGGGGACGGTGCTGAACGAGTTTGCCGGCTGAACGATCCTGGTGCCCTGATAGTCGAAGAAAAAGAATGTCTTATCTCTGCCGTTGTAGAGTTTGGGGATATAGACGGGCCCGCCAACGGTGCCGCCGAATTGGTTCTGATGGTAGGCAGACGGCTTGTTTTGTAGTCCGTTGGCGATCTGGTTCTGCTTATTGAAGTAGTCGTTCGCCTCGAACATGTCGTTGCGAACATACTCCCAGAAATCGCCATGAACGTGATTGCCACCTGATTTCACCACGGCGTTGATGACGCCTCCAGCGGAGTGACCAAACTCGGCGCTGAAGTCTCCGCTCTGAAGCTTGAACTCCTGAATAGCATCGGGAGGAGGAATGATGGAGGCGTTGCTCGGATTGCCTCCATACACCTCTATGTTGTCGTCGATGCCGTTGAGACGAAAGTCATTCTGGAAATAGTTCAGACCATTTACGGAGTAGTTCGAGCTCGTGCTACTTCCACCGGCGATGGGCGCAACGCCGGCGGCGAGTTGTGCCAGCGAAGTCCAATCTCTATTAGCCAACGGCATAGCGTCTACGGTTCTAGCGTCAATAGTCTGCCCGACGGCGGCATCTTCGGCCTGAAGCAGCGGGGCCGCGGCTGTGACAACTACCTGTTCCGAAACGGAGCCAGGTTCGAAGTTGATGTCAATGGTGGCAGTGCGCTGGATATGAATTTCGACGCCTGAGCTTGAAAAGCTCTTGAACCCCGGACTGGACGCCCGCAAGGTGTAAGTACCTGGGTTGACGGCCTCAAAGACGTAGGTGCCGGTGGATGTGGAGGGAGCCTGAATTGTCGCTCCGGTGTCGCTGTTCGTGAGTGTCATTGTTGCGCCAGCGACGATCGCACCCGAGGTGTCTCGTACGGTGCCTGTCAGGCCTCCGGCAGCGATCTGCGCGGGGAGGTGATGCGTCATGGCGAAGAGGATGCAGAGTAGAGAGCCGAGCGCGAATCGGATCGGGGTGCGACGAGTTATTGTACCTGGTCTTGCTGAAATCTGATTCATGCCGGGCCTCCGGTAGTTGCTGTTGGGCACTCTTCGATGATGGAAGAATGATGGGGTCAAGATCGCGGCTAGAGGTTGGGGATCGGTCAGGCTGCCCCCTTATGCTCGGGCCGAAAGTAGACACAGAAGTCGGTCGCTATGGAGATACCAGGATCGCCACTGATTTGGGAGGGATTGTCAGACCTTCGCCCTGGAGTCTGGACCACTTCAGATGTCTAGGGCCTGAATAGCCTCTCGGGGAGATCTCATAGGCGCGAAGATTCTTCGGTGTTGGGCCTTTGAAGCTGAGCGTCACGGTCTGTTGAGAGTCGCTCAGATTGGAGACAAGAAGTGAGTGGGTAGCCGACGAATTCACGGCGTATGCGCGGAGACCTGTCTCGTCCGACGATAGGGCGGATACTTCTTTTCCGTGGAAGTACTGGTTCATGAGAGAGAAGAGGTGGGTAGAGGCGTAGAAGTTGCCGTGACTATCTACGACGGACATGTTATGGGGAGGCGAAAAGTCCCAGATTGCTGAGGCGTCTCCGCCAGCATCTACGACTCCTCCCTGGATGAGGGAGAAGTACACTGCTCCCTCGTTCGTGAGGATTTTCGGGGTAGTATCCCAGCCGATGTTGTACTCGTCGATAAAGATGGGGAGGTATTTCCCTTTGCTTATCTGGTTGAGCCGTGTCCGCAACAGGCGTACATCGGCGACGGCCTTAGTGGCGCTGGGGTAACTGATAGAGTCCGGCTGCTTTCCATCTCCGCCGTAGGTGTGGGCGGAGACGAAGTCGATATCCGGCAAGCTGTTTTGCACAACCGCCGCAATGTACTCGACATTGACCCCTTCAGTGGCCGGACCACCAACCAGTATGGTTGGATCCACACGCTTCATCGCTTTCGAAGCGAGAGACAGAAGAGTGGTCATCTGCTTGGCGTCGAGCAGATGTTCTCGCTCATTAGGAATCTCCCAGTAACGGACGCCGAAGCGATTATCGATATTGACAATGCGAACCAGGCTGGCGGCGAAGGAGGCCAAGGCCACAGGGTCGCGGACATCGGGTTCGCCTCCCGGTCCAGAGGGGATATCAATCAGGAGCTGGTATCCGGCTCTGATCAGCGGGGCTAATGCGCTCTTGATCTTGGGTGCGTTCCAGGTGTTGTCTGGATTAAGCCAGCACTCATTGCTGCCCTGAGTCACCATTCCCCAGCCATGAAGCCGGATCAGCGGTTTGCCTCCGGCCGCCATGGCTGCCAAGGGCCTGAGGAGGTTCGCGCTGTGGGTCCATGCGGGGTCGAGACAAGCGGGGCAATCGACTCCATAGGCCTTCGGGTCCACGTCTGTCAACACCCGGGTCCAATCGACGGTTACCACCGGGCCTGCTGCGGCGGCGGCGTGTACGGTGAAGAGTGACGCTGCCCCCAGCACGAGCATGAGACGGATATTTGCGTTGGTTCTCGTACGGTGCTCCTTAGTTGAGCTTCTGTTCTGTGGGCTCAATGCCCGATTGAATGCATTCACTCTGATCTTCGGATCGACGAGCCACCATCGCTGGGGTCGATCGGCAGTGTGGCTGGGTGCAAGCTATTGACCAGATAATAGGTATTCAACGGGTTTAATATGTGCGTAATCTTGCGCTTAGTGAGGAGAGCTGTCAATAACTAAATCGCTCTCCAAAGTTGATTGACAATGCGTGCAGCATATCTGGGTGCCGCGAGACTAGTGGCATAGCGATCCGAAGGACACGCATCCGTGCGCGGGATAGGTCTCCGTCCGAAACCCTTGTGCGGTGCTGCCCGGTCGGGTGTCTGGATGGTGCCATGTCGCAGGTATCCAGACTTGGGTGAAACGTCTATTGCGGAGCAACCCAGTTGTTCGTCAGTTCCACTCGGATGGGTACTGTTCCGATGTTCTTGCCATCTGATACCGCGGAGACTGTGACGTTTTGCCAACCTGGAGATTTGGCGGCTGGAGCGACGGCCCGCACGCGGAGGTAGTACCTGTCATGGGGAGCGACGGTTGCCGATTCGGTCGGCTTGACCGTCCATCCATCCGGCGCCTGGACGGAGAAGGCCACATGGATTGAGGTGTCCAGGGGATTCTCGATTTCCAGAGGAAGGATCATGGTTCCGGCGACATGGATTGAGATCTCAGGCGGAACGAGATTTGCAAGGTGCTCCAGTCCATGCGCCTGCCAGAACTTGTGGTAAAACTTCCACGGATCGCCAAGCTCGAGGACCGGTTCTGAATGGACGACCGGCGTGTATCCCGGAGCACGCCGGTAAGGAATAAAGGAAAGGCTTACTCCCGTGAAGACATCATCGGTCACGCCGGATTGGACCAGGGATTTTCCAAGGATGAGACGAACGGGCTCCATCAGCGGAATGGGTTCCTGCAACCCGCTGAGAGTGTGGCCGGCGATCGCTCGTTCGACCGTCTTGCCCCCTTGCGTCGCGTGCTGTGTGAAGGCCTCCGCCGCCAGCATTCCGTAGCTCAGATGGCGTGCGGGAGAGATCTCATCGGACCGGTACTGTGGACCTTGGCCATCGAAGATATTGTGGGTGGGATTGGAGAAGAAATAGATCTTCTGCGGCTGCCAAGGCCGGAGCGCCTCTGTCAGGTTTGAGTTCAAGTCGGGATCCCGAGCTGGAGAAATCTGCTCTGAGAGAACGGTCGGGTCTCCTGCGAGATCGAATGCTTCGGTTGCCAGCACTCCCGAGGCCTGATGGTCGCCGTGATTTTCGCCTGTGGCAAATTCCGGGAGGAAGGTCAGGATGACCGACGGCCGCGTGATCCGGACGATGCGGATGAGGCGGCTGAGCGCCCGGCCGTGGTCCCACGTTTCGAGCGATTGAAGGACGTTTTGACTGGGAGTATCCGATCCGCCAAGGAACCAGACGTTTGTGATGCCCAAAGATCCTAACGCCTGGCGCGCCTCGATCTCGCGGATGTCAGCCAGTGAAGCGGCCTGCTCCGGACCGACGTCGTTATTCCCACCGTTGCCGCGGGTGCCGATGACAACTGCAACCCGCTTCGCGTGGTCGTATATCTCGCGCGCTAGGTAAGAGGTCACCATGGTCTCGTCATCGGGATGCGCAACGACAACGAGGATGTCGACCTTGAAGCGCGGGTCGGGCAAACGGTTATTCGCGCTGTAGCTGTCAGGCTTCGGGCTGCTTGAACTCTGAGCGGGGAGCGGTGTCGGATTGATTGAAGCAAAGATCCCCGCGTAGACCATAAAGATTGCTGCCCGGATGCGGACGGATCGCTGCATTCTCACTCCAGAAAGATGATCGAAATGTAGTGGTTATCCAGGAGGGGGAAAGTATAACAACCTACAGAAACGAGCAATGCGGGTTGGAGGTCAACCGCAGGCCCAACTCGAACAGATGCATTCGCCTCTATTGAATGCTTTCAATAGCCTAACGTACGTGTTACGCTCAAGCCGCAGCGATGTCAAGCGATAGATTGATGCACCTGGAACCTGAAGCACAATTCTCTCCTGACATGCTTTCAAAAGGTATGTGAAGACCGCCTCGTTCCCAGCGGATACAGGCGGTAGAACCTCAACGTCGATCTTCTGTCAGGTCCGAAAGATTGGATTTGGGTAGCAGGATCGAGCCCCAGCTGAAAGTGAGTCACGGGGAAGCATCACCGGGGCCAGAGCCTGGCACTCGGTATTGAAGCAGGGGTCAACACATGGATCGACGTGCTTTTGTAGGTATGGTGCTGGCTGGATCCGCTGCGATAGCAACGGGCTTGAACAAGGGAGAGGCCGCAACCCTGGTCGGCAAACGTCAGGACGGGAAGTCTGACGACAAGGACGAGCTAAGGTTTCGGTGGGAGCGATTGGACAACTCGATTGGTAGCTGGTGGGATGGCGATTTGCATCGAGCTACCGAAGAAGAGGTCCTCAATGACCCCCAAAAGACTTTAATATTCCTACCGTTTCCCTACAGTACGGCTGGAGGCTCAGAGGCCGCGTTTCCCGAGATGTATGGATGGGATACGCAGTTCATCAATCTGGGCCTTCTCGCCCATGACCGTGCCGATATTGTGAGAAACAACATCCTCGACCAGCTTTCGATGATCGATCGCTTCGGGATGGTTCTCAACGGGAACCGCACTTTTTATCTCACGCGCGGCCAGCCGCCGCTGCGTAAGCGTGTGGTCTTGGCCGTTGTGTTCGCGGCGGCGGAGTGAGGGGGCAGAGATAAGTGTCCACATAACTTTATGTGGACACTTATTTAAGGACTGCATGTATGGGTGGAGAGTGCGACGTTC
>JAABVA010003285.1_pt1 | contig 15507 bp, 7 predicted proteins | sample 5560331 | NCBI WGS metagenome assembly JAABVA01 (sample SAMN12812661, study PRJNA571458) | rock metagenome | isolation source: Antarctica rocks | place: Antarctica: Victoria Land, Mt New Zealand sud | collected 2016-01-07 | reverse complement strand
GCTCAGGCACACACTCAGGCACATGCTTAGAGGCCTTGCTCAGGCACTTCATTTATACTATATAGATGTGCTCACTACATGTTAATGTGCACAATCAAAAAGAAGTGTTGTGCAGATCATGTCACATGAAATGTGTTTTATGACATTCAATTGTTTAAAGTCTTGAAAGTTAGCAAAATAATATATGAACAAGAAGTTCACCATCTCAGCACTGAGATAAGTGATAACACTAACTTCTGATTAATGTAAATTTAAATATCTAAATACTCAACAATCATCAACTCATCACATCATCACATCATCACAATCTCTTTAAACATGTAAGTAAGCTATTCTGACACTATATTAATTATTTAAGAGTTATAATACTCAAAATCATAATTGTTACATTCTGACTGAAGATTCCTCTGATATAGAGTTTAGGGGTTTAGAGCTTGTGATATAAGAGAGAATTCAGGCACAATTAAAGTTAAACTGATAGATAGCAGTATGCTAAGTAAAGATTATCATTGAATACACTCATCTTCTTAAGAAAGATGATCTATATATATATTAGACTGCTTACCTTTCTCATTCATGAGCATTATAAGTCAGCTTACTCAGCTTACTCATGAGCATTATGAGCTTACACTGAGCTGTACATCTTCAAGATATAGTTCACTGAATCTACACATTCAATGAGTCTATTAAAACAATAATTATAACATCATTCTCTCTTCTCAAATGCTAATTCTCTAAAACTTATTTAAATGAAAGTTTCTGCCTTTGTAACTCATAAGCTTTTCATGATGAAATCATTCAAAACATACAATCATCTTTGTCTTTATCAATTCATTAATAAAGACAGTGATTCAATGTTAACTATCTATCTTCACTGTTTCAATCTCTTAATTTTTTGCATAAAGATGAAGAATCATTCTAAGTGTACTGAGTGTGTTCATCACAGTTGTTTATGTGTCAATGTGTTGTAAGAATCTCTTAACTATACACACAATAAACTTAAGTTTAATCTGTCTGCTGCTGAGAAAGAACTGACACAGACTTTTACTAGAGTTGCTTGTCTTCATAAGACATTAAAACATATCAAAGATAAAGTTGCTAAGAAGACACTCTGTCTTGCTTGCAAACTTGTCAATAATAATAACAGTATTTTCAGAGATAAGAATGATTCTGATTCTTTAAATCTCTTATTCTTAAATTTCTAAAACAGTCTTATCTCTACAGTTTTTTCTTCTCAAACTGCTAAAGCATTCTTGCACAGTTAAGTAAGTTATTCTTAAGTTTTCATGTACTTTTTAAAGCATCATATTCTTTTCATTTCATAAGATAATGAGCTTTCTCATTAATCATTCTCTTTTCTAAAATGTTCTTTACTTCATATTTGATTTTGAGTTCAACAGACATTGATGTGACTTAAAGTAATATAAATTGATTGTAATGCTGAAGCATTAATGTATAAAATATTAAATGTATTTACATTTCTTAAGATAAGTCTAATTCATAACTTAGCTTCTTAATGTTTCTTTTAATCATAAATGACTCAATGCTTTTATTTATGAGTTTCTTGCTCTTCTTTTTCATTCATATGTTATTCATTCATAAATATATTTTCTCATCAATCTTAAATGAATTTATCTCTATTATTCATTTCTTCTGTTCTTCAATTCTCTTTGTAAGATCAATATGCAGTTTCTTAAACTCAATAATATTTAATATTGCTTTTTAACTCTGAGATTCATGTGCTTATGAATCTCTTCAAATCTTTAAATAATATTTATAATTCACTTTGAATGATGTCTTTTCTGTAATTTCATTCTATGCATTATTGTATATAAACTGTATCATCAGCAACAGCTGTACTCAGTTGCTTTGCTTTATGTTGACATAGTGTTACAAGTATGTTTTAACTGTTTAATTCATTCATTTACTTCATTTATCTATTTATAAATAATATACTATCAACATTTTATACTTTATTCTGAGTTCTGCTGTAAACATTTTTCAAAACTTACTTATAAACAGTTTATCTCTGTTGATGATAAACTTCTTTAATAGTTTATAATTGCTAATTAATTCTTGCAGTATAATGTACATTAATATTAATGCTGTTGCAGTCTCTCTAAATGAAATGAATATTGTGTACTTCATTAATTTATTTATTATAATCAATATGCTGTTAATTGAACTTCTCATGCTGAGTTCTTAAACTTTAATAATTTTGTAATAAAGTTCATAATAACAGATTCTCAAAACACATTTAATGTGTTTAGTTTAATTACTTTATTGTAATGCTTATCTCTTTAAATTTTACTTTCTAAATCAATACATAATAGACTTCTTCTGTCTGTCTTTAATTTAATATAGATATACTTTAACTGCAAAATTCAATGCATCAATTTTCAGTATCTTTTTACATACTTAATTAAATATTTACAGATATACTGTTTCATTAAGACTTCTCTTTAATGTATAGAATGCATCTTTTTGTTTTTTATCTCAATGTCATCTCTTATTTTTGCATATTAAACACATAAGAGATTTTACAATTCTTATATAATTAAATATAAACTTTCAATAATAGTTCATTAACTCTAAAAAGATCTATACTTTCTTAATCTTTTACAGTGTAAATTAGTTTTAAACTGTCTCTGTTTTTTTTAAGTTCTTTTTAATTTATTTAGATTAAATCACATATTTTAAAAACTATATTTTCTTAATTTTAAATCTGTTCTTTAACTTTTTCATATACAGAGCTCTTTCATTGAGCTTTGCTAGAATCTTATATATATGTTTGTAATATGTCTCAAGATTATCTAAGTATATTAAAATATTATTAAGATATATAATTACAAAATCATTAAGATATTCTCTTAATATATTATTAATAAGTCTTTAAAAGATAACTGAGACATTCTTTAGCTTAAATGACATAATGATGTATTTATAATGTTTATATTTTATTTAAAATGTCATTTTTCATTCTTTATTCTTCTTTATACATATATAATAGTACACTTTCTTCAAATCTAAACTCATAAATTACTTAACTTTCTTTAGTTTGTCTTGCAACTCTTTTATCAGTAATAAAGAATAATTATTTCAGTAAATTATTTCATTAAGTTATTTATAGTTAACACAAAGTCACTTGATGTCATCTTTCTTTAATATAAACAGAATTAAGTATTCTGTCAATGACTTTAATGATTTAATGAATTTTCTTTTTAAATTCTTAACAAAATAGTTCTAAACTTTCTTTAATTAATCTTTGCTCATAAAATAAAAAAACATTCACTTTAATTCTCTTCTCTTTAATAATAATATCTCATAATTTCAAGACTTATACTCTGATAAGCTCTTTTTCAGTTGTTTAGAGACATTATATGCATTCTTTGTTGTATAAAATTTTTTATTGATTTAATTAATTTATAAGTTCTTTTTATGTAATCAGAGCATCTTTAATATAGTATTATACTTAATTAACTTAAGAACATCTAATCTTAACTTCTGTGAATTGTTCTTTATTATAACTTCAATATAAACTTCTTTATAAATTCATTTATATTCTTTGTTAATCATAAACACTTACATAAGCTTAGACACTTGCTGCAGTGTCAGTTCTAATTATTTAATTGCTTTTTGCAAAAGAAAGTTATCAGTTACTTTTAAATCTATTATTACTTGAAGTTATCTCTTCAGTAATATCTTAATATCAATTTATATCTTATAATTGTTGTTGTCATCAATTCAATGAGACATTAAAAGCTTCTTTGTTCTTAATCTCACTAAGAAAGCTTAAGATTTTTTAATTTTTTTAAGCTTTTAATTTCTATCAAAGTTTCTTGAGCTCTGTCTGTGCTTTAAAATTCATTAAACTCTTTCAGAGATTTATTAAACTGATTTTATGATTTAATAAATTCTTTTTATAATTTTTTAAATTATATCAGTTCTTTATCAGTCATAATTAATTTAACATAGTTATTGAATTTTTTTCTAATAATTTGTTTTGAGTGTTAATACATCTTATACTGATTGTATTCATGTTGAATGAGATTCTTTAGTGCTTTTACTTTGTTGAGAAACTCAGATAACATATATTTTTCTATATGCATTTAATGTTTTTCTGTAAACATCACATAATCTATAAATAGACATATCTTAATTTCATAATCTTTTCTTAATCATTTTAACATTTCTTAATCTTATATTGTAAATTATACTGTTATCATCAGCTTTTTTAGCTTTACAGCTATCATTTCTGCTTCATATTATTTAATAGCAATAACTTTTTCTTAAAGTGTCTGCTGCTGTTCTTTTAACAAATATTTATATCATTTTAAATATTAATTCTTAAGATGCTCATAGCTCTACTTAAGTTTCACATTAACTTTTTAGTTATTAATATTCTCTAAATTTACATTTAAATTCAAATACATTTAAATAAGATCTTTTTAATCTTAAGCTTCTGCAATGTCTTCTTTTTAAATTTTACAAATATCAATCTCTTCAATCTTGTCTGAATCATCTCTGATGACTTTTTTTAAAATAATTAATTCTTTTAATTAATTTATTATGTCATAGCTGTTTCAATCTTCTCTTAATTACTATAAATATCATCTGACTCTGTCTTTGCTGCTTATATAAACAAAACAATTATTGTCATAGCAGACTATTTAGCTCAGACAATTATGCATTATTATTGTATTTATTGTTGCAACATCTTTTCTCTGTTATTAAGATTTCTTGCAATTTCTGACAAGATGTCTAAATTTATTATAGTTATAACATTTACAAATCTCTACTTATTAAATGTAAAACTTAATAAATCATTTATCATAACATTCATACTTCACTGATCTAGCTCATAACTTCTAATTATACTTCTTGATATTGTTAAGATTCATTGAGTCTTCTTGTATTTTAATGATAAATCATCATTTTTATATTCTTAAAGCTATATAAGGTTCTGTCTTCTTCATTTATCATTTTTACTGTCAACTATCAATGTTAATAAAGATATTTATCATCTCTTAAAGTTCTTCAGAGCAGTCTCTTCAAACTATTTTATTTTTAATATCTTTACTTAATTCTTAATAGTATTGTAATATTAAGACATTATTATCTCAGTCAGTTAAGATCACAATGCACTGAAACTTTACTGAATACTTAACTGCTGACTTATTCATCTTTAATGTGTAAAGTCATCATTTCACTACTCTTTTCTCATTAATTACTTTAAAAGTCTTTCAAAATTCTTTCTTAAACTTCTTAAAGTCATTAAAAATTAACTCTTTATTGATGTCTCATTTCTTTAATGACTTATTTAGAAATTCATGCAGTTTAAAGTTAACTCAGTTGAATGCTGCATTCTTAAGATAGATTACTGTGTATAAATCTTTATTTATTTTGAAGTCAAACTTCTTCTGATTAAAATCTATATATAAATTAAGTTTTGTCAAGAAGCTTCACAACTTTTTACATTTACTGCTGAATGCATTTAACATCAATATTTTCAGTATATTACTTATTTCTTGTAAATCTTTAAGACTTTAAAGATTAATCATATTGATAAAGACTACTTTCTGTATACTGATTAACATATCTTATATTGTAAGAATGTTCAATATATTACATTCTGATTAAAGATTTCTCTGATATAGAGTTTAAAGGTTAGAGCTTATGATATAAGAGAATTTTTAGATATATTAAAGTTAATTGATAGATAGTAAATATTAAATAAAGATTATCATTAAATACATTTATCTTTTTAAAAGAGATGATCTGTCTATATATTAGATAGACACTGCAGACATTTAGAACATCAATATTCTTTATGTTTAAAGTGTTCTCACTCAGTCACTAAAGTTATTGAGAACATTAGTATTCAGATTGTCTCTGATATCTCTATATACTTATATATACACTATGCTTATGTATCTCTGATTACTACATAACTGTTGTCTACAAATTATAATCATAACACTTTTTCTCTAAAAGCAGTATCTTATAATCTCAAGACTTATGCTCTGATAAGTTCTTTTCTAATTGTTTAAAAACATCATATGCATTCTCTGTTACATAGAGTTCTTTATTGATTTAGTTAATTCATAAATTCTTTTTATGTAATCAGAGCATCTCTAGTATAGTGTCATACTTAATTGACTTAAAAACATCTAGTTTTAACTTCTGTGAATTATTTTTTATTATAGCTTTAATATAAACTTCTTTATAAATTCATTCATATTCTCTGCTGATCATAAACACTTACATAAGCTTAAACACTTATCACAGCATCAGTTCTAGTCATTTAATCACTTATTACAATATAAAGTTATCAGTTGCTTCTGAATCTATCATCACTTGAAGTTGTTTCTTCAGTAATATCTTAACATTAACTTATATCTTTTGATCATTATTAATTCATTAAGACATTAAAAGCTTCTTTATTTCTAATCTTACTGAAGAAGCTTAAGATTTTTTAACTTCTTAAGACTCTTTACTTCTATCAAAGTCTCTTGAGCTCAGTCTGTGCTTCAATGTTTATTGAACTCTTTTTAAAATTTATTGAATTGATTTTATAATTCTATAAACTCTCTTTATAGTTCTTTGAATCATGTCAGTTTCTTATTAATCATAATCAGTTTTACATAGTTATTGATTTCTTTTCTAACAATTCATTTTAGATGTCAGTACATCTTGTATTGATTGTATTTATGTTGAATGAGATTCTTTAGTGCTTTTACTTTGTTGAGAAACTTAAACAGCATATATTCTTCTGTATACATTCAACATTCTTCTGTGAATGTTACATAATCTGTAAATAGATATATCTTAATTTCATAACTCTTCTTTGATCATTCTAACATGTCATAATTTCATATCACAAATTATATCATTATCATCAGCTCTTTCAGCTGTACAGATGTCTTTTCTGCTTTTTGTTATTCAATAACAATAACTTCTTCATAAAGTATCTGCTGCTATTCTCAAAGCAGTTTCTTATATCATTTTAAATATTTATTCATGAGATGCTCATAGCTCTACTTAAATTTCATGTTAACTTTTTAATTATTGATGTTCTCTGAGTCTGCATTCAAATTCAAATATATTTAGATAAGATTTTCTTAATCTTAAGCTTCTACAGTGTCTATCTTCTGAGTTTTACAAGTATCAGTCTCTTCAATCTTATCTAAGTTATCTTTAATAACTTTCTCTAAAATAGCTAATCTCTTCAATTCACTCATCATAATATAATCAGTACTATATCTCTTCTTAAACTTCTGTAATTACTATTTGACTCTGTCTTTACTGCTTATGTGCATAAAGCAGTTATCATTATAGCAGACTGTTCAGCTCAGTTAATTATGCATTATTATTGAGTTTATCATTGCAACTTCTTTTCTCTATCATTGAGATTTCTTGCAATCTCTGACAAGATATTTAGATTTATCACAATTATAACATTCATAAGTCTCTGCTCATTAGATGTAAAACTTAGTGAATTATTTATTATAATACTTATGCTTTACTGATCTAGCTCATAGCTTCTGATCATACTTCTTAATATTATTGAGATTTATTGAGTCTTCTTGCATTCTAATAATGAACTGTCATTCTTACATTCTTAAAGCTATATAAGATTTTATCTTCTTCATTTGTTATTTTCACTGTCAACTATCAATGTTAATAAAGATATCTATCATCTCTTGAAGTTCTTTAAAGTAATTTCTTCAGACTATTTTATCTTTAATATCTTTACTTAATCTTCAATAATATTGCAATATTAAGACATCATTATTTCAGTCAGTTAAGACTGCAATGCACTGAAACTTCACTGAGTACTTAATTACTGATTTGTTCATCTTTAACATATAAAATCATCATTTCATTACTCTCTTCTCATTAATTACTCTGAAAATCTTGCAAAGTTCTTTCTTAAACTTCTTAAAATCATTAAAGATTATTTCTTTGTTAACTTGACATTCTCTTAATGATTTGTTTAGAAATTTATGCAGTTTAAAGTTAACTTAGTTAAACACTGCAGTCTTAAAATAGACTACTATATATAAATCTTTATTCATTTTGAAGTTAAACTTTTTCTGATTAAAATCTATATATAAATTAAGCTTTATCAAGAAGCTTTACAACTTTCTATATTCACTGCTGAACACATTTGACATTAATATCTTCAATATAATGTTCATCTCTCATAAATCTTTAAAACTCTGAAAATTAATTATATTAATAAAGACTGTTTTCTGTGTGCTGACTAACATATCTTATATTATAAGAATGTTCAACATATTATATTCTGACTGAAGATTTCTCTGATATAGAGACTAAAGATTAAAGCTTATAATATAAGAGAATTTTAGACACATTAAGTTAATCAGTAGCTAGTAATATGTTAAGTAATAATTACATTGAATATACTTATCTTCTTAAAAAAGATAATCTGTATATATATCAGACTGCTCATCTTGCTCACTTATAAACACTGTAAGTTAGCTTACTCAGCTCATCTATAAGCACTGTGAGCTTACATTAAGCTGTATATCTTTAAGATATAATTCACTAAATTTACTATTACAATCATACTCTGAAAGGTATGAGATCTATGTATAGAGTACATAGTTTCAAGTATAAGACAATGAGATAGATGTTGAGTTAACACTTTAATCATTAAGTTAACACTAAAGATGTTAAGTTGACTCTTTAAGAGTTAATTTTCTTTCTATATAGTAGAATTGTTTTCTTTATGAAAACAATCATGTTCAATAACAATCTTTATCTAGCATCTGCTATCTATCAATTAACTTTAATGTATCTAAAAACTCTCTTATATCACAAGCTCTAACTTCTAGACTCTATATCAGAGAAATCTTCAGTTAGAATGTAATATCTATACATTCAATGAGTCTATTAAAACAATGATCATAACATTAACATCATTAAATATTATAGTTTAAAGATATATCAATTGTTACAGTCATAATCTGTAGACAACAGTTATGTAGTAATCAGAGATACATGAGTGTAGTGCATATATGAGTATATAGAAATGTCAGAGACAACCTAAACATTAATGTTTTTAATGATTTCAATAATTAAATAAGAACACTCTAAACATAAAGAATACTGATGTTCTAAATGTCTGCAGTGTCTATCTAATATATAGACAGATTATCTTCTTTAAAAAGATAAATATATTCAATATAATCATTATTTAACATATTATTAACTATTAATTAACTCAATGTATCTAAAACTCTCTTATATCACAAGCTTTAATCTTTAGTCTCTATATCAGAGAAATCTTCAATCAGAATATAATATATTGAATACTTTTATAATATAAGATATGTTAGTCAGCACACAGAAAGCAGTCTTTATTAATATAATTAATTTTTAAAGTCTTGAAGATCTATAAGAGATGAGTAATATACTGAAGATATTGACACTGAATATGTTCAGCAGTAAATATAGAAAGTTGTAAAACTTTTTAATAAAGCTTAATTTATATATAAATTTCAATTAGAAGAAGTTTAGCTTCAAAATAAATAAAGATTTATATATAATAGTCTATCTTAAGAATGCAGCATTCAACTGAGTTAACTTTAAACTGCATAAGTTTTTAGATAAGTCATTAAAGAAATGAGACATCAATAAAGAGTTGATCTTTAATGACTTTAAGAAGTTTAAGAAAGAACTTTGAAAGATTTTTGAAGTGATTAATGAGAAAAGAGTAGTGAAATGATGACTTTATATATTAAAGATGAATAAATCAGTAATTAAGTACTCAGCAAAGTTTCAGTGCATTGTGATCTTAATTAACTGAAATGATGATGTCTTAGTATTACAATATTATTGAGAATTAAGTAAAAATATTAAGAATGAAATAGTTTGAAGAGACTGTTTCAAAGAACTTTAAGAGATGATAAATATCTTTATTAACATTAATAGTTGACAGTGAGAACAACAGATGAAGAAGACAGAATCTTATACAGCTTTAAGAATGTGAAAATAACAGTTTATTATTAGAATATAAGAAGACTTAATGAATCTCAATAATATTAAGAAGCATAATTAGAAGCTATAAGTTAAATTAGTAAAGCATAAATGTTATGATAAATGATTCATTAAGTCTTATACTCAACAAGCAGAGATTTGCAAATGTTATAACTGTAATAAATTTAGATATCTTATCAGAAATTGCAAGAAGCCTTAATGACAAAGAAAAGATGTTGCAGTAATGAATATAACAATAGTGCATGACTATTTAAGCTGAACAGTCTGCTATGATGACAATTGTTTTGTTTATATAAGCAGTAAAGATAGAGTCAGATGATATTTACAGTGATTAAGAGAAGATTAAAATGACTATGACATAATAGATTAATTAAAAGAATTAGTTATTTTAGAGAAAGTCATTAAAGATGACTTAGATAAGATTGAAAAGACTGATATTTGTAAAATTTAGAAAGAAGACACTGCAGAAGCTTAAGATTTAAAGAATCTTATTTAAATGTATCTGAATTTGAATGCAGACTCAGAGAATCTTGATAATTAAGAAGTTGACATGAAACTTAAGCAGAATTATGAGCACTTTAAGAATTGATGTTTAAAATGATGTAAATATCTGTTAGAAAAACAGCAGCAGACACTTTAAGAAGAAGTTATCATTATTAAATGATATAAAGCAGAAATGATAGCTGTAAAGCTAAAAGAGCTGATGACAATGATATGATTCATAATATAAGATTAAGAAATGTCAGAGTAATTAAGAAAAGATTATAAAATTGAGATATATTTAAATTATCATTATAAAAATCATTATTACTGAAGTAGTGATCTAATAAAAGCTCTATACATAATTTAATTGCTGTTAAATTCAGTTTATCTGCTGATGAATCTTTCTCATCACTATTAATGATTATTGTCAATGCAGATCTCTCTTTAATTATTTTTATCACTTCTGTTGCAAGAATGAACATGTCATGATATTTAATCAACATAATGTTTTCAATAATGTCTGAATTCAGTCAATTTCAACAATATGTAATTACATCTCAAGCTGTATTGAACAAACATTTAACTTCAATATCTGCTGTAGAAATTGCAAGTATATCTTTTATGAATTGTATCATTGCTGATTTTAAGTTCTTCATCAGCTTTCAGTAATCAAGTATTGAAATGTTCACATTTAATACTGAAGACTTTTACAGATAATCTGAGACTTCTTCTGTCACAGATATGTCTTGATGCTTTTTTACATTTTTCATGTAACTCATCATTACTATCATCTTCTTCTTCTTTAAGTTAAGAATTCTCAAATCATCATTTAATAATTCTTTCTTTAAGTGCTGATAGTTGACTCTGTAGTATTGTTGAAACTTAAGTTTATACTTTAAATATAAATCTTCTCAGTCTTCTCTTTATTGAAACAATATGTCAGTCTTGCTATGTAATATTTATTGAGAACTGAGAATATTCTATATTGTACATATTAAGCTTATTGCATGAATTCAATATGACATCAAGATTACAGAACAATTCTTAATTAATTTCTGTCTTTTTAATGCATTAATGACATTTTGCAGCTCAGCACTGAAGAACAATTTAAACTTTTTAATTGCTTCATTCTGTTTTTTAAGATGATTAAATAGATCATTATATGCATATTACAGCTTATAAATTGTTAATTCATTAATAGCACTCATTGTCTCTGTTTAATTCTTAAAGTGCTTCAGAAGATATAGTATGTATTTAATATGTTGTCACTCTTTTATATTGTATCTAAGAAATTTCATTCTACTTATTGTTAAAGTTAGATGTTCTATTCATTGAGAAAGTTCAGTTTATAGCTTATATACTTGACTCAACATATCATATAAAGAGTTTCACTGAGTTCTTACATTCTCAATTATATTTCATGAATTTGTCTTCTATAAATCTTTGAACAACTCTAGACACTATAATGATGCTATAATGACAATAGTTAATAATTAAATCTATATGAGACTTTTGTTAAAATATTAATTCAATAGATATGAGCATTATAATAAAGTGTTATAAAAGATATACTGACCTTTTTCAGTATGATGTTAAAGAAATAACCTTTGTTAATTGTGAAATTTTGTAGCTCATCATCATTAAATGTAATGATGAGCTAATCATTCTTTGCATTCACTTTCAGATATATAAGTAGCTGACTGACTGCAAGCTGAATTATATATATTATGCAATTTATAATTTCAGTTTTATCACTTTAGATGATATTCTTCTGACTTAGAAGTCAACTCAAATAACATTATAATGTATAATTGTTGAATGCATTGTCTGCTGTGATTATCAGCAATTAATGTGTCAAATTTTACTTCTTTAACATCTTAAAAATATACTCAACAAGATTTTCATCATTATATTGATTCTTTAGTTCTTTAAAGACTAAAAGTATCTCTGTGTACTTTTATTCAGCATTAATAAAGTATGCAGTAATGTCTAGAAATGCAAGATAATTTGAATTGCTTTATTTATTAAGTGTAATAAAGACTTTAATCTATATCTTAAGCTCTGCAAGCACATCTTTTTAGACATTCACAGCACAATGCTTAAGAAGTTATGCAATCTTGCTTTGATCTAAAATCTTAATATTGACATAATACATTCAGATGAGCTTTCAGAACTTTATATGCTCAACAGTATAAAAGAATATATTGAGTGCTATAATGAATTGAAGAATCTGCTGATTAAAGACTTTAAAAGTAAAATTAAATAATTTAACAATGATCTTTTAAGTTGTCTGTCAAACAGTGAGTGTTATATTAGAGCATTATAATTGAAAATTATAGCATATCTTTAAGTTCATTACTTCAAAGATTGAAATCTGTCTTTCTAATGCTGATTTCATTTTCTGACAACTGCTGCTTTTCAGATAACATTTTATAATGATTATTTCATCATTTTCTGATGCTGAATGATTCATGATATTGTGACAGTTAACACACATTACATCTAATCTTTCATTACATTTGCTAACTACTTCAGCAAAGAACTGCCAGATCTTTGCTGAGTAAGCTGAACTGTTTTATATCATTTAAATATGATTTTTAATTTTAATGTCTGTGTTCTAACTTTATACAGTTATTTCTCATCAATCTTGAAACTCTCACTTTGTTGCAGATCTTTAAAGAACATATTCTGAGTTTGAAGTGTCTGCAAAAATTAAAGAACAAGATTAATTTAATTGAGATGACTTAATTCTGTCATTAAAAGCACTTAAAAATGATCTTTTTAAGTTGTTTAAGATCTGACTGAATGATGAGCTGTATAAAGACATGATGTTGAGTTATTGTAGTAAATTAAGTAAATAAATGATATTTTGTTGTACTTTAAGTGATGTGTTGATGATAGTGTGTTGTGAGAGTTTCAAAATTAATATATACAAGATTGTAGTTATATGACAGAACATGTATCTGAATGTAAAATGAATTTCTTACAATATCAATCATGATAGACATTATTCAAAAATTACTATGTATAGCAAATATTAAGTATCAATGAAGAGATTTCTCATTGAAAAATCTTTAATTAATAATTAAAGATCTATCAAATTATTCTTTATCTTACATCTTTAATCTCTAAAGATCAGCTTTCTATTCAATTAATAATGATTACTTACTATTCTTCTCACTACTCTCTTCATCACTAATAGATTCAATATTCTTCTCATCATTTTCACTGTTATTAATTAAGTCATCAAAAACAAATTCATCAATGAAATCATTATCTGAAAATTTCTCATCTTCAGACATCATCACACAAGCTTCATCAACATCTTTAATCACACTCTTTTCATCTTTTTTCTTCTGATCAAGTGCAGACTCTTAAATGTAACTAGTCAATGTTAAAGTTGAGAAGTGTTATAATTGAGTGATATAATATTTATATATAATTGAAATCATTGATGTGTTTAGAATTAAGAACTTCACTATGAAAGCAATACATGATCTTAATGAGATCAGAATCTTCAGCATTATGTAGTTCTTGCTTTCTCATATTGTTAAAAACTCTTTTACAGTGCTTAATCATAACTGTTAAATGCTTCTCAATTTAATGATTAATGTTGATATACTTCTGCTGAATAACTTCATCTTTATTGATATTCTAGAGAATGTCAGAGAGTCTATAAAAGATATAGATGTAACATATTTTTTACTTCATTTCTGTGAACTTTCACTCTTCTTTTAGCACAAGAGCTTCAGCAAATAACATTTTCTTTTTAATTTTCTCTTTAAGTCAAGTCTAATTCTCATTCTTCATTAACTTGTTTCTTAACTCATCTTTGTAGTAGACATCTGCAGATAGTTAAAAGCAATATAATTAAGCATAATAATTTTAAAGAAGTCTTACAAGAAATTTCACAGTTATATTACTTCTTTAAGATCTTATCTTTAATCTTCTCTTTCATGATCTTCTTCAATGCTGAGTTCACAGTCTAATATGCATCAATCTTTTTCAATGCATCTCTTTTCTGTTTTATAGCTCTGCAATCTGTCATCTTTGCATTTTCAATTTGTCTAGTATTCTCATTCTTTATATGTTTCTGTTATTTCTTCCTTGCACATACAGTCTTTAAGTTATTCAAGTATTCACTAAATATTTTCTTTAAATTATATATAGACTTCTATGAACAGTCATAATGATCAGATTTCTCTTCAGAGACTGAGAATAAATTAAAAGCTAAGTATTTTGCAGTTTACAGTGAAAGCTTAATGTTTAAATCTGTCATGATGAGAATCTAAAATATGTAGTTAGCTGCTGAGTTCTATACTGAGTGATATAATTAAGTATTATATGTATACATCACAGCTGCACATCAGAGTGAAGTACAAGAGCAATGTATAAGATTAAATCTTAAGAAATGAGCAGTAAAATAAGTAATAGCATTGAGCAACATATTTAGTGAATGTAGAGACTGAGTATAGAGACTGAGTAGAGACAGAGTGAGTGTAGTAGATTGAGTAACAGAGATAAAGATAAGAAAGTGTCAGATTGAGTGTTAGAAGTGAGTGTGTTGATATATTTACTCATAATATTGATGTATATATCATGAGTAAATGTATTGTTTATCAGCAATTTAACATTTAAGTATTGTTAACATCTAAAAGCTCTCAATACATCTTTTAACTACATACTTTCAAACTACAACACACTTTTAAACTACAACATATCTTCAAACTACAAGATCACTCTAGAACTCATTGTCATTCATAGATGCATTTAAACTGCTTTTTCATAATGCTTCTGTTAACTTAATCTTAAAGCATCATTGTATCATTATATTATGTTATGATACATATCAAGAAAACTTCAAGATGTAGCATTATGAAGACTGTATCAGGCAGAGAGAAGACAGCAGCAGTAGAAAGAATATTTAGAAAGACATTTAAGAAAGAAAAAACTGATGTTGATGAAAAGAAAAAAGAAAATAATGCTGCAGATACAGAA
>JAABVA010003283.1_pt1 | contig 15517 bp, 15 predicted proteins | sample 5560331 | NCBI WGS metagenome assembly JAABVA01 (sample SAMN12812661, study PRJNA571458) | rock metagenome | isolation source: Antarctica rocks | place: Antarctica: Victoria Land, Mt New Zealand sud | collected 2016-01-07 | reverse complement strand
GCTACGCCCTGCAGCGCTTCGTCATCGGCCCGGCCAGCCGCGGGCGGGACGGCAACGTGCTGCTCGTGACATTGGGCCTCGCGATCGCGATCCAGAACGGCCTGCTGGCGCTGTTCCACGCCGACACCCGGTCGCTCGACACCGGCGACGCGTTCGACGTCGTGGCGGTCGGGCCGATGCTGCTGTCCCAGCCGCGCCTGGTCGGCTTCGTCGTCGCCGTGGCCGTCGCCGCCCTGCTGTGGGCGCTGCTGGCGCTGACCGACACCGGGCGCGCCATCCGTGCGGTGGCGCGCGAGGACCTGGGCGCGCGCCTCGTGGGCATCGACGTGCGCCACGTCTTCGCCGTCACCTTCGGCCTCGGCTGCGCCTGCCTGGCGGTCGCGGCCGGCCTGTTGATGCCGAGCTACTACGTCAACCCGCGGGTCGGCGAGGCGTTCGTACTGATCGCCTTCACCATTGTCGTGCTGGGCGGCATGGGCTCGATCCCCGGCGCGGTCATCGGCGGCCTAGCGGTGGGAGTGGTCGAGAGCCTCAGCGGGCTGTTGCTCGGCGACAGCCTGGGCCAGATTGGCGTCTTCCTGATTTTCATCCTCGTGCTGCTGCTGCGCCCGGCCGGGCTGTTCGGCGCGCGTGCATGAAAGGTTGGCCCATCGTGGCCGTCGTCGCGATGCTGGCGGCGGTGCCGGCGCTGACGTCGGCCAACATCGTGCTGAATTTCATGGTCGGCACGCTGATCGTAGCGCTGTCGGCGCAGGGCTGGAACCTGCTGGGCGGCTTCGGCGGCCAGCTGTCGTTCGGCCACGCCGCGTTCTACGGCACCGGCGCCTACGTTACGGCATTGCTGCAGCAGCGCTACGGCGTGAATGCCTGGGCGGGCGCCGCGCTGGGCGTCGTGGCCGGAGCGCTGGTCGGCGCAGTGATTGGATTCCTCAGTTTCCGCGCCGGGCTGCGCGGCTCCTATTTCGCGCTGGTCACCCTCGCCTTCGCCGAAGTGCTGCGCATCCTGGCCAACGCCGCCCCGCTCACCGGCGGCGCGGCCGGGCTGCTGGTGCGGCTCGATGTGCGCGCCGCGAACTTCCAGTTCGCCAGCCGCGCCACGTTCTGCTACGTCGCACTCAGCTGCGTGGCAGCGGCGCTGCTGCTCACCTGGTCCATCGGCCGCTCCCGCTTCGGAGCGCAGCTCGCCGCGGTGCGCGAGAACGAGGAGGCAGCCCGTGCGCTGGGCATCGACGCCTTCGCCACCAAGCTGCGCGCCATCACACTGTCTGCCGCGATTACCGCCGCGGCGGGCGTGCTGTATGTGCAGTACTACCTGTATATCGACGCTAACCTCGCCTATGGCGCCGGCGTGTCGGTCGCGGCGTTGCTGGCGCCGGTCGTCGGCGGCGTTAGCACCGTGCTGGGTCCCGTCATCGGCGCCATAGCACTCGAGGGACTTGGCCAACTCACCCGGCTGGTGGCCGGCCCGGTCCCGGGGATCGACCAGGTGCTGTTCGGCCTGATGCTGGTGGCGGCGATCGCCTTCATGCCCGGCGGCCTCGTCGGCAGGCGCGGCTGATGCTGTCCGTGCAGGGCGTCAGCAAGCGGTTCGGCGGCCTGCTCGCGGTGGCGGACGCGTCGCTGGAGGTGGAGCGCGGCGCCATCACCGGGCTGATCGGGCCGAACGGCGCCGGCAAGACCACGCTGTTCGCCATCGTCGCCGGGTTCATCCCGCCCAGCGCCGGGCGCGTCGTCTTCGAAGGCGTGGATGTGACGACCGAGGCGGCGCACCTGCGGGCGCGCCGCGGCATCGTCCGCACCTTCCAGATCGTGCAGCCCTTCGCCGGCCTTTCGGTGCGCGAGAACATCGCCGTGGGCGCGCATTTGCGCCATGCCGGCCGCGCCGCCGCCCTGGACCGCGCCGCCGAGGTCGCCGCCCGCGTCGGGCTGACTCCGGAGCTGGACAAGCCCGCCGCTGCCCTGACGGTGGCCGGGCGCAAGCGGCTGGAGCTGGCGCGCGCGCTGGCGACCGAGCCCACCCTGCTGTTGCTGGACGAAGTGCTGGCCGGGCTCAACCCGGCGGAGATCGACGGCATGCTGCCGGTGCTGCGCGGCCTGCGCGACAGCGGGGTGACGATCCTGATGATCGAGCACGTCATGCAGGCAGTGATGCAGTTGTGCAGCCATGTGCACGTGCTGGCGCGGGGCCGCATGATCGCCGCCGGGCCGCCGCGCCAGGTCTGCGAGGACCCGGCCGTGATCGAGGCCTATCTCGGCGCCGGCGCCGCCGCGCGCATGGCCGCCCATGGCTGAAGCGCCGCTGCTCTCAGTCCAGGGCCTTCGCGCCGGCTATGGCGGGGTCGAGGTGCTGCGCGGCATCGACCTCGTGGTGCATCCCGGCGAGATCGTCGCCGTGCTCGGCTCAAACGGCGTCGGCAAGACCACGCTGAACAAGGCGCTGTCTGGCGTCGTGCCGGTCCGTGCGGGCGAGATTACCTTCGCCGGCGAGCGTACCAACCTGATCTCGGGTCCGCGCATCGTGGCCGCTGGGCTGATCCATGTCCCGGAGGGGCGGCGCGTGTTCCCGGACCTTTCGGTGCGCGACAACCTGGTGCTGGGCAGCTATCGGCGCGGCCGGCCCCGGCGCGCCGCCAACCTGGAGCGCGTGCTGGCCACCTTTCCCCGCCTGCGCGAACGCGCCGGCCAGGCGGCGGGCACGCTGTCGGGCGGCGAGCAGCAGATGCTGGCGATCGGCCGCGGCATGATGGCCGAGCCGCGCCTGCTGATCCTCGACGAGCCGTCGCTGGGCCTGTCGCCGCTGCTGGTCGAGGAGATGTTCGCCCTCATCGCCCAGCTGCGCGGCGAGGGGCTAGCGATCATGCTGGTCGAGCAGAACGTCGTGCAGTCTCTCGACCTCGCGGACCGGGCCTACGTGCTGGAGAATGGCGTCTGCGCCATGTCTGGCCCGGCCGCGGTGCTGCGCGCCGACCCGGACCTGAAACGCACCTACCTCGGATTATGACCATGACCCTTTCTTTGCGCGACCGCATAAACACCGGCCTGCTCGTCGCCCCCGGCGTCTATGACGCATTGACCGCCTTGCTGGCCGCGGCTGCGGGATTCGAGGCGCTGTATGTCTCCGGCGGCGCCATCGCCTACACGCGGCTCGGGCGGCCCGATATCGGCCTGGTTTCCATGAACGAGGTCGCCGAGACGATCGCGCTGCTGCGCGACCGCGTGCCGACGCCCCTGATCGTCGACGCCGACAACGGCTATGGCAATGCGCTCAACGTCCAGCGCACCGTGCGCATGTTCGAGCGCGCGGGCGCCAGTGCCATCCAGCTCGAGGACCAGACGCTGCCAAAGCGCTGCGGCCACCTGCGCGACAAGACGCTGATCCCCGTGGTGGAGATGGTCGGCAAGATCCGTGCAGCGCTGGACGCCCGCGCCAGCGAGGCCACGCTGGTCATCGCCCGCACCGACGCGGTCGCCGTCGAGGGCGTCGGACCCGCCATCGACCGGGCGCGCCGCTACGCCGAGGAGGGCGCGGACGTACTGTTCGTCGAGGCGCCGCAGAGCCGTGCGCAATTGTCAGAGGTGGCGGCCGGCCTGCAGGGCCTGTGCCCGCTGATGGCCAACATCGTCGATGGCGGCGACACCCCGCCGCTGCCGGCGGCGCTGCTCGAGGAGATCGGGTTCCGCCTGGTGATCTTCCCCGGCGGTATCGCCCGCGCCCTCGCCCGCACGGCGCAGGACTACTACGCCTCGCTCGCCCGGCACGGCAGCAACCTGCCGTTTGCGGACCGGATGTTCGACTTCACCGCGCTGAACGCGCTGCTTGGCACGCCCGAGATGCTAGAATTAGGCCGCAGCTACGAGGAACCTGCAACATGATCGACCCGGTCACGCTTGCCATCCTCGACGGCCGGCTCACGCAGATCGCCGACGAGATGGATGCCACGCTGTATCGCGCGGCGTTCAACCCCATCATCGCCGAGGCGAAGGACGCCTGCCACGGCCTGTATCACGCCGAGACCGGCGACACGCTGGTGCAGGGCGCCTCCGGCCTGCCGATCTTCGTCGGTGCCATGGCGTTCGCGGTGCGGGCGGTGATCGACAAGGTGGCGCGCGACGGCGGGCTGCAGCCGGGCGACACCTTCCTGTTCAACGACCCCTACGCCGGCGGCACCCATCTGAACGACTTCCGCCTGGTGCGCCCGGTGTTCCGCGGCGATCGGCTGTTCTGCTGGATGGCGTCGGCCGGCCACTGGCTGGACATCGGCGGCAACGTGCCAGGCGGCTACAACCCGCGCGCCACCGAGAGCTTTCAGGAGGGCATGCGCATCCCGCCGGTCAAGCTGATCGCGGCGAACCGCATGAACCACGACCTGCTCGACATCCTCGCCGCCAACTCGCGGGTGCCGACCTCCAACTGGGGCGACCTCAACGGCCAGCTCGGCGCGCTCGACCTCGGCGGGCGCCGGCTGCACGGGCTGCTCGACGAGTACGGCGACGCCGTAGTGGCCGACGCCTTCGACGCCTTCTCCGACCGGGCAGAGGCGATGATGCGGGCGGCGATCCGCGCCCTGCCCGACGGTGCCTATGCCTTCCAGGACGTGCTCGACAACGACGGCATCACCGACGCGCCGCTGACGGTGGCGCTCGACCTGACCATCGCCGGGGACACCATGGTGATGGACTTCTCGCGCTCCTCGCCGCCGACCCAGGGTCCCGTCAACATCTCCTACGCCACCGCCATCGCTGCCTGCTACGTGGCGCTGAAGCACGTGTTCACCGCGGTGCCCGCCAATGCCGGATGCTTGCGCCCGATCGGCTTCGTGGTGCCCGATACCACTCTGCTCGCCGCCGGGCCGCCGCGGCCGATGGCGGGCTATACCGAGACGATCCTGCGGCTGATCGGCGTGGTGTTCGGGGCACTGGCGCAGGCCGACCCGGCGCGCGCCACGGCGGCGCCGTTCGGCACCATCAACGCGCTGTCGCTGGCGGGGCACCGCGCCGACGGCTCGCGCTGGGTGATGTTCAGCTTCTTCGGCGGCGGCATGGGCGGCAACCCCGAGTCCGATGGGCTGAGCCACGCCAACAACCCGATTTCGACGGCCACCATCCCGCCGGTGGAGATCCTGGAGGCGGCCTATCCCGTCGTGTTCACCCAGTGGGCGCTGCGCCCGGACTCCGGCGGCGCCGGCACCCATCGCGGCGGCCTCGGCGCCATCTATGAGATCGAGGCGCTGACCGACGCCCAGGTCTCGCTATTGGGCGAGCGCGGCACCGTGGGGCCGTTCGGCGTCAATGGCGGTGGCTCCGGCGCGCTGAACCGCTTCGCCTGGCAGGCCGACGACGGCGACCGCAGCCCGCCGCTGGTGTCCAAGGTGACCGACGTGACGCTGCGGGCCGGCCGGCGGGTGCGGCTGGAGACGCCGGGCGGCGGCGGCTGGGGTCCGCCAGAGCAGCGCGACACGGCGGCGGCGACGCGCGACCTGCGCCTCGGCTACGTCACGGACCCTGGGGCCAGCGCATGAGCCGCGTGGTCGGCGTCGACGTCGGCGGCACCTTCACCGACATGGTCCTGTTCGACGAGGCCGCCGGCGCCTTCCTCACGGCGAAGGTACCCTCCAACCGCGGCGACGAGGCGGTAGGCTTCCTGCAAGGCCTGCAGTCCTTCGGCGCGGTCGCCTCGCTCGGCTCCATCGTGCACGGCACCACGGTCGGGACCAACGCCCTGCTGGAGCGCAAGGGTGGCCGCGTCGGGCTGATTACCACGGCGGGGTTCCGCGACGTATTGGAGATGCGCCGGCGCGACCGGCGGCAGACCTGGGGCCTGTGGGGCGAGTTCGTGCCCGTGGTGGATCGCGACATGCGGCTGGAAGTGCATGAGCGCACCCTGGCCGACGGCAGCATTCGGCAACCCGTCGACCCCGCGGCGGTGCAGGCGCTGGCGCAGACCCTATTGCGGCAGGGCGCCGAGGCGCTGGCCATCGTCTTCATCAACGCCTACGCCAACCCGGCCAACGAGCTGGCGGCCCTGGCCGCGGCCGAGGCGGTCTGGCCAAACGGCAACGTCGCCTGCTCGGCGCAGATCCTGCCCGAGATCCGCGAGTTCGAACGGACCTCGACGACCGCGCTGAACGCCTATCTGCAACCGGTCGTCGGCGGCTACCTCGGAAAGCTGGACCGCGCGCTGGCCGACGAGGGGTTCGCCGGGCAGTTCCACATCGTGCAGTCCAATGGCGGGGTGATGTCCACCGCGACAGCGCGCCGCCTGCCGGTGCGGACCGCGCTATCCGGCCCCGCCGCCGGGGTGATCGCCGCTGCCGCGATCGCCGCCGCCGCGGGCTTTCCCGACGTGATCACCGGCGACCTCGGCGGCACCTCGTTCGACGTCTCGCTCGTGGTGGACGGCAGGGTGTCGTTGGCCGCGCAGGCGACCATCGAGTTCGGCCTCGTGATCCGCACGCCGATGATCGAGATCACCACCATCGGCGCCGGCGGCGGCTCCATCGCGCAAGTGGACGCCGGCGGGCTGCTCCAGGTGGGGCCAGAGAGCGCCGGCTCCCGCCCCGGCCCGGTCTGCTACGGCCAGGGCGGCACCCGCCCGACATTGACCGACGCGAACGTGGTGCTGGGCCGCATCAACGCCGAGCGCCCGATTGGCGGTGCGCTGGCCAGGCTCGACGTGGCGGCGGCCCGCAGCGCGACTCTCGATCATGTCGGCATCCCGCTCGGCCTCGGCGCCGAAGCCGCCGCAGAGGCGATCGTGCGGGTCGCCAACGCCCGCATGGCCGGCGCAATCCGCCTGGTGTCGATCGAGCGCGGCCACGACCCGCAGCGCTTCGCCGCAATTCCATTCGGCGGCGGCGGCGCGCTGCATGCCGGGGCGCTGATCCGCGAGGTCGGGCTGAAGGCCGCCCTGGTGCCGCGCTTTCCCGGCGTCACCTCGGCGCTCGGCTGCGTCATTGCCGACATTCGCCACGACCAGGTGCAGACGGTGAACCTGGCGCTGGACGGAGTGGACGCCGCCGCACTGGACCGCCGGCTTGTCGCCGAGGCTGCCACTGCGCGCGCCGTAGTGGAAGCGGCCGGCCTGGCGGTGGACCGCATCGACACGGTGTTCGAGGCCGACATGCACTATGCCGGGCAGACCCACACCGTCGCGGTGCCACTGCCGCTCCGGGTCCGGGACGGCAGCACCGGCGTCACCGAGGACACGGTCCGCGCGGCGTTCGAGCAGGCCTATCGCGCCGCGTTCGGCCGGGTGCTGCCGGGCGTGGCCATCCGGCTGGTGAACCTGCGCACCGCCGCCATCGGCCGCCGCCCGCATTTCGACCTCGCCGCCCTGGCCCCGGATGCCAATGCGTCGCTTGAGGCCGCCGACCGCGGCACGCGGCAGGTCTGGTTTGGCGGCTGGCACGCGGCGACGGTGCACGACCGCCTGGCGCTGCCGGTGGGCGCCGAGGTCTACGGTCCCGCCATCCTGGAGCAGCCCGACGCCACGACGGTGGTCGACCCGGGCCTGGTCGCCCGCGTGGACCGGCTCGGCAACGTGATCGTAACCCGCGCATGACGCTGCACGGCACCGCCCTGCTGGTCTGCGACCTGCAGAACGACTTCGTGCATCCGGACGGCGCCTATGGGCGCGCCGGGCTCGGCACGCCGGAGATCGCGGCCCTGCCGGACCGCCTGAAGCCGCTGGCAGACCGGCTGCGCGCCGGCGGCGGCTGGGTGGTGCAGACGCAGTTCACCCTGGTGCCGGGACGTGGCGGCGAGCCGCTGATCTCGCCGCATCTGCTGGCGCTGCGCCCGTTCCTCAGGCGCGGCGACTTCTGCCCCGGCGCCTGGGGCCATCAGATGGTGGACACGCTGCAGCCGGCCGACTTGTCCGTGGAGAAGGTCGCCTACTCGGCGTTCTACATGAGCCGGCTAGAATGGGTGCTGCGCCGCTGCGGCATCACCCGCGTGCTGGCCTGCGGCATCGTCACCAATGGCGGCGTCGCCTCGACCGTGCGGGAGGCGCATGTGCGGGACTTCGACGTGACGGTGCTGGAGGATGGCTGCGCCGCGTTCACCCCGGCGATGCACGCCACCGCCATCGACGCGCTGCGCCCGGTCTGCCGCGTGGCCAGCGTCGCCGCCGTGATGGAGGAGCTGGCATGAGCGTGGAACCCGCAGACGGCGTGGTATTCGACGCGCATGTGCCCATCGTCATTATCGGCGCCGGCGCGGCCGGCCTGGTCGCGGCGCTGGCGGCGCGGGAGGCCGGGGCCGAGGCGCTGGTGCTGGAGCGTGACCACCTGCCCCGCGGCTCCACCGCGCTGTCGGCTGGGCTGGTGCCGGCGGCGGGCACGCGGTGGCAGTGCGCGGCCGGGATCATGGACAGCCCCGCGCAGTTCGCCGCCGACATCATGGCCAAGGCGCATAACGAGCCCGACCCGGCGCTGGTCGCCAGCCTTACGCAGCGCTGCGGCACGGTGCTGGAGTGGCTGGCGGACGCGCATGGGCTGCCGTTCTCCGTCATCGTTGACTTCAACTACCCCGGGCACAGGGCGCACCGCATGCACGGCCTGCCGACCCGGTCCGGCGCGGAGCTGATGGACCGGCTGCTACAGGCGGCAACCGCCGCCGGGGTGGATGTGTTGTGCGACGCCCATGTCCAGATAATCTACGCCGATGCTGATAGCTGTGTGCGGGGCCTGGCCTACGCCCGCCCGGACGGCGCCGTGGAGCGGATCGGCTGCGACGCGCTGGTGCTGGCCTGCAACGGCTATGGCGGCAACCCGGCGCTGGTGGCCCGGCACATACCGGCATTGTCCGATGCGCTCTATTTCGGCCATCCCGGCAACCAGGGCGACGCGCTGCTTTGGGGCGAGGCGCTGGGCGCGCAGGCGCGCGACCTTTCGGGACACCAGGGCCATGGCTCCGTCGCGCACCCGGCCGGCATCCTGATCACCTGGGCGACCATCACCGAGGGCGGCGTGCAGGTGAACGCCGAGGGGCAGCGCTTCTCCGACGAGATGCAGGGCTACTCGGAGCAGGCGGCCAACGTGCTGCGCCAGCCCGGCGGCATCGCCTGGACGGTGTTCGACGCCCGCATCGCAGTGATCGCGCGGCAGTTCGAGGATTTCCGGCAGGCGGAGGCCGCCGGCATCATCCTGACTTCAAAAGACGCGGCCGCGCTGGCCGGCGCGATGCGGGTGCCGGCGGCGGCGCTCCAAGTAGCGCTGCACGAGATCGCTGCGCTGAACTCGACGGGCGGCAACGACCGGTTCGGCCGCAGCTTTGCCGGCAGCCCTCCGCTGCAGCCGCCCTACTGCGCGGTCCGCGTCACCGGGGCGTTGTTCCACACCCAGGGCGGCCTGTTGGTGGACGGCCGGGCGGCGGTGCTGGGCAACCGCGGCCAGGCGCTGCCGAACCTGTTCGCGGCTGGCGGGGCAGCCTGCGGCGTATCGGGCCGGACGGCCGCAGGTTATCTGTCCGGCAATGGATTGCTGTCAGCCGTGGCACTTGGCCACATAGCAGGGCAGGCTGCAGCGGAACTATTGAACCCGGTCGAGACGCCGGCGACGTGACAAGCTGCCCGCAGGACGCAACTATATCACCAGGACACCAAGCCAGGAGGATACGTTGCCCGAATTCACCTCGCTCCGGATGCTGCTTGCGCGCGAGGGCTGCTTGACGCTGCCAGGCGTCTATGACGGCATCTCGGCCCGCATGGCCAACAGCTTGGGATTCGAGGCGCTTTATATGACCGGCTACGGCGCCGTTGCCTCGGCATTGGGCGTGGCGGACGCGGGGCTCGCCACCTGCACGGAGATGCTGGACCGCGTGCGCTGCATCGCCGGCGCGGTCCGGGTCCCCTTCATCGCCGATGGCGACACTGGCTATGGCGGGCTGCTGAACGTCGAGCGCACCGTGCGCGGCTATGCCGCCGCCGGCGCTGCCGGCATCCAGATCGAGGATCAGGAATTTCCAAAAAAATGCGGTCACACCGAGTTCCGCCGGGTGATTCCGGCGGATGAGGCGGCTGCCAAGATCCGCGTGGCGGCCGATGCGCGCCCAAGCCGCGAATTCCTGATCGTCGCCCGCACCGACGCGCGCTATTCCGAGGGCATGGACGCCGCGCTGCGCCGGGCTGAGCGCTTCCTGGAGGCCGGCGCCGACATCCTGTTTGTCGAAAGCCCGGAAAGCCTCGAGGAGCTGCGCCGGGTCGCCGAGACCTTCCGCGGCGCTAACCTGCTCGCAAACATGGTGGAGGGCGGGCGCACGCCCTATCTCTCCGCCGGCGAGTTGGGCAGCATGGGCTTCAAGGTCGCGCTCTATCCTGGTACCGGCTTCCTGGCCGCCGCTCGCGCGTTGCAATTGGCCTATGGGCACTTACGGACCGCCGGAATCGGCACCGGTTCGGCGCCGATGCTGCCGTTTGCCGAGATGAACGCCTTGATGGGCTTTCCCGCCGTCCACGCATTTGAGCGCCGCTACGGCGTAGCGCAGGGCGGCCGGGCGGACTGACGGGGATCCGCATCCACGTTGAAGGCCGCAGCCCGTCCCTCAACGACGTTGCGGACTCTCCGTCATGCAGGTGTAGGATGCGCGCACCCCTGCGGCACCAGATGCGAATGATCGGGGACGGGAGAAAAACCATGCCTATGCGGCGCACGATCGGACGCCTCTGCCTTGCGGTATGCTCCGCCGTTGGGCTCGTGGCATCCTGGCCGCTTCCGGCGCGGGCGGAGACCATCACCGTCACTCATTGGGGCGGGCAGTTCTATGGCGCACCCTATGCGGTCGCAATGGAAAAGGGTTTCTTCCGCCAGCACGGCATCGACGTCACGGGGATCTTGACCGCGGCTGGCGGCGGCACGGCGGTGCGCAATACCCTGGCCGGCGGCATCCCGTTCGGCGAGGTCTCGCTCGCAGCCGCCGTGCAGGCGATCAATTCCGGCCAGAAGCTGAGCATCGTCGCAGCCGGCACCCAGACCGTGTCCGACGAGCTCTGGGTGGTGAAAAAGGACTCGCCCCTGCACGGCATCAAGGACCTCGCGGGCAAGCGCATCGCCTACACCGCGCCCGGCTCGGTCAGCAACATGATCATCCTGATGGCGCTCAAGGCCAACGGCATGACGGCGCAGCAGGTGCAGCTCGTGCCCGCCGGCGACCTCGGCGCGAACCTCTCGGCGGTCAGCAGCGGCGCGGTCGACGCGGCTTTCGTGGACGAACTGATCCTATCGCAGAACACTGCGCTCGTGCAGCCCGTATTCTTCGTGCGCGACGTCATGTCGCCGCGCATGATGCAGACTGTGCTGATCACCACGACGGAATACGCCCGGGCGCATGCTGACACGATCCGCGGCTTGATCGCAGCACGGCGCGAGGGCCTGGCCTACCTCACCGACCATCCGGACGAGGCTGGGGACATCGTCGCGCGCGCCTACAACAACCCCAACGCGGCGCTGTTCCGCACCCACATCCGCGAGCTGCTGCATGAGAACTACTGGAGCGACGGGCGCTTCGACTACGAGGGCATGAACCACATGGTCGAGGGCCTGCAGATCACAGGGCAGCAGAAAGGCAACGTGGACTGGTCCAAGCTGGTCGACACCTCGTATTTACCCGCGGACCTGCGCGCCTCGAAATGAGCGGACCGGCGCTGTCTAGCGGCGGGCCGCACGCCAGCCTGCGCAGCGTGGTGCGGCGCTACGACGGCGCACAGCCCGTGCACGCGCTGGGGCCAATCGACCTCGACCTCGCACAGGGCGAGTTCTTCTCCGTCGTCGGCCCCTCCGGCTGCGGCAAGTCCACGCTGCTCGACGTGCTGTGCGGCCTGAGCCGGCCTAGCAGCGGCACGGTTTCGTTCGAGGGGCGTGAGCTGCGAGGCACCGTGCCCGACGGGGTCGGCGTGGTGTTCCAAGAGGACGCGAGCTTCCCCTGGCTGAACGTACGCAACAACGTGGCCTTCGGGCTGCGCCAGACGGCGCTCGACGCCGCCGAGATCGCCAGGCGCGTCGACCACGCGATCAGCTTCATGGGCCTCACGCAATTCGCCGGCCACTATCCAGCGCAGCTCTCGGGCGGGATGCGCCAGCGGGTCTGCATCGCCCGCACGCTGGTACAGCGGCCGCGGTTGATTTTGCTGGACGAGCCATTCGGCGCGTTGGACCAGCAGACCCGGCTGCTGATGGGCGACGAGCTGCTGCGGCTGTGGAGGGAGACCGGGGCAACCGTTCTGCTGATCACTCACGCGCTGGACGAGGCGGCGATGCTGTCCGATCGCGTGGGCGTGATGAGCGCGCGGCCGGGCCGGTTCATCGATATGGTCGACACCGGGTGGCCGCGAGAGCGCGACAGCCGCATCGTCTCCGACATAGCCTTCGGTGCCCTGACCGCCCGCCTGTGGTCCTCGCTGCGCACGGAGTCGCTCAAGACGCTCGGGCGCGTCGCCTGACCCGGCGCCGGGCGGCCTTGGCTATGCGCGTCGGTATCCTGGCCGGCCTGGTGCTGCTGCTTGAGGCGCTGTGCCGTGCGGATTTCATCGACCCGTTGACGGTCATTCCCCCAAGCGAGATGGCGGCGGCCATGGTGGCGCAGCTCGGCACCCCCGAGATCATCGCCAGCGTGGCGCAGACCTTCTCGACGATCGCGCTGGCCTTCGTGCTGGCCGTGACGCTGGGCACGCTGCTGGGGGCGATGGTGCACGCCATGCCCCGCCTGCGCCGGGCGGTCGACCCGCTGCTCGCGTCCTACTACTCCGTGCCAACCTTTATCTTCTATCCGCTGCTTGTGACGCTGCTCGGACTCGGCATGGCGCCCCTGGTCGTGCTCGGCCTGCTGTCGGCGGCGCCGGCGGTGGTCATCAGCACGCTGGCGGGGCTCGACAGCGCGTCGCCGGTGTTGCGCAAGGTGGCGCGGATGCAGCGGCTCGGGCGGGCGCGGACCCTGTGGCTCATCGTGCTTCCCGCCGCGATGCCGAGCCTGTTCAGCGGCTTCAAGCTGGCGCTGAGCTACGCGCTGATCGGGGTCATCGCCGGGGAGTTCATCCTATCTGGCAGCGGGCTCGGCTACGCGATCTCGTTTGCCTACCAAAGCTTCGACAACCGGGCGATGTACGGACTAATGCTGTTCGTGCTGCTGGTCGCGGTGACCGCCAACGGGCTGCTTTACGCGTGGGAAGGCCGGCTTGCCCGGCGGCGCGTGCAGTCGTGACCGGCATCGCGGCCCAGGGCGCGCCGCCGTCGCTTCCAATCCGCCGCCGCATCGTAGCGCTCGATGGTCTGGCGGTCGCCGTGGTCCTGCTGGCTTTGTGGCAGGGAGTCAGCAGCTTGACGCGCGGCATCGCCATCACGCCGCCGTTCGGGACGCTCGCCTACCTCACGGACCTGGTGCGCACGGCGACGTTTTGGGACCACGCGGGCGCCACAGCCTCGGCCTTCCTGCTGGCTTTCGCGCTCTCGGCCGCGACCGGCCTGGCGCTTGGGCTGGCGCTCGGGCTGCGCCCGTTCGCGGCGGAGGTCGCGGAGCCGATCCTCGCTGGGTTCTATACGATACCGAAGGTGACGCTTTACCCGGTCGTGCTGCTGGTTTTCGGCTTGGGCACATCGGCCAAGGTCGCTTTTGGCGTGATGCACGGGCTGGTGCCGGTGACGCTGTTTACCTTAGGAGCAGTGCGGGCGCTGCCCCCGGTGCTAGTGCGCGCATCCCGGGCAATGCGGCTCACGACCTGGCAGGCAATGCGGTCCGTGTTGATTCCGGCCTGCCTGCCGGACATCGTCAACGGGCTGCGGATCGGCTTCTCGCTCAGCCTGCTAGGCGTATTGATCGGCGAGATGTTCTCCTCGCAGCATGGCCTTGGCTTCCTCTTGGTGAACGGCCTTGCGCAGCACAACGTGCCGCTGACGACGGCCGTGGTCTTCGTCATCGTCGTCTGCGCGATTGCGGCCAATACGCTCATGCTACGGCTAGGGCGCAGCATCACGCATCGGGGCTGAGATCGGAGAGGACGTCAGGATGGCTTGCGGAAGTGCGTGCGCAGCGCGTCCCACTCGTCAGACCCAAAACGGCGGATGGCGACGCGCCGCCACGCGTCGCTTCTCGAAATGTCGTCGGCGGGTCGTCGGTCGCGTCGGGCGACCAGGCTTGAAGCGTTGAGTAGCACTGGATAGCGGGCGCATGTACAATATGCAGACTAAGTCCTATGCCGGACCGTAATTGGACAATCCTCGTGGTCGAAGCCGAGCAGCCTGCGCAGGTCCTGCTCGCCGGCTGCCTGCAAAAGGACTACCAGGTACCGACTACCACTTCCGGGCAGGCCGCATTCGATATTCTTGCCGACAACGAGGTCGATCTGGTCTTGTGCGACCTCGTGCTTTCGGACATAAGCGGCGTCGAGTTCTTCAGCCACATCGGCGTCGCCATCCCTGAGACGATGCGGGTGCTGCTGACCGACTGCCTCGATGAGGTGATCCGTTCGATCAACGAGGCCGCGGTCTACCGAATCATGTCCCGGACGTGGCAGTCGGACCAGCTTCGCCTGCTGATCCGGCGCGCGCTGGAGAACCGCGAGCTGGCCCGCCTGCACCGTTACCTAAGCCGCGAGCTGAAGTTCGCCGATGAGGTGCTGCGGCAGCAGAACCGCAAGATGACGACGCAACTGCAGAGTGCCCATGAGTTCGACAAACTGGGGTTCGCCAGTGACAGCATGATCGAGGTCTGCAACCTGGCGCGCTTGGCGGCGGCGACCGACCTGCCGGTGCTGATCCAGGGCGAGACCGGCACCGGCTGCCATCTGGAGGCGGACATGCTGGCGCGCGGCGTCCAGCAGCTCGATCCGGCACCGGGCTCGGTGGTGCTGATCGAGAATGTCGGCAACCTGGTGTGCCCGGCGCTGTTCGACCTCGGCGAACGGGCCAAGGTCGTGGTGCTTTCGGTCATTGAGGGCGAGGACAAGCCGGCCAAGTATCCGCACATGTTCCGCGCCTGCCGGCTGATGCTGCTCAACAAGATCGACCTGCTGTCGCACGTCCGCTTCGACGTGGACCGCTGCGTCGCCTATGCCCGCGAGATCAATCCCGATATCGAGGTGCTGCAGGTGTCGGCCGAGACTGGCGAGGGCATGGAGGCCTGGTACGACTGGTTGCGCCATGAGCGTGCCCATCAGCCAAGCCTGGTGTCAGGCTAGCTCCGGCCATGCGGATGCACCCTAGGACGGCCGGGTTGTTCGCGTTGCTGGCTGCTGCGAACCTCGCAGCCTGGGCTTGGGCCTGGGCCGCCTTCCGCGATCGCCCGGCGCTGCTGGGGACGGCGTTGCTCGCCTGGGTGTTCGGGCTGCGGCACGCCGTCGACGCCGACCATATCGCGGCGATCGACAACGTCGTGCGCAAGCTGATGCAGGGGGGCAGCGGCTCATAGGCGCTAAAATTGTGCTTGACCCGCTCGGAGCGGCTTGGTTTTGGAGGCAGATGCAAGATGCAGCATCTGTTCTGACGGACCGGTTTTCCGAGGTGCTGGAGCGGCTTCCGGCCGGTCTGGA
>JAABVA010003281.1_pt1 | contig 15524 bp, 11 predicted proteins | sample 5560331 | NCBI WGS metagenome assembly JAABVA01 (sample SAMN12812661, study PRJNA571458) | rock metagenome | isolation source: Antarctica rocks | place: Antarctica: Victoria Land, Mt New Zealand sud | collected 2016-01-07 | reverse complement strand
GCGAGACAGCCGCCTGGGCGACGATGCTCGGCTTGGCCGAGATGAGCGATCCGGCGGTGAAGTATCGGCTCGACAAGGCGGTCGAGTTCCTGGACGCCGTGATGGCTTGCCAACTGGCGGACAAGGCGCCAGGTGCGGCTGTGCGTTGGACCGGACGCAGCTTGCGTGCTTGCGACGGCAGTTGCTTTTGCGAGCCTGGCAGCAAGACGACCAGTTGGCGGCTGCACGCGGTCTATGACATCGGACGCGGCGGCTTCTCGCATTTCGAGCTGACCGACAAGCACGGCGCCGAGGCCATCGAACGCGGCGCACCCGTCCGGGGCGAGATACGCATCGGCGACCGTAATTTTGCCCGCGCCCCGAGCCTGCACCGCTTCCGCACGCACAGTGCCAACCAAGCCGATTTCATCGTCCGGGTGGGCTGGAATGCGTTCAGCCTCACTCGCCAGGACGGGGCCGACTTCGATCTCATCACCCATCTCGGCACGCTGCCCGCCGAGATGACGCCGCACGAGGTGATGCTGCGCGCCAAAACGGGCCCGCTGGATCCGCCGTTGCCGCTGCGCCTGATCATTCAACGCAAAACACCGGAGGCGACCGAGGCCGCCCGCAAGAAATTACGCAACGAGGCAGCGCGCAAACAGAAAGGGCTCGATCCGCGCAGCTTGGTGGCAGCGGAGTTCATGATCCTGGGCACCTCGCTGCCAACCGAGGGCTACCCGGCCGCGGAAGTGCTCATGGTCTATCGCCTGCGCTGGCAAATCGATATCGACCAGGCATGGAGACTCTCAAGAATCAAGGGGTGGGTGGGATTGACCTGCACCGAGGCAGTTTGGGTGGAACATCAGTCCCGTCCAAATCCCCGCGGCAGATCGGCAAGCGATAGCTGGTCAACGAGGTCGCGCCACTCCAGCATGGCGTCGAGGCGTTCGGCGAGCGCACTGTCGGCAAGACTGGCGGGGAGGTTGTCGCGCCACTCCTGATATCGATCGAGGCAGTTCGTGAGCGTGTCGATCGCATCCGCCCATTGGTCGGGTCGACTGCGCCGATCTTTGGGGCGGCGATAGCGGATCACGACTGGTGGCTTGTCCGGCGGGTTGTCCGCCGCCTCGGCCTTGCGTTTCTCGCGAAGGCGTCGCATGCGCTCGGCCGAGGTTAACGCGCGATCGCCCTGTGGTCTGGGTCCGGGCATGGGGTAAGATATCCCGTCACTGTAACGGGATACAATAGGGATCCCGCCCTGGAAACAACAAACGACTAACAGGCAGGTTACCCGTTGGACAGCGCCGCCTGAGGCGACTCTCAAGAATCAAGGGGTGCGTGGTTAGTCTCGACGACCGGTTGCGGCAAGCGGCGCCAGGGCGGCGGCGTTGCCCGGATGGTCTTGAGGTTGGCGATTGTCGCGGCGTCGGCGGTGACCAGCTTCGCCGAGCCGGCGCCGGTTTTCACCGAGCGACTGCGTAGTCGGCCGTTCTGCACCCAGTGGTAGAGCGTTGGCTGCGGCACGCCGAGTTCTGCGGCCAGTTCGCGGATCGTCCATTCATTGGGCCGCCGCTCGGGCAGTGTACGGGGACGGCGAAGGCCTGGCTTGATGACGCCGGCCGTGGTCAGAAGGCGGCGCACCATCTCGGCGTTGAAGGTGTCGCGCCGTTTTGCTGGTCGCCAAGCCTCCTGGTTGAGGATCGCCGCGATGTCAGCACAGCCGTTACCAACCTGGTGCAGGTCAACGGCGCGTGCCAGCAGGGCGGTGTAGGTGCTGAGCCCCTTCATGCGTGCCACCGGGCGTATCAGCGTGTGGACCGTCCGGTTGCCGCCATGCCAATGGCATTCCAGCCGCACCTGCTCACTGCCATCAATCACGGTCAGCAAAACCCGCTCGATCAGCAGGCGCACGATGGTCTGGCGCTCTTCGTTGGTGGTCGTCGGCGCCTGCCACAGCGCCGGCAGATCGGTGGTTAACTGCCGGATCGCGGCCAGTTCGCCCGGAGTGGGTGATTGCGTGCGTTCGCGCTGGAAGCGTTCGTAATCGCCCGTCAGCCGCACCTGGTCGGCCAAGGCTGCTTCCCAGTCACGCTCCAGCGTACGCGCCACCAGCCGGTTCTCCGGTTCGGTGAGGGCGTAGCGGCGACGCGCCTGGTCGACCTGATACTGCGCGCGCTCCAGTCGCTGACGCCATTGCTGCTCCAAAGCGGCGCGTTCGGCTTGCAGATCGGCGGCGACCGCCAGGCTGGCCTCCAGTGCCGCCGGCTCCAGCGCTTGCAGGATCAGCGACGTCACCTGCGCGTCAACCGGTGCGGCCTTCAGCGACTGACAGAATGGCTCGCCGTAGCTCGAGTGCTGGCCGGCGCACAGGTATCGCGCCGCGTGGCCGTCATTGTTGTAATCCGCCGTCATGCGCAATCCGCACTGGCCGCACACCAGCATGCCCGACATCAGCGCCGTGCCGGCGCGTGGCGCACCGGTCCGGTCCGTGCGATTGGCGCGAAGCTGCACCTGATTGCGCTCGAACTGCTCGCGGGTGATGTAGGCCGGGACCCGATCGGGCAGGAACACCTCGGCTTCGCCGGCACGCGGCGGACGCCGCCCGGTGCCAGGGCGTCCCGGCTTCTGCCGTCGCCGATCTGTCGCACGCACGCCATAGGCGTAGATGCCGGCATAGATTGGATTGCCAAACAGGTTATGCAGCGTGGGCCGGTTGGCCCGGCGCCATTCGAGCTCCCCCTTGCCAGGGCCGCCGGGCGTGCGCACGGGCATCCGGATGTCGTGCTCGACCAGATAACACAGCACCTTGCCGACGGTCCGGAACCGCTGGAACAGCTCGAATACCAGCCTTATCGTAGCCTGAGCCTGCTCATCGGGATCAAGCGCCACCTCGCCTGACGGATGCCGCCGATACCCCATCGGCAGCGGCTTACCGAGTTCGCCCCGCCGCGCCTTGGAACGCCGCCCTTCCAGCATCCGCGCCTTGAGAATATGCAGCTCCGCTTCCGACATCGTCCCCTTCAGCCCGAGCAACAGCCTATCATTGAAGTTGGCAGGATCGTACACGCCATCACAATCCGCAATGAGCGTGTCGAACAACGAGCAAATTTCTAGAAGCTGATGCCAGTCCCGGTTCGATCGGGCCAGACGCGACATCTCCACCCCGAGGACCAATCCGACGTTGCCCAGTCCGACCTCCGCCACCAGCCGTTGAAAGCCGAGCCGGCCTTCGATGCTCGTGCCCGAACGGCCGAGATCGTCATCGACGACGACTATGCTCTCGCGAGCCCAGCCGAGATGGAAGGCGCGATCGACCAAAGCGTATTGCAGTCGTGTCGATTCCTGGTGACGTTCGACTTGCTGAACTGTCGACTGACGGATGTAGACGATGGCCAGTCGCTCACGATGCCGGCGAGAGATTTTCTCCAACAGCCCCCCTCCCTCGCGTGCTCGCTCGCCCAGCGGCCGCGGCATGAGATCCGGTTCTGTCGTCATTGGCGATCTCCCCGGCGGTCACCTGATGTGCGGTCGACGCGCTGCGGATCTGGCGTATCGCCATATGGCCGAGGGTGCGCACCAGGCCGTGCTGCCGTTCGGGTGGCAACGTCTCCCAGACCGGACGGGACAGCCAATCGTTCATTGCGTGATCCAAGCCAGCGCACCAAGGCGCACAGCGCTTGAATACCGAGTCTCGGCGGCTCGCCGATTCGTGTCAAATTATCAGCGGCGTCTTCTATGGGATATCGAACTCGCGTTCAAACGTTTGAAGTCTCTGCTGCGCATGGACCGCATTCCGACCCAAACCGAGCGGGCGTCACGAAGCTGGCTCACCGCGCATCTCATCCTAGCCTTGTTGTGCGACGACCTCGGCCAGGAAGTCCTGGCTTCTTCCCCCTGAGGACCTGCTCGACGCTGTCTACACCCCTTCGCTCTGGCGCGTGTGGGACATCACCCGACGGGTGCTGCTCATCGCCGTAATCGGCAGCATCACTCTCCATGACCTCCTGCAGGCCGCTACCAACGTGCACCGCCGCCTCGCCCATTCCAGACGCAAACGACAGCCGTATGTCCGCTATCCCGTGCGCGGCTAATTTAACGCCAATGGGTGGTTGCCCCGCTGTGCAGCCCGGAGCTGGCCGACCGCATCCAAAAGCCGGCGGACCTCCTGTCGCACACGCTGATCGAGAGCGACTACAAGCGAGTGCGCTGGCCCGATTGGTTCGCCGCCAACGGCATGACGGCGCCGGCGCCGTTCGGGCCGCGCTTCGACCGCAGCTTCCTTTCCCTCAGCGCCGCGGCGGATGGGCTTGGGGTTGCACTCGAGTCCACCCGGCTTGCCGAGCGGGAGCTAGCGTCGGGGCGGCTCGTGCGCCCGCTGCAGGGCTGCGAGGACGTGGCCTACACCGGTCACTGGCTCGCCGTCCCGCGGCCGAAGCTGTACACGCGCTCTGTGGTGTTGCTTGTGGAGTGGCTCGGCCGGGAGCTGGGGATTGACCTGGACCCGACGACGGCGGTCATGCCGTAAACCGGTGGCCGCCCTGGATGTGCAAGATGGCCTTTCAAGGTGAGTCAAATTCACCGGTTGGTGGGTATTTCTCGTTTGTTCGTGAGACTGATTCCCGGCATAGGGCAGTTAACAAATAAACGAGGAAACAGGGATGCTCATAAACGGTAAGACCGCAGTCATCTCGGGTGCCGCCAGCCCCCGCGGGATTGGCTTCGCCACCGCCCGGCTCTTCGCCCAGCACGGCGCCCGCGTCGCCATCCTGGATCTCGACGAAACCGGCGCGCAGCACGCCGCGGCGGAGCTGGGCGGCGGCCATATCGGCCTCGCCTGCAACGTCGCTGACCGCGCGGCTTGCCAGACGGCAGCCGAAAAAGCCTTGGAGGCTTTCGGCACGGTGGACATCCTGGTCAACAACGCCGGCATCACCCAGCCGGCCAAGACCATGGACATCACCGAGGCGGATTGGCACCGCATCGTGGACGTGAACATGACCGGAGTGCTCCTGCTCAGCCAGGCGTTCATCCCGCACATGCGCGGGCGCAAGCAGGGCAGCATCGCCTGCATGTCGTCCGTCTCCGCCCAGCGCGGCGGCGGCATCTTCGGCGGCCCGCACTACTCCGCTGCCAAGGCCGGCGTGCTGGGCCTGGCGAAGGCGATGGCGCGCGAGCTGGGGCCGGACGGCATCCGGGTGAACTGCGTCACCCCCGGCCTGATCCAAACGGACATCACCGGCGACAAGCTCACGCCGGAGATGCGGACAGACATCCTGAAGGGCATCCCGCTGAACCGGCTTGGGAACGCCGAGGACGTGGCCAACATCTACCTGTTCCTGGCCTCCGGCCTGTCCGCCTACGTCACCGGCGCCGTCATCGATGTGAACGGCGGCATGCTGATCCACTGACCCCGCCCTTGGCGGCCAACAGGTCGCCAGCAGCGGGTGAAACAAACAACGAAGGGAGGACTGCGCCATGGAAGCGCAAACGATGCTCGCCAACGCGCCGAGCCTGGAGGAACGCGCCTACCGCATCCGGCGCAATGCGCTGCGCATGGGAGAGGTGCAGGGCCAGGGCTACATCGCCCAGGCGCTCGGCGTCGCCGACGTGCTGGCGACCGCCTACTTCCATGCCCTGCGATACCGCCCGGAGGAGCCGGACTGGGAGGGGCGGGACCGCTTCCTGCTGTCCATCGGGCACTACGCCATCGCGCTCTACGCCGCGCTGATCGAGGCCGGCATCATCCCAGCCGATGAGCTGGACAGCTATGGCAGCGACGACAGCCGCCTGCCGATGTCCGGCATGGCCGCCTATACGCCGGGCATGGAGATCAGCGGCGGCTCGCTCGGCATCGGCCTAGGCCTCGCAGTCGGCATGTGCCTGGGGCTGAAGCGCAAGGGGTCGGACCGCTTCGTTTACAACCTGATGTCCGATGGCGAGTTGGATGAGGGGCCGACCTGGGAGGCCGCCATGTCGGCCGGCCACTGGCGGCTCGACAACCTGATTTGCCTGGTGGACGTGAACCGGATGCAGGCCGACGGACCCTCAACAGGGGTGCTGAATTCCGAGCCGCTGCCGGCCAAGTGGGAAGCCTTCGGCTGGCACGTGCAGCGGGTGGACGGCAACGACATCCCCGCGCTGGTGGCGGCCTTCGACGCTGCACGTGCGCTAGCCGACCCGAAGCCCCGCGTCATCATCTGCGACACGCGGATGGCCAAGGGCGTCCCGTTCCTAGAGGCGCGCGAGAAGTCGCACTTCATCCGGGTGGAGCAGAACGAATGGGCGCAGGCGCTGGATGCGCTGGACGCCGGGACGGGTCACGCCCACGCAGGGAGGTTCGCATGAACAAGGTCAGGCGTGGCCCTTGGGGCCGCGACATGAGCGGCCAGGCCGAGTCCTATGCGGACGATCCCACCAAGCCCCGGCTCACCACCTCGGCCATGATCGCCTCTTTGGCGTCCGAGGGGCAGCGCACCAGCCCGGCGCCGTTCGGCCGCGCCCTGATCGAGGCCGCACGGAGCAGGCCGGAGATCGTCGGCATGACGGCCGACCTCAGCAAGTACACCGACTTGCATGTCTTCGGTCAGGAGTACCCGGACCGCTTCTACCAGATGGGCATGGCCGAGCAGTTGCTGATGCTTGCCGCCGGCGGGCTGGCGCATGAGGGCTTCGTGCCTTTCGTGACCACCTACGCCGTGTTCGCCTCGCGCCGGACGTACGACTTCATCAGCCAGGGCATCGTCGAGGAAGGGCTGAACGTCAAAATCTGCTGCGCCCTGCCTGGCCTGACCACGGGCTACGGCCCCAGCCACCAGGCGACGGAGGACATCGCGATCTTCCGCGGCATGCCGGACCTGACCATCGTGGACCCCTGCGACGCGCTGGACACCGAGCAGGCCACCCATGCGATCGCGGCGTACAATGGGCCGGTTTACATGCGCCTGCTGCGCGGCAAGGTGCCGCTGGTGCTCGATGAGTACGACTACAGCTTTGAGTTGGGCCGGGCCAAGCTTCTCCGCGACGGGGCGGACGTGCTGGTGATCTCGTCGGGCTTCATGACCATGCGCGCGCTTGAGGTGGCGGACCAGCTCCGCGCCGACGGCGTGGAGGTCGCGGTGCTGCATTCCCCCACGATCAAGCCGCTGGACGAGGCGACGATCCTGCAGCAGGCCGGGCGCACCGGCCGCATGGTCGTGGTGGCGGAGAACCACAGCGTCATCGGCGGCCTGGGCGAGGCCGTCGCCTCCCTGCTGATGCGCGAGAACGTGCGCCCGCCGGCCTTCCGGCAGGTCGCGCTGCCCGACGCCTTTCTCGATGCCGGGGCTTTGCCGACGCTGCACGACCGCTACGGCATCTCTGCGAAAGCAATGGCTCAATCCCTCAAGGGATGGCTGTCCCGCTAACAGGCGGGTTCACTACAAGGGAGGAAACAATGACAAGCAAAGACGATATGGCGACCCCGGCAGCACCCGCCGGGGTGGGACGGCGACGGCTGCTCGCCGCAGGCCTGGCCCTGCCGCTGTTCGGCATCCTGACCCGGCCCGCCTCCGCGGCCGAGTTCACCTACAAGCTCGCGACCGGGCAGGACCCGTCGCATCCCGTCAACAAGCGCTCGCAGGAGGCCATTGACCGCATCAAGGAGGCCACCGGCGGGCGGCTGGAGATCAGGCTCTTCCCGGCGAACCAGTTGGGATCGGACACCGACCTGCTGGGCCAGGTCCGCAACGGGGTCGTGGAGTTCTTCAACCAGTCCTCCTCCATCCTGGCGACGCTGGTCCCCGCGGCCAGCCTCATCAACGTCGGCTTCGCCTTCTCGTCGAGCGACCAAGTCTATGCCGCGCTGGACGGCGCCTTGGGCAAGTACATCCAAGGGCAGATCGAGAAGGTGGGCCTGCTTACCGCCTCGCCCTGCTGGGCCAACGGCTTCCGCGAGGTCACGTCCTCAACCCGGCCGATCCGCACGCCCGACGACCTCACAGGCTTCAAGATACGGGTGCCTGCCGCCCCCATCCTGACCAGCCTATTCTCGGCGCTGGGCGCCGGACCCACGCCGATCAACTTCAATGAGCTTTACTCGGCGCTACAAACCAAGCTGGTCGAAGGCCAGGAGAACCCGCTGCCGATCATCAGCACGGCCAAGCTGAACGAGGTGCAGCAGTACTGCTCCATGACCAACCACGTTTGGGATGGCTACTGGATTCTCGCCAACCGCCGGGCCATGCAGCGTCTGCCGAAGGACGTGGCGGAGATCGTCACCCGCGAGTTCACCCGCTCTGGGCGCGACGAGCGCGCCGACATCGCCGCGCTGACGGACTCCCTGCGTGCCGACCTGACGGCGAAGGGCCTCAAGTTCATAGATCCCGACCGCGATGCGTTCCGGGCCAAGCTGAAGGGGACGAGCTTCTACAAGGACTGGCGCGCCAAGCTCGGCAACGAGGGCTGGAAGCTGCTGGAGGACGCTGCCGGAGGGCTGACGTGACGGCCGCGGCAGGTCCGCCGCCGGGGCTGGACTTCGCGGTCCAGCGCCCCGTGCTGCGCCGCTTGGAGCACTGGCTGGGGGTCGCGGTCAGCATCCCGGCGGCCCTGGCCGTGCTGGCCGAGATCGGCATCCTGCTCTACGGCGTCGTCATGCGCTTCGGGTTCAACCGTCCCCTCGTATGGGGGGACGAACTCGCCGGCATGGTCTTCCTGTGGCTTGCGATGCTGGGCGCCGTGCTGGCGCTCTGGAAGGGCGAGCACATGCGCTTGACTACGCTCGCCTCGCGGATGCCACCGCAGTGGCGGGCGCTGGCGGACACGCTGGCCGTGGCGGTGCCCTGCCTTTTCCTGGCTGTGATCATCGGGCCGGCGGTGGAGTTCGCGCAGGACCAGAGCTTCGTCGAGACGCCAGCGCTCGGCTGGCCGGACGCGGTGCGGGCCGCCGCGGTGCCGACGGGCTGCGCGCTGATGCTGGTCCTGTGCGTGCTGCGGCTGCTGCAGCACCGGCTGCGGGACATCCTTATCGCTGGGGCTGTGCTGGGCGTTGCCGCCGTCGCGCTCTGGCTTGGGGCCGGTCCCATCGTCGCCATGGGCAACCTGAACCTCCTCATCTTCTTCGTGGGGCTACTGGGCGCGGGCGTGCTGCTTGGCGTGCCCATCGCCTTCAGCTTCGGCCTGGCCACGGTCGCCGCCCTGCTCACGACCACCACGACGCCGCTTGCGGTGCTTCCGGGACGGATGGACGAGGGCATGAGTTCGCTCATCCTGCTCGCCGTGCCGTTGTTCATCATGCTGGGCCGGCTGATCGAGATGACGGAGATGGCGAAGGCCATGGTCGCCTTCCTGGCCTCCGTCCTGGGCCATGTGCGCGGCGGCCTGCAATACGTGCTGCTCGGCGCCATGCTGCTCGTGTCCGGCATTTCCGGGGCCAAGACGGCCGACATGGCGGCGGTAGCCCCCGTGCTGTTTCCCGAGATGCGCAAGCGCGGACTGGACGACGGGGAGATGGTGTCGCTGCTCGCCGGCGCCGGCGCGATGGCGGAAACGATCCCGCCCTCGCTCGTGCTGATCGCCATCGGCTCAGTGACCGGGGTGTCCATCGCTGCGCTGTTCACCGGCGGCCTGCTGCCCGGCATCGTGCTGGCGCTCGGTCTGGCGGTGCTTGCTCGGCAGCGTGCCGGCGCCGAGGACATGCGTGGCGTCCGGCGCGCGCCGGCCAGGACCGTGCTGCGGACCTTCGTGATCGCGCTGCCCGCGCTGGTGCTGCCCATCCTGATCCGGACGGCGGTGGTGAACGGCGTCGCGACCGCGACGGAGGTGTCCACGATCGGCATCGCCTACGCGGTGCTGGCGGGCCTGTTGATCTACCGCCGTTTCGACTGGCGCAAGGTGTTCCCGATGCTGGTGGAGACGGCCTCGCTGGCCGGCGCCATCCTGTTCATCATCGGGGCGGCAAACTGCATGGCATGGGCGCTGACGCAGTCCGGCTTCTCGCACAGCCTTGCGGCGGCGATGGCCGCGGTGCCGGGCGGGGCCTGGGGTTTCCTGCTGATCTCGATTGTGGCTTTCATCGTGCTGGGCAGCGTGCTGGAGGGCATACCAGCGATGGTGCTGTTCGGCCCGCTCCTGTTCCCGGTTGCCAGGACACTCGGCGTGCATGAGGTCCACTATGCCATGGTGGTAATCCTCTCCATGGGCGTGGGGCTGTTCGCGCCGCCGTTCGGGCTGGGCTACTACGCCGCATGCACCATTGGCCGGGTCAACCCCGACGCGGCGATGCTGCGTATCTGGCCCTACCTCGGCGTGCTCGTGCTTGGGTTGCTGGTGGTCGCGGCGGTACCGTGGATTTCCATCGGGTTCCTGCCGAAGTAGCCGAGACCGCTTTATCTCGGCGGTGCGATGCAGCCATGCCTGGGGCGGAAGGCCCATCCGCGTAAAAGTGCACGGTAGCGGTATTGCACGCAATTTCATGGGTCGGGTTAGCGGCGGCTGGGGAGCCGGCTGCCGAGAAGTGCTTGAAGACCGAGTTCGACGTCGCCCATCCCCATGACGCGTTCGATGCTGCCTTTGCGTAGTTCGCCGGCCAACGCGAGAACGTCCGCGGTCGCGGCCCGTAGGTGGCCGTTCTGCGCCTCCATCCGGTCCAGTTCGCGCGTTTGATCGGTTGACGGTTTTTCGGTCCGCCAGCGGCTGATCTGGTGGGCGTAGATGTCGACGAATTGCAGCTGTTCGGTGTGGACCTGCTCGACCCGGTCGATGGTGGCGTCGTCGAGCACGTGCGGGCGCACCCGTGCCTCGGCCAGCGTTTCAAGGTGTTCGCGCGTATCGTCGAGGGCACCGTCGATCATGCGAGCAATCAGCGGCATCTCGCGGATCGGTTGCCAGTTCACCGGGTCTTTGTGCTGCATATTGGCTCCTTCGACTTAGGTTGTGGCGAGTTCGGGCGCGGCCTCGGCGCGCCGGCGGGGCGACTGGAAGTAGCTGCCATTCGGGATGACGTGGGCGTGCGCCAGCGGCGAAACGCGGGCCAGGTCCTCGTCCCTGACCTCGTGGCCTGCAGCGCGGAGCTGATCGACGATGCGGGCGATGTGCACCGTATTCCAGACCAGTACGGCGTTGGAGAGCAGGCTGAGGCAGCTGGCCTTGTTCATCACCTCCTCGTAATCGCCGGAGCGGAAGCCGCCCTGGTTGGCGAAGTCCGGCGAACCTCTTGGTTCGACGAACAGCGACTTGGCAAGGGTGTGGCGGAACTCGCCGCGGTTGAGCTGCAGCTGGATGGCGTCGCGCAGCGGGGCCTCATGGATGTAACGCAAGATATGGATTGTCTTCATCAAGCGCCCGAGTTGGGTGAGGGCGCCGGCGAGGCGGTCCAACGCGTTGGCGTTGGCCAGGCGCTGCATGACGACATGGGCCGGGGTCAGCCGATCCTTTAGCGACGCTGCGAGCCGCACGAGCTGGTCCCACTGTTCGAGGATGAGCTCGACGTTGATGCGGCCGCGCAGCAGCGGCTGCAGCGCGCCGTAGTCGGCGTCGCGGTCAATACGGCTGAGCACCTGGTCGGGCAGGTCCTTCAGCCGCGGCATGAAGGCGATGCCGAGGAGCGCGCACAGTCCGAACAGATGCTCGGTGAACCCATGGGTATCGGAGGTATGTTCCCGGATGGCCAGCGCGGTGTCGTTGTCGAGGATGCCGGCCAGCACGTAGCCGGCCTCGCGCGGCGTGCACGAGATTGCCTGGGTGGCGTAGACGCTGTGCTGGTCGGAAGTGTGGGTGTAGAGCTGGAGCGCGCGGTCGTAGTAGCCGAAATAGCGCGGGTAGACGCTGCCGAGCAGGCTGTCGCGCTCGACCGTGAAGCGCTGGCCGTCGGAGGAGGATCGGCTGCCGTCGCCCCAAACGCCGCTGAGCTTCAGGCCGTGGTGATGGTCGACCAGGACGGTGTTGGCCGCTTTGAGCGTGGCGTCGCGCAGGAACCATCGGCTGGTATCCTGCAAGGCGTCGGCGGTGAGGCTGTCGACGCTGTGGCTCATGGCGGCGAGGCCGAGGTTGGTGCCGTGCGCGATCAGGGTGGCGAGCAGCGAGCGGTGCGGGTCGCCGCCGCGTGGTTGGTAGCCGCCGAGCGGCTGGAAGGCGCGGATGAAGCCGCACCATTCATCCACGTCCTGCAGCAGGTCTTCGATCCGCACGCGCGGCAGGCTGGCGGAGATGGTGGCGCGCAGCTCGCGCAGCGCGGGCGGGATCAGCAGCGCGTCGCGCTGTTTGAGCTTGAGCCGGCCATTGCGGACGGCGGCAAAGCGGTTGCTGGGCAGGCCACGCTGTGCGCCGCGCGCCGCGCGGTTGAGTTCCTGGCCGAGCCGGGCCAGGAAGACCTGCCCGTCGGCCGGCAGGTCGAGGCGCTGGTAGGCTTGCTCGCGGGCCTGCTGCCAGCTGCTGTCGTCATAGACCAGGTTCCAAAACGAGACGTGGTCGCGGCTGTGCGTCAGGAACAGGCTGCCGGCCCGGAGCGCGTCGCGGACGGCGAAGGCGAGCGAGATCTCCCAAATGGCGCGGTCGAGCTTGCCGCCGCTGACGAGATAGGGCCGCCAGTCCGCCTGGACGAAGCCGTGCGAGTCGTCGGTTGTGAGCGGGCCGCGGCTGCCGGCATCCAGCGCGCGCAGGCTCTCGACGGCCTGGAGCAGGGTCTCGCTGCCGGCGGCGGCCTGAAACGGCAGGGCGAAAAAGGCCGGCAGGTATTGGCGTAGCGTGCCGTAGCGCGCGAGCATGGCGTCGAGATGGCCGCGCGCTTCCAGCCGTTCGTAGGCCCGGCAGGCGATCGCCGCCTCGATCAGCGCCGGCGGGTTCTGCGCGTCGCGGAACGTGGTCACGGTTTGCGCGCCGTCGGCCGCCACTAGCGCATCGACGGCGCCGAGCACGCGGTGCAGGCCGTCGCGTGCGCGGCGGCGCAGGCTCTTGCGCCGTTTCTCGACCGACGTGCGCGCCCTTCGGTTCATGCCGGTCAGGAACAGGTCGTTCATCTCGACGATCTGGTCGAGCAGCGTTTTGCGGGCCTCGACGAGGTAGCAGGCGACGAGCGCATCGCGCTTCGGCTTGGCAAAGCGCCGGAGGTCGCCGGCATCGTAGCGGCGCCCGAGCTGGCCGAGCTGGCGGATAATCCGCGGGTCGAGATCGCCGAGGTCCGCGCCGGCGCCGAGCAGGTCCTCGATCAGCCGCAGGCGGACGATGTCGCCTTTGATCACCGCGGCATTGGCCGACTTCGGGTAGTCCTTGAGCCGGAACAGGCTGGACCGCGCGTCGCCCTCCGGCACCTCGACCAGCAGGTCGATGGCTTCGCGCAGAAATGGCGGCAAGCGGATCGAGACTGTCTCGTACAGCTGGGTCGTGGCCTGTGTCACCTCGGCCGTGACCAGCCGTTCAAGCGTGCTGGCAGCCGGCAGCATGACACGCCAGTCGCGCAGTTTGTCCTCGGCGCGCACCATGAGCTCGGCGACGGTGCGGCCCTCGATGGCGCCCTGACGAAGCCAGTCCCGCAGGTCCATGGCGGTTCCGCTGTCGAAGCTGCGCAGGCCGAGGTGGCGACGGATGCGCAGCGCTTGGGCCCGCTCCGTTTGCGCCCGGCCCGGCCGGTCGAGGAACAGCACGGGCGCCAGCCCGAGCTGGCGCGAGAGGTGGTTGACGATCTTGATCGGGGCGTGCCGGTAGTCGTCGAGGAAGCGGCCATGGGCGCGCATGACGCAGAGCTGCAAGGCGAAACGACGGCGATGATCCGGCCCGCGGCACTCGGCAATTACGGCCAGATCCGCGGGCGTCAGGCTCCAGTGCCGCGCCAGGTCGTCCTCGCTCGGATCCGGCGGCAGCATCCGTCGCCGGAGCTGTGTGGTCGTCGCCAAGGGCTCATCCGTCGACATTGAGGTGCGAGCGCTCCAGGTCTGCCGCGAGGTCGTCGCGCGAGGGTCGCGTGTAGATGGCGGTCGTGTCGAGCGACTCATGGCCGAGCAGGCCGGCGAGCTCGACCAGCTTGCCCGGGTTGTCGCGCAGGTAGCCCAGCGCGAAGGTGTGGCGCAGCGTGTGCGCCGAGACGGCGACGCGCTTCAGGCGGGCACGGCGGGCAAGGCTGGTCATGACGGCCTGGATGGTGCGCACCGGCATCGCCGTCTCCCGGCTGCTGACAAACAGCGCCGCATCCTGGCCCGGCGTTTGGCGCTGGTCGAGATGCTGCTTGAGCGCGCGACGCACGGTGGCGTTCAGCGGCACCTCGCGGGCCTTGAGGCCCTTGCCGTGGCGGATGCGCACGCTGCCGGAGCGGTCGCTCATGATGACGTCGCCCATCTGCAGGGCCGCGACCTCGCCGACGCGCAAGCCGGCCTGCAGCATGAGCTGGGTGATGGCGTAGTTGCGCGCCGCGAGGCCGTGCGAGGAGGCGCCGGCGGCGCGCAGCAGGGCGTGGACCTCGACATCGGTCAGGCCGGCCGGCTGGCGGTTGCGCGTGGTGCGCATGGGCCGAACATCGCGGGCAGCGTCGGCGGCCAGGGCGCCGGTCCCGCGCGCCCAGCGGCACAGCCGGCGCAGGGCGTCCAGCCGGCGGTTGACCGTAGCGGGACGGAGGCCACTGGCGACCATATGCTGGCGGTAGGCGATCAGCTCGTATTCGGCGAGCTTCTCAAGGACGAAGGAACCGTCATGGACCGTGTGGTGCCAGGCGACGAAATGACGCAGGTCGTAGCGGTAGCCGCGCAGCGTCGCGGGTGCCAGGTCGTCGCGCGCCAGGCTGGCGAGGAACGCCGCCATCCAGCTTGGCTCGCCAGAGACATTGACGGGCGCTGCATGTATTGAACTAAGCCGCTAACGCGGCAGTATTTCGCTGCATGGTGACGGCCTGCGCCTTTGTTAGCGGAGTATTTGCTCCGTCGCCTGCATTGCTCAGGTGACAGTTGCGGAGAGCGCCACAGCGGCGTGTGACCGGGTTCGGAGGCAGGATGGCGCTGCTGTTGTCAGCACACCATCACAGGAGATGCCCCATGAGCCCGCTTCGTCGTCGCATGATCGAGGACATGACGGTTCGCAACCTCTCACCCTACACGCAGCGCAACTACCTGTTCGCGGTGAGCCGTCTTGCTCGCCACACCCGCATGTCCCCGGCGGATATTGGGCCGGAGCAGATCCGGGACTACCTGAACCACCTGATCGGGCGGAACCTCTCGTCGTCGTATTTCAACGTGAACGTCGCCGCCCTGCGTTTCCTCTACATGGTCGTGCTGGAGCGGAACTGGATGCTGCCCAAGCTGCCTTTGCAGAGGAGGTCGCATAAGCTGCCGACCGTGCTCAGCGTCGAGGAGGTCGGCCGGTTCCTCGCGACCGTCCCCGACCGCAAGATGCGCGCCGTGCTGGTCACCGCCTATGCCGCCGGCCTGCGTGTCTTCGAAGTCGTCGCTTTGCGCGTGAGCGATATCGACAGCGCGCGCATGACGCTGCGCGTCGCCGACGGCAAGGGCGGCAAAACGCGCCTGGTCATGCTCTCGCCGAAGCTGCTCGACCTGCTGCGGACCTACTGGAAGGCCGAGCGTCCCCGC
>JAABVA010003279.1_pt1 | contig 15533 bp, 15 predicted proteins | sample 5560331 | NCBI WGS metagenome assembly JAABVA01 (sample SAMN12812661, study PRJNA571458) | rock metagenome | isolation source: Antarctica rocks | place: Antarctica: Victoria Land, Mt New Zealand sud | collected 2016-01-07 | reverse complement strand
TTTTCCCCTCCGCTGTGCTGGTGGCACGATCGCTTCGGGTTACATTATTCGTGAGGCAACATCTCCGCGAAAGTAAGATCTACCGTGATGCAATGCGCCTATACCGGTGCCGTGGTAGGGGCACCAAAGGGAGAGCCCGTAGCTGTGGCACTGCTCGGTGGTCGCATCGCCCTGGTCGTCGCTGCGCCACAGCGGGACCGAGCGGCGTAGGGTCTCCAGGTTGAGGCGGCGGCCACCCGAGGCGCACGTATCGATCAGCAGCCCCGGATGCCGCCGCCGCAACTCGTCCCAGAAGGCGAGGAATCCGGTGACGTGCCGGATCTGAGTCATGCCGCGCCGCTCGGGAGCGTCGCCCAGGTTCCAGTAGGCGAGCGGGTCGATGTTGAAGTCCTGCCGGTAGACATCGACGCCGTTGGCGCGGATGAGCCCGTCGAAGTGCTCCACGACCCAGCGCCAGGCGTCCGGGTTGCCCAGATCGAGCAGCCGGTTATCGCCCTCGGGTCCCGGGCCCAGCAGCCACTCGGGATGCTGCTTGTAGAGCCAGGTGTCGGGGCGGACGCGTTCGGGCTCATGCCAGATGATGCTTTTCATGCCCCGCGCGCGGGCCGCGTCGGTGACGGGGCGGAGCCCATGCGGATAACGTTTAGGGTCGGCCTCCCAGCTACCAGTCCAACTCCAGTCGAACGCCTCGGGCGGGACCTGATACCAGCCCGCATCCATCCACCAGTGGTCGTAGACCCCGCCGCTCGTCGCCGTCAGGTGATTCGCCGCGTACTCCTGGACGGAGCCGAGTTCGGCGCTCGCATCGGTGGTCAGGCTGACGGACCCTGTCTGTGCGGGGCACATCGGAGCCGGAGGACGGCCGCCGGGATGGGGCATATTGTGGGCGATCATCCAGCGGCGCCAGTTGTTCTGCCCCGCGATCCAGTCGGCGCCCTGCCAGAACTGCACGACGATGAGCGGCGTGCGGATTTCCTCCCCCGGCTGCAGCGCGAGCTCGGCCAGCGCCATGTCGTGGATGTGCGTCCGCGCCGGCAGGTTGGTCCCGTCGCGCGTACACATGCCGCCCTGCACGCGCAAGCCGCTCGCGCCGTCGCGCGTCAACTCGGCCGCCCACTGCCCCGGCCAGCCGAGGGCCACGACGACGCCCTGTCCGCCCCAGTCGACGTTGTAGTACGGGAAGCCGCCCTGCAGTAGATGCGGGTCCGCGCGCACGAGACCGCAGGTGGGACGACCACCCTGGCAGGCCAGCAAGAGGTCGGAGTGCGGGGGCAGCGGGACGGCGTGCAGCCCGAAGTCCTGAATCACGGCTAGGCTGCCGTCGCATGTGTGCAGGGTAAATTCTTTGCCGGTCGTCCGCGAGAAGCTCGTATCGATAGCCAGGATGTCGCCGACCGGCAGGAGGGTTTTTGCTCCGTTGTTCTTGATATACAGCGTCCATTCGACGGTCGGGATGTCGTGGTACTCGATCGCGACGCAGCGTACGGAGAGGCTCCCGTTAGGCTCCGTCCAGGTGGTGGTATGTTCCGTGCGGCCGGCGTCGAGGGCGCAGTTCGTCGCGCGGCGCGGCCAGCGCGCCAGTAAGCCCACGGAGCGTCGGCCACCGTAGGTGAAGGAGAAAGGCGGCTCGGCGCTCAAACGGCCGACCATCTGCCTGGTCATTGCACCTGGGGAGGTGCCGCTCGAGATCGGGAGCGCCAACGCCCTGCGTGTGTGGCCTACGAGCAGGCGGCCGAGGGACAGCGCCGCCGCCAATCGCCCAGTTACTCCGAGGAAACACCGGCGATTCAAACCATCCGCGCCCGCGGCGGGGTCTATCCGCTCGTTCTCACCTCGCAGCTCATCCATCTCTTGACACTCCTTATTAATCAGTATGGAGGGCGTTTCCTAACTGGCAAAATCAGGGCAATTGCCCCTCTGTTCGACATAACACCTGCATTTTGCGGCGCACAACGAGGGCGATGATGGTGCTGAAGCGCCTCTTATCGCTCTTGAAAGACGGCATATTGTTAGGACAGGTGCGATATTATGTCGAACAGAGCCATTTTCACAGCGCAAATGGTGGTTACGAAACGCCCTCAGTATGACCACTTGGGCCGGAATACGCGTAGGATCAGCAAACTGATTACGAGGGTGACCACGCATTCGATCGCGCCGCCCGCCGCGCCGACCCCTATCTGCAGGCGGTTGCCGAAAGCGATCCCTTCGAGCGCACCGTTAATCATCTCCAGATTCGTAGTTTGCGTTGAAAGCATGTTCGGCAGCGTATATTCCTGCGCCGAGTTGACGAGCAGTAGGATCAGCACCAGGACCATGATGTGCCCGAGCAACGGTAGGGTGATCCTCCTGAACAGCGTCCAACTCTCCGCCCCGTCCACCCGCGCTGCGTCGCGCACGTCGCGCGGGATGTTGAGCATACCCGCAGTGAGCAGCACGGTGTAGAGCCCCAGCCAGCGCCAGGCGCCGATGGACGCCCCCAGCGGCAGCGCGACAAATGGGTCGTGCAGCCACTGGGACGGAGCCACGCCCACAATGTGGAGCGCCTCGTTCGCCAGGCCGGCCTGAGGATCGAAGAACCGTCCCATGATCAGCCCGATGACGACCAAGGGCGTGATAACCGGGAGGAAGAATACGACTTGGAAAAAGGTGCGCCCGCGTGTGATCGTGGTCAAGCAGGTCGCCAGCAGCAGGGCAAGCGGCACGACGATGGCGAACTGCAGGACGGTCCAGACAAATGTGTTGAGCGCCGCCAGGCCGAAATCGGGGTTTAACTCCGGGTCGAACAGCTGGGTGTAGTTCCCCAGGCCGGTGAACCGTCCGCCTAGGAGGTTCAGGATCCTGACATAGACGAACGAGAAATAGAAAGACTCGAGGACGGGACCGAACTGGAAGATGGTGTACCACAGGAGTGTGGGGACGAGGACAGCGCTGCCGAACCAGAACTGCGGTTTGCGCAGCGCGCGCCTCAGCCCTCGGCCCGCAAAGCGCGACGGTTGCGCGGGCGCGACGGGGCGCGCCTCCGGGTCAACAACCATGTATCCCTCACATCTCGTGTCTTGCTCGACGGCCCCCACCTCATCTGCCGCCCCGCCTATCCCGTGAACAGCCCCGCCTCGCCGCGCCCTGTCGCATGGCGGCGCGCCGGCATACCGATCGTGCTACACATGCAGGGCGACCGCGCCGATGCCCCGGATGAAGAATCGCGCCACCAGGGCGTAAACGATCAACACGGGCAAGATAGTCAGCATCGCCACCGCCATCACAAACGGCGCCGGGAAGCTACTATCCGTGAAGTAGGAGACCAGGAGCGGGAGCGTCCACTTCGCGGGATCGTGCAGGATGATGGTCGGCCACAGGAAGTCGTCCCAGCTATGCATGAAGGTGTAGATCGCCAGGATACCCAATGATGGGGTACACAGCGGCAGGATCATCCGCGCCACCAGACGCCACTCTCCGGCGCCGTCGATGCGCGCGGCCTCGAGCATCTCTGTCGGGAAGCCTTCCAGAAACTGGCGCATCACCAGGATGCCAAACGGCGACCACAGCCCCGTCACGATCAGCGCGCCCAGGCTGTTGTCCAGCCCCAGGCGCACGACTGTCACGTAGAGCGGCACCATGACGCCGGTGAACGGTACCATGAAGGCCACGATGAGCAGTGTGAACAAGGTTTCCTTGCCGCGGAAGCGGTAGACGGCCAGCACGAAACCGACCAGGGTAGAGGTCAGCAGGGTGGCCAGCGCCACCGCGAGGGCCACGATGGTGCTGTGCAGATAATCTGGCTTGAAGATGTACGGCGGATAGCTGAAGTTGAAGGCGGCGCCGTAGTTGTCCAGGGTCCACGCATGCGGCAGCAGGCCCCGAGAGTTGGCGTCCGCGTGCGACTTGAATGACTCGAACACGGCCCACACATACGGGGTGAGAAACACGATGGCGAACGTCACCAGCACCGCATAGGCCGCGACGTGCGCGAGACGCGGCCGGGGTACGAGGCAGCGCACCTGTGTTGATATCATCGGAGCCTTGCTTCGCGCGTACTCAGGGTTTCGCTTTTGTGAGCGGCGCCTGCATATGAACCAGCACGTCGCTGCTCAGGGCCATGGCCGCCCCGCTAACTGCGGATTCGAGGGCGGTCCGCAGAACCGGCACAGGGTCTACAATGCCGGCCGACCACATGTCTACGAATTGTCCCGTGAGGGCGTCGAAGCCCCACCAGGGCGGGCTGGCCTTCACGCGCGCCACCACTATCTGGTGAGTATACCCGGCGTTGGCCGCAATAACGGCCAACGGCTCCTGCAAGGCGGCGGACAGGGCACAGGCCACGACGCGTTCGTCGGCCGACAGCGGCGTTCCCCGCGCCTGCAACGCCTCCTGGCAGGCCAGATAGGCGACGCCGCCGCCCGGGGCAACTCCATCGCGCAGCGCCAGCCGCACCGCCGTCGCCGTGCGCCGGGCGAGATCTTTGCGGGCCTGCTGCTGGCCGCCGGTGAGCGCGCCGACGTACAAAATGGCCACCCCGCCGACCAGCTTGCCCAGGCGCCGGCGGGCGTGCTCTTGATCGTCTTCGGTCGTGGCCGCCGCCAGTTCGGCTTTGACCTCCGCGATACGCCGGCGCACGGGGGCGGGATCGGCGTCGCCGCCATAGAAACCGAAATTGGAGTCGTTAGCCCAGGCCTGCCGGACGCGCCCAAGGTCGGGCAAGGCGACATGAGCGGCGCGTTGCCCGCTCTCCTTGGTCACCACGCGTCCGCCAGTGAGGATGGCCAGATCTTCGAGGATGCGCGCCCGGTGCGGCTCGTGCGACGGCGCCGTGACGGCCACCGAGCGCAGCACCCCCTGGCGATGGTTGGTCAGCAGCAACTGCAAGGCGCCGCCGGACACCTCGTCGGCGATGAGCAGCAGGCCCGGGCAGCGCGCCTCGACCAGGTGATCCAGCAGCGGAACGAGCTCCTCGGCCCGGGTCAGGCGAAGGTCGCTGATCAAGACCATGGGCAACTCGAGACGCGCCTCCTGCGCCAGCTCGTCGGTATTGAAATAGGGCGACAGATAGCCCTCGCCCCAGTGGACGCCCTCCACATACTTTCGTTCGAGGCAGGGGGCGTACCCGTCCTCTATCTGCAAGTAGCCGTCGGTCCCGATGATATCGAAGATCTCGCCCAGCATCTTGGCAAGCTCGGGATCGTGACACAGCGTTTCGGCGGCGCGGGCGATCTCATCGGGTCCGTCCAGCGGCCTGGCCTGGTCCCCCAGGGCGGCCGTTGCGACGGCGAGACCACGTTCCAGGTGTCGCCGCAGCGCGACGGCGTCGCCGCCCGCCTCCACGTACGGGGCGACGTGGCGCATGATAGCCTGGAAGAGGACCGCCGTGGTGGCCCCCCCGTCGCCCACCGCTTCGAATGTCTTCCAGGTCGCATGGCGCAGCATCATGGCCCCCATGTTGGCATAGTGATCGGGGATCTCGATGATGCGCCGCAGGATGGTGGCGGCGTCGTCGAGCACCTCGATGGGGCGGCCGGACAGGACATCCTGCACCGCGACTGTGCGCGGAGTGGGGCCGAGGGTCGACCGTACCGTCTCCGCCAGGCTATCGACGCCGCGCCGGAGCGCGGCCCGCGCGGGGGGGCCGAACAGGATACCCGGTCGCGCCGACGGGCGCCGCATCGCCGCGTGCATGTCGGGGTCAGATGAAATCCGAGAGGGCATGACGCAACCTATGCCTTTCGACTGACGCTCGACATTATAAAGAGAGCGTGGTCATCCCGCTACTAGGGTCGGGATACAGCACATTGTAGCGATGTCACTGCGGAGTGTCAACTGTTATCTGTAGACGCGGGTGCGCCACGAAATAGTGGATGGTGGTGATCACGCCGAACGAGACCGTCCGATGGGTGCGCGCCGCCATACATGGTCAGCGGCAGGGCGGAGTGGCTGCGGTAGGGCGCGCGCAGGCGGAGCGGGCGGTAGGGTGGGCGCGGGGGCGGGGGCGACCGCGGGGGCGGGGGCGACCGCGGGGGCGGGGGCGACCGCGGGGGGGGGGGCGACCGGGGGGGCGGGCTGGTGCCGCTGGCGCGGGACCAGGCGCAGGTGGGCGCGCTGCGGCTGGCTCTGCCAGAAGGTGTCCCAGCGCCCGGAGCGGTGCAGCGCGCGTAGGCTGACCACGGCTTGGGCGCCGGCCCCGCTCCAGCGCATGCCGGCCCCCTTGGTGCGGGCCTGGACCACCGTCTTCCCGCTGCTCTCGACAGCGCCTGAGCCAATGGGGAACGCGCGTGCGACGAAGGACGGATAGTCCAGGCGGGCCGCGTGATCGGTGAAGTACGCGACGGCGCGCCGGACCGTGGCGGTCGGCGAACTCTCCGCGTCGGCCGGGTCCGCGGCCTCGGTGGTCCGTACCCGATCCGCGAGCGTCGCCAGCGCGGCCTGTATGCGGAGGGGCCGGCCCCTCCGCATACAGGCGCGTCTTGAGCGGCTCGACCCACGCCGCGGCGGCAGCTGTCCCGGCCCCGAAGACCGTGTTCCCGACCAGCCAGAGGTACTCATAGACGTGGTAGAGGTCGAGGATCTCCACGAGGTCGACGCCGGGCAGCCCCAAGAAGGCCCGGCCGGAGTGCCAGATCCAGTCGGCGGCGTCGGCGATCAAGACGACGGTGTGGACAGGCGCGGTGCCCAGACCCCGCCGGCAGACCTCGACGTGGGCGCGCCCCCAAAACGGCTGCGCCTCCTCAAAGCCGGCGCCATAGCTGGCCTCCCCCCAGGCCAAGCGCGCGCGCCCCGTCTCTGCATCGATCTCCCGCGCTGGTCCCAACGGCGCCACCGTGACGACCTTCATCTCATGCCAGCCGTCGTCCCGATGCACGAAGAGGCCGTCCACTTCGACCGCGAGCACGCCGCTCTGCGGCGGCGCCTCCACCGCGGGCGCCGCCCAGGCCCGCTGGCCCCGCGCTACCCGCGCCATCGCCGCCTGCACCGGCGCCTCGGCCACCAGCCCCATCCCTTCGGTGGCCCGCCGCGCCACCTCCGCCGTCAGCGTGACGCCGAGCGACTCGGCCACGCTGTCCACCGCGTTCTCGAACGCCCCGTCGATCCCTTCCCGACAGACCACCCGCGCCAGCCCCGGCGAGAGGACACCCGTGCCCAGCCCCATCTGGGCGTCGAGCGGGACGTGCCCCTGCCCGCAGTGCGCGCACCGATAGTAGACACGGTGGAGCGTATAGTCGCCCACCAACCCCTGCAGGCGGCGCACCCGCGCCCGATCCACGCATACGAGCGCGCCCCCGCAGTTCGGACACGCGCTCCGCTCCCCCGCGTCCAGCGTGGCGCGCAGCCGGATTACCCGCGTGATCACCTGGCCCAACACCACCCGCCCTAACGCTCGCACCCGCTGCTCCATCCCCGCCAGGTCGTCCGTCAGCAGCGCCGGCAGCGCCTCGGCCAGCGCCGCTGTGAACACCGCCCCCATCTCCTGTATGATGGCAGCGGACAGCTCGTCTCTGTCCATCGGTCCCCTCCCCGGGCACGCTCTGGGCGTCTTCCGCGCCCGTGCCCTCCGGGAGGGTACCGCCTTTGCCTCTGTTCCCGCTCGCCCCACTATTTCGTGGCGCACCCTGTAGACGCTTTGCGTACGGTTGCCCGAAAACGCCGCCTCTGCTATGGTTATGAAACTGTGCGTATCGGTGAGGGAAGTGCGACATGGGCGACGAACGATCGACGGTGGGCGCGCCGGCCAGCTATAGCGGCGGTCGCGTTCTATCCTCCTTCCACGGCGGATGGGCCACATTGTGTGGGATCATGGTTGTCGTGGGATGCCTCGCGCTCACCTGGTCCCCGTTGCTCCCGTGGTTCCCCGACAATGGGTACGGCGTGACGACAAACGGGTTGAACGCCATTAGCGGCGGGGTCGCGGCTCTGTCGGCGGACACGAGTCAGGCGGGCGACGGTTCGTCGGATGGGCGCAGCCAGGCGGTGCCCAGTTTGTCGGCCATTCCGCTGACACAGGGCGGGACGGAGGCCAGCGCGCGCCACGGCGTCTTCGTGCTTGTCCTGGGTGCGACAGCCCTGCTCATCGCTGTGCTTGCGCTCGTGGGAGAGGCGCGCCGCCGGCGGCGGATGGCGCGCGATGTGCGCGTGTTGGCCGCACTAGCTCTTGTGCCCCTGGTCTATGACGGCGTCGAGATCAGGAACGCAACAGGCGGGCTTGGCGACGGCGTGACAGTCGGCGTGCTCGGGGCGCTGGTCGCGATCCTCGGCGGCGCCTGGATGTATCGCTCCCTGCGCGACGCCGAGGCTGCTGGCCGCGTTTGACGCCGGCCGGCGACCCCGCGCTCGCTCAGCTCTGCGTGCTAATCATAGTGATGTCCCTGATGAAGTACCGCATCGCCACGACGAAGATAATTAGGGCCGGCAGTGTCATCAGCACCACGACAGCGGACACGAGAGGGGTCGCGGCCCCGGCACCGCCGGCGGCCAAGAGGGGGAGGGTCCAGTTCTGAGGCTGGAAGATCCATTGGAACAAGATTGTTGGCAAGAGGAAGTTGTCCCAGCTTTGCATGAACGCATAGACGGCCAGGACCGCCAGGGCCGGCGTACACATCGGCGCGAGCACCCGCGCCACGATCCACCACTCGGACGCGCCGTCGATACGCGCGGCGTCGAGCAACTCCGCGGGGATACCCTCCATGAACTGCCGCAGCGTGAAGATCCCGAATGGCGACCAGAGGCCGACCACGATCAGCGCGCCCAGGCTGCGGCCCAGGCCCATCTGGACGAGGTTGACATAAAGGGGGAGCGCGATGACTGACGATGGGATCATCAGGCACGCGATCAGCGCCAGGAAAAGAATGTCGCGCCCGCGGAAGCGATATTTGGCGAAGATGAAGCCGGCGAGGGTTGAGGTGAGCATGGCGGCGACGGTCGCGCTCCCCGCTACCAGAAGGCTGTTGAGGAAGGCGCTGGCGAACGGCTGATACGAGAGCGTCGCAGTATAATTGTGGGTCGTCCAGGCGACATCCGACAACCGTGGCGCGAACGATTGCGCGAGCGTCCATGCGAAAGGCGCCAGCGTCGCGACGGAGAACGCCAGCAACAAGGCGTGGAGGGCGGCAGCGACGGACACACGCTGGAGACGACGCCACGGCGGCTTGTAGGGCGGGCCCGAGCGGCTAGTCGTGGATGCGGAGGCGGTCATCTAGTAGCTCCTCGCAGCTCAATAGGACCAGGTCGGACGGAAGATGCGCAAGAGCACTACGCTGACGATCAAGACGACGCCAAACTCCAGCAGTGCACCGGCGGAGGCCGGCCCAAGGGTGAGGAAGCTGCCGCCGAACGCCTGCTTGAAGAGGGCGAGATTCAGCAGGACCAGGGCCTTGTTCCCGTAGTCCGGGCTGGCCCCATAGGTCAATTGAGCCTGCTGCACGCCACCCCCAAGCGTGTATGGTAGCGTGTACTCCTGTGCTGAGTTGACCAGGAGCAACACCATCACCAGAGCGAGGACATGGCCCAGGAGCGGCAGGGTGACCTGCCAGAAGCGACGCCACGCTCCCGCGCCGTCGACCTGGGCCGCCTCGTCGATATCCCGTGGGATGTTCAAGATTCCCGCAGTGAGGATCAGAACGTACAGTCCCATCCACCGCCAGGCGCTGATCGCTGCGGCGAGGGGTAGCGCGAGGGTGGGGTCGTGGAACCATGCGGAGGTGGGCAGGCCGAGGGCGCGCAGGAGGCCATTGGCCGGACCAGCCTCCGGGTCGAAAACCTTGCCCATCATCAGCCCGATGGCGACGAGCGGTGTGACGACCGGAACGAAGATGGCGATTTGATACAAACCGCGTCCGCGGCCAACTTTGGTCATGGCGAGGGACAACAGCATGCCCAGGGGTACCACGAACAAGAATTGTAGGACCGTCCAAATGGCGCTATGAAGCGCCGCCGGCCAGAACTCGGGGTTCAGTTCGGGGTCGAACAGGTGCTGGAAACGCAACAGGCCGTCGAAAGGGCTTTGCGAGAGCGCATCCCAGAGCGACATATTTGTCAGGTCGACGTGGAAAAAGGCGAACCACATGGCCTCGACGATGGGAGCAAACTGCAGGACGACGAACCAGACGACGGTGGGGACCAGCACGATGAGGCCGAGCCTGGCGCGCGGGCTATGGGCGCGTCGCCACAGCGTCGCGCCCCATCCCCGGGCATGGACAGGCGCGATCGCGCGAGTCAAGGGTGGTTTGCCGCGGGGGGGACGTCGGGCAGGGTCGGTTCCATTAGCGCGGTTCCAAGCCAAGGCCAACCTCCGGGGGCACTAGCACAAATGGTGAGGGTATGCCATAGCGTAGCGCCATCGCGTCGAGGATTTCGGCCACTGACTCGTCGACGGGGACCCCATGCCGGCGCGCCGCTTCGGCCGCGCGCTGCTCCTTTTCACCTGCGACCAGGATCTCGCCGGCACCCTCGGCCAGTGGCGCCGCTTTGACGCGTCGCAACAGGTCGTTCGCGCGCTCCTTGAACGTGGCCGGCTCGTCGAACGCTGCCACATTGATGGCCATGAAAAACTGTCCCAGGTCGCTCGGGTCAGCGGTATCCCACATCGGATGCACCAGCGGACCGTACAATGAGCCCGGCAGCACGGCCGAGAGCAACTCGATGGCGAGCGCCAGCCCATAACCCTTGTAGCCGGACGTGATCGGGGCGCCGCCCAATGGTAGTAGCACGCCTAGCAGCGCCTCTTCCGTGTTGGTCGTCGAACGGCCGCGCGCGTCAAGCGCCCAGCCCTCGGCCAGCGGCAAACCTCGCCGTGCCGCGACCTCCAAGCGCCCATGTGGGACGACCGAGGTGGACATATCCAGGACGAAAGGAATCGGACCCGCAGTCGGCACGGCTATAGCGATCGGGTTGGTGCCATACACGCGGGTGCGACTGCCTGTCGGCGCCACCCCGGGATGCGTGTTGGTCAGCGAGATGCCGATCATGTCGCGTTCTAGCGCCATCATGGCATAATAGCCAGCTATCCCGTAGTGGTTGGAGTGCCGCACCACGACCATGCCCAGGTCATGCGCGGCTGCCTTCTCGATGGCCCGCCCCATAGCGCGCACGCCGACCGGGTGACCCATGCCGTTCCGCGCGTCGAGCACCATGGTGGTGGCGCTTTCCCGCACCACCGAAGGCTCGGCGCGCGGGTCAAGCCCGCCATCCTCGATCATCTTCACGTAGTAGTGGAGCCGCGCTACCCCATGCGACGCGATGCCTCGCACGTCAGAGGTAACCAGCACAGCGGCCGTGGCCCGAGCGTCGGCCTCACCCATTCGCAGGTGACGCAGCACGCGCTCCACGAAAGTCTGGAGATCACGTTCCGCCACGCGACGAGCCGGCGCGTCGTTACCGTTGGCCATCTAGTGTCCCCGATTCGCCGTGTCCCACCCGCGGTCTCCTCTCGATACTTACGGTTGTACTTGCCCTACTTGCTCGTGTGCCTGCGCGTGTACCTGGTACCCGAGGTCGTGCAAGATAGCGGCCAGCACCCTCGTCGTGTGCGCGTCGAGCGTCTGGACCGGTAGGAGGGGGTCGCCGACCGCGGGCCCGATCATGTTCACCGCCGCTTTCATGATGCTCAACCAATTGGGATCCTCGCCACCGCCGAGGTGCTCGCGGAATATGAGGCGCATGAGCGGCGCCAGCGTACGCCACTGCAGGCGCGCGGCGGGCAGATCGCCCTGGAGCGCAATTGTCTCGTACAACCGCCTGGCCGCGCGAGGGACGATGCTCGGGATGCCGGAGATCCAGCCGTGGGCGCCGTGGCAGAGGCCCTCGAAGGCCACGGTGTCTATGCCCGCATACACGACTAAGCGGCGGTCGGTCGCCTGTAGCAAGTGGCAGATGCGATCGGGGTCGGTGTGCGACATCTTCACGCCGGCGATAACGCCCTCTTCGAACAGGGACACCAGGTGCTCGGTGCGCAGATCGACGCCCGTGCCGCCGCGGTTATGGTAGAGGACGATGGGAAGGCGCACGGCATCGGCGAGCCTGCGGTAGTGGTCCATCGCCTGACTGATGGAGGGATGCATGTAGTAAGGGGGGACCACCAGCAGCGAGCTCGCGCCGGCCTGTTCGGCATGCCGGGACAGGTCAATCGCCGTGCGGGTGGAGTAATGGTGCGTCCCGACCATGACGTGGCGGCGACCCGCGTTAGCGGCCAGCACGACCTCCAAGACGCGCTTGCGGTCGTCGACCTCCAACCCGACAAACTCGCCGGAGCTGCCCAGCGGCGAGAGGCCCTGCACGCCCTCGGCGATGAGCCAATCGATGTGCGCCGGCAGCAGATCGAGCCGTAATTCCCCCGACGGACTGAACGGCGTCAAGGACGAAGCAACTATACCATCGACGAGCATCTCTTCCGATCCCGCCTTTCATAATGCGCCATCGCGCCATCGCGCCATCGCGCCACGCGGCTCGCCCATTGCTCGCCATGCGATGGGGACAATCCGACCCTTGACTGCAGCCCCAGCGCCACGTATACTGTTAACAATTTACGTCATGATAACATCCGCGTGCGGCGAAAGCAAGGCGACGCCGAGTCGGATCGGGCCGATCGAATTGGCGGGAAGGACGCCGCATGGGTCAGTACAATGGTGCCACGGCGCTTGATGGCACGCTGGTGGACGTGCGCTTCGAGCAGGAACCGATCCCCGCGATCGCGTACCGTTCCCATCTCACCGTCTATGAGGAGGCCCTCTTCGACGGTCGATTCGTGGGGCGCTACTGGAACGGCGCCGGCTTCATGAGCCCTGGGATGATGTGCACACCGACCCCGCCAAGCATCCGACGCCCCAGGCTTTCTGGATCGAGCTGGACGGCCAGCTGCTGCACTCACACTGGATATGGGGCGGGCTGACGCGGGAGAATCGGGATGGCACCCTGCACGCGACCGTCGAATTGACCCATGCCTGCGATCCGTGACGGTGCGCATCCACACCATCCTTGACGGCACGCCGATCATGACGCGCTGGATCGAGATCCCCAACACCTCCGATCGGCCGGCGCATCTGTCGACGGTGTACCCCTGGAGCGGGGTGCTGCTCTACAGCTCCAGGCCGGATGTCTGCGCGGCGGCGCTGGACGAGCGGCTCTTCTCGCTCGGCTACATGGCGTCGTCCCATTGGGGCATGGAGGGCGACTTCGCCTGGAAGAGGCTACCGGTCGCCGCGTACCGCATCCACGGGCGCTATCGCCGCGGCCGCCATCGCCATCCCATGTTCGTGTTGCGCAACGACGTGACGGGCGAGCACCTCATCGGCCAGCTCGCCTGGTCCGGCGGCTATGCTTTCGAGTTCGACCTCGACGCCGCGCAGGACCAGATGTACGACGGCGGCCTTGCCGCCAGGACGGCCCTGTTCTTCAGAGTCGGCCCCGACGCGCCCGCGCCGCAGCGCGTCATCGCCGCTGGCGAAACGGTGGCGACGCCCGAGGTACACCTGGGCATGGTGCTGGGCGATCTAGACGAGACGATCCAGGCCATGCACGACCACCTGCGCCGCGGCGTCCTGCGCGCCCCCGTGGTGCCCTATGGCGCGCCCGTCGAGGGCGGTATCGACCCCGAGTTGGAGATCACCGAGGATGCCGTCTACAAGGCTCTCGATACCTCGGCCGCCCTCGGGACCGAGGTATTTTTCATCGATGCCAGTTGGTACGCGCCACCGCACAGCAATTGGTGGGAAACAGTGGGCGACTGGCAGGTCGGCAGCCGTTTCCCCGCCGGCTTGGCCCCGTTCCGCGACCGCGCCCATGAGTTGGGCATGAAGTTCGGCCTGTGGATGGAGCCAGAGCGGCTGGGTGTCCAGAGCAAGCCCGCCCTACAGCATCCCGAGTGGATCGCGCGGCAGTACGACGGGCGCACGTCGCGCGGGCACCTCGATCTGACGCGACCGGAGGTGGCTGCCTGGATGGAAAACCAGATTAGCCACCTGCTCGACGAGCATCGCCTGGACTTCTTCCGCCTCGACTACAACAGCATTTCAATCCCTACGGAACGTTCCTGCTCGATATGCAGCAACGCTTACGCTTGGATCTCGCCGCCTGAGCCCCTGCTACTTTGCCGAAATTCCGGCCTTCGCTACCTTAGGGCCATGTTGGGCGTTCTATAGGCTGGGGCGAGGGGTAGGGCGCCGGCAGGTTCAGATAGGAGGCGCGCGGTAGCCATGGCGGGACTCGCGTTACAGGGGGTGCGCAAGCGATTCGGAGAGGTCGTCGCGCTGCGCGGCCTCGACCTCGTGGCGGGCTCGGGCGAATTCGTGTCCCTGCTCGGTCCCAGCGGCTGCGGTAAGACGACGGCGTTGCGCATCGTCGCGGGTTTCGAGCAGTCGGACAGCGGACGCGTGCTGATCGACGACAAGGACATCACCACTATGCCGGCCAATCGGCGGGATATGGGCATGGTCTTCCAGTCCTACAGCCTGTTCCCCAACCTCTCCGCGCGGGAGAATGTGGCCTTCAGCTTGCGCGTCCGACGGGTCGGGGCGGCGGAACGGTCCCGACGGTGTCGTTGGGTGGTGCTGAGGTCAGAAGTTCCGTGCTGATCTGAAGACGTCGTCGTAGGCGGCAGACAGGGACAGCTATGCTGCGGCAAGAATCTGCGTGAGGTCGTCCCAGGCGCGGGCGATGCGCGGGGCTTGGGAGATGCGCGGGTCGCCGGTCGGTTCGCCCAAGCGGTAGAAACCGTCCCGCAGGGTGCGCATGAAGCCGTGGCCGTCGCACACGACCTGCGCGCATCCGAGCTGCTGGAAGCCGCGCATGCTTCGCGTCCGCCCTTTGAGGTGCTGGTGGTCGCGCTCGATCGCCTGTTGCTCCATCTTGCCCGTGATGTGCTCTGCCTCCGGCGCCACAGCCCGCAGCGCGGGCGGGTACGTCGGCGCCTTATCCGTCGTGACGCGGCGGGGCCGCACGTCGGTACGCGCGATCGCTTGCTCGAAGAAGGCGGTCGCCGCCGCCGTGTCGCGCGTCGCGCTCAGGTAGACATCGATCACCTGGCCGTGCTCGTCGATGGCCCGGTAGGCGTAGACCCAGCGGCCCACCACCCGGATGTAGGTCTCATCGACCGCCCAGCGGGTGCCCACACGATGACGATACGGGCGGGCCGCTTCCTTATAGAGCGGGGTGAAACGCTGCACCCAATCGAACACGCTCGACGGATCGACGTGGACACCCCGTTCGGCCAGCAACTCCACATAACCGCATTTATGTGGACATTTGTAGAGACGGTACAGCTACAGCGAACCGTGAAACGGGTGGTGCTAGCGGTGACGGGCCACATGTGGCAGGCTGAAGGCGTCCGTGGCTGGCTCCCACGGGCGTCAGAAGCCTGGCGCATGGACCCGTCGTGTGTCGCATGCCCCAACCTGGCCTGCCCTGACAAGGGGGCGGTCGGCGGGGGCAACATCCGCGTGCATGCGCGCGCCGAGGGGCGCTATCGCTGCCGGGCCTGTCGGCGCACCTGCGCGGCGACGACGAACACGCCGCTCTACCGGCTGCACCACCCGGCGGCGACCATGACGCTGGTGCTC
>JAABVA010003278.1_pt1 | contig 15535 bp, 23 predicted proteins | sample 5560331 | NCBI WGS metagenome assembly JAABVA01 (sample SAMN12812661, study PRJNA571458) | rock metagenome | isolation source: Antarctica rocks | place: Antarctica: Victoria Land, Mt New Zealand sud | collected 2016-01-07 | reverse complement strand
TAGAAGAGAGGTTTGGGGGGGAGGGTTAGGTATTTGGAAGGGTGGATGGGAGGAATGGGAGGGGAGATTATGGAGGTAGCGGGTTTGATGGGAGAGTTTGGTGGATGGGAGGTTTGAGAGGATTTTTCAACGCTGGGTAAATTGCTTAAATGCGGTTCCGCCTCGATTGGAAAAGGTGGTTATATATAAGCTATCAGGGGTTCGATGGATTTGCTCTTTATACATGAACTTTGTGCTCATCCAGCTTTAACGAATTTCAATTTCATAGTTTGGATGAGCCCGGCGAGTCGATGCTGATTACCAGCTTGCCAAAATGCTTCTGCTCCCACTGTCCCCAACGTCAGTATGCTACTCCATCGATAGATTGTTCGAATCGAAAAGTACGTACCATATACTGATAAGCCTCCTTCAACTCCTCAAGCTGAAACACCTTCTCATCCACCACCGGCTTAATCCCGTTCGCATCAATACACTCATTCATTGCCTCAAACTGCAGCCGGCTCCCTACCAGCACGCCCCTAACCGTACAGATATTATTCAAGCACTCCAGGAAACTCGGCTGGTCTTTCGGCATGCCCCCCAGGAACCCGATGATACTGATAACGCCCTCGGGCTTGATGGCTTTGAGGCTTTGCTGCATGGTTTTGGGGCCGCCGACTTCGAGGACGTGGTCGACGCCTAGTTTGTGGGGCGAGAGGGATTTGGCGGTTTCGCCCCAGGCGGGGTCGTCTTTGTAGTTGATGACGTGGTCGGCACCGAGGGATTTGAGGATGTCGGCTTTGCTGGAGGAGCTGGTTGTGGCGATGACGCGGGCGCCGGCGGCTTTGGCGAACTGTGTCCAAGGTCAGATGACTCATTGAATTTGTTTTTAGCTACGAAAGTCCTTACCTGCAAGGCGAAAATGCTGACCCCGCCGGTTCCCTGTGTGAGTACGGTTTCCCCTGGCTTCAATGCCTTGGATTCCAGCCCATAAAGCCCGTTCCATGCCGTCAATGCTGCACAAGGCAATGTGCTCGCTTGCTTAAAATCCAGAGATAGTGGCATATGCACCAGTCCTTGCTCGTCAAAAGCCCCGTACTGACGCAGCGTTCCATCTATTTTCCCTCCCACCCCAGTGTCCACAATGGCAACGGTGATGGCTCCGCCAAGATGCCCTTGGTTGAAGAGGGTGAGGACCTTGTCCCCTGTCTTGAATCGAGTAACACCTGCGCCGACCGCTTCAACTGTGCCGGCTCCATCGGAGGCAGGGACAACGCCGTCTTTGATTGGGAATGGGTATTTGCCCTAGGTGAACACGTAAGTAGCTGGCGTTGAGGGTTGGTTGGTTTCCAGTTACCAAGGGAATGATAAGATCTCGGTAGTTTAGGGAAGCAGCATGGAAGTGAACAAGGACGCCATGGTCTCCCAGTTTGGGAATTTGAGCTTTCTCGTTGAACTTGAGGCAGTCAAAGCTGCCCTTGCCCTGGATGTCCCATTGCTTGGTGGTAGATGGTGCCATTGAGTATATAAGAAGGTACGAAGTGGGATATTAGAGTAGCACGGGGAAGGGAGAAGGGAGGTCGATCGATCAAGTGGGGTCGAATTGAGGCAAGAGAGGAAGTTATATCCTCACACACAAAAGGTGTACTCAAAGCGGAGAGGTCGTTCATGACGTACATGCTGAATAATTATTTCTCCAGCATTGTAGGCTGAATAATTATTGATGCAAGTGGAGAAGAGGGCCAGCCGAGGAAACGGGTGTCCTACTGTATGTAATACTGTAGCACCGTTACCTTACCTGCAACCCTAACGCTAGAGACCTCCAGGTCACTAAATCTGACATGCCAGAAATCGGGATGGACTGAAGATATCTCTTTCTAAAAGCTTTGGATAATAGTATTACATTATGTCTATTAGACTGGTGTAGCAAAAAACTTTTGGAGGAAGACGCTTTGTAAGAAAGTGCTTGTGTCCTTGGCCGACAGGTCGCCTGAGGTCGCCCTTGACCGCCATGATTAGAATTTATCTCCTGTACGCGCTTCAGGGACTTGAGCGGCTGTCACATCCTGACCATCCTTCACTCCTCCCACCAATTCAGCCGTAGAAGAGTGCTCAGGCAACGTGTCTTTATCCCTAGTATCTATGCTCCCACTCTTGCCGTCCTGTTGAGAGTCTTTGGAGGAGGTCCGCTCGAATTTAGACGGCGGATGGGAACTGGTGGTTTCGTGGGCTTCAGGCTTCTCTTTCATGGAATTTCTACATATTATCAGCCAGTCTAGCCGACGGATTGTATGATTTCCATCGTCACGAATGGTAGCAAGGGATGTCTCTAGTGACTTACTGCTCAGTGCCAATAACTATCGAGCTGGTGAAGGCGTCGTCGGTCAGCTTCCGGAAGTTCTCAGGGTAGCCCTGCGGCCTGTCAATTTCAATATTCTTTGACTATCGTCAATCGGCAGGAAATCGTACGATTTGCAATCCTCGAGTCTGAGGTGGAGGACTTGAACGAGTCCAGTCAGGACGCGGACGGCTGAGAAGTCGTTTGAGAGACTCGAATAGATCACAACATCCCATGGTGTGTTCCGAAATGTTTGCATGCACAAAAGAGTGTGATGATCTATGTTGATCTGTGGTAAAAGGAACGTTTGATGATGCGAAAGGAAGGTTGTGGCGAGTTTGCAGGCAATGCGGAAAAGATCGATACAAAGAATGAAGCACGCTCAAAAGCAGACGACAATGAAGACAATAGTAAGAGACTTCAATGAGCGGAAGTGTTAGGCCATGAAAGAAGCTCATGCGGAAAAAACCGATAGTACTAGGGGGCGTTCGGATCTATAAAGAATTTGAGATTGGAAGGGCAACGACGGAAATGAAAGGCTACATAAGAAATTGTCACAGAATTATGGGTTTTCTATGAAGATTGCCATGTGAGCGAGAGTCATTCTCCTAGGTGTGGGTTCCACTTTTATTGGGTTCAAGAATGTCGGCCTCGACGAGGTACAAATGAGACTGCAAAGCAAAGCCTTCCTCGCATACAAGGTACGTACGAAGGCCCTCATTCTATCGTGATGTGATCTCGCGGAATACTAGTCGTGACGTCACCCCTGGCGGTGCACTGTCGTTGTTGGGCGAACCCCTTACATTCTCACCAGCATTCCCGAGCTCCTACCAATGTTCCACTCTACGGAGTCCGATGCATTCCTTCGTGAAACTGCGAGTGGCGTGTGCTGAGATAATAAGGGGAAAATATACTATCAAAGCCGATATTGTACAGGGCCAGAAAAGAAGATAATACTCTTGAGCTCAGTGCAGAAGCTTTGAATGTGACAACTTACAAGGAAACATGCTGACCTGAGCCGACTTAAATTTTCGGTAAACGACTTCTGCTCCATAATACTACAGTCAAGGACCAGCCTCTCAAAGCTGACTCTGGTTGCGTAAACCCTCGTACACCATTCCCTCCATCTTTGCCCATGTTCCCATTACCTCCGGATCTATTGATTATCATATCAGCCATCATACATATCCTACTAATAAGTTCTGACTCACCACCAAACGGAACAATCTGGCTCGCGATGATCCCCGCAACGCCCTGTTCCCGATCACACCACCAAAACAAGTTCGGCAGTCCAGCCCACCACCCTGTGTTTTGACCTCTCCCGGTAGCACCCTCATGGATCGTCAGCATGAAAGTCAGACCCCAGCCCTGTGGCTGCTCTGGGGGCTGCGGATACAGGTCCGGAATCGGGTTGGTCAACTCCGATCTTGCAGCAGGAATACCTTGGCGGCCGAAATCAGGAAATTGCGGGATCTGGTTCGTGAACATGTGAGTGACAGTTTCACACTGAAGAAGCTGGAAGCCGGTCGTAGGAGATTTGCCATCGTTGAGGAGTGTGGCGAGGATTTCTGTGGTGGAAAGACAGACACTTAGTAGATGGTCTATAAAAACCACAAAGGGTTCACAGTCGCTTACCGCAGTATTCGACGGGTCGGGCAAAGCATCCGGCTCCTGCGCTATTGTACGTTTTCGCTACCTCTTCGCCTTCCACTATCAAACTGCGCCGGAGGAGGTGCTCCCTTTCCTTGGTGTTGCCGTCGGTTGCCTTTGCGTGCATACGGGCGAGATCATGTTTCATTTGCTCGGTGGGAAACATGTTGATGTTCTTGAGGCCGAGAGGTTGGAATATGTGTTTTTGAAAGTAGTCGTTCAGAGACATTCCCGATACTCGTTCAATCATAGTGCCAGCCCAGTCAATCCCAACCTAGAACAAACGTATCAGCATCACTTGAGTACATTTTAATGAAACCACGATCCTATACCCCATATTGCCATCTAGTACCAGGCTCGTAAAGTAGTGGCTGTTTCAGGATATCAGTGGGATGACCTTGGAACTCGTCGCAGCCAACAGGCTGGCCCCACCGACGGAGTTTATCATCGAAGAAGGTGTACCTAACACACTCGAATTAGACAACGATGCCAATTTGCAGGATATCCCTTTCAAAGCGGGGAGCAGTACCCGAACCCAGCTTGTGAACCGTAAGTAGGCGTTATTTTCTTTCGGAAAAGTTAGAGGTTGCCTTACCAGTATGTGTCAATAACATTCTGAGTTATCCGGTTTTTCTTGTCCATATACTCGGCCTTGCCGTACTCGTCTACATTGGTCAGGATCCTGATGCTCTTAAGCTCAGGGCAGACTTTCTCGACCATGTCAGCGTCGTCTAGGCTTAATTTCCCTCGTTCACATAGTTGCAAAGCAGCTATGCCACCGATCATCTTGGTGCATGACGCAATCGAAAAGACCGTGTCTAGAGTCATGGGTTCTTTGGTATCAACGCCTTTCGTCCCACTTGCGTGGGAGAAAACGATCCTCCCATCTTTTCCGACAACGACCGCAACGCAACCAGGAATCTTATTCTTATCTGCTGTGGCCGCATCAATCGTTTTGCGGATGTTAGCCGAGGTGGAGTCGGAGAGAACTTTAGCCATGATTGTCAGCTTATTTTAATGGCTACAGACGTTGAGATTTCTAGTTGAAGGGGCCACTTGCGTTATTTGTATCCTTCAGCGGTCATGAACAGGATTCTGGACCAGAACCATGTTTGACACTTCGTTAATGCGGGGTAAATTAGCCTCAAGCTTTGAGAAAGACAGTAAGGTAGGTAGAGCAGATCTGGTGGGGTAGCTGATGGTCTATTCTGGATACCTTGTTGAAGAGTCCACATTTCTCAGGTAGGATGATGGGAAGTTTTCCGGACAACCGGAAGCAGAAGCGGACAATCTGACGCAAGAGAACCACTTTACCACGCCTGCTGCTACTGGCATCATCTGAAGGACCGATTGTGAGCCTTCTGACAGCGATTGATAATCTGGTCTTGAGCGGCTTTATAAAGTACGGCATGAGAAGCGATTCTTTCAATTCCAGATCGGTCACAGTTTCACCGGACCTAGTGAAATCAAGTTCCAGAGAAAACATTTAGACTTATAGAAACATAGTACTCTGGATGGGTACTTTCCAGACATAGCTCGCCACAACCATTCCGCCAATGCTCATGGAGAATGCCATGAGGAGATTCACAGCGTTGTTGTCAAGAACGCCATGGCCACTCTCAACTTTGCGACTGGGGTGATCGTCTTTCTTGTTGGCTCCTGTATGAGACCCAACGACAGGCACCTAGAATCCGTTGTATTAGCTTATCGATATCCAAAGGCAAGCCGCTTACCTTCTTGCCCCCACTTCCTTCTATGACCTTGCCTGTGCGGGTGTCAACCACGCTGGCTTGGAACCATCCACCAAGAGCACTGTCCAACAAACTTCCGAGACCTCCCCAGGCAGTAATTGCTAGAACCCACATACTCTTCTCTTTCCACCCCCAGCCACTCCCGCCTTCGAGTCCTGGTTGATTGTCACCGAACAATTTCCCAGTCCTTGACGTCAACCCCACAACACAGAATGGTAAGAGAATTGTAGATGTCACTGCAATCGTGAACGCACCAAGCAAGCCAGCCATTGAACCCATCAGCGTGACACCGCCATTAGTTCCTGGGGGTACTTGTCGGAAATTCTTGGAGGTTAGGAGCCGAGGTCTGCTCTTGGAAAGAATGCCGAGTTCTGAAGAGAACGTATCTGCTGCTGCCGCTGCATAGTTGCTGATTGGTACCAGTCAGTCAAAGACGCCACCATAACCACACTGAAAATCTTGTACCTCACAATCCCCACAACGAGCAGATCTTGCCCGTAGGGCCAGCAACCTTGACTTGCATCACCGCTTTTGTCTTCCGCAAGTAGTTTCCGGTAATGAAGCAAGATCAGCACGGAAGCCACCACGGAATTTGCCAAAACTTGAACGTGTGTCCGGGCACCTTCACCACCTGACTGTCCTGACGAAGAGTGTGTCAATCGTGCTTTGACATTGTGCTTGATCTACCACACTGTAAGCGACAGGTTGTTCAACGCGAGTAAGCAAACGAAGAGGGTCACCTTAGTCACAGACGTCCCCCCGATAAAGAAAACGACAAGTAAAGCAAAGAAAGCACTCCATGGGTGTATGGCATGTATCACGGCTGTTACAGCTGCAACAATAATGCCGGGAGGAGTTAGCGACTTGTGGGAGTAGGCTCGATAGACCAATGCCACTGTCGCCGGAACAGCGATGTAAGGATGCATCGCATTCAAGAACAGTAGGAGTTCAGATCAAGGACAGAAATATGGATCTTCTTAGCTTGCCGTAGGTTGCCGTCGCGGACGCTCGGCGGGATCTCGGCGGAGAATCGATTTGGGATTCGGCAATCAACCAATGGGCGCATCCGATTGTTCCAGCGTTGTCCGCATGGCCTATTTCAGCTACGTACGACCAGCGAGTGAGAGGCGGAGGCCAGGGTAGCATGGACTTGATAAAGAGCTCAACAGGAGCAGCATCTTTCAGTAGCTTGCACTTCCACAGCTTTCCCACAGCTAGCTGCAGACATGTTCTACTTTCGTGTATCTCCTTCGAACATCTCCAGCTGACAATCGTCTAGATAACTTGGCTTCTCTTTGGCCTTTCAGCCTTTCAGCCTTTCAGCCTGTGACCTTGGGGAACAATGACCCATGCACAGACATGGGCCAGGCTCCAGCCATTTCAGTGAGACCTAACCAGCATCACGCTCACCTTCCATCTGGGCTCAACATGATGTGTGTATACTCAACCAACTTTGGCGAAAACTTAACATGCTCTACGCCTCTGAGCCGACAAATCGATTCAGATCGAGCATTACGTCTTTGTCACGCATTAGTGCTCACACACGATGTTCGAAAGCTCACGTCGCAGTGATCAGCTTCTACGATAACGCGAAGCTCGTGATCTGTTACTCGCACGATCAACACGCTCGAGCATAACTCTTCGTCGCTCATTTTATCGATCTGATTGCACAATGTACAACTGATCTACGGAATATACTGTCTAGGATCTTGAGCCGGCTGCTTGCAGCAGAATTTTCTTGAGCTCATCTGACTGACTATGGGAGGTGAATTCAGATTGAAGCGACTACTAGAAAAAACGACAGTGTGATTTTTAAGCTCCAAGAGCCTGTTTCGCGCAGAGAGCTTTTTCACACTACGTACATCGTCAAATACTACTCCATGTCCATGTACGTAAATAGATAGTACCTATTGCGATGCTTCATAGCCTTTGACTGCATAAGCACGTTAAAATGAAGGGGGGGAAAAGAAAGAAAAAAACAACAACTCTTTCTGCGATTACCTTCACTCTCTCTGCGACGTGGAATGCTCAAATGCTTTCCGGAAAGATGAGGTCGAAGCTGATGTTAGCCATGAGAAGAACCACGCTCCAAGGTTTTCCTCTCTCGAGTTGTGCATATACTCGGTGCTTTGATAGGCAAACCAAGACACCGAGAGACAATCTCATCAGCAGGCGATGTGGTGTGGATTTGAGACTTGTATATCCACAGTGGAAAGGGCAGTATGAACCTTATCACAGTGAGACATAGTAGATTCATCCTATATGTAATTCACTGTGCTATCTACCTTTAGGTGGTCGTCCACCAGTAAATATCATCAGCAGCCGTCGACGACCAATCGCTCTATTATCCACTTCTTCTAGAAGAATCGCATAGCAAAACATATCCCACCGATCAAAGCAAAAATCTGATTTACAACAATGTGCCCCACATAGGCAGCAATCAGCGAGGACAGTCCTCTTATGATCCAAAAAAAAAAGATAACTAATCTACGCTTTCCCGTATTTCAAAGCAAAAGGTATTTCCCATCAACGACGGCATTGGTGGGCGTGGGTATCCTGGTATGCGTTCTATTATGTAGAACTCCACTCTGGAACTGCCATCTGCCATGATGTCTCTTTATCGTATTCTAATGTTGATTTTTTTAGGAAAAGGGTCACAAGTTCAGGCCTTGATACAGGCTGGAACATAGGTTTCTTACGTTCACATCTCACTGGCATCAGTGTCAGTGACATTCTTAGTGCTTTAAGCCAAGATTGATTCAGAGAATACAACTCAAAGTCTTGACCATCCAGATTCCAAGATATGAAAGCCACACGGGTAGATATCATACAAGTATAATCCCGAGCTTCATGATAACCGCTATAGGAAAGGCGCGGCGATAACATATACATACCTGCGATTTTTTTGGAAATATGGGAGGAGACGCTGCAGCCATGGGCATGCCTTCTCCCCACTCAACCTTGGACTCGCTCTCTGCTGGATTTTCCTGGAACATAAGCTGCTATATTGAGGTCCAGAGTGCTTGTTCACCAGCTTCAGATTTACTCGACCCGATGCCATTTACGCCCACCCACCATTCGTGTGTGTTCTAACATCGCGCCTCAGCCCCGCCGCCATGCTCCTGGCACCTACTCCGACCATAGGGTCTTCGCTTCCCATTCTGAAACTAGTCTCATGGAGCATTTCCTCCTCACTCCACCAATTCTTGGGTTTGATTCGTATTGTAGACTTACGCTCGACCGTGGGCATCGTGGTCCCATTCGAACGTTTCAGATGTCTCCAGAACAGGAAGCTTTGCCAGAAAGTAACGCTGCCGCTATTCATTTGCTGCCACGGCTTTTCTCGGTAGCCAAAGAGCCAGCAATCTATTGCACACTGCAGCGCAACAATTGTGGTGCTAGCGCAGCTGAGTGGAAAAAAGGGGTGTTCAGCATAGCGATCGTTGTACTGGAAGCAATGACCAATGAAAGGGACGATCCAGGTCAAAAGATATACCAGTGGGTAAACAAAAAGAAACCGTATTTGTCTTTTGATTATTTGATGTCGGCGGCGGAGGTTGGCGTTCTGACAACCTCGCACAACTTCAGAATTTGATACGTTCCCTCGTGGCATAGCGAAGGAGTCTAGAGCCGGGAGAGTGGGTCGGCCTGGAGCCATTAATTGCACTTGAGTGTCTGGAGGGGGCGTATCTTTCTTCGATTGAAATTGAGGGGTCCAAGAAATTCTCCGTTCCTGGAGTGCTTCAATGATCGTAAGGACCCTCCGGGGATATTGACCGTCTGTAAGCCGGGTCGGTCCTAGCTCCTCTTCGTGCGAAACATTAGGTAGGGGGGTTAGATGACCGAAGGAGTATCTCTCCCAAGTGGGCTCTGGACAGTCCGATGCCCCGTCAGATGCCTGGGAGGGCTTTCGGGCCGCTTGGGCCGCTTGAAGTTCCATGACCCTGGACTGCCCTTGCGTTGTAGAGATATTTACCATACCGTTCGCTCTTGGTGCCATTTGCGAGCTAGGAAGCGGACGCATCGGCAGATCACCAGTTCTTGAGCCTCTGCGGGACGACACGCTGAGCGCCGATATAATCGGTGAGCCACCTGATGGAATCTCATAAGACAGTACACTGCTATGGTCAAAGCGATTCACTGTACTCCTGACGTATATGAACACAGCAACATAAACACACAGGATAGTGCTCAAGATCAAATAGCGAGGTATCCAGGCCAGGGCTAGGCGGTACCAGAAAGGCCTGGGAGGGAGATAGCAGAAGGTTCCTTGCGTAATGTATGCGTGCTTTGGATTGGCGAAAGCTATGGATGCCATAAGTAGAGAGAAGAGTGCCCAGCAGACATAAGCTATGTATCGAAAAGGATACAGTCCAGTCCCTCTAGTTGATCTTTTTGGTCTGATTATGTAAAGGATCGTATGAGTGGCGATCAGCAGGATCATGAAGTCTACAATAATGTGTATTAGCTGACATGGACACTTTCAGCTTTCCTGTGCTATAGAGGTCTGTGCAACAATGAGGTTTCCATGAGGATGCTTGATCATTGGTAGAGTGCCAGCTTTTGGTAAATCGAATAACGTACCTGACGCTTCAATGCTAACAACGCTGATGAAGCCTGTAAACTGACAAAATGATGATGAGTCCTTGATAGGACCGTGGACAAAGCTCACAACAGGATAGAGCAGGTATACCAAGGATTTAAGCATCTGGCTGATGATGAGAAGTAATATCAGCCTAGACAATGTAAGCAGTGCCCTAGTCAGGCTGAAGAGCATGAGGTGCCCAGTCGTTTAAAGCCTACTTGTGTCGGAAGTTTCTCTTCATCCTGATGAACCAGTACAAGGATATAGCCGCGGAGAGTACGCTGATTGACGCTGCGGTCAGGGCTAGTGATTGCTGCATGTGTACCTGATGAGGCGAAAACCCATTGTTTCTGTCTGATGGGTCCAAGGGACTTGATAGACCTTGGCGAGATATCGTAGGTTGTGACGGGACGATAGTTTCCCCAACCGCATAGTAAGTATCAGTGCATGTGTAGTACAACAGAGCTCCATCCGCGTACACCGCGGACTGTTGACAAGATTGGTATTGTTGAGCCATTCGGCCACGGTATAAGGACCAGTGACAGTTGTAACAACAAGCAGCTGAAGTATGCAGGTGTAAAACAACGCTGGTCAGAAAGAAAGCACTGTCGAGAGGTGAGGAACACCAGTGTCAAGATCAGAGATTCGAGGAAGAACAACAAGCCCCCTTGGCAATAATCTCAAGGGGAAACTGATGGCGGCAGTTGCGAACTTTATCTAGGAAGCTGCTACCAACGCCGGTCCAAGAGCTGGAAGAACTCATTAAAAGGCATCAGTAGCTCACTCTGTGGCTGGGATCTAAGAGTATCATGACCAAGGCTTCAAGAAAAATATTGTGATCATTTTCGTCGAGGTGTTGTGGTTCCCTTACTCTCCCTATCCACGGACATCTACTGCCCCCGTTCTATATGCCAGATTTCGCTGTTGTGAAATCCCGATATTTCGGTCAGCTCTTGAACCAAGTTCTCGACACTTTCACAGGCAAAATTTCGCCGACTCCCTGAAGGTTCAATCAAGACTTGGCCCCAGCGCCACGATACTAAATCGCAATTCACCGCCTGCTTTTCCTTCTTCTCTCTTCAAGTACCTCATAGGACCCATTTCTATTGCTTTTTCACTTAGGATATCATCCCCTTCGTCCAGTTTCCCTCTGTTGAGTGGTCCCTTGCGTTCTCCATCGAGCTCCCATAAGTTGTTCTCTTTAGATTTGACAAATGCGACGTAGTGTAGATCTACCTCCGCAGATGCTTCAGGCGGTGCCGTATCACCTTGAGATGCAGCGGAAGCGTGCGCAGCGGCGAGAGTGGAAGACGTTTCGAGGACACGAGCGCGGGCATCAGGACGCAATGGAAGTGCAGTCGAGATTAGAGTATCAAGAGGGGTCGGATGTGCTAGTAGTAAAGAGTTTTGAGCAATCTTTCCATGCTTGATAAGGGAATAAAGCATACCGATGAAATCCCGCACTAAACCATTAGAGGCCGCATGTAGAAGCCCAATCAGTCCACAGGCATTACCGATCGTCTGCTTGTACCACAGCACCTCTTCATCCGGGCCAGATCCGGTATACTCGGGCAAGGAAGCATCTTCCGCTAGGCGAGAGGAATCATAGGCGGAGGATACAGGGAAGACGAGTAAAAGGGCGTGAGCGGGGCGAGGCACGAAATCAAGTAGGGAAGGGTCGGTAAGGGAGTAAACATCATGAAACGAGAGACTCGGAGACAGTCCAAGTTTATGGACCAGTGATGACATTACTTCGGGGTTGTTCTCTGGTTCGCATTAGTAACTACACTCAAGCACACACGAGGATGGTGGGGCCTTGCCGAGTGGAATAAATCTGATTGCAGGGCTTGGGATATTCGAGGAAGCTCCGCCATCAGTGGAAGGCGCATTCGTAGGCTCTGCCATTATACGGATGCTGTTTATTATTGTTGCTGTATCAGTAATTCACGAGCTCCGGCAGGTACAGTTGAAGCAAAGGGAAGCTTGGAAAGGCCTCATGCATGCCTGCAGGCTAAAACATAGTTCTATGTATGCACGGACCACATTCAGGGCTGAACATGGTTTTTTGGTACGGATGTAATTAGGCACTTTTCCCACACAGTTCAAGCAATACATTCATACCTACTCCGTAGATGCTTCAATTGACCTTTACATCACAAGCGGTACATTAGGCTAAGAGGGTGGCAGGCAAGCTATCACACAAGACATGACCACACATTTTCTTCACCACTAGTCCTAGGAATGAGCAGAGGCTGCTTTAACCCTTCCCTGAAGCCCCATTGGGAGATATCGAAGCCACCAACCTTCCAACGGTGAAGAGATCCTCGCGGCTCTATGTTAGATTATGAGATGTGTGAGACGTCAATTCTCCTGGGCGGGTCTGTGTTGATTACGATTCAACGAAAAGGAGGAGCACAACGTCAATATGCGGGCTTTATCAAGACATACCTCCACAAGACGCAAATGTAATACGGGCAGCGCTGGAGCAAAATGTATTATTTATCTAAGTCACTTGGACGTTGTGATGGCAGGCCAGTCTTATCACTATGAGCTGTTAAGTCGAATGTGCAATATTCGAGATTTCAGCGTAGAGCTATAGTCAAAAGGTTACCGTTGAAGGTACTTTTGATTTTTCGATATAGTGTGGCGTTGAGGAGATATGAAGTGTCGGCATAACGAACATACATAGGTTACCTGTAGCATCAAGGGGAACGCTCCAATTAGCATACCGCTTTGACTCCGACTTCGAGTGTAAAAGCACGCGAGAAAGATGCCCACTCGACCGCCAGTCGATGCACCTGCCCCCTTTTTTCCCGGCCATCCGTGCTACTCAGCCTGACTCGCTTTTCCTCTCAAGCTCAGTACGAGGCTTAGTACCTAAAAAGTGACCGACCAAAGAGTCCCTTGACGGCTGTGCCAGCGGTCCAGATTTGTACAATCTTACCGGAGTTTGAAATTTCATCAAAAGGATCGGCGGACAAGAGAAGAAGGTCTGCCCTCATACCTGGAAGGATTCTACCACGATCTGAGAGGCCAAAGTATTTAGCCGGTAGAAATGTAGCTGAGCGCAAGACATCATCGGTGGACATTCCAGCGTCTTTCAGAAGTTCCATCTCAGTGTGAAGACTGGTACCATAGAGAACCAAACCCTGAAGCGGCTTGTCGGCGTCAGTTCCAGCCAGGATGGGAACACCCATTTTGTACAGCAAGGCAACGCTCTCGTTTGAGTAAGTGTAATCGTAAGGTTTTCCGAGCCTTCGTCCAAGATTAACGAGATTTCGCATCATGATCAATGTCGGGATAGCAATTTGGCCATTGTCCAGCATCTCCTGGGCAGATTCCTTGTCGAGGGCCCTTGCCTTGAGAAGGTGAGTGATGAACTTTCCGCCGACGTCACGGGCTATTTTATGAGAATCGTAGTCTGGTGCGTGACTGACGAGCAACTTGTTGTAGTGTTCGCCCCCCTTCTTGATGATCTTCTGGTACTCCTGCTTTGGTAGCTGCTCATCGTTGATAAAGATTTTGAGGAAATCCACTCCCTCCTTTACCCGAGTTTCCACAAAATTCGTTGCATTTTCAGCGCTGCATATCTCAGAGTCTTTCGGGAAACCGGGGAGAACAGATGGGAAACCACCGGCAACGCAAGCCGCTGCACCTGAGAAGTTTAGAGATGCAATCCCTCTATCACCCACATCATGCCATTGCGGCATCTGGGAGGAAGGAAAGGATCCCATATCGAAGACAGTAGTTATTTCATAGTGAGTCAAGACATTCAAACCCAGCTTGTTGAAAGCGTAGACGTGGGAGTCTATCAGGCCGGGCATCAGGAAACCGCCCTTCCCATCGACCTTCTTGGCACTGGATGTGTCACCTGTCAAAGAAATGGTCCTCCCTTCGATAACGATCGTGGTATTGGGGATCCTTTTCTCACCATCCCATACGTGAACGTTCTCAATGACAGTCCTTGACGGAAAAGCACAACGACCGTCATCAAAGACAGAGCTCGTTGCAGTGAAGGCTAGAGTGGCCGCTCAATTGATCGGATACTGAACAAGAGACATGGTGCAGAGGATCGCTATCATAAGAAGGCAGCTTTGGGAAGAACTTGGTCAAAAGACAGAAGTCGACAAGGTTTTTGTCACACTCAAGCTGCCTCGAGGCAATCGGCCCTGCCCTTTATATGGATATTCTTATCGCTGAGCAAGCTGTTTGGGACGAGCACGAGGAACAATGACTGGCGTGGCAATGGGCAAAGGTGGCGCAATTGCAAAGATAGCCAAAATCAAGCTTCGACGGCACGAGGTTTATGTTCACATATTCGGGGTTGGTCAATGCCTCGATCAAGCTGGGTCGAGAATATTTTGCATGCATAGCATTCCGGCAAAGGCTTCTGCCAGATTGCAAGAGACCATAAAATGACTTGATCAACGTCAACATTGGCGCTAGGAACGTATGGTCAGCTCACGATCTCAAGCAGTGCATTGATGAACTGGATCTCTGTAAGGCGTTCGAATTGGTCGACCGATGCACTGGCATCGGTCGTACTCTGCATCCGCCAGTCTCGTTTCCAACCCCTTGCCCACCATTCCCCTCTTGCATGCCGTTCTCTAGAAAGATGCAGATGGGTGCTATACCTCCGGATTTCTTTTCCTGCCTTCGACGCAAGCAGCCCATATGCAACACCTTGAGCAAACTTGCTTTTCGTCCTATTCCTTTCTTCATCCTCTCGTCCTTCGTTAGCCCGGGGAACACTCCGTAGATGCATGTACTCAAGCCGTCGGTAATTGATCTCGCATCATGCATTGCCCTCATTGTTTTCATGATAGCACACAATCATATGTTACACAGCAGATCAATCTGTGCGTGTATGTATCAATGGCCCAAACAATAGGTATCAGGGCGCATCACCGTTACTAGCCCTCCAGTAATCATCGCATCCAGGCACCTGGTTGAAGCATTTAGAGGAATAACCTCAGCGGGTAAACTGGATTGTATACTCGAAGTGTAGAGTTTTGATGGTTTGCCTTCATGGTAATGCTTCATGCTTCATCCTGATCACTTTGCCTGATGGTGGAAGCTGCGGAAATATCCCGCTTAGGGCTGCACTACAGTACCCCGCACTAAGTCTTCGCGTAAATCGCGAAAACATGTTAAATCGCGTACCTTCAAAACAACTCATCTTCTTCAACTGCATCCACAATGCTCAGAAGGGCTCCGTTAACTTCAATTTCT
>JAABVA010003275.1_pt1 | contig 15544 bp, 12 predicted proteins | sample 5560331 | NCBI WGS metagenome assembly JAABVA01 (sample SAMN12812661, study PRJNA571458) | rock metagenome | isolation source: Antarctica rocks | place: Antarctica: Victoria Land, Mt New Zealand sud | collected 2016-01-07 | reverse complement strand
CTTCATCCACGCGGCATTGCTGGATCAGGCTTGCGCCCATTGTCCAATATTCCCCACTGCTGCCTCCCGTAGGAGTCTGGGCCGTGTCTCAGTCCCAGTGTGGCTGATCATCCTCTCAGACCAGCTAACGATCGTCGCCTTGGTAGGCCTTTACCCCACCAACTAGCTAATCGTACGCAGGCTCCTCCCCAGGCAGTCTTGCGACCTTTGGCCCTCAGGCGTCATGCGGTATTAGCCGTAGTTTCCCACGGTTGTCCCCCACCCAAAGATAGATACCTACGCGTTACTCACCCGTCCGCCACTGCATGGCCGAAACCATACCGTGCGACTTGCATGTGTTAAGCATGCCGCCAGCGTTCGCTCTGAGCCAGGATCAAACTCTCAGGTTCATCAATCCAGAGCAAAACCCCAGACCAACAAACATAGAACAACATGACCCCCAGAAAACATGCATCTCCAAGCTTCATCAAAGCATCAATCCAAGATACATCAACAAACACCACAAAGATACACATCAACCAAACATCACATGTCCACAAACCAGCAAACATACAACACCCAACCAATGCACACCCAAACAATCCCCAACCACCATCACAGCAGTCAAAAACCAGGCGCCGCCAACATATCCCTTCCAAAAACCCAGATGCAGTTGTCAAGGAACAACAGTCAAACCACACCATCATCTGCCTTAGCAGACTAACAGCGCTACTTGCTTGACTGACGCTTCACCAGCGCAGGCCGATGAAGCTATAGGCACCGCGGCGAAGAAGCAAGAAGTTTCTGCCGTCCCGGTGAACAGCGATTTAGTCGCTCCCGATCCCGCCGTCAAGCACCCTCATGCATTCGCGCCAACGCGATGATACTCGCAAAACCAGAGCGCAAACCGGGCAACCCCCTCGGCTAACGACGTTCGCGGTGCAAAACCAGTCAGCGCCGCTATCTTATTGATCGATGCGGTGGTCTCGGCCACATCCGCCCGAGGCCGTGGCGCAAACCGAATTTGTGCCCGACGGCCTAATGCCTCCTCCAGCAAAGCAACCAGGGTCGCCACCGCCTCGCTGCGATTGTTGCCGATGTTGAGCAACCGAACCGGGTCGCCCATCTCTGGCGCCTTATCCAGCGCGCCGAGCATGCCCGCGACGATGTCGTCGATGTAGGTGAAATCACGCCGGGCGGCGCCGTCGTCGTAGAGAGTAATTGGCTCCCCCGCAACGATCGCCCGTGCAAAACTGTAATACGCCATGTCCGGCCGCCCCCATGGCCCATACACGGTGAAAAACCGCAATCCGGTCTGCGGCATCCCGTATAGATGGGCATAGGCATGGCCCATCAGCTCGTCGGCCCGCTTAGTCGCCGCATACAGCGACACGGGCGTGTCGACCCGGTCGTCCTCGGCAAACGGCATCGCCTGGTTCAGGCCATACACCGAGGATGAACTCGCGAAGACGAAGTGCTCGAGCCTTGGCAACGCCCGCGCCGCCTCGAGCACGACGACGTGGCCCATCACGTTGGACGCGACATAGGCATACGGGTCGATCATCGAATATCGCACGCCTGCCTGCGCCGCGAGATGGACGACCCGGGTAGTTTCGGGATGGCGTGCAAATATCTCGCCGACCGCCACCCTGTCTGAGATATCCGCTTTGTGGAACGTGAAGTTCCCTGGCGGAACCAGGTTTGCCAGGCGGGCTTGCTTGAGCGACACGTCGTAATAATCATTCAAGTTGTCGATCCCGACGACCGACTCGCCGCGCGCCACCAGCGCCCGCGCGACATGGGCGCCGATGAAACCGGCTACCCCCGTCACGACGATCGTCATGATCCATTGCCTCTCTCGTGCACATCCAACACACGACCGGATTACCGCGATGCGGTCAACGCTGCCCGGTTCCAATCGTAGGTCGTCTTGGTGCAACATCGGGCCTATATCTTCAAGAACAGCGTCCCGGAACCTCACTGATGCGCCACTTTCCCATTTTCATGGACCTTGAGGGCCGCCGTGCCGTCGTGCTCGGCGAGGGCGAGAACGCCGAGCGTAAGGCAGACGCGCTCCGTCGCTACGGCGCCGACGTCGTGCAGGCGGCGTCGTTTGACCCGGCGCTGCTCGATGGCTGTGCCCTCGCCATCGGGGCCGAGGCGCACGAGGCCGACCTCGCCGCGATGGTCGCCGCCGCCCACGCGCGCGGCATCCCCGTCAACGTGGTGGACCGGCCGGAGCTGTGCAGCTTCATCACCCCCGCCGTGGTGGATCGTGCGCCCATCACCATCGCCGTCTCCTCGGGGGGCGCGGCTCCGGTGCTCGCGCGCCTGATCCGGGCCAAGATCGACGCGATGGTGCCGCCGGCGTTCGGCCGCCTCGCGGCCCTGGCGGACGAGTTCAAGGCGGAAATCCGGCGTCGCCTGCCCGACACGCGACTGCGCCGCCGGGTGCTGGAACGCGCGCTGGGCGGCCGCGTGGCCGACCTGCTGTTTGCCGGCGACGAGGCAGCCGCGCGGGCTGAGATGACCCGGCAGCTCGCGGGCGAGGAACAGGACACCGGCATCGTCTATCTTGTCGGCGCCGGGCCAGGCGCCGCCGACCTGATGACCCTGCGCGCGCATCGCCTGCTCGGCGAGGCTGACGTGATCGTGCACGACCGCCTCGTAACCGAAGAGGTGCTTGATCTCGCCCGGCGCGACGCGACGCGGATCTACGTTGGCAAGGCGCGCGCCAACCACTGCCTGCCGCAGGAAGGGATCAACGACCTGCTCGTTCGCCTGGCGCGCGAGGGCAAGAAAGTGGTGCGGCTGAAAGGCGGCGATCCGTTCATATTCGGCCGGGGCGGCGAAGAAGCCGAAGCGCTGGCCGCAGCCGGCGTGGCGTTCGAGGTGGTTCCCGGCGTCACCGCCGCGCTGGCCTGCGCGGCGCAGGCGGGCATCCCACTGACCCATCGCGAGGCAGCGCGCACCGTGACGTTCGCCACCGGGCACACCAAGGACGGGCGGCTGGACCTGGATTTCGAGACCCTGACGCGTAGCGGCACGCTCGCGATCTACATGGGCATCGTCACCCTGCCGCTGCTCCGCGACGGCCTGCAAGCCGCCGGGATGGACCCGGCGATGCCGGCCGCCCTCATCGAGCGCGGCGGCACCCGGGCCCAGCGCGTGCTGCAAGGCACCCTGGACGAGTTGGCGGCACAGGCGCCGGGCTGGTCTACCGGCGGCCCGACCTTAGTCATGATCGGGGCGGTCGTGGGACGTCGCTTGACCGGGCCTGCCGTTCTGGAGGCAGCGGCCGTCTAACCTATTGGGACACCCATCCGCCATCGATCGAGATCGGCGCGCCGGTCATGGTTTTGGCCGCGTCCGAACACAGGAACACCGTCAGCGCCCCAATCTGCTCGGGCGTGGAGAACGCGGCCATTGGCTGCTTCTCGGTCAGGAACGCGTGGGTGACGGTCTCGACATCCGTGCCCTCCCGGTGCGCCCGGTCGTCCAGTTGCTTCTGCACCAGCGGCGTTAGCACCCACCCCGGGCAGATCGCGTTGCAGGTCACGCCGGTGTTGGCCAGCTCCTGCCCGGCTACCTTCGTCAGGCCGATGATGCCGTGCTTGGCGGCCACGTAGGCAGATTTCTGCGGGCTGCCGACCAATCCGTGCGCAGAGGCGACGTTGACGATCCGGCCCCAGCCTCGCTGCTTCATGCCGGGGATCGCCGCGTGCATGACATGGAAGGCACTGGACAGGTTGATCGCGATGATCGCGTCCCACCGGTCGGCGGGAAACTCGTCGATTGGGGCGACGTGCTGGATGCCGGCGTTGTTCACCACGATGTCGAGGCTGCCGAGTTCGGATTGCGCGCGGGCGACCATGGCGGCGATCTGGTCGGGCCGGGTCATGTCGGCCGCGTCGTAGATGGCGCGCACCTGGGCGGACATCTCGAACCGCAGCTGCTCGATCTGGGTCGGGTCGCCGAATCCATTCATGACGATGTCGGCGCCCTCCGCCGCCAGCGCGCGGGCGATGCCGAGGCCGATGCCGCTCGTCGAACCGGTGACAAGGGCGACTTTGCCGTGAAGGCTCATGGATATCTCTCCTTTGCAGCGCAGCTTCGTGCAGCCGCATGGGCGACGGCAAGAGCGCTTGACCGGCCGTGCAATGATATCCACCCTCACGTGAGCTCAAAATTTGCTGAAAGATACAAAATGGACGCTGGACCGATCATGCCATCCCTTCCCTGGCGGCCACCGGGCTGCGACCGGATCGCGCTCGTGCTGCAGGGCGGCGGGGCGCTCGGCGCCTACCAGGTCGGCGTGTTCGAAGGCCTGCACGAGGCGGGGCTAGAGCCGGACTGGATTGCCGGCGTGTCGATCGGCGGCATCAACGCGGCGCTGATCGCAGGCAATACGCCCGAGAACCGATTGGACGCCCTCACCGAGTTCTGGAACACCGTCACGGTGCGTCCGGTCTGGGGGTTTCGGCCGCAGGGTGATAACCTGCGCAAATTGCATAATCTTTGGTCGTCCACCACGACGGCAGCGCTGGGCCAGCCCGGCTTTTTCACTCCTAACCTGGTCTCGCCTTGGCTCCAGCCGCGTGGCGCACCCGGAGCCACCTCGTTCTACGACAATGCCCAGTTGCGCGAGACGCTGCTGCGGCTGGTGGATTTCAGTCGCATCAACGACGGCGCGATCCGGTTCGCCGTCGGTGCGGTCGAGGTCGCGACCGGCAACTTCGCCTATTTCGACAACGCGAAAACCGTGATCATCCCCGAGCACGTGATCGCCAGCGGCGCCCTGCCTCCGGCGTTGCCGATGACGGAGATCGGCGCATACTCCTATTGGGACGGCGGCCTCGTTTCCAACACGCCGCTGCAGCATCTGCTGGACAACATCCGGGACCAGAACGCGCTGGTGTTTCAGATCGACCTGTTCAGCGCTCAAGGCGCCGTGCCGCGCGACATGATGGAGGTGCTCGGCCGGATCAAGGACATCCAGTATTCCAGCCGCACCCGGCTGACGACGGACGTCTATAAGCAGCTCTATGCCCTCCGCGTGCAGCTGCGCAGCCTCCTGGAGCGTATGCCGGATGACACGCTGACCGACGCTGACCGTCAGGCCCGGCGCGAGTTGGCCGCCCTGCCTGCCGTGACCATCATCCAGATGATCTACCAGGAGGCGGTCTACGAAGGTCAGGCGAAGGACTATGATTTCAGCCGGTCCTCCATGCGCGACCACCGCGCGGCCGGGTTGCGGGACACCCGGATAACCCTGGAGCGGCGGGACTGGCTGGCGATGCCGATCCCTGGGGAGGGCATCGTGACGCACGACATCCATCGTGTGGAGGCCTGAGGCAACGGGCTGACGGCTGCCGCGTTGTGCCGGCTTCCACATCCATGGAGACCAAAAGATGGCCAAAGAGAAGTCCCCTGCCGACTTGAAGGACCAGACCAACGGCGCACGGCTGCATAAGACGCGTAACGACCTCAAGAACAACGCCAAGGCGGTCTCGATGGAGCTGCTGCAGAAGCGCCTGGCAGACGGCATCGACACCGCGTTGATCACCAAGCAGGCGCACTGGAACCTGAAAGGTCCGCAATTCATCGGCATCCACATGATGCTCGACACCTTCCGTGACCAGCAGGATGAGTACGTGGACATGATGGCCGAGCGCATCACCCAGCTCGGCGGCACCGCCCGCGGCACCGTGCAGGAGGTCGGCAAGGACTCGCAACTGCCGGCGTACCCAACGGACATCTACCAGGTCAGCGACCACGTGCACGCGTTGATCGAGCGCTACTCGATGTTTGCGAACGCGGTCCGCTCCAACATCGACGAAGCGGACGAGGCTGGCGACGCCGATACCGCCGACCTGCTTACCGAGGTGTCGCGCGGCATGGACAAGCAGCTTTGGTTCCTGGAGGCGCACGTGCAGGAGCGCTCCGCCTCCGAAACGTTCCCGGCCCATGGCGAGTTCGGCCAGGGCTGATCGGCTAAAACTCGGTTCCGCTTGCACCCGGCTCCCCCGCAGGCCTATTTTGCGGGGGAGGCACGGGAACACACCATGAACGACCTGTTCGGCGCTGCCCAGGCAGCCCGGGATGAGCAGCAGTATTCCGCCAAGGACATCGAGGTTTTGGAGGGGCTGGAGCCGGTGCGGCGCCGGCCCGGCATGTATATCGGCGGCACCGACGAGAACGCGCTCCACCACCTCGCCGCGGAGGTCCTGGACAACGCGATGGACGAGGCGGTCGCGGGCCACGCGACCTTCATCGAAGTGGCGTTGCAGCCCGGCAACTGGCTGACGGTGCGCGACAACGGGCGCGGCATCCCGGTCGATGCGCACCCCAAGTTCAAGACGTTGAGCGCGCTTGAGGTGATCCTGACGACCTTGCACTCCGGCGGCAAGTTCGGCGGCAAGGCCTATGCGACGTCCGGTGGGCTGCACGGGGTCGGCAGCTCGGTCGTGAACGCGCTGTCGGAGTCGCTGGAGGTGGAGGTCGCGCGGGACCGGATTTTGTGGAAGCAGTCGTATGCGCGCGGCAAGCCGACGACCAAGCTGGTGAACGCCGGACCGGTGCAGAACCGCCGTGGCACGTCCATGCGGTTCAAGCCGGACCCGGAGATTTTTGGGGTGCTGGCGTTCAGCCCGGCGCGGCTGTACCGCCTGTGCCGATCCAAAGCCTATCTGTTCCGCGGCGTCCAAATCCGTTGGGCGTGCGACGCGGCGCTGGTCAAGGACGACGTTCCCGCCGAAGCGGTGCTGCAATTCCCAGGAGGCCTGCGCGACAGCCTGGAGGAAGATACCGCCGGCAAGATGCGCGCGGTTCCGGAGATTTGGGCCGGCGAGGCCGCGCTGCCGGACGGCGCTGGACGGGCAGAGTGGGCGCTGACCTGGCTGGAGAACGCCGACGGCTTCCTCGATTCCTACTGCAACACCGTGCCGACGGCGCAGGGCGGCACGCACGAGGCCGGGTTCCGCGCCGCGCTGCTGAAGGGCGTGCGCGCCTGGGGGGAGCATCGCGCCAACCGCCGCACGGCCCAGGTGACAAGCGAGGACGTGACAGGAACCATGGCGGCCAAGCTGTCCGCGTTCGTGCGCGAGCCGCAGTTCCAGGGGCAGACCAAGGAGAAGCTGACCAGCCCCGAGGCGGCGCGCCTGGTCGAGACCGCGATGCGCGACCGTTTCGACCACTGGCTCGCGGGCGACCCGGCGCGGGCCGATAACCTGCTGGCCTACCTGATCGAGCGTGCCGAGGATCGGCTGCGGCGGCGGGAGAACAAGGATGTCAGCCGCAAATCGGCGACACGGCGGTTGCGCCTTCCCGGCAAGCTGGCCGACTGCACGTGGGAGAACGCGGCCCAGACCGAGATCTTTTTGGTCGAGGGTGACAGCGCCGGCGGGTCGGCCAAGCAGGCTCGCAACCGCGAGACGCAGGCTGTGCTCCCGTTGCGCGGAAAAATCCTGAACGTCGCCAGCGCATCCGTCCACAAGCTGCGGCAGAACCAGGAGCTGAAGGATCTCGTGGAAGCGCTGGGCTGCGGCGTCGGCGACCGGTTCGACCTGGTGAAGTTGCGCTACGGCCGGGTCATCATCATGACCGACGCCGACGTGGACGGCGCGCATATCGCCAGCCTGCTGATGACATTTTTCTACCGCGAATTGCCCGAGTTGATCCGATCCGGGCACGTCTATTTGGCGCAGCCGCCGCTGTATCGCATGACCCAGGGCGCTAAATCGGTCTATGCGATGAACGACGCCGACCGCGAACGGCAGATGAAGGTGTTTAAGAAGGGCAGCAAGGTCGAAGTGAGCCGCTTCAAGGGATTGGGCGAGATGCCTCCCATGGCGCTCAAGGAGACCACCATGGACCCGGCGCGCCGTACCCTCCTGAAGGTGATGGCCACGCCGGAGACGCGGACGGCGACGAACACGATGGTCGAGAACCTGATGGGCCGCCGTCCGGAGTTACGGTTTCAGTTCATCCAAGAGCATGCGAGGTTCGTGGAAGAACTCGATGTCTGAACGATGTCGACCATGTTACGACCTGTTATGTCGTTGGAGACTCGATTTGAACAGCGACTTGGCCACGTTCTGCCGAAAATCCGATGTACTTGTATTTCAAGCCGGATGTTAAAATGAATTCCTTAAAAGCTTTGTATTCGTGCTGCCGCCAGCCTGGGTAATTAAAATATTCATCAAATAAGATTATAGTTCCTGGTACTATGGTTGAGGCAAGTTTCTCAAAAATTATCTTTGCCGACTCGTATATGTCACTATCGATGTGGATCAAGGCCGACTTTGCAGTATTCTTCTCCAAGAAAGCTGGAAGCGTTTGATCGAACCATCCAACATGAAGTTGCACGTTACTTGGAACTCGCGGCATTCCACCCTTAAGGCTGAATTTACCTCGTTGATCGCGAGTGCCCCGCCAATCCAACGGCAATCCTTGGAACGAGTCGAACCCATGCACGACTCCCTTCGTGTGCCGGGCGATGAATCGGATCGACTCACCTTTTGCGACGCCAAACTCCAGTATCAAGCCGTCGACACAAATTCGCTTCAATGCGAAATCCATTAAAGCGAGGCGGTCAAGCAGAACCTGTGCGTCCTGCATATTCTCCAATATGTAATTGACACTGTCTTTTTTGGCTGCAAGACATAAGTCTATCCAGAGGTCGTTCGCGTAATACTTATGCAGTATTTTTCGGTAAACTCTTGCGAAGATGCCTTCCCTTAGCAGCGACATAATCTCAACTCGGCTAATTCATAAGAAAACGCGTGAGCATCTATATCTGAAACCAAAGATGTCGTTCGTTCCAAGAAAGCGGCAGCTTGACATACCTGCCCGACGAGACGGGCCGCGCAGCGGATGCTGGCAGCCCATCACCTTCTACCTTTCCAGCGCCTTAGTCGATCCGAAAGCACCGCCTCGCGCCCACATCCAGCCCCTGCCGGATCGGCGTCCCGCTAAACGCTCGCTTGGGTGACGAACTTGGTCGCCAGATACGCCTCCAATCCCTCGATGCCGCCTTCGGAGCCGTAGCCGCTATCCTTCACGCCGCCGAACGGCGTCTCCGGCACCGCGAGGCCGTGGTGGTTGATCGACATCATGCCGCTCTCGACGTCGTGCGCCACGCGCGTGGCAGTCGCGGTCGAGTGCGTGTAGGCGTAGGCGGCCAAGCCATACGGCAGGCGGTTCGCCTCGGTGATCGCCTCCTCCGTCTCGGTAAACGACGACATGATCGCGAGCGGTCCAAACGGCTCCTCGTTCATCACGCGGGCGTCCTTGGGCACGTTCACCAGCACGGTGGGTTCGAAGAAGTTGCCCTTGTTGCCGATGCGCTTGCCTCCGGTGCGGACTTCGGCGCCGCGCTGCACCGCGTCGGCGATGAAGCCCTCCATTGCCTGCACCCTGCGGTCGTTCGCCAGCGGGCCCATGGTGGTGCCGCGCTCCAGCCCGTCGCCGACCTTGATCGCCTCCGCCGCCTGCACGAAACGGCCGACGAAATCGTCGTACACTCCCTCCTGCACGAGGAATCGGGTCGGCGCCACGCACACTTGCCCGGCATTGCGGAACTTGTTGGCGGCCAGCACCTTGGTCGCAACCTCCAAGTTGGCGTCGTTGAAGATGAGCGCCGGCGCGTGGCCGCCCAATTCCATCGTGACGCGTTTCATGTGCTGACCGGCCATTGCCGCGAGATGCTTGCCGATTGCTGTCGAGCCAGTGAAGGAAATCTTGCGCACGATCGGATGCGGGATGAGGTAGTTGGAGATGTCGGCCGGAACGCCGTACACCAACTGCACCACACCCTTCGGCACGCCGGCGTCGGCGAAGGCGCGGACCAGCTCGGCGCAGCTTGCGGGCGTCTCCTCCGGGCCCTTGACGATGATCGAGCATCCGGCCGCCAGGGCGCCCGATATCTTGCGCACGGCCTGGTTGATCGGGAAGTTCCACGGCGAGAACGCGGCAATTACGCCCACCGGCTCCTTCAGCACCATCTGGTAAACGCCGGGCTGGCGCGCGGGGATGACCCGGCCATAGGCGCGGCGGCCCTCCTCGGCGAACCACTCGATGATCTCGGCGGCCAGCATCGTCTCGCCCTTCGCCTCGATGACCGGCTTGCCCTGCTCCATCGTCATCAGTTGCGCGATGTCGGCGGCGCGGGCGCGGATCAGCTCCGCCACCTTGCGCATGATCTTGGACCGCTCGTACGGCGACGTGTTCCGCCACACATCGAAGCCGGCTTGCGCCGCTTCCAATGCACGGTCGAGGTCTGCCGCCTCGGCATGGGCGAGCGTGCCGATCTGCTCGCCAGTGGCGGGGTTGACGATCGGCAAGGTGCGGCCGCCCTGCGCGGGGCCCCACGCGCCGTCGATGTGCAGTTGAACGTCTGAGTACATAGCCACGCCTCCGAAAATGTCGCGCAAACCTAAACCAGCCTGGTTGCTCAGGCGAGGACGTCCTCCAACCGGATCGGCAGGTCGCGCACCCGCACCCCGGTCGCGTGATAGACCGCATTCGCCACCGCCGCCGCTACCCCCACCATCGGCAACTCGCCCAGGCCCTTGGTGCCGATCGGATTGGCGTTCCGGTCATCGTTGGCAACCAGGATCGTGGTGATATCCGGGATGTCGGCGTTCACCGGGAGGATGTATTCCGAAATGTTGCTGTTGGCGATCCGGCCCGACGCCTGGTCCACCAACGTTTCCTCCAGCAGCGCCATGCCTATGCCGAAGGTGATCCCGCCGACCAGTTGGCTGCGGGCAGTCTTGGCGTTGAGGATGCGGCCGCCGTCGAATGCGCCGACGTAGCGTGCGACGCGGATCTCACCGGCGTCGGGATCGACGTGGACCTCGACGAACTGGGCGCCGAACGAGTGCAACGAGAACTGCTTCTGCTCGTCGCCCGGCTTGGCGTCCGCCTCGAACTCCAGCGACTCGACTCCGCGGCGCGCCAGCATCTCGCCTACGCCAATGCGCCCGCGCGGACCGACCACAGCGCCGTCCCGCACCCGCAGGTCGCCCGGCGTCACGCCCTGCCACGTGGCGCCCTGATCGGCCATCGCCATGCCGATCAACTGGCTGCAAGCCTGGGCGCACGCCGCCACGACTGCCGGCCCGACGCTGCCGACCGTCATCGAGCCGCCCGACACCGGCGCCTTCGGAAGGCGGCTGTCGCCCAGTTCGAACCGCACGCGACCGATGGGCAAGCCGAGTTCGTCGGCCGCGACTTGCGCCATGACGGTGTAGGTCCCGGTGCCCAAATCCTGCGTGCCGGACTGCACGACCGCGGTCCCATCAGCCATGATCCGCACGCGAGCGGACGCCGGCTGCCGGTTCACCGGGTAGGTGGACGTGGCCATCCCCAATCCCACCAGCATCCGGCCATCGTGCATCGACCGGGGCGCCGGGGTGCGGCGCGACCAGTCGAACGCCGCGGCGCCCTGCTCGTAGCACTCGCGGAGTTTTTTGGAGGAGAACGGCCGGTCCTCATGCCCGTCGCGCTCGGCGTAGTTCCGCAGCCGCAACTCGACCGGGTCGATCTTGAGCTCGGCGGCGAGCTCGTCCATCGCCGACTCCAGCGCGAACACGCCGGATGCCTCGCCCGGCGCGCGCATGTAGGTCGGCAGCGGCAGGTTCAGGTCGACCAGGCGGTGCGTGACTGCGACGTCCGGACAGGCGTAGAGCATCTCGGTGGCCAGCGCGACCGGTTCGACGAACTCGCCCAGCACCGGCATCGACATGTTCGAGATGCCGTCGTGCCGCAGCGACAACAGCTTGCCGTCGCTGGCGGCGCCGATGCGGATGCGTTGGATGGTCTCCGGGCGGTAGCCGTTGGAGGTGTAGGTCTGCCGCCGGGTCAGCACAAGCTTCACCGGACGGCCGACCTTGCGGGCGGCCATCGCGGCCAGCGCGACCGGCGGCCAGGTGCTTCCTTTCGAACCGAACCCGCCGCCGACGAACGGGCAGATGATGCGGACGTGGCTCGGGTCGATGCCGAACAGGCTCGCGATGGTGCCCTGGGCGCCGCTGATGCCCTGCGTCGAGGTGTAGATGGTCACTGAATCGCCGTCCCACGCGGCGATGGTGGCGTGCGGCTCCATCGCGTTATGATGCTCGACCGGAGTCGTGTAGGTCGCCTCGAACCGCACGGGCGCGGCATCGAAAGCGGCATCGGGGTTGCCGCGGCGGCTGTCGGCGGGGCGCCTTCCGTCGCGGAAGTTCTTGGGCGGGTAGGCTTGGCCCAGGGCGGATTCCATGGACGTGACCGCCTCGGTCTCCGTCGTGTGCACGCGGACCGCGGCGGCGGCGGCCATCGCCCGGTCGAGGCTGTCGGCGACCACCACGGCGACGTGCTGGCCGTTATGGACGATCGTGTTGTCCTGCAGCAGCGGCGCCGTGATCGCCTGCCGGACCCCGCCGTTGCGGCTGAGCTTGAGCGCGTTGTCCGGGGTGATGATGGCGAGGACGCCGGGCATCCCCTGCGCCTCGGCCAGGTCGAAGCCTTCGATCGACCCGGCGGCGATCGTGCTCTGCACCAGCACGGCGTGGACGACGCCCGGCACCTGGAACTCAGCGGCGTAGCGGGCCGCGCCCGTCACTTTCTGACGACCGTCGCGGCGGTCGATCGGCTGTCCTGTGATCATCGGTGCGGCTCCCATCAGGCGGACGCCATCTGCAGGGCGCGGCGCACCGTGCGTTGCATCAGCTTGAGCTTGAAGGCGTTCTGGCTGGCGGGCTGGGCTCCCTCGGCCGCGCGGTCCGCGGCAGCGTTCCAGGTCGCGTCGGTGGCCGGCTTGCCGATCAGGGCCGCCTCGACTTGCGGCATGCGCCATGGACGGGTGCCAACGCCGCCCATGGCGACGCGGGCGTCCCGCACGACGCCGCCCTGGACGTCGAGGGCGACGGCCGCCGATACGACTGCGAACTCGAACGACGCCCGGTCGCGCACCTTCACGTAGCGCGACCGGCTTGCGGCGGCGCTGGCCGGGATCACGATGGCGGCGATCAGCTCGCCTGGCACGAGATTGGTCTCGATATCGGGAGTGTTGCCCGGCAGGCGGTAGAACTCGGCGAGCGGCACGGTGCGGCGCCCGCCGCCGGCCTGCATCAGCTCAAGCGAGGCGTCCATCGTCATGAGCGCGACAGGCATGTCCGACGGATGGGTCGCAATGCAATGCTCGCTCCCGCCCAGCACGGCCAAGCCGCGGTTCTCGCCGGCGATGGCCGGGCAGCCGGAGCCGGGCGCGCGCTTGTTGCAGGCAAAGCCGGTGTCGCGAAAATACAGGCAGCGGGTGCGCTGCAACAAGTTGCCGCCGGCGGTGCCCATGTTGCGGACCTGCGGCGACGCCGACAGCAGCAGCGCCTCGCTGATGGCCGGCCAGCCGCTCCGCACGTCCGGGTGGGCCGCGACGTCAGACATACGGGCCAGCGCGCCGATCCGCAGCGTGCCATCGCGCACGATGATGTCGTCCAGCTTCAGCCCATCGAGGTCGACCAGTGTGGTCGGCGTCTCGACGTTGTCCTTGCCGAGCTGCATCAGGTCGGTGCCGCCGGCGATGAATTTGGCCCTGTCGGCCCTGGCCGCAGCCAGCGCCGTCTCGATGTCCTTGGCGCGCGCGAGGGTGAATGCCTGCATGGGTCAGGCCCTCCCGGCGACGTCGCGCACCGCCGCCACGATGTTGGCGTAAGCGCCGCAGCGGCAGATATTGCCGCTCATGTGCTCGCGGATTTCGGCGTCGCTGCCGCCATGGCCCTCGTCGATCAGCGCGACCGCCGACATGATCTGGCCCGGCGTACAGTAGCCGCACTGGTAGGCGTCGTGGTGCAGGAAGGCTGCCTGCATCGGGTGCAACTCGTCGCCAACCGCGAGGCCTTCGATCGTGGTGACCGACTTGCCGTGGCACCGCGCCGCCAGGGTCAGGCACGCATTCATCCGGCGACCGTCGATGTGCACCGTGCACGCCCCGCAGGATCCACGGTCGCAGCCCTTCTTGGTGCCGGTCAACCCCGCCTGTTCCCGCAACGCGTCCAGCAGCGACGTCCGCGGCTCGACGGTCATTGGCAGGCGGCGGCCGTTCACCTGCAGCACGACATCGATCGTGGGCAGCGCTGGAGCGAGCGGACCCGCGGGCGCCGGCTGCGCCTGCGCCCCGTCGTTCGGTGCAGGGGAGAGGGCAAGTCCGGCGGCGGTGCCGCTCAACAGCCCACGGCGTGTGACGCTCGGTTGTGTCATGGATGCACCTCGTGTTGGCCGCTTATTTGCAACTTTGGCTCCATACATCCGCATGGCAATGCCTGAAAGGACACGGCAACTAAGATAGAACCGGCGTGGTGGGCGCGACAGGGATCGAACCTGTGACCCCTACCGTGTCAAGGTAGTGCTCTACCGCTGAGCTACGCGCCCGGCCTGGGGAGCGCGTGTCCTAGCGCCTCGGTTTCGGCCCCGCAAGTGCCACACATATGCGAGTGAACCGCGTCGCCCTATCAACGGCAGATGACAGCGGCCGCGCGGGGCGCTTCAATGCATGGATGGATATGCCACTTTTCTCCCCGGATACCCTCGGCACTTCGCCGTTCAGCGTGCTCGCGCCTGTCCGGCAAACCGTGCCGCTGGTGTTCGCCTCGCCTCATTCCGGGCGAGACTACGCGCCCGCCTTCCTCGACGCAGCGCAGCTCGATGCTGCGGGGCTGCGCCGAAGCGAAGACAGCTTTGTGGAGCAACTGTTTGCGGCCGCCCCTGAATTCGGCGCGCCGCTCCTGTGCGCCCATTTTCCACGCGCCTTTTGCGATCCCAACCGCGAAGCTTGGGAACTCGACCCGGCGATGTTTGCCGACGCGCTGCCCCCGTGGGTCAATACGACCAGCCCGCGCGTAGGCGCCGGGCTCGGCACGATCGCGCGAGTGGTGGCATCCGGCGAGGCGATCTACCGTCACAAGCTCCGCTTCGCCGAGGCGCAGGCCCGTGTGCAGGATTATTGGCAGCCGTACCACGAGGCCCTGGCCGGTTTGATCGCCGCCACGGTGAGTTCGTTTGGAGCGTGCTTGCTGATCGACTGCCATTCCATGCCGACCAGCCAGCCTCCAGCAAACACGATGCGGGGCCCAGATATCGTGTTGGGCGACGCGCACGGGACGGCTTGCAGTTCGCGGATCACGCAGGTGGTCGAGGGAACGCTGGTCGGGCTTGGCTACACGGTACGTCGGAACGACCCCTACGCTGGCGGATACGTGACCCGGCATTACGGTCGGCCCCGCGAGCACGTCCATGCCCTGCAGATCGAGATCGCCCGCAGCCTTTACATGGATGAGGCGAAAATCGAGAAACAGGCGGGGTTCAGCCGGCTGCAATCAGACTTAAACGCGATGATCGAAGTGCTGACGCAGGCAATTCCGGACATCCTGCTAACCCCTATGGCTTCAGGGTAGGATCTAAAAAAACTAGGACGGCAAAGTTAGCTGTTTGGTAGGTTCTCGGCAGTGGACTTGACGCTGTTTGGGAGGTGCGGAATGGCGAGGCGATCAGCTCGGGCACGCCCGGAACGGGAGCGCGTGCTGTG
>JAABVA010003272.1_pt1 | contig 15554 bp, 18 predicted proteins | sample 5560331 | NCBI WGS metagenome assembly JAABVA01 (sample SAMN12812661, study PRJNA571458) | rock metagenome | isolation source: Antarctica rocks | place: Antarctica: Victoria Land, Mt New Zealand sud | collected 2016-01-07 | reverse complement strand
TAGCCAACGGTCGCGACCGTTGGCTAACAACTACCTACTAATTACGACCTACTTTCCGAAGGGACACTATGGCAACGTACATCGTCCGGCGCCTCTTGCAGGCGGTCCCGCTGCTGTTCGTCATCAGCATCGGCCTGTTCGGGCTGCTGCACCTGATCCCCGGCGGTCCCGAGCAGGTCGCCTTCAACCCCCGTATGACCCCCGAGGCCCGCCATAATATGGTCGTGACCCTCGGGCTCGATCAACCCCCGCCGATTCAGTACGTCAAATGGCTGTGGGGGATGCTGCACTTCAACTTCGGCGACACCTATAAAGACGGGCGGCCGGTCATCACCGTCATCGGGGAGCGCCTCCCCGCCACGCTCGAATTGCTCGGGGGCGCTTTTCTGCTGGCGCTGATCGTGGCCGTCCCGCTTGGCATCATCGCCTCGGTGCGCCAGTATTCGATCCTCGACTACGTCTTCACCGTCCTCTCTTACCTCGGCATCTGCATGCCCGTCTTCTGGTTCGCCGAGATCCTCGTCCTTGTGTTCGCCATCCAGTTCAAGCTGTTCCCGACCGGTGGCATGGGGACGGAAGGCGGCGCGCCCTCCGTGCTCGACGGACTGCACCACCTGATCCTGCCGATTATCGTGCTCTCATTCGCCTTCATCGCATCCTGGAGCCGTTACTTAAGATCGAGCATGCTCGAGGTCCTGCACCAGGACTACCTGCGCACGGCGCGAGCGAAGGGCTTGGCGCGCCTGCGGGTCATCGTGAAGCACGCCGTGCGCAACGCGCTGATCCCGCTGGTCACCGTGGTGGCGCTAGACTTCGGCTCCATCTTCGGCGGCGCCGTTATCACCGAGACAATTTTCTCGTGGCCGGGGTTGGGACGCCTCTTCTACGATTCGCTCTCCTCGCGTGATTACCCGGTGCTGATGGCTATGATGGTGCTCTCGGCCCTCACCGTCGTCGCCTGCAACCTCGTGGCCGACGTCATCTACGGGCTCCTCGACCCGCGCATCCGCTACTCGTGAGGGAGGACTCATGACGACCAACAGTGAGTTGTTAACGACGCCGAATCCCGACGCGCCGGATGGCTTGGGCGGCACGACGGCTGCCGGCGAGGCCGCACAGGTCGACGAGCGCTCATTGAGTTTGGGGGCGCTCATCTGGCGGCGCTTCCGTGCGCACAAACTGGCCCTCATTGGGGGGGTCGTGCTCATTATTCTGATCGTCGCGGCGGTCGCCGCCCCTCTCCTCTCGCCGTACAGCCCCGACCGCGGCGACTTCAGCGCCTTCAGCGTCGCGCCCAACGGCGCGCACTGGCTGGGCACGGACGCCAACGGCCGCGATGTGCTCACGCGCATCCTCTATGGGGGCCGCGTCTCTCTGCTCATCGGATTCTCCGCCATGTTCACGTCGATCATCGTCGGAACGACACTGGGCTCGATCGCCGGCTACTTCGGCGGCTGGGTCGATAACATCGTCATGCGCGTCACCGACATGGTACTCTCGTTCCCGCTGTACCTGCTGCTGTTCGTACTTTCGGCATTCATTGCCAACGCACAGGGCGTGCAGAACCTGCTCCTGATCGTGCTCGTCCTCGTCTCGGTCAACTGGGTGTTTATCGCGCGCTTAGTGCGCGGCGAGTTCCTCTCACTCAAAGAACGCGAGTTCACGCAAGCCGCCCACGCCATCGGCGCGCCAGCGCGGCGCATCATCCTGCGCCACCTGCTGCCCAACGCGATCGCGCCGATCGTCGTCAACGCCACCCTGCTCGTGGGCCAGGTGATCATCCTTGAGTCGGTGTTGAGCTTTTTCGGCTTCGGCGTGCAGCCGCCGACGTCAAGCTGGGGCAGCATGCTCGCCGATGGGCAAGCCTACCAGGCCGACGCGCCATGGATGACCATCTACCCCGGCCTGGCTATCTTGATCACCGTGCTCAGCGTCAACCTGCTCGGCGACGGCCTGCGCGACGCGCTCGATCCGTTTTCGACGAAGAGTAATAAGTAGAGCGCGGCGGGTAGCAAGGAGTTCTTGCACGCCCGATGAACGCTCCACGCTCAAAAGTCCGGTGGAGTGGCTGACGCGGCAGTAGGGATGCGCGGGATGCGAAAGCGTTTGCGCATCCTCCACCCCTATATGCAAACGAGGGCGTGGCTAGGAGGCGTCTATCATGGCTGGCGATAAAGGCAAGGCCGTCGTGCCCGAGGGATATCAAGCGCTGCTCGGTGACCTCAAAGAGCGCATTCGCGCGGCGCAGGTTCGTGCGGCCCTCTCGGTCAACCGCGAGCTTATCCTCCTCTATTGGAGGATCGGTCAAGCTATCAGGGAGCGACAAGAGACGCACGGATGGGGCGCTCAAGTCATCAACCGTCTCTCTGCCGACTTACGGCTTGCATTCCCGGATATGAAGGGTTTCTCGCCGCGCAACCTACAGTATATGCGCACGTTCGCCGGCGTCTATCTAGACCCGGAAATCGCGCAACAGCTGTTGCGCGATTTACCATGGGGACATATTACCCACCTCTTGGACCGTGTGTCCGCCCCTAACGCGCGCGATTTGGTATGCGCGACAGGCTATCGCGCATGGATGGAGCCGCGCCATGCTGCTGCACCACATCCGGCATCATCCTGTGCAAGAGCAAAAACAAGGTAGTGGCCGAGTACGCCTTGCGCGATGTCTCCAAGCCCATCGGCGTGTCGGCCTACAAACTCATGGAGGCGCTGCCGGCCGACTTGCAAGGGAGCCTGCCGACGATCGAGGAGCTGGAGGCGACGCTCGGCGAGGCTGGCGGCGTCTAGACGGGCGGGCGCATCTCCCTGATGGCGGGGTTGACCAGTAAGCTGAGGGTCACGACGAGGTAGCAGGCCGCCACACCGGCCACCGTGACGCGGATGCCCAGCCCCTGGAGGGCATAGCCCGCCAGGAGCACGCCGAGCGGTATGGCAACGAATGCCCCCGCCGTTAGCGTGCCCAGCACACAACCCCGCGCTGCTTCGGGGATGCGCTCGTAAGCCACGGTGTAGATGATCGGATTGATGGGTCCGGCGGCAAGGCCGGTGACAAACAAGGCCAACAGCGCGACTGGGAGTGATGGCAACGCGGCCAGCGCCCAGAACGGCAACCCCACCAGTACGAACGCGCCGATGAAGGTTGCCCGGCGCGGCAACCGATAGCCGACCACGCTAAAGAGGACGGCGCCCACCAGCGCTCCGCCCCCGTCGGCGGCGGCCATGAGCCCGAGAGCGAGAGCGCTGCCGAAAGTTCGCTTGGCGTAGACGGGCATGATCACGCTGAAGAGCGGGGCGTCCAGGAAGTTGGTGACCAGCACGGTCAGCACGATAGCGCGAATCAAGCGGTCCCGTCCAATGACCCGGAAGCCCTCCAGCAGCTCGGCGAGGTAGCCCTGCCCGTGTCTCTCCTCCTCAATGGACGCGGCAAGTCGCATCGTTGGGATGGCGGGCATAGCGACGCCGACTAGGAGCGCCGACACGCCAAAGGTGGCCGCGTCGACCCACAGCACCCGGCTCACGCCCAGCGCGGCGATGAGGACACCGGCTAGCGGCGCGCCCAGCAGGCGCGCACCACGCTGGATCGCCTGCGCGGATGCCGTAGCTTGCTCCAGCGGCATCGTGGCGGCACGCGCGACATCGGGGACGAGGGCCGTACGTGCGGTGGTCCCAGGCGCGTCGCACAGGTTGCCGAGGAAGACCAGCGCGAGCAGTTGCCAGAACGCCAGCCCGACCGTGGCGTAGAGCAGCGGTATCAGCGCGACAGCGGTCCCGCTGGCAAGGTCGGCGACGATGCTGGCGCGCTTGTAGCCGAGTCGGTCGACAACGACGCCGCCCAGGAAGGCGGCAACGACCACGGCGAGGGCGGCAAAGAAAGCGGTCAGTCCGGTCTTAACAGCGCTTCCGGTCGTCTGTAGTACGAACCAGGGCACGGCGATGAGCGTCAGCACGTTGCCGGTGAGGGATATCGCGTTCGCGCTAAATAGCGCCAGCAGGGGCAGGCGGCTCACCGCGCTGGTCCGCGCTGCTGGCGCCCCCGCTCCGGCGTTTCCTCGCGCGGTTCGTGGGGGCCATGCGCTGGCGTGTTCCGTCGGCGCCTCGCCGCCGCGCGCCGCTCCCGCTGGCGCGGCACGAGGCCCTGGGGGTCCTGCGCCGGCGGCCGCGGAGGCCCCTCGAGCTGTGCGATGGCGCGGTGAAGCCAGGCGAACTCGGCCTCCAGATGGCCGCGCAGGTACTCCAGCACCAGCATGCCATACTCATCGATCATCGATACTCCGTTGGCGGGCCAGTCGGCGATGTAAGCGAGCAACTCGACGGTGCGCTCGCGCCGGCGCTGCAAGTGCTCGATCAGGGTCGCGCGGTCCTCCGGCAGCGCCGCGCCCCAGAACAGCATCTTGAGCAGCAACTCATCGCGCATCGGGATGGGGTAGTCCGTCGGCGCCTTCAACCACGCGGCGAGCTCGTCCCAACCCCGCCCCGTCAACTCGTGCACCTTGCGCGGCCGCCCAGCGGCGCCAGCCTGCTCCGTCTCGATGAGGTCCTCGTCCTGCAGCCGCTTGAGGCTGGGGTAGATGCTACCGAAGTTCAAGCCGGAGAGCAAGCCGGCGCCGCCCTGCTCGAACTCCGCCTTGATGTCGTACCCTGAACACGGATACCAACTGATAACCCCAAGGATCACATGCTCGCTCGCCATCACAACCTCCATTAGCACAATATATCGGGACAATACATCGTATCGATATGATAAGGTAAATGAGGATCATAGGTCAAAAACACCGGATGATGCGAAGGGGTATTGCATTAAATCGCGCCTACCGCTACTATAGGGTCGGTAGTCTCTCCGGCGCGGTGTCCGGACGGTCCGTGACAGGAAACAACACGCACCCCTTTTCCCTAAGTCACGTTGACCGGCGGCGCCAGCGCCAACGCTTTCCGGCAATCCTGTCACGTTTCCTGCACCGCGTTCGTGAGTTCCCGGCTTCGTACAAGGAACGGTTAGCCGGCCGCCTCGCCAAGTGCAGTCTCTGGTCACCGTTAGCGCGTCTCACGGGCTCTTCTAGCCGTGAAACGGCCCCATCGCCAGTCAACCTTTCGTCGGTTCCAGTTTCAGTACCGTGGCTACTCCGTCCCGGCCGTTATGGCCGTCACGGAAAAGGATTGCTAGCTTCATGGAAAGCATCTTTGATCTCACTCGCGTGTCCGGCAATGTCGCCGGCACGGTCAACCTGGGCGTTGTTGGCTTGGGCGCCTTCGGCCGCTTTTGTCTCGAAGCATACCTCGGTATGCCCGAGGTGCGGGTCGTCGCCCTCGCGGACGTCGAGCCGCGTGCGTTGGCGGACGCATGGCTCCTCGCGCCCGACGCGCTGGCGTACGACGACGCGATGCGCCTCATCGCGTCGCCGGAGGTGGAGGTTGTCGCGTTGTGCGCCCCCCCTGATCGACACCTTGGTCTCGTCCTGACCGCCGCTCTCGCGGGCAAACACATCCTATGCGACAAGCCGCTGGGTGTCTCGTTGGCCGAGTTCGATAGCGCGGTCGGCGCGGCGACCGCGCACGGCGTCGCTCTAGGCATCAACCTTGTACTGCGGCACAACGGTCTGCATGGAGCCCTCGCCAACCTCGCGCATAGCGGCGTACTCGGGAACCCACGACGAGTAGCCGTGGAGAACTACGCCGACGAAGCCGCTGGCTTCGCCCCGGATCACTGGCTGTGGAATCCTGCGTGCTCGGGAGGTCTGGCTTTAGCAGCGGATATCCATTGGCTCGACGTGACGGCGCGCCTGCTCGGTCCCGCGCACGAGGTCCACACCTGGGGAACCGGTCCGGCCGATGGGGTGGGGCCACGCCGCCTGGTCACGACGGCACACGCGCAGGGCGCCGTCGCCAGTGTCTACCACGCGTTCGACACGCGACCAGGGGCTACGGGGTGTACCGTGTTGGCGTCTTTCGACGAGGGAGAGGCGCGCATCGACGGCTGGATACCAACACGTCTCACGGTCCAGTGCACAAGTGATCGGGTGGCCGCGGTCGCGATGGTTCTCGGCGCCACGGCGCTGCCGGAAGTGACACTCGCGAATGATAGCCGGGCTACGCTCGTCGTGCACGGTCCCCACGACCGCCGCACGGAATATTTGGAGATGATCCACGGGTCTTTGCGGCTGGTATTGGCGCAAGCGCGCGGTGAGGCGGAAGAGATCGGGTTGGTCACGGCGCGCGCCGCCACCGCCACGGCGCTGTCCGCCGAAGTCGCCGCCGCGACTCGCTGTTGGGTCGAGATCGAGGCTGAGGACGCCTGCGCGGCGGTCGGGTAGGGATCAGTGTTTAGTGTTTAGTGACCAACTTCTGGTGGTGAGCGATAGAGTACTGCCCGCCCCTAAGCACGAGACACTAGTCACTAAACACTCTCTTGGGGCTCACGCTCCCGCGCGCCCACCAGCTGGACACGATCGCGCAAGGCTACCTCAACCCGCACGGTCAACTCGCGTAGATCGAACGGCTTGGTGACGTAGTCGGTCGCGCCCAAGCGCAGCCCCATGATCTTGCGCGACATCTCGGCGACCGCCGTCAGGAAAATGATCGGCGTCGTACGCGTTTCAGGCATATCGCGCAGAATATTGCAGACGTCGAAACCGCTCATCCCCGGCATCATAACGTCAAGCAAAATCAGATCCGGTTGCTCCCGCTTGGCCTGCACGATGGCGTCGGTACCCGTACTGGCCGTTAGTGTCGCATACCCCTCCTCGCCCAGGTGGTCGGTGAGCAAGGCCAGAATATCCGGCTCGTCCTCGACGATCAGGATCTTTGATGGAGAGGAGTTAGTCATGGTGGCACGATTCCCTTCACAGTGATGGCGTCGCGGGCGCTACTGTCGCCCCTGGGCCAATCCCGCGCGAATGTCCGCGACCGATTCAGCCCTATGCAACGTTCGTCTCTCTACGACAGAGTAGGGGGATTTCATGCTGCTGTCAATCCCTATCTAGTACCCTAAACGGGCTAGCCACGACATTTTGTCGCGTTTAGTTTGGTAGGTTTGGACAATTCGTTCAACACGCGCCGACTGGTCCCTTTCTTGCTTCCCCTGTCGAGCGAGGACGACACGAACAACGTACCCTAATAATCTGGTAAAGGAATCGAGGAACTGATGGCACAACAGACACCACTGGAGCATGCCCGCGCTATACTAGACCGGCTCGACTACGGCGAACATGGGTTGACGCGCCACGACATGCGAGCGCAAGCGCCGGAGCTACCCGACATCATCTATCTACACCTGCCCGATAGCAAGCGCTTCAGCACTACGAGCGAAGTCCTGCACGAAGTGCATGCGTCGCCAGGACGGGCGGAAGGCGAATTCATCGCGGCGACAGATAACACCGAGAACGCCGAAGCTGACTACGGGCCCGCCGGTTACGGCGACTCGCTCCTCATCGACCCAAGCCTCGCCAGCGCCAGCGGGAACACGCCCGTGCCGGGCTTCGACGGGAACAGCATCGACACCGAGAACGAGTTTCCCAAGTAGTTAGTAATTGGTCGTTAGTAACAACTCACGACTCAGACGATGTACCACGTGAAACATGTGCGCTCACTCTCTATCGCGCGTCCCACGGATACGGTCGCGGCGATAACGATAGAGCTTGGCCGGACGGTGCGCGCCACTACGGTCGATCTCACCCGTTTCCTCGATGTCATCTTCCGCTAAGATGCGGCGCGTGAAGTTGGCGCGGTCGAGGCGCCGCCCCAGGACGGTCTCGTAGATGCGGCGCAACCGACGCAACGTGAAGCGCGGCGGCAGAAACTCGCGTGCGATCCCAGCGTAGTCGGCCTTAGCGCGCAACCGGCGCAACGCCGTATCGAGGATCGTAGCGTGGTCAAACGCTAGGTTGGGCGGCAGGTGGGCGACCGCGAACCACCGTGCTTCACCAGCATCGTCGCTCACGCGCGGCTCCTCGACATCGCCCGGCAGTAGCGCGTAGTAGGCCACGCTGATGACGCGCGTGCGCGGATCGCGCGCGGGGGCGCCGAAGGTATAGAGTTGTTCGAGGTAGACGTCGCGCAACCCTGTCTCCTCCTCCAACTCTCGCCGTGCGGCGCCGTCGAGGCTCTCGTCCATGCGTACGAAACCGCCTGGGATGGCCCAGCACCCCTGGTACGGACGATGGCGGCGCCGCACCAGCAGGACACGCACCTCAGGCTGATCGCCCACGAGGGCTTCGCTACCATGGCCGAAAGCGGCGGGTTCAGAGGCGTGGCGGCCAGACCGCGCGCCTTCCTCCGCATGTACAGGGCCATTGTCCATGTGGTTGTCGTCTACTCCGTCAACAGAGTCGAGCGATCCGAACATACCGAAGACCACGACATCGACTGTGACCGACGGATGCGGATGCGCCGAGGCGTCGTCTTGCCGCGCGTCGTGCTGTCGGGACATAAATCTTGCACCAGCTTTGTTAGTGTTTCAATTACACTAAGAATATACGGCCACGCCGTGTTTGGTCAAGTGGACAGTGCTTACAAGAGGCGCGGCGCTTTGCGACAATAGGAAACAATACCTGCCGCGTGTAGGACAACGCCATTCTTGCGACATACGACTATCTATCCCAAAAGGACTCCCCCTATGAACTTACGCCACGACGACGATGCCCTTACTTTCGACGATGTTCTGTTGGTCCCCTGTGCGTCCGACGTGCATCCCCAGGAGGTCGACATCACAACGCGCCTGACGCGTCACATTACCCTCAACGTGCCGCTGTTGAGCGCGGCCATGGACACCGTGACCGAGGGCACCATGGCCATCGCCATGGCGCGCCAGGGCGGCCTTGGCGTGGTACACCGCAACCTCAAAATCGACGAGCAGGCGGCCGAGGTCGACATCGTCAAACGCAGCGAGAGCGGCATGATTACACGCCCCATCACCCTGACGCCCGATCGCCCGATCGGCGACGCCAAAGAATTGATGCGCCACTACCGCATCTCAGGCGTCCCCATCACCGACGAGCGCGGGCGCCTCGTCGGCATCCTCACCAACCGCGACCTGCTCTTCGAGGGCGATACCGACCGCCCGTGCGGCGCCGTGATGACCAAAGACAACCTCGTTACCGCGCCCCTCGGCACCACGCTGCCCGAGGCGGAGCGGTTGCTGCACCGGCACAAGATCGAGAAACTGCCCATCGTCGACGGGGATGGACGCCTCACCGGGCTCATCACAGTCAAGGACATCTCCAAGCGCCGCGCCTACCCCAACGCGGCCAAGGACGCCGGCGGCCGTTTGCTCGTCGGCGCGGGGTTGGGCACAGTCGACGCGGCGGAGCGCTCCGCCGCGCTGGTCGACGCTGGCGTCGACGTGCTCGTCCTCGACACCGCGCACGGGCACGCCCGCGATGTCGTGCGTGTCGCCGCGCTGCTCAAGGAACGCTTCCCCGACACCGACCTGATCGCCGGCAACGTCGTCACAGCCGAGGGTACGCGTGACCTGATCGCGGCCGGCGTCGACGCCGTCAAGGTAGGCGTCGGCGCGGGCAGTATCTGCACCACCCGCGTGGTCACGGGCGTCGGCATGCCGCAGATCACGGCCATCGACGAATGCGCTCGCGTCGCCGCCGAGTACGATATTCCCATTATTGCCGACGGCGGCGTCAAGTACTCTGGCGACGTGGTCAAAGCGCTGGCAGCGGGGGCGAGCGCGGTCATGCTAGGCTCGATGTTGGCCGGGACCGACGAGAGCCCCGGCGAGGTCATCCTCTACAACGGCGAACGCTTCAAGGAATACCGCGGCATGGGCTCGATCGGCGCGATGCGTACGCGCACCAGCACCGACCGCTACCGCCAGGAGCGCGTCACCGAAGTCTCGAAACTCGTCCCCGAAGGGATCGAGGGCCGCATCTCCTACAAGGGACCTGTCGGCGCGGTCATCTACCAAATCGTAGGCGGTCTGCGCGCGGGCATGGGCTACACGGGCGCGCGCGACCTGGCCGATCTGCGCACCAAGCCGATGGTACGCATCACCAACGCCGGTCTCTTCGAGAGCCACCCCCACTCCGTCTCCGTGACCAAAGAGGCGCCCAACTACCAGCGGCACGACTCGTAAGAGATGGCAGAGGCGCCTGCGTCGTCGGTTAGTGGCCGACGACGCAGGCGCCCTGTCACATGAAGCGGCCATGATGCGAAGGCGTTTTCGCATGCTTAGGCGCTCCCAGACAACCTCCCGCCCTCGATAGGTATGGTGACGCCTGTGATGAAGGCGGCATGGTCGGAGCACAACCAGGCGACGAGGGACGCCACCTCATCGGGTCCTGCTCCAACCTTCCTCATATCGGCGTCATCTTGCCGTCGCTGTCGATGCGAAAGCGGGCGCGACGACGGCAGAACGTGATGAGGCGCTCTAAGCTCTCCGTATGACGATCGCGGTCGTAGGTAATCTGGATGTTGATCCCGCCTTGGTACGACAGCAGATCGCCGCACCACACGGCTCCCGCAAACTCTTTGATGAAGAGATGGAGTATCTCACCCTCTGCGCCGTCATCCTTGGTGTAGACCTCGCTCAGCATGAGCGCTCCGTCTGATCGCTGCAGTGCTTCCCCGATCAAATGTTCTCGTATCTCGGTGAACGGGACCGTCTCTTTGAGCGTGAATTCGACGCGCTCCCGGTCGCGGTCCGGCTCAAAGTACCAGGTGGGGCGCTCCACAAATTGCCCTTCGAGCGTGAGTACCCGGGTCTTCTGGCTGTACATGTCGGAGTTCAGGAACCAGGTGAGAGCCTCTCCAACAGTCTGACCGATTTTGTAGATGCGGTCGTGATCGTGTGGGAGCAAGAAGATTTCGCTGGGAGTGTCCGGATGGTAGATGATTTCGTGCCCGTCCCCGGCGTCGATGAGGAGGATACAGGTGAGCAGCCGTTCCGGAGGGAGCAGGTCGGGCCCGCCTCGAACAGATCGAAGGGATCGCCCCCGGCCTCGAACAGATCGAAAGAATCACTTTCGGCCTCGGTACCTCCGTAGACGAATCGTAGTCTGTCCTGGAACTCGGCGGTTTGGTCAACGATCTCAGCCGGCGGTACGACGCGCACACGCCCGTTGAGATAGCCCGCGCCTAGCGTCATGATGTAGTCACGATAGCCTGCGGGAAAGTGCGTCCCCAATGTCGCCTCTGCCACTCTGATCTGATCTTCTGTGGCTACGTCGAGCTTGTCGCTGATCACGTATACATCATCGAATGGCATCCGTTCTCCCTCCCTCAGCGCATAGCATGCTTCTCTCCCATCACTGATTCACGGGTTCACGCACTCTAACTCCAGCCCAGTTGTTCGGCACGGCCGCAATATGCCTCGCCGCACCGGTTCCAGCGTCACAACGATAATACTACCGGTGTAGCAAAATCCCAACCTCATTGTCCATCTTTCTTTGTAGGCCAGCCGCGGCAAGTTCAGTCCACGCTCAACGATGGCAACTCTATGGCCGGCGTGAGAGCTGCACGAGCACCTCGCGTCACTCGTGTTGCTCTCCTAATAACTCGTCAATGAGCGCTGCGACACCATCGTCGTCATTGGAGGGCACGATCTTGTCGGCGATGGCGAGGATCTCCGGCTCCGCGTTGGACATGGCGACACCGAGCCCGGCAGCGCGCAGCATTTCGTCGTCGTTGTAGTTGTCCCCGACAGCGACGACCGCGTCGAGCGGGATATCGAGCATCACCGCGAGACGGCGCAACGCCTCGCCCTTCGAGCAGGTCTCGTGGAACACTTCCAGAAAGTAGGCGTCCAGCCCCGCGCTATACGACACGAGCACACGGCAATGCGCTACTTGTAGGCACGCGGCGACGCGACGCGCCACCGGCAGAGTATCGATGACGGCCACCTGCAACGCGCCGTCGACGGTGGCCAACGCGTCATAGGAGAGGCGGCGTACCAGTTCGGGGCGCGCCGCGAGGTAGGGACCCATCGACGGCGAGTCGCGCGCGGCCGGCCCGGTCAAGAGATGCTGCGCGATGGCGCGATCCTCGTACAGGATCGGCTGCACGCCTTCCTCGACCGCAGCGCGCACTACCGCCGCTACCTGCTCCCGTGGGAGGGGATTGGAGTAGAGCGCCTCACCGCTGCCGGGGTCGACGATTTGAGCGCCGCTCTGTAGGATTAGGGGCAACGTGAGACCGAGTTCTTCGACCTGTGGCTGGACCGTAGCGAGGCGGCGACCCGTCGCCAGCGTCAGCGAAAGGCCGCGCGCCTGGACGCGGTCCAGCGCGCCCAGTGTCACCGGCGAGATCGTTCCCCGCGACGTTAGTAGCGTTCCATCCACATCGAGTACCAGCAGCTTGTAGCGCAGATCATTGCTCCTTTACATGCATATGTGGGGCACGCGCCATGCCAAGTTGAATACCGCCATGTCCGGCCTTCGCCATACGGTTTTCTGGCCCCGGCGGCATAGAAGTCACACAGTAGCCTTGGATGAGCGATTCTCGGCTCACACAGCGGTCGCCATGCGACGAGGCCGCCCATACGTGATAGCATACGCGTTAGCAGCGGAAAGTGAGGAATTATGCAGGGAAGAACCGTCGCGGAGTCGCGCACGACCTTGAGCCAGATAATGATGCCGGACGACGCCAACCCCGGCGGCAACGTCCATGGCGGCACGATCACAAAGCTTGTCGACGAGGCGGGCCGGGGTGGCCGCGATGCGTCACTGCCGCGCCACGTCCGCCTCCGTCGTGACCGCGCGCATCGACGCCATGAACTTCGTCACCCCCGTACATGTCGGTGAGATCCTCACTCTGCAGGCCTCGGTCAACGACGTGGGGCGCACATCAATGGAAGTCGGCGTGCGCGTAGAGGCCGAGGATATACGGCGCGGCGAGACCAAGCACGTCGCCTCGGCCTACCTCGTCTACGTGGCTCTCGATGAGCATGAGCATCCCACCGGCGTCCCCCCGCTCATCGTGGAGACAGACGACGAGCAACGCCGCCAGCAGGCCGCCCGCGCCCGTCGCGCCGCGCGTGGACGTACGTAACAACGAAAACAACCTGTATGCGAAAGCGTTTTCGCTTCCAGAGTACTAGCCACTCAGCACTCAAAGAGGGAGGAACCGCATGATCACCGCGATCCTGTTATGCGCCGTCGACCGTCGCCATATCCCTGACACAACGCAAGCGCTCCTGGCTGTCCCGGAGGTCTCGGAAGTCTATTCGGTCGCCGGCGATTGGGATATCGTGGCGATGGTGCGCGTGCGTGAGCACGAGCACCTGGCCGAGGTGGTGACACAGAAATTGGCGCCCATCGACACCATCGTCCGCACCACTACACTCATCGCCTTCCGCGCCTACTCCAACCATGACCTGGAGCGTTTCTTCTCGGTGGGGAGCGACGAAGGACGAGAGGAATAAGTGGCCATGCACAAACTCGACCTCAACATCGTGCGGCTCAAGCTGCTATTAGCCGAAGTCAACGCCAAGCGCGAAACGCTGACCGCGACGCGTCGCCAGTACGAAGACCAGATCAACCGCCTCGTCGACATCACCATCCACGAAGATAGCGGCGTCGATCGCACCCTGGGCATGATGCTGGACGTCGACACGCGTCTACAGGAGGTGGCGCGTCAGCAGCACTATCTTGAACTGGTACGCGACAAAGCGCGGCGCGAACTCGACTCGCTCCAGTTGACCAAACTCATCGAGGAGACCCGGGCGCAACTCGCGCTGCTGCGCCAGCGGCAGCGCGAGGAGGACGCCGCCGCGCGCGCCGACGAAGAGGGCATTGATCACGTCGCACTGGAAATTCGTCGTCTCGAAGAAATCATCACCGTCGCCAGCGGCGTCGCCGCTAAGAGCATCAGCAGTCGATAGTCGATAGTTAGAAGAGTAAAGGGGCGTTTCATGGCCTACATCGTACACAATGGCACGCTGATTGATGGGAATGGCGGTGAGCCAGTCCACGATGCAGCCATCTTGGTCGAAGGCAATCATATCCGCGCGATAGGTCCCGCGGCGAGCCTGATGTCCTCGGACAGCGCGATCACGCGCATCGACGCGGGCGGCGGCTATATCTTGCCCGGCTTCATCGACGCGCATGTCCACCTGATGCTAGAGGGCTTCGACATCCCCGCGATGCTGGCGACTCCGTTCTCGCTCAACTTCTACAAAGCCATCGACGATTAGCCGGGCGCCTCGTCGCTCCACAACCGGCGGAACTCCTCGGAGGCGGACAGCAACTCATCCAAACTACCCTCCGCCGCGATCCTGCCGCTCTCCAACACGACAATGTGATCGGCGCGGCGTAGCACCGACTTGCGGTGTGACACGACCAAGCAGGTTGGCGAACCGGGGGATGCGCCGAGGGCGTCGCGGGCGAACAGGCGCTCCCAGAGGAGGCGCTCGGTGTCCGCGTCGAGGGCACTGGAGAGGTCATCGAAGACCAATAGTTCGGGGTCGCGCACCAGCATGCGCGCCGCCGCGGCGCGCTGGGCCTGCCCGCCCGACAACTTGACGCCACGCGGGCCGATGCGCGTGGCTAGGCCCACGTCCAAGGCCGCCACGTCGCGGTCCAGCACGGCGCTATGCACCGCCGCATCCAGGTCGACGGCGCCCTCCGGCAGACCCAACAGGATGTTGTCCCGCAGTGTCTCGCTAAAGAGTTGCGGCGCCTGGGGCGTGTAGGCAGAGCGAGGCGGCGTCAGGAACGTGGCGGGGTCAGCGATAGGCTGACCGTTCCAGTAGACCGTGCCACCGTCCATCGGCAACAGTCCCAGCAACACGCGCAGTAGCGTGGTCTTACCCGCGCCGACCCGCCCCGTGATCACGATGCATTGCCCCCGACGCACCCGCAGACTGATCCCCTGGATCCCGCGCCCACTGGATGGGTAGTGGTAGGTCAATCCACGCGCCTCCAGCGCATCGAGATAGTGCGCCTCCGTACGGACGACGACGGGGATGTCGGGCAGCGGGCCGCTCAGGTACACCGGCCCATGCTCGACCAGCCCCTCCGGCGGCTCACCCTGTAGCAGGTCAGCCATGCGGCCCATAGAGACGCCCGCCTGTTTGTAGCGCACCAGCAGCGTGCCGAAGAAACTGATGACGTCGGTCACCAGACTCAGGTTGTAGACGAAGAGCGCGAAGTCGCCGATGCTAAAGGCGCCCGTGCGCATCGACCCAGCGGCGACGAGCAAAATCGCGCTAGCGCCCAGGCTAACCGCGCCCCCGAATAGAGCGTCGAGACCGCTTGTAATCAGCTGGTCCCGCAGCGTGGCGTGGCGACGACGGTCGCCGAGCAGGCGCAGGCGCGCGACGACGTGTGGCTCGGCATTGGCGACTTTAATCGCCTGGACGGCGCCCAACGCCTCGCCGAGCGCGCCGACCATAGCGCCGGTCGCCTGCCGGCTGGCCTGACGGTAGCGGTCGATGCGCCGACCGGCCACGTAGACCGCGACGAGCACGCCGACGAGCGGCAGGAAAACCAGCAGGGTGATGCGGGCATTGATGCGCAGCATGATGGTCAAAGCGACCGCAGCGAAGACAACCGTGCTGACGAGGTTTAGCAGGCCCGCCAGCCCCAAGAACCCCAGGATGCTGCTCACGT
>JAABVA010003271.1_pt1 | contig 15559 bp, 13 predicted proteins | sample 5560331 | NCBI WGS metagenome assembly JAABVA01 (sample SAMN12812661, study PRJNA571458) | rock metagenome | isolation source: Antarctica rocks | place: Antarctica: Victoria Land, Mt New Zealand sud | collected 2016-01-07 | reverse complement strand
CCCACGCGAAGGCCGTGCCGAGACAGGGAGAACTTGTTCTTCAGGGAGCAGGAGCTGGCCCATCTGCCCTCTAACGAGCAGGCGCACGATGGCCACCAGTGGCGACTTTTGTGTGGCCACTGACACCGCCGGAGGCACACCATAAACGGATCGTCATGCGTTCGTCGACTTATCGGCATAGACGAAGATTTACAGCCGGTCGAGCGGCATCGTCGCCCTTGCCCGAATCGGCTCGTGGCCGCCGTAACGATCCGATGACCACTCACGCCAACGAATGATCATGCGCCTCAGTGTATAAGCATACAAGGGCGGCTGACACATAACAGCGTTGGAGTGGACTGCGCGTTGCCCTAGCGACGACAGGACGTGGCCGGTGGCGATGCGCGCATAGCGCGTTTTTGCACCACTTCTTCCGCAGGATACCGCGTGGCTTACGTCCCGCGACTCGTGCGTGGATGTACTTCTGGGCCAGGACGCGCTTGGGCACAGCGAATTGGGCCGGGACCACTGAGCTGCCGCTCCCGCATACGCGCCGTGCCCTTCCGGGACGGGATCTGGCCGTCCTCATCAACGGCTTGCTGACCGCAGCGGCATTCAGCGAGACCGCACTGACGGACCAGAGCTTGTTCATCGCTCTGCTGCGCTATCGGTCTAGGCCAACCGGTGGAGCGTCTGGTGCGCCTCAACGGGTCGATGCCCGGCCCACGCGCCGGGGAGCGGCCAATCGACCTCAAGCGCAGGATCATGCGGTTTCGGCCCGACCCGCGGCTGGACGCGTGCCCGGCACGGACCACGATCGAGGCACCCTGCGACGCTGTTTTCGCCACACACGCGCCGCTCATCATGCCGCCGGTCGTTACCGGCCTTCTGCGGCTACATCGGCGTACGGCCTGCGCCGCCAGCGCGGAGCTGCCACAGGACGACGAGAAACGCAATGTCGGTCGGGACCTGTAGGTGGTTGAACGGCGTGTCCGTGCGCTCGTTGACGGTGCGCCGGCAGGGGCGACAACAGAGCAAGCGATACCCCAACGCCTGTGTCGCATCTCCCTGGCAGTACGGGCAGGCCATTGTCCCTTCCTCCTTGCACCCCTATAAGAGGAGGATGCCTGACCCGTTCGCTCCCCACCACCACTAATGCTGAGTCCTGACGCAAACCGAATGACCAGCGTAGTCGCGACAACCTCTCCCCGCTGTTCGTCCGCGCGTTGACAATCGCCTCGTTCTTATGTTACTGTATGCACAACAAACATGTGATCGGTGCCGGGTGTCGATAACAGCTCGATTAAAAGGGATGCAGGGCGGCAAGGCGAGGAGCCGAGATGAGTGTGCGCATGAGCGACGTGGCCGCGCGGGCGGGCGTGTCGCCCCAGACCGTCAGCCGCGTGATGCGCGGGGAGCGGTGGGTCGCGTCGGCGACGGTCGCGCGCGTGCGCCAGGCCATGGTGGACCTCAGCTATCACGGGAATGAGGCGGCCGGCGCCCTCAAGCGGGGGCAGACGCGCACGCTGGGCCTGCTGCTCCCGATGCTTGCCACTACCTTCGCCTCGTTCTGGTCCGACGTGGCCGCCGGTGCCGAGGCGCTCGCCCATCAGCACGGATACGCGTTGCTCCTCTGCGACACCAGCGATTCCACCGACAAAGAGGCAGCCTATGTTTCCTTGCTCCTGAGTCATCGCGTGGCCGGCATCATCTATGCGCAGCCGCGGCTGCGCCCCGACCTCCACCCCGCTTGCGCTGCTCTCCTCGCGTCGCACATCCCGGTGGTCGTCATCAGCTCCGACGAGCGGGATCTCCCGTACACGCACGTCCGAACCGATGACGACCGCGCGGGCTACGTCGCGGCGCGCCACCTGCTCGACATTGGACGGCGCCGCATTGCCGTCGTCGCGGAGTCCGCGTCCGCCCCGGATGGTGAGCCGGGGTGCCCCTCCAAGCCGGCCTATGACCGTGTCATGGGCGTCCGCCGCGCGCTCCGCGAGTTGGAGCTCGACGCCGGCGACACGCCCGTCCTCCTGGCGCCGAACACCATGGAGGCGGGCGCCCGCGTCGCCGCCGCGCTCAGTGATGATGACGTCCCCCTGCCCGATGGCATCTTCGTCGCGACCGAAGTTCTCGCGCTGGGACTGCTGGACGCATTGCGCGCGCGCGGTGTGCGCGTGCCGGAGGATGTCGCCATCGTGGCCCACGACGGCCTGCTCGCCTCCGCCATCTCGGTCCCCTCCTTGACGACGATCGCGCCGCCGCGCGGGGACATGGGCGGTGCCTGCATCGATCTCTTGCTGCGCGTCGGCCGGGGCGAGGAGGTCCCGCCGCTGTGCCTGTTGGAGGCCGCGTTCATCGTGCGCGAGTCGACGGCGGGCGTGGGGCGCGTGCCCCGGCAGGGGCTCCACGCGCCGCTCTCGGCCCCGGACGCCTGGTCCCGCTGGCGGACGGAGGCGCGGACGGCGGACCCGCCCGACGACGAGATGCCGGTCGTGCGCTTGCCGTTGACGCAGGTCACGCTGGACAGGTGAGAGGCGCCAGGTAAGAGTTGAGAGGAGGTGACCAACACGACGACCGGCGAGCTTATTCGGTTATCTGGACACCGCTGTCGTCCAGCGAGGCGCTGTCAGAGTCGCGCGGGCGCCGCTTGGCCTGCCCGTGACGCCTACGAAGGAGTATGTTTTATGCACTGGCACACCAGTCGTAGCCTGCCGCGCCCGTGGCGACGCGGCCTCATCGCCCTGACCCTCGCGGCGCTCTGCCTCCCGGCCCATACGCCGCGCACGGCCCAGGCCGCCCCGGCGGCGCCCGTCACCGTGACCTACCTGGGCCAGGAAACCGCCACGGACATACAGCCGCTGATCGACAGGTTCAATCGGGCCCACCCCGGCATCCATGTCAAATATCAATACCTCGCCTTCGACCAATTGTTTCAGCAGATCCAGGTCCGCCTCTCGGCCAAGTCGTCGACGCCGGACATCATCGACGTGGACGCCCCCGTGGTGGCCGCCTACGCCGTCCAGGGCTTCCTCGCCCCGATGGACACGGTCTTTAGCAAGGAGGAGTTGGCGCAGTTCGTCCCGGCCACGCTGAGCACGAGTTACTATCTCGGCCATCTGCTGGCCCCGCCGCTCAACAGCTCGAGCCAGGTCCTCTACTACAACAAAGACCTGCTCAAGAAGGCCGGCGTCCCCTTCCCGCCGAACGATGTCAGCAAGCGGTTGACCTGGGAGCAGCTCGCTGCGGAGGCGCAAAAGGCGCAGGTGCGTGCAGGGAGCCGGGTCACGGCGTGGGGCTTCGTCATCGACCAGATCGATCGCCCCTACCAGCTGCTGCCGCTCCCCGAGTCTCTGGGCGGGCAGCCGATCGGCAAGGACCGCTTGACGGCCAGCGGCGTCATCAATGCGCCGCCCTGGATCAAGGCCTTCACGTGGTACGCCAATCTGTTCAACAAGTGGCAGGTCAGCCCGAAGGGAGCCACACCCGCTCAGACCGCCGCCCTGTTCAGCGGAGGGCACGCCGCGTTCTTCTGGGGCGGCCCCTGGAACGTGGGGGGATTCCAGGCCGCGAAAGGCCTGCACTGGGGCTTCGCGCCCACGCCCTACTTCGCGGGCGGGAAGCCGGTGACGCCGAATGACAGCTGGCACCTGGGGATCAACAGCCACAGCCCCAACGTCGCCGCCGCGGCGCAGTTCATCCGCTATATGACAGTGGGTCAGGGCAATGACCTGTGGGAGAACCAGGTGAAGCAGGTCCCCTCGCTCAAGCGCGAGATCCGCGCGATCGAGAAGGACGCCGCGTTTGCCACGTTCCCCGGCAACGTGTTGCGGCTCGTCGCCTATGAGGCCGAGCACACCGCGATCCCGCGCCCGGTGACGCCCGGCTTCAGTGAGTATCAGGACATCATGGCGCAGGCGTTCGACAATATACGCACCGGTCAGGCGCCCAAAGCGGCGCTCGACGCCGCCGCCGCGCAGATCGATCAGGCGCTCGCCAAGTACCGCCGGGCGCCGCACTAGCACTATAGCCTAGATAGCCCTCCCGGCCCGGGACATCCAGCCGGGAGGGCTGTTCGCGAGGGGGGGACAATGACCCGCAGAGAACGATGGATACCGTACGCCTTCCTCCTCCCGGCCATCGCCGGTCTCCTCATCTTCCGCCTGCTGCCGACCTTCTATGCCGTCGGCCGCAGCTTCTACGCGACCTCGTTCGGCCTGAATCCCACCACGGTGTTCGTCGGCCTCGACAATTACGCCCTGCTGCTTGGCGATCCCACGTTCTGGCACTCCGTGCAGACCACCTTGATCTTCAATCTCATCATCAACCCCCTGCAGACGGCGCTGGCGCTCCTGCTAGCGCTGCTCGTGAGCATGCGCCTGCGCGGGGTTGGCCTGTTTCGCGGTATCTTCTTCGTCCCCATCGCGGTCTCGATCACCGTCGCGTCCATCGTCTGGCAATTGATGCTCGACCCACAGTCCGGGCTCGTCAACGGCATCCTGACTTGGGCCGGCCTGCCGGCCCAGCCGTTCCTGACCAGTCCAAGCCAGGCGCTCCCGTCGATCATTTTGATCGCGTCGTGGATCGGCGTGGGCTACTGGATGTTCTTCTTTCTCGCCGGGTTGCAGGGTATTCCCCCGACGCTCTACGAGGCCGCCGCCATCGACGGGGCGAGCGCCGCGCGCGCCTTCTTCTACATCACCTTGCCGCTGCTCAGGCGGGTGGTCGCCTTCGTGCTCGTCGCCGATACGACCGCCAACTTCCTCCTGTTCGCCCCGGTGTACATCCTGACGCACGGTGGTCCGCAGGGCTCGACGGACCTGCTGATGTACGAGGCCTACCGCAGTGGCTTCATTGGTCTGGATGTCGGCCGCGCGACGAGCATCACAACGGTTCTGATCGCGATTTTGCTGCTCGTGGTGGGCGCGCAGCTGCTGTTCTTTCGGAGCGCCGAACGCTGAGCGCGTTGAACGCGCCGTGACCACGCACATCGGCGTACAGCTAGGGGGGAACGATGTCCAAGGGGTTCACCGGCCGGTCGGCCCTCGCGCGCGCGGGGACTGTCGCGGTCCCCACGCGCGCGACGCGACGGCCCGCGACACGGATCGTCGGCGTGGCGCTCGCCTATCTCGCCCTGATTGCGCTGAGCGTGGGCACGCTGCTTCCGCTCGTCTGGAGCCTCTCGTCCTCGTTCACGCCCCTCCCCGACATCCTCAAGTACACGACACCGTTCTCCTGGCACGCCTTTGTTCCCGCGCATGTCACGCTGCAGGCGTATCAGGACCTCGTGGCCAGCTCCTTCGGACGCGCGCTCCTCAACACCGTGTTCGTGTGCGCGGTCACCGTGCTGGGCGGCATCGCCGTCAACTCGCTCGCGGGCTTCGCCTTCGCGGTCTTCGACTTCCCGTTCAAGCGCCTGCTGTTCATCCTGGTGCTGGTCACGTTCCTGGTCCCGTTCGAAGTCCTGGCGCTGCCCCTCTACGTGATCGTCAACACGTTGCACCTCGACAACAGTTACCAGGCGCTCATCTTGCCGGCCCTGGCCAACGGGATCGTCGTCTTCCTCTTCCGGCAGTTTTTCGTCGACACGCCACGCGAGCTCATGGAGGCGGCCCTTGTCGACGGTCTCTCCTGGTTCGGGGTCTACGGGCGCATCGTCGTCCCGCTCTCCATGCCGGTCATGGTGAGCGCCGGGCTGGTGCTGTTTCTCTCGCAGTGGCAGGCCTTCTTCTGGCCGCTGCTGGTGGCCAACGACCCCCAATATCAAGTGGTGCAGGTGGCGTTGAGCGCGTTCCAGGGGCAGTACGTGACGCGCTGGAACGACATCTTCGCCGGTTCGGTGATCGCCACGATTGTCCCGCTGGTGCTCCTGTTGACGTTGCAACGCTATTACGTCCGCACGATCGCGCGGACTGGGCTCATCGACTGAGGGCGCACCGGAACGGGTGCGCCACGGTGAGGACACCCACGCCGCCAGGCCCAGGGATGCCTATAGCGCGGGGACGGGTCATCCGTCGGTGCGGCCGGGTCGCACGGGGGACTACTCCTTCACCGGAGGCTTCGCTGGAACCATCAAAACGTGTGACAAGCAGACAAGGAGGTTCGCATGCTATTCCCAACGTTGGCGACGAGCGCGCTGGTCGCGCGGCTGGAGCCGCCCACCGATCCGATCACCATGGTCCTGGACACCGACACCTACAACGAGATCGATGACCAGTTCGCGCTTGCCTATGCCCTGCGCTCGCCGGAGCGCATCACCATGGAAGCGATCTACGCCGCCCCGTTCCACAACGAGCGCTCACAGGGACCGGCGGACGGCATGCGCAAGAGCTACGACGAAATCCTGCGCCTACTCGCGCGTCTTGATCGCGTGCATGACGGTTTCGTCTTTCCGGGCGCGACGATGTGGCTGCCCGCCGCGGACCAGCCGGTCACCAGTCCCGCCGTCGAGGACCTGATCGCGCGGGCGCGGGCCGATCGTCCCGGCCCCCTCTACGTCGTGGCGATTGGCGCGCCGACCAATGTCGCCTCAGCGATGCTCGCGGCGCCCGACATCATCACCCGTATCGTGGTGGTGTGGCTGGGCGGCAACGCGAGCTACTGGCCGACAGCCGCAGAGTTCAATCTCAAGCAAGATCTGCACGCGTCGCGCGTGCTCTTTGATGCGGGCGTCCCGCTCATCCATGTGCCCTGCCTGCCGGTCACCGATCATCTCTGCACGACCGAGGCGGAGATTGACCGTTTCGTCAAAGGGCAGGGCGCGATCGGGGCGTACTTGAGCGAGACGTACTCGGCCTGCTACAACGAGCATTTTGCGCGATCGCGGGCGATCTGGGATGTGGGGCCGATCGCCTGGTTGGTGAATCCGGCCTGGGTCGAGAGCGCGCTTATGCACAGCCCAATTCTGACGACGGAGCAGACCTGGAGTCACGATCCCGGCCGTCATCTCATCCGGGAGGCGCGGTACGTGCACCGCGACGCCATCTTCGGCGACCTCTTCCACAAACTGCGGTGAAGGCCAAATACGCGCATGATCATCCCGGTCTCCACGACCGCTGCCTGCGACACCACAGCAGGACCGGCGCGTGTGTGAGAATGCGTCATTGACGTTGAGCGCTGTGTTCGGGGTTTGAAAGTGAAAGGGTCCATCATACCGGGTGGAGGTGCACACAGCGGACATGCGTGACCTACCTTTTGCCCTGGACGATGCCGGCATTGTGTCCAAACGCTTCGCGGTGCACACAGCGGACATGCGTGACCTACCTTTTGCCGACGAAACGTTCGCCGTGGTGGTGAGCAATCTGGCGATCCACAATATCCCATATCCCCGACGCGGCCAGGTGGACCCAGACCGTCGCAGAGGCGATGCGCGTGCTGTGGTTGGCTGCTCATCGCCGACATCCGGGCGGCGAACGAGTATCGGGCGACGCTCGAGCACCTGGGGGATGGCCGATGTGGCGCTCCGGCGGTTGGGCTGGCGCTTCTTGTACGGCGAGCCGTGGTTGACGGCCAGGCCGGTCAGCGCCACCACGCCGGCCTGACCATGCCACCGTACAGCGACCAGGGCATCACCGTTCCTGCCTGGTGGGGCCATTTTGCCGGCGCGCAGCATGCGGCCCTCATAGACTGCCCGTGGTGACGTACCTGGGCTAGTCAGGGCAGCCAGGACGCTGAAAGTTGCATATGCGGTATTCAAAATATCAGCGCATAGTTTCTGTGTAGCGGCGCTAATAGATGTGGGCGAGTGGACCAAGCGCTGCCACACATAGGCTACGTGCGGGTCGCTACCTTGCTGCATAACCATTCATTCACGTTGCCACACCCTTCGGTGCTCTCGGCACCGATCAGCATGCATCATGCAATAGGCTAATCACGCTGGGAGGATTAGCTCGCATGCCGGAGTGGGCTGCGGCATGATATGAGACACCGTTCGCATCGCCCGAATCACGGCGAAAGGATTTCGCCGAAGGACCTCAAAGGCGCGTCGAAAGGATGCGGCGCAACGATTTCATGGCTCCCCGTGAAGGCGCACCATGAATGGATCAGCGTGCGTTCGCTAACTCTCCGGCATAGGGGCCGGATGGGCGACATCGTCGCGCCTGCCTAAGTCGGCTCACAGTCGCCGTGACGTTACGATGACCACTCATGCAAACGGATGACCATGCAGTTCTCCGTATAGGCATGCATGGGTGGCGTACACTCAGCGGCGTTGGGATGGGCTGCGCATCGCCCCGACGACGGCGGGGTGCAGCCGAGCGCGATGCGTGCATAGCTTTTATGAGTCGAACCACAACCCTACACGACCACTACATAAAGAGCGTCCTTGCAGGAGTGTTCGGGCATTAGCGAGGGCAAGGGCTAACGGACAGACGATAGCTCGTCCACTACGCGCCTGTGTAGCGTGATCAAGGGTTTCGGCGGTTATCAGAGCCTTGCGCTGGGCTAACTCCGTGGCAAAGAGACGCACAACCTGCTCCGGTTCATGGCCCTCTCAGCCCCCTCACACAATGAGCGCCTTCGGCATCGCCTGCGTGTTTGTCATGCGGCCTGCCTCCTCATAGTCCGCGCTACCGTCCTCATGCGATCTCCTCCCGCCCGCTAACGGGTGGGCGCGGGTCCGCGAACCCGTGGGTGATCTCGATGGCTCGGCCGCCCTCGCGCGCCGACTGCTCGATACCCAGCATGACCTCCAGCACGTGCGTCGCCTGCGCCGCCGCTAGCCGTGGGGGCCGCCCCTCACGCACCGCATCGGCCACATCGGTGATGCCACCCGCCCAGTTTGGGGCGCTGTCCATCCCGCCCACGGCGACCTCGCGCCACGCGTCCTCGCCGCGCAGGCACACACGCACCGACGCATCATAGCTCTGCTTATCGCTCAGATACAGCGACCCCTTCGTGCCGTGCAGTTCCACGGGCGGCATCACAGTCCGGGCCACGGCGAAGCTCGCATGGATCGTCCCGATCGTGCCGCCCTCGAACCGTAAGAAGCCCGTCACATGATCCGGTACCTCCACCGGGAAGCGCTGCCCTGCCAGTGGACCCGTCGCGACGGCGCGTTCGGGAATCGCGATGCCCGCCTGACCCCAGACGCGGGTGACCGGGCCCAGGATGGTCGTGGCCACCATAAGCGGGTAGACTCCGATATCGAGCAGCGGACCGGCGCCGGCTTGATAATAATAGTGCGGGCTGGGATGCCAGGCTTCGTGGCCCGCCGTCGTTGCGCTGAGCACCACTTCGTGGATCTCCCCGAGACGCCCGTCGCGCACCCACTGCCACGCCGTGCGTTGGGGGGCGCCGAGCATCGCCGCGGGGGCACACGCGACCACCAAACCGCGCTCCCGCGCCGTGGCGAGGATGCGATCGGCGTCGTCGAGCGACAAGGCTACGGGTTTCTCGCTATAGACGTGCTTGCCGGCCTCCAGCGCGGCCAGGGTGACATCCGTATGTGCCGTCGGGCTCGTAAAGTTGAGCACGATGTCGACGTCGTCGCGGGCGAAAAGGGCCGTGGGGTCCAGCGTCGCCACGGCCCCACACCGGGCGGCGGCAGCGCGCGCCCGCTCCGGATCGATGTCCGTACAGGCCACCACGACGAGCTGGTCCGCATACGTGTTGGCGATCCACTGCATGTATTTGTCGGCGATGTTGCCACACCCGACAACCCCGAGTCCTGCCGGCATCCCCATCATGATTCTCCCTTACAGTACATACGTTATGGTCCCATGGCGCGTGTCGCCGCGCGCATGAGCCTTGGTCCCGGCCTCCCATGCGCCGGTCAGCTCTCCGTCGGCAGGCCAGCCCGCGTCCAGACTGATTTGAGGCTCTCCCCGGCCACACGGACCCGCTCTGCGGGCGGCAACGCCGTCACCGCGGCGTTGAATGGCTCGACGGCGACGGGTCCATCGTAGCCGATCCGCGCCAACGCCTGTAGGAAGCCGACGATGTCGATCACCCCGCTGGCTCCCGGCAGCAATCGCTGCGTGTCGATTTGCTCGTCGACCTCGCGGTCTAGCGGCGCATCGTTCACGTGCACGTAGACCACCTGGTCGGCGCTGAGACGATCGATGTCCGCGACCGTGGCATGGGACGTATACCAATGCCAGCAGTCGAGCAGGAGGCCGGTATTGCCCGTGCCGATGCGCTGGCCCAACTCAAGGGCACCATCGATGGTGTGGATGAACGCGTACCGGTGCCCGGCGCGCATGGTCTCGGGACCCACGAACTCCAGCCCGAGCCGACAGCCGTGGTCGGCGAGAATCCGTGCGATCGGACGCAGCCGATCCACGTGGTATGTCATGTTAGCCGCGTCGTCCAATGTGTCGGAGAACGGCCAGATCCAGGTGAAGCACCAGGGACTGCCCAGGGCCTGGGCAAGTCGCGCATAACCTGGCAGGTCCGCCACCCCCGCCCGATAGGTCTCGTCGTCGGAACGGAAGTCCACCGGGAGGCTCCACGCGCCCGGCCGCACGCCTGCCCGATCGAACGTCGCCTTCACGTCTTCCACCGAGGTTTGCGCGGCGCGCTGGCCAAGTTCGGCTAGTGACACGTCCAGGCCACCAAAGCCGTTCGCCCGCGCGAGGTCCAATGCCTGCTCGACAGGCACGGAGAACGACAGAGCCCCCGGGTTCAAGCTCGTGAACATGACGTACGCCTCCTCTATTATGAGCACCGGGTCACGCGACATGGACAGCGTCCCCTTTCACTCGTATCCCCTCATTTCATCATGCCCGTAGCATACCCGACGATAACGGGCAGCATCGCGGGCACGGTGGCGGGTCGTAAAAAGTACGCGGTCAGGCGGGCATGACCCTCCAGCACCATGAGCGGCGCGTGTTCGTCCTCACCGACCACGATCAGTTCCGGAAAGGAGACTCCGGCTGCGAGGGCGATGGCCATTGACCAGATGCCCTCGTTACTGACCCCATAAGGCTCCACCCCTTGTTCGATACGTGCGGCGGTATCGACGGCCAGGCGCGACCCACCGGACAGGCTGTTCCAATACGCGTCGTCGAGGTAGCGCACTCGCGCCAACTCCGCTCGGGTGGCCAACGCGCGGTACCAGCGCACGTCATCGGGAACGCCTGTGAACACGTCGGCATCCCGCCGATAGCCGCGGTAAGCGCCGAGCACCTGGCGGCGATACGCGTTGTCGTCAGCGGCAGACAGATCGGGCCGGTCGATGATCTGCCTGTCCCGCCCATCGTGACGCAGGATGTCCAGGACGGTGGGGCCAAACCGTGCCGAGGTCACTTCCGTCTGGAGGAAGACGGCGATCATCTCATCGGCGCTGATAGCGTGCAAGAGTCGCATCACACACCTCGTGGTACTGCTACAAAATGTCTACAGCGAGCCTAGTAAGAGGGCATCGTCGCACCACACTCCGCGTCGCGCGCAGTTCGATTGGCGGCGGGGGAGGATGTGGATGCGGTACACGCGCTCGACATGCCCCGGCACAGTCGCGTCGGCGGGAAGAAACGACCCGATCGCGGGGACGCGACGGAGGGCGCCGAGCACGCCGTTGGTCACAGGCGGCTGCACCCTCAGCACCACGTGTACGATGGGATACGACGGTTTGCGCCCGAGATTGACCTGCATGAACAGGGCTTGCATCGCGGGCAGACTGAGGGGTGGTCCATCATCCACGATGACGGCGTGCAGCCGGGCGCCGGGTGGCATAGGCGGATACGACAAGGCGCAGCGCTTGAGGGCGCACAAACTCACGTGGCCGCCACCTATGGACGAGATCGACTTTAGCACGACCACATCCCCCCGTACCCGCACTGTGCTCCCTACCCAAAGCCTCTGGTTGTGCGCGAGCCCCCGCTCCACCTCCACCACGGTGTAGATGCGGCCGGCGACGGTCGGCGCCACGGCCCGCGCACTGAGCGCGGCGGCCAGGGCGACCAGGGCGACCAGCGCGGCGAGCCCCGCGAGGCGGACCGGGCGACCCACCGCAGGTGGCCGGCACACGGCCAGAAGACGGGGCCACCACCCCCGACCGCTCACCGCTCCCCCTTCGCACGCATCGTGGTGTCCTCATCCAAGACGGCGCCCCGTGCGGCATCGGCTGGTGCATTCGGGCGCTCATGCGCGGCCGGTCCGGCGACATCGGCGAGCTTGCGGAAGAAATCGCGGAAGATGGCGTCGCGGTAGACGTACTGGACCTCGCGGATCATATGCCGGGCGGGATCGTGGCTCCAGGTGAGCTCCGATGTCAGGATCGGGCTGTGCATGACGACGCTTTCGGCCCACGTGGGATTGACCAGCCAGGCGACGGGACCGATGTCCCAGCGCGCGCGCGATCGAGCGACGTGGTCGCCATGACAGGCGGAGTAGATGCCGCCCAGGTAGCCGCCGCTAGCGCCGCACCTCATGACGAAGCGGTCGATCTCGGCCTCCGTCGCGCATAGATGGTCGGTCACTGGCAGACAAGGAATATGCACGCACGGGACACCCGATGTGAAAAGGATGCGCGACGCATGGAGGTCTTGCCGGAGGTTGCACTCGGCGACGGACGGCCAGTAGCTGGCATTGCCGCCCAGCCAGACGACGACAATGCGCGGCAGGATTTTCGGCGTGGTGAGCAGGAGGACCAGACGCCCGGTCGCCGACAGGGCGGGAAAGTGCATGCGCGTCTCCTTACGAGGGCCGTGACAACCGTGGCGTGTGCGCGCATCGGGCACGCGACGGGCACCCATGTGCTTCGACGGTCTGAGGACAACATACGCCCCTTACAGGGCGCGCGCAAGCCGGCCACGTTCGCGTGCGGTCGTGCGCCGACCGGCCTTTTATCGGCCAACATAGGCCGCATCTAAACCCTTGACAAAACGATGGGAGTCCTCCTATACTGTGAAAACGGTTGCGCAAACGGTTGCGATGCCGTTAGAGGAGGTGGTAGTCGAGGGTGCGCCTGTGACGATCAGAGACGTGGCGAGACTGGCCGGTGTGTCGGTCACCACCGTGTCGCACGTGCTCAACGAGACGCGCTACGTCGAGCCGGAGACGGAGGGGCGCGTCCGCCGCGCGGTCGAGCAGCTTGGCTATCGGCCGAACCTGCTCGCGCGTAGCCTGCGCCGGCGCGAGACCGCGACGATCGGACTGCTCATCCCCGATAACTCGAACCCGTTCTTCGCGGAGGTCGCGCGTGTGATCGAGGACGCTGGATTCACCGCCGGATACAGCGTTATCCTGTGCAATTCGGACCTCTCCGAGGAGAAACAGGCACGCTATATCGACGTTCTCCTCGCCAAGCAGATCGATGGCCTGATCCTGATCTCGTCGGGCTTCGGGCCGGCCCGCCTGGAACGCATCCGCAGCGAACGGGTGCCCGTCGTGATCGTCGACCGCGAACTCGGCGACGTGCCGGTCGATCAGGTGATCGTTGACAACGATCAGGGCGGCTGCTTCGCGGGCGCGTATCTCGCACGCCTGGGCCATCGACGCATCGGGTGTATCACCGGCCCCAGCGACATCACGCCCAGCGCCGGCCGCTTGACTGGTTTCCGCCGCGCGCTCTCCGACGCCGGTGTGGAGCTTACGCCCGACGCGACCGTGCGCGGCGATGGGCGCTACGCCAGCGGCGGCGAGGCCATGGATGAGTTACTCCGCCGCGATCTTGGCCTCACCGCCGTCTTCGCGCACAACGACCTCATGGCCATCGGGGCGCTCGGCGCGCTACGCCGCGCCGGCCTACGCGCGCCCGAGGATGTCTCCATCATTGGCTTCGACGATATCCTGCAGGCCGCCGCGATGGCTCCGGCCCTCACCACGATCGCGCAGCCCGTCACCGAGTTAGGCCAGGTGAGCATTCGATTGTTGCTCGATCAGATAGCGCAACGGACGGAGCAGCCGTCCCGCGTCGTGTTGCCGACAACCCTTATCGAACGAGAGAGCTGCCGGACGATCAGCTTGAAAGAGCGCCGATGATCATAAGCGCTTTTCCCCATGAAAAATTCCTTGATTCTGCCATTCCGCCTCCGTCACCCGTATGGGAGGCAAGAATGTGCGAGAACTGCTCTTTGATGTCCCCTTGGAGAGGAGGTGGTCACCTACAGACATATAGCTGTTGGTACGGGTGACACGAGGATTCCGTCGGCCACCCGGCCGGCGACGATAACGCCCATTGAGACCTTTATAGGAGGCGCTTGTAGCCATGCGCAAGGGAAAACAGGCTTTATTGGCACGACTGGCCGCCCCGGTCTTACTTACGGGGCTCGTTTCCGGTGGCAGCCTCGCCGCGGCCGCCTCGCCGGCACACCGCTCCGCCGCTCCGGTCACGTTGAAGTTCTGGGACATGCAGTGGGGCTCGCCCGCGTTCGAGAAGCAAGTCCAGAACAATATCACCGCCTTCAACCAGTCGCACCCCTCCATCCAGGTCAAGTTTCAGCAGCTGAGCTGGGGCGACTACACGCAGAAGCTGCTCTCCGCGGTCCAGGCGGGGAGCCCGCCTGATATCGGCGGCGGCGACTCCGGCATCCCGTTCACCATGGATGCGCAGGGCCAGGCCCTCGACATCAGCGATCTGTACAAGCAGTGGCAGAGCGATGGCACGTTCAAGGACATGGTCCCCTGGGCGTACCAGAAGTGGGCCTACAACGGCAAGCACGTCGGCGTCACCTGGCAGTTCGACCAGCGCGCTATCTTCTACCGCAAGGACCTGTTCCGTAAGGCCGGCATCCCCATGCCGACCACGTGGGAGCAGTTGCTGGCCGCGGCCAAGAAGCTCAACAACCCGAGCACGGGCACGATCGGTATCGCCGTGCCCGGCAAGCAGGGCACGTACGACACGGATCAGTTCTACATGACCCTCGTGCTCCAGGCCGGCGGTGGCCTGGCCGACACGAACGGTAACCCCACCTTCGACACGCCGCAGCAACTCAAGGCCCTCGAGTTCGAGAAAACGCTGGTCAACTGCTGCGCCGCCAAGGGCACGCCGGCGTGGACCTTCGCCGAGGTGGAGAAGGCCTACGACCAGGGGAAGGCCGCGATGGCGTTCGGCGGCGGGTGGTTCATCGCCGACCTGAAAACCAACGCGACGGCCAAGGGCGCCACGGGCGCGATCAACCGCATGGTGCTGCAGAATACCGGGGTGCTACCCGTGCTGATCGGTCCCGGTGGGCCGAGCGCGCAGCACTGCGTCTCCTTCGCCAATCCGTGGATGATCTACAAGCAGACCCAGCATCCCGCCGAGGCCAAGACCTTCCTCAAGTGGATGATGCAGAAGAACAACCTGCGCAAACTCTACGAGTCCGAGCCCGGCGCTAAGTGGCCCGTGTTCAAGTCCTTCGTGAACGACCCGGCCTATACCAGTAACGAGTTGACCGAGACGCTGGCCAAGCAGGTGGTTCAGCACGGCGTCGATTACTGGTACCCCAACAACAAGGCTGCCGTCGGCATCGCGACGCTGGGCACCGGCATCGCCGATACCATCGTCAATCCCGTGATCACCGGCTCACGCCAGCCCCAGGACGCCCTGAAGGACGCCCAGAAGAAGCTGGCCCAGGGGTTCAAGAGGCAGTAGCAGTAGCAGTAGCAGTAGCAGTAGCAGTAGCCCCACGACCTAGCCCCGTGGCCCGGCCGCCCA
>JAABVA010003268.1_pt1 | contig 15566 bp, 17 predicted proteins | sample 5560331 | NCBI WGS metagenome assembly JAABVA01 (sample SAMN12812661, study PRJNA571458) | rock metagenome | isolation source: Antarctica rocks | place: Antarctica: Victoria Land, Mt New Zealand sud | collected 2016-01-07 | reverse complement strand
CGGGCGGGCGCGCACGCGGTCATCTGGGACGGGTCGCGGCCCAGCGCCTGCAGCATGGCCATGAAGTCGGGCTGCGCCATGTAGCCGCGCGTCTCCGGGTTGAGCGCCAGCCGACCCATGAACTCCGGCCCAAACATGCCGCCGCCGGCGGGCGCGGGCGGCGGCCCCGCCGCCGCCGCCCGCGCCTGCTCCAGGCCCTGCCGCATGCCCGCATTGCTGGGGTCCAGCTCCAGGCCTGCGCGGCCGCGGGGCGGCGCTGAGCGCGAAGCCCCCCGTCCCTCAAAGGTGCAGGGCTGCGCCTGCCCCTACCGTGTCCTGAGCAGCTGCGGCCGCTGCCACTTGAGTGCTCTATGTAGAATGTAATTTCTGCTAGTGGCTCTTCTAGGATGACGGAGAACAAGGATGGACCTGATACAGTGAGTAAGCTGGCTGCCATCATAAAAATAAATTAATACCTCAGAGCGTGTGCCGGCTTAGGCGGCGCACCCTTCTCATACGCCTTGGTCGCCGCAGGCCAGTCGCGCAGGTGGAAGGCCGCTGCGCCCACGCGCGTGTAGCCCTTGGGCCAGTCCGGCTTCAGCTCCACTGCCTGCCGGCAGTCAGCCCACAGCACTTTGGAGGTGCCCCAACAGGAGCAGAGCCACTGGCCCCAGTCTGGAGAGCGAGGGTGGCGGAGATCAACCGCGCTTTGAGCCGTTCAGGCGCACAGAGCCGGTATAGCCAGGTTTGCAAGACGCCCGGCAGGTGCGCGGGGCAGACAGCCTAGCTGTGGCGCGGCAAGGTATTGGTTGTAAAACACCGGCCCTGGCGCAGCGGTGTGCATGCCTTCTCGCCGTCTGTGAGCGCGTCCTTGTAGCGCTGCATACTCGCCTGCAGCACAACGTGTATCCGCGTCAGTGGAGTCAGGCGCAACTGTGCTGAGATAACAATAGCACCCTCGCCGGCTGAGAAACGAGGGAGGCTGCTCTGCTGCGCTCGGAATAGGCATTCAACGTGCAGGGGCGGCGGCTTCGGCTCACCAGCGCCGCGGAGCGGTTGCTGTATAGCACGTGGTTCTGTGGGTCCAGTTCTATGGCCTCTGTAAAGTGCTGCACCGCCTCCTCATGGCGACCGCTCTGGAACGCAGCATTGCCTTTGGCCTGCGCAGAGGCTTGGCACAGTTAGTGCCGCTCCATGGAGTTGGGCGAAGCGAGTGTGGCAGAATAGCAAGCCACCTTTAGTTCATCAGCCATCAGACTTTCCAACGCGTATCCAAAGCAAGCAGCTTCCTGCTGGCAGCCTGTGCGGCAGGTATTCTCAGAGCGGAGTTGCCGCTGCAGATGATTGCTTCAGGCCAAGAAAAGCGGCGACTGCTGCGCTTGCTTTGCCTGGAAGTCTCCAGGAGCCAGGCTTTAAGAAGAGAGTTACATAGGTAGGGTTGGGCGCCTCTAGAGGCAGATCTGCTGGCATGGAGCACTAACAAACGGGGTGAGCGGAGGATCGACCTCATCTAACGTGTTAAACAAGCAGCAGCCTGCTTGGAAGCCTTGCGAGCGCGCGTCTGGAAGGCGCAGAGCGACACCTCTCACTCTGCTGTTCCCCGCACAGCATGACGACAGCAGTGAGCCCAGAGGCAGCTCTGTTGAACAGCTTTGCCGCCAGGCTCGCCTGCCCCCTGTGGTGAGGCTCACGCAGGCTCGCTGCTCTGCTGTGCCCCCTGAAGCGCACGCCCGCCGCCACGGCTCTGACCACCTGTGTGCCCGTGCGCCAGCCACGCGCTGTACAACGACCCGCACTGCTTCCCCGGGTGCGGCCATACCTTCTGCAGGCGCGCCCCAGCCACGTTCACGCCTTTTAAACATCAAGATGGCACGCACCAGCCGTGCTCAAGTGATGACGCTCATCCTGGGCCGCTGCCGCTGGCTGGTGTCGGAAACCGGCGTGCTTCGGCGATGGCTGGCAGGCAGTGTGTCGCGGAGTCGCTGGAGGGCCCGGGGGTGACCGCCTCGCAGTGCCCCACGTGCGCGCGCCCTGGCTGGCTGCGCGAGCTGCTGCCCAACCGGACGCTCGCCGCTCTGGTGGCCTGCCTTGCAGAGGCGGAGCGCACCGGTGCGCGACTGCAGTGCACAGCACGTTGCCTGCAGTAGACCGTCTGTGTCTGCCCAGGGGACCTCAGCCTGGCTTGCTCCCACAGGTGCAACAGGCAGTGAGTGAGCGTGGTGAGAAGCAGGCCAATGCGCGCTGCATGCCCGTGCCGGCAGGCCTGATGCACTTGTGTCGGCTGCGCAGGCGGTTGGGCGGCGGCCGTGGGTGCAGCGCCGCCCGATCGCGCGGCCAGCGCAACAGGCGGTGCGGCCGCGCCTGAGCGCTGCGCCCCTGCGGCGCCCGCCGCCACAGAAGGCCGCCCAGCGGTCTCCGCCAGCCCCGGACTCTTGCGCGACGTGCCCGCTGCCGGAGCGGCGGCGGGTGCCGAGGCTGGCGAGGCAGCACTCGACCTGCTGCACGCGGGGTCGCCGGGACCGCCTGCGCAGGCTCCAGCCGAGCCCACGCCGCCCGGCAGCAGCCATAGCCCGGGTCATGCGGCAGCGGCTGGCCGCGCGCCGGCCTCCAGCGCCAGCGAGCCGCAGCCAGCCGAGCCACTGCCAAAGGCTTCTGGCGCGTCGCGCTGTAACAGGCGTGCCCACCCCCGCGGTTCGGGCGCTGGCGCGCCGGCGGCGGACCTGCTCGAGGAGCCCGCCGCGGTGTTTGTGGCGCGGCTGGTCGCATCCACAGCGCTCGAACCGCAGCCGCAGCCAAAGCTCGCCCAGCCGGGAGCGGCGAATGCATCGGGGACAGCGGAGCCTGTCACAGCACGGGACGCAGCATGCGCAGCCGCAGCCGGGGCCGCTGCTGCTTCGCAGCAGAGCCCACTGCGGCTGCCGGCTGACCCGCACACCGCCGACCTCAGCCCGGCGGCGCAGGGCCCTGCAGCGGCTTCCGAGCAGGGCCCGGCGGGCCGCGGCCGCGAGCCGGCGCGGCATGCATGCGAGCGAGCGACGGGCGAACCCGCTGGCGCTGCAGCTGCTGTCGAGCGGGGCAGGACCGGCCGCAAGCGGGGCCTGGAGCTGTGCGCAGACGGAGAGGCGGGAGGGGCGCCAGGCGGCGGCGCGGCGGCTGCCGCGCAGGGCAAACACGGCCGCACACGGAGCCGCGCAGACACGCGCGCGGGGTGCCGGCTGGAGGCGTGTGTAAATGGCAGAGCAGGCACTGAGGATGCGCGCTGTCTGGCGGCGGTGCTCGCGCGCTACGATGACGCGTACGTCGCGAAAGTGCGAAGCCCGGGGCTGATGCCTGCTTGCGCTAGATGCGGGACGTGCGGGCCAGCCGGTTGAGTATGTGCTGCACACTGCGAGGCGCCGCACGCAGTGATGTCACTGAAGCGTGCAGGCCGGCATGATGGGCACACCCCCTCGGCATGCCTTGCGTAGTGGTCTTGCGCTCTCAGGGACTTTTGTAGCAGCGGGCGCTCGTTCGTTTGAGTCTGGGAGTGCTTGCCAACCTGTGTGCGCCCAGCACCAGGGTGCCGGTGCGCAGGCGCGCGCAGCCCTGGCACCGCCCGCGCCGCTGCATGCGGCCGCGGCCGCGGCCGCCGCGGCCGCCGCCGTGCGCGAGCTGGAGGCGCTCGCGGCCGCCCTGCAGGGCCGGCTGCGGCGGCTGCCGCGCATGGAGCCGGGGCCGCACGAGCCGCGCGGCGTGCACGCCCCGGCAGCGGCCGCTGGCGGTCAGCAGGCCGTACCAGGAGGCAGCGCTCGCGCGCGCGTGCCTGAGCGCGACGAGCGGGCCGCGGCCGCCGCGCCGGCCGCTCCGCAGCCGCCCGCCCCGGACCCGGCCGAGCTGGCAGTGCCGGACAGCGCGGAGCCGGGGCCGCGCCCGCGAGCGCGCAGCCCGGGGTGCAGCGACCGCGAGGGGCTCGCGCACGCCGCCAGTCCGCCGGCGCCTTCGGCGCGGCGGGCGCCGGCACCGGCGGGCGGCCGCGTGCGCGGGGGCGCAGCAGGCGTGGCGGCGAGCCCTGGTGACCCGCGCGCTGCGGTCGAGCGGTGCGCGCGCCTGCCCGGCTCGCTGACGTGCGCGAGCGGGCCGAGCCTGGCGATCGACGACATTGACGACGTCTTCCGCGCGCGGGGCTACCGGTGCGCCTACCCTACTCTGTACCGTTGCCTGCATGCGTGCTTCCGCCTTTGCCACCATTGCCTCCTGCTGTGGCGTGGCTGCCTGCGTGCGCCTTGCGCCATGTACCAGCACCAGGTTGCCTCTCCCTGCTGAAGGGCTCAGAGCTACATGCACGCCATGGCTCGATCACCTGTGGGTCTGCGTCCGAGCTCCTGCCGGATCTGCCCATGTCACGTCGCCAAACGACCTCTTCAAATCATGCCGCCGGGAGCCTGCATGCTGTGCATGGTGCATCACGAGCATCAGCTCACTCGAGCTAGGTGATCATGTTCCTGGCCCCACTCCCATGTCACTGCTACGCACAAGCACGGTTACGATACACTGTGTGCCTGCGCCCAGGTTCTCCAGCGACGCCTGACTGGCAACATATGCAGCACCAGCCAGCAACGGCGGCAGCCTTGGTTGCGAGCAAACTGCTATGCTGGTTGTGCGACGCGTTCACTTTACCATGCGACACTCGAGCTGCAACACCGCGGTGCTCACTCGCAACCTGGAGGCTCTACAGCCTGACGCCATGCCACACTGCAGGACGAAGAGTGCACCTGCTCCGCCTTTTCTCCTAAACAGTGGCGCGCTCACTGCAGAACCGCCACTGGCATAGTGCTGAACGTGAGCGGACGACCCTCACTCGCCTGCTCAGGCAGCCAAAGAGGGCTGCCCAGGCCTCCAGCGGTGCTCCACTGGCCACCACCGCAGGCGGCGAGGTTGGCTAGTTTCCGTGAAGGACCACGACCTGCAGCAAGGCACAAGTCTTGCCGCCAAGGAACCTCCTTCTGCCAGCGCATCTGCCAGCGCGTCTGCCAGCGCATGCACACAAGAAAGGGCAATGCAGCGTACCCAGCTCATGCCGCGGACGATAGCGCAAAACGTCCCACCGCGCGGTTCTGCAAAAGCACAAGCAGCCTGCTTTCACAGCACTGCGTCTGGCGCCCGTCCGGCGCGTCATCACAGGCTCTGCAGCGCGGCTGTCTCAGTGGTGAGCCTTCTTGCCGGAGTGCGCTATCTGGTCATAAGCGACGTACAAGGCAAACGCGCCGACGCCCCACTTCAGCCCTGGCACAGCAAAGCGCAGGTTGTTATTGAGCATGGGGTGCTTGTCCCAGGAATAGAAGCGGCCCCAGTTGTAGCCCATGCCAGTTCTTGCTTGCTTGCGCCCAGTTGTTGAGTGCCAATAGCCTGCGCTTACTACCGGTTGTTGCAGCAACTATCCCCTAGCCCCCTCTTCCGAGCAAAGGTGGACAAGAAGAGAGCCTGAAGCATGCGCACGCTCAGGAGGTGAAAGAGTTTGCGCGGTGTCTGTGCGTGTCTGCCTTGCAACGGTGTGTCTAGAGAAAACTTCTCATTTATGGTTCTACGGTTCACAGAGACACCAGCGCTTTGGAGCACTTGAAGCGCCTGCAGCGGTCGCTTGGCGTGCGTGACGACAGCGCGCTGTTGGCGTGACCAGCAGGGGCAGCTCAGCAGGCCGGCATGACTCCTTGACGCGGCCTCCTGCGTGGCCAGCAGCGCCTCAAGAGGCGATGGGCTGGCCGGGGCCGCGGGCCTGCACGACCGCCGCGGTCAGCCTGGCGTTCATGCTGGAGCGCGCGGACGAGCGGCTGCTGAGCGCGGTGTACACGCCGCTGGGGCAGGCGCTGCACGCGTCGCCGGCGCAGCTGGGCACGCTCACCATGTGGCGCGCGCTCGTGCAGGTGGCGCACGCTGCTTGCCAGCCCCCGAGCGCGGTCCTCTTGACGCAGAGCGTACCAAGCGAATGCAGCAGCTCGTGCGCGTTGTCCGCATACACTCACTTGCAAGCCATGCTTGGAGCGGACTCACACGACCGCGTATGTCCACGGTGCCAATAGCCCCCGAGCTCACGGGAACCAGCACAGGCGCTCGCGTCGCCGCTGTCGGGCTTCCTGGGCGACGCGTTCAACCGCGTGCACATCACGTGCGCCGGCACCGTGCTCTGGGGCGCCATGACCGCCGCTATCGGCGCCTCGCGGACGCTGCCGGAGGCGCCCGCCCGGCTTGCCGCTCCCGCCTCTCCACTTTCACCCTGGCTTGGACTTCCTGACGCGCAGGCCTGCCAGTGTCCCTCGTGGCTCTGGCTTTGGCCAAACTCGTCAACCTGCACGCTATGCACCCTGCAACTGCCCTCCGCCCTCATGCACTGAGCACTTCGCAGGTTTGCGTTCGCATTTGGCTGCCCTGCCCCCTCCTGGCTCCCAGAGCCGTAAGACCCTGCCCGCGGGACAACGCTCAGGCGACGGCGTGGGCGGCGATTAATGGCGCGGGCCTGGCGCTGGTGCTGCCGTGCTGCCAGTCGCTGGTGGCCGACTACTTCCGGCCGGAGGCGCGCGGCAGCGGCTTCGCCTGCCTGTTCACCGCGTCCGCCATCGGCGCGTGCCCTGGTCATGCAACCTGACCCTGCACCCTATACCCTGCGACCATCGCCGCGCGCGACCGCCTAACCGGCTGCGGCGCATGGGCCACTGCAGCTGTCGCTCGTGCCGTGCTGCGCAGGGCTCTTCAAGGCATAGAGGTGCAGCCGTGCCTCGCACGCTGTGCAAGGAGGTGCTATGCTTGTACGCGTGCCGAGGCAAGCCATGTGACAGGTCGCTGGCGCGGCAGGGAGCATGGCGGGCGGATTCTTTGCGACCGCGGTCAGCGACCTGCACCCCCTGGGGCTGGAGGTGCCGCACCACCCTGGCTGTTCTGGCAGCATGCCCCCTCCTAGCATGCGTGAGATGTATGGTGAAGCAGCTACTTCCTCAGGCTGTGACGCGTGTGTTGCTGAGGCCGCGTGCGCCAGCGACCACAGCTGGGGCGGCCGGACAGCCATGCATCGCGCTTGCCACACGCTGCAGCCGGCCCGCTGCTGGCCAGCAGGTCAGGCATCAGGGGACCTCCAGAGATGCATGCCGCCTCGTTCGGGCGTCGGCAGACCGCTGCGCGCGCGCGCGCAGGGCTGGCGCTTTGCATTCTACGTCGTCGCGGCGACCTCGGGCGCGGCGGCGGTTGCAATTCTTGCGCTGGGCACAGACCCCACGCCCCACAGGCCAGCCGTGGCGTCTGGGAAGGTGCGCCGCGTTTTCTCAAGGTCCCGAAGGCAGAGCAAGGCGTTGGGCCTTAAACGTGTCAAGTTATGTGTGAGTCATGCTTCCTGCGTTCCACGCGCTGAGCTCCACACAAGTTCTTGGTGAAGCTGAAGCAGCAGGGTCTTAATGGGCATGCATGCGTTGGTTACCGTCGAGCGGCCTATGCATGTGCGCAGGGCGTTTGGGGGCGCGCTGCGGCGTGCGCGCGGGACATGGCGCGCAGCCTGTGGGACGTTGTGCGCATCCGGACGTTCCTGGTGATCGTCCTGCAGGTCAGCGCCGCCCTCCCCGGTCCGGGCGCCCCGCGGCCGCGGCTGGAACTGCCCAGGCCGCGGATGAGGCGCGTCGGAGGATGCCGGTAAAGCGTGGGCCGCGGTCGCTCACGAAGACGGCGCAGCCAATATCGACGATGACACATGTTCGGCGACGCACCTGGCAAAGCACTTCGTACAGGAGTTCGTCCGACATCACTGCCTGCCTGCGACAGTTGTGAGCGCCTGCGACAATGTGGTCGCGGGTAAGCGGTGATGTTGGACAATCTCTTGGAGGAAGAGCTTCGCCGGGTGCGTCGCCGAACATGTGTCAAAGTTGGTATTGGCTGCGCCGTCTCGTGAGCGTCCGCGACCCGAGCTTCACCGGCAGCGTCTGGCGCGCCCTCCTCCGCAGCCTGGCGCACTTTGCACCGACAGCGTCGGCTGCGGCGCTGCCCGCGCTGCCGCCGTGCAGCCTCGCGCTGCCCGCCCTGCGTGTAGCACACGGCCTGGGGGCTGCGACGGGCCCGGGGCTGGACGCGACGCGCGCGCCGCGTGGCGCAGGGCATCGTGGGCGGCATGCCCTGGATCGCGATGGGCTACATCACCATGTGGCTGCAGCTGCTGGGCTTCTCCGACTGGCTGGCCGGCCTGCTGACCGCGCTGTTCTGGGGCGGCACCGTGGCCGGCAACCTGCTCGGCGGCCTCGCCGGCGACCTGCTCGTCCGCCGGCTGCCGCACGCCGGCGCGCGCCCGGGCAGGGTAGGGTATAGGGCATGGTTGGGCCTGCACCTATGCCTTGCGATTTCGGCCGCATGTTGCTCACAGCCGAGGGCTGCGCCCTGTCCGCGGTGGATGGCATGCTCGAAAGGTGAGTGTCGACATGAGCTCACCAAGCGGCGCCGGCTCGTGCGATCATCCGCTGCGTGGCTGATGCCCTCCATTACAGGGCATGCGCCTCGCGCCGCAGCGCTCTCTGCCACGCAGCGGATGGCCGCCAAGCCCGCGCCGCTTAGGTGAGCTCATCACACACGCACCTCTTGTGCACACCGAGCGCCGGGCCGCACCCGACGCGGCGCGCGCGCGCGCGCGCGGCAGGGCGGCCGCTGGCGTGCCAGCTAAGCGTGTCGTCCGGCATCCCGCTCACGCTGCTGCTGCTGCGCGGCCTGCCGCAGGCTGACGGCGCGGCCGGCGCGGTCGACCGCTTCGCCGCGCCGTACGCCGCGCTGCTCTTCGTCATGGGCATGCTGGTCAGCTGGCCGCAGGCGCGCGCGTGCCGCCCCGCGCGCCTTGGCTTGAGGCCCCGAGGGCCCCGATGCCCCGCTCCTGCTGCTCACATGATGTTATCTTATCTTCTGGCGCTTGACCGTCAGTCCCATACACTTATGAAGCGACGCCGTGGCGCTCTTACTGCACTCTGTGAGCCTGCCTGGGTTCGCCACAGTCTTAGTTCTGCGCAGCGGTGCGCACTGCCTCCTAGCAGAGCCTGAGCGGGCGCTCTGTGTGCTGCGCAGACAAATAACAGCGCGATGTTCGCCGAGGTGGGCCCCTCGGACGCCTGCTGCATGCACAGCAGCATGTGGGTGCTGCCACCGCCATGCTGCACCTGTGGCGAGTGAAACAGAGACCGCACGGTGCAATCTTGGACGTGCCAGTGCATTATAAGAGAATCTGGAGAGCATGCTCTTGGGCTCCTGCGAAGGCAGGTGGTTCCAAGATGGGGTACCCCTATATCTAACCTAAAACTAGCCCTAACCTGAGCCCCAAGCGGTGCACTGTCCAGGTGGTGCCCGAAGCGCTGCGGTCGCGGGTGTATGCTTTTGACAGGTGCGCGCCGCGCGCATTGCCCCATGCCCGCAGGTCCTGCATGCCGCGCGTCGCCACCCTGTTTTGCGCGCAGCCCCACGCTTGTCCCGCCGTCACGCCCGGCTGACGCGCGCGGCGCGCCGCGCCCGGCAGGTGCTTTGAGGGCGCCGTGGCGGCCTTCTCAGGGCCGCTGGTCGGCGTCGTGGCGGCGCGGTGCGCGGCCTCCCCGCGCAGGGCTCAGGGGCGTGCGTGGGCTCCGCGACGCGCCTGTCGCCTGGTGCATGTGTCGCTCCGTGTACAATGGCGAGTGAGGCTTTCCCATGCCGTGCCAGCCGGTGCTGTGGGCATGGATGCTTTTTTGACAGGGGCGAGCGGAGCTCACCAGCTTGCTGCCAAAACTAAGCGGGCAGCCAGAAGCTGCCGGGCGGGGAGTGCTCGGGCGGGCGAACAGGCAGAGCGCACGCAGCGCAGAACAGCAAGTCCACCGCGCGCCGGCGGCAGGTTTGGGTACGTGGATGCCTGGGACTCGGGCGGGGCTGCGGCCGCGCGCGACCCCGCGCGCAGCATGCGCAACGCGCGCGCGCTCGGCAACGGGCTGCTGGTGCGCCCCGGCACGCGCTGTGCGCGCGCGCGCAGTGGCACGCCCCCTGGGCTCGGCCGGCCATCTCTCCCGGGCTTCCTCTGAAGCGCCCGCTGGCTCCCTGCCCCTGCTCCGCTGCGGCGCCCTGGCAGCAAACGGGCTCTGCTTATGATGCAGTGCAGGTGCTGCAGCTGCCCCCCAAACAACCAGGGCACAGCCCAGGCAGGCCAGGCTGGGCCTTCAGCTGCAGTCGTGCTGCTTGCTGTGCATGGCGCGGCGCGGCGTCGCGGCAGCGACAGGCGCGCGGCCAGGGCGGCAACCAGCTGCTGCTCCGGCTCCGCATCACAGAGCCTCTGCCGCGCCAGGCTCGTGTCAGTGGCCGCGTCGCGCCAGAGGAAAGGCGTGTTTTTCGGCACGCCAGGCGGCGCGCTGCCGCGCGCAGGTGAGCCTCATCGTGCCGTGGGCGCTGGAGCTGCTGGCGTATGGGCTGCTGTATGTGACGCTGCCGCGCGACAAGGCGGCCGCCGCGGCGCTCGAGCTGCGCCGCGCCTCGGACAGCCAGCAGCGCCTGTGCGGCAGCTCCGAAGACAGCGACGGCGCCGAGCGCGGCGCGCAAGGTGGCCTCCGCCCTCCTGATCAGACATGCCAGCGCTGGGTTAGGGTATATGGTTGAGATATAGCGTTGCACTAACCCTACCCGCACACTGATCTTGCATCCTGAGCACGGGTATGTTTGTGAGTGCGCCTGGAGATGTAGGCGCCCTCGATTACGCGATCGGGCATGCATGCCGGCAGCTGCATCATTGTTGCACCCTGCCCGATGGTGTTGGCGCATGCCTAGTGGCAAACCCAGCTGAGCCAGCGCCTGGGAGCGCGCGCCAGTGGGTGTGAACTGACTCGCCTCTGCTGCGCTGTTGGCAGCCGCGGACGGCGCGCTGTGCACGGCAAACGGCCAGCATAGTGCGGCGAATGGCGCGGCCGCCGCGGACCGCGCCCTGCCGGGCGCGGGCGGGCACCTCAACGGGACCGTGACCAAGCGCGCCAGCGCTGACCTGGCGCGCAGCCGGCCGCTGCAGTGATGCGCGTCGGCTGCACATCGCCGGCCCTGCATGTCCCACGAGTGCTGAGCGCACCGGCACGGGCCTGGGAAACAAGGAGAGTCGTATTGCTTACAGCATGCGCATGCCGCGCCTCTGATCAGGGCGCCAAGCGCATTGGTAGCACTGCCTTGGTCCCTGACGTGCGCTGCTATTCTTGATATGTGCATCGGAGATGCATTCTGAATGTCTGCACATGTTTCCGTGTGTGTACAAGAGGCCTGGCGCGCTGCGCGCACTGCGCAGCGCAACGCATGCGCCTGAGCGGCAGTGTGTTGACAAGTAGTGGCAGATAGGACCAGGCATGAAACTCAGTAGCACTGAACATGTTTTTGGATGATGCAGGGTTATCTAGGGTGGTTGGTGGGTGGCAGGTGAACCTTGTAAACCAAGAGTCCAATGCCAGCCTGCGCGCCAGTGCCGAGCCGCTCCGTGCAGAAGCACACCCACACTCTTGCCTCGTGGGCTCAAAATCCCTTTCGTATATGCGGCCATGGCGCACCTCACCCTGACTGTGCTCCTGGTCATGGTGTGCGCGCCCGCGCTTGTGGCAGCGCAGCCGCCGCGCCTAGATGGCTTCCTCGACCTGCGTGCCACCAACAGCTCCGGCGCCAATTTCACCAACATCATGTTCACCGCACGCACGGGCGGCGGCAATGGGGTGCCCGCACTAGCGGCGCAGCAGCCCGCTGCGGTGGGCCTGCGCGGCGGCGTCATCGTGCAGCGCCCGCCCGCGGAGCTCGCGCGGCGCGAGCCGCGACAGCCGCAGGCCTGCACCCCTGCTGCATGCCTGGCTGGGCGCACTCTGTCTCTTTCAGATGCGTGACAGTGTGCATGCATGGGCGCCAGCAACAGGCCAAAGTGCATCCTTCCCCAGCCTGCCATTCTCAGAAAATTGCCCAGCTCAAGGTCCACGCATGCCACCGTGCGACGCCTGTGCTGCCTGCGTTGCGAGCGCGCAGGGCAGGGGCTCCCCAGCAAGGCTCGACCAGCTACACACGCCGGCGGCCTGCACATCCAAGCCTCCCTTGCTGACGGGGGCCCTGGCCGCTGCGTGCAGGTCGTCATGCAGCAGCCAACAGGCTTCATCCGTGCCGCGAATGGTGCCTTCGTCGACGACGCCTGCAACGAGTTCTGGCCCGTCGGCTGGAACTCGTGCGGCCCGGCCTGCATGTTCTCTTTTAATGTTTGCGCTGGCAAAATCAAGATGCAGGTGGGTGCATGACCCTGTCATACATGTGCACTGCCGCGGCTCGTACATATTTGATGTTCATGCTGACACGCAGGGCGTGCAGCACACCGTGTGCCCATGGCAGTGAGTTGCAGCATGCACTCATGTGAGCATTGTCCAGACACGGGGGCAGCGACAGGCGCCTGGTGGAAGTGCCCTGCCATGCAGATCACATTGCCGTGGTAAACCTGCGAGCGGCGCTGGCGTGGCGGGCGCAGCTGGCGGCTGCTTGAGGGTGCGATGGCCGTGCCCAACGCGCTGCCGGCTGACGCGTCGGTGCTCGGCGGCGCCAACGTGGTGCCGTACCTGCTGTCGCATGGCAAGCGGCTGGGCTTTAATACGTTCAGGTGCTGGGTCGGACCTGGCGCTATAGGGCATGATTACTAGAAAGCGGTGGTCAGGGTTGGTGTAGGGTTTGCAGACGTGGCGCTGTATGCTGTGCCCGCCAGCGTGCGACGCAAGTGTGCTGTGCTCCAGACCGACTCGCTCTGCTGAGGCTGGCGCGGGCGGGCGTGGCACGGTCAGCGCCCTGCTTGCCAGACACGTGTGTGAAGCATGTTATCATGCGCAACACACCCGGCTGCTGACCATGACCTGCTTGTGCGCAACAGGATGTTTGGCTTTGCGGACGTCAACATCGGGGAGGGCGCTCCCCTGCAGCCGAGCCCGGGTGCCGCACCCCCCGCCGGCTGCCGGCTCTGGCCGCCCGCGCCTTGCGCTTTTACCCCAGGCTCATGACGCACACGCTGCATGCGAGTTGGGGCACCCGCGCCGCATCCTGGACATGGCATGGTGTGGGCATGGCGGCCGCATGCGCGCTCCACTGCGCGCGCGCAGGGCAGTACAACGAGCAGGTGTTCAAGGCACTCGATTTCGTGCTGAGCGAGGCCGCAAAGGCAGGCATGCGCGTGATCGTTGCGCTGACCGACTACTGGAAGCCCACCGACTCAGTCCAGCAGGCGCGCGCGGCGCCGCCCTGCGCAGCATTCCCCCGGGGGCCCTGGGGGCTTGGAGGCGGGTTTTGCGGGGGGTAGATAAAACCCTAGCTCCAGCTTGGCTGTCAGCGGACGCACGCGGGCAAGGGCGCATGCGGGGCACTTCCCGCATGTTATGGGACGCGGCCGCTCCCGGCACGGCAATGATAACCGCTGCGCGCGCGCAGTACGTTAACTGGTGCGCAGGCGGCGGCAGCAAGGACGCCTTCTTCACCAGCGACGCCTGCCACCAGCTGTACATGAACCATGTGAAGCACTTTGTCAACCGGCGCGCCCCCCCATCCCCCCACACCCCGGCCGGCAGCCGGCCGGTGCAGCTTTGGCGGGCGCGCCAGCGTTGGCGCGGGGCCGCGCTGACACGGCGCCGCGCGCCGCCAGGGTCAACAGCGTCACCGGCAAGCGCTACCGCGACGACCCCACCATCTTCGCTTACGACCTGCTGTGCGCGCGCGCTCGCGGCCCTGCCTGCGCACCGCGGCCTGCGCACTCGCGTCCTGTGCTGTGCATGTCACCATGTAAATCAACACATGATATAGCTGACTGGCGTGCTGTGGCTCCTCAGGAATGAGCCGCGCTACAGCACGGGGAGCACGCAAGAGGTGCGAGGGCGCGCCCATCCTGTGCGCGCGTGCCTGGGGCGCACCGGCTGCCCCTGCCTTGCTTGCAGGCATGTGAGGCTGCGTCCACGGCGCCCGGGGCGAGACCTGTCGCCGGTGGCGCCAGGTGCAAGCCTGGGTCGACAAGATGGCGCGCTTCCTGAAGAGCGTCGACCCCAACCACATGGCGCGCGGCCGCTGCCCCTCACACCGCACTGCGCCTGCGACCCTGCACGCCCGCGCCCGGCTGCTGACGCCCCTCCCAGTCAGCCCGCGCGCCCACGACATGCAGCTACGCTCCGTCCAAGCACGCGCTTCCCGAAAGCGGCATTCAGCGATGGTGCGCAGTGCCAGGGATTGATGCGGGATACAGGCGGGGCGCAGGTGACCATCGGCGAGGAGGGTTTCTTCGGCCCCGCGTCCCCGTACGCGGGCGCCAACCCCGGCGGCGCCGGCATCTGGTCCAGCGCCACAGGGCAGGCGCGCGCACTGCCCCGCAGGCTGGCCAGAGCGCCACTTTGGCGTTTAATGTTGAAATCGTGCTTAAAAAGAGAAGCATAAAGGAAGTTTGTACATGTGTGCCTGGTGCCCCCGGCAGCCCGTGGCGCTCCGTTGCGGCAGCCTACTGGTAGGGGCCCATGTCGTGGCTGCGCGTGCAGGACTTTGCCAACAACCACCGCTCGCGCGACATCGACTTCTGCACTGCGCACATCTGGGTACGGCTCCGTACTGGGCTGGGGTCAGGGTCGCAGCTTGCGCGGCCGTCTGGCTAGGCACACGCAGCCGTCCGGCTGGGCCGGCTTGCTGCGGGCTTGCCTGCCCTCGGCTGCGCTCCCGCCTGCTGCCCTGCTCTCCTTCACGCCAGCACCGCAGGGGCGCCATGCACTCGCGCTCCCTGCTTGGCGCCTGCGCCTGACCTGGACGTCTGACCTGGCTTTCTCCACATGGCACGGGGCTGAGCGCGCCTGGCGCCTGCCGCAGCCGGACAACTGGAAGGTGGCCGGCAGCGGCGGCGTGGACTTTGTGGGCGCCTGGATCGCGGCGCACATCGCCGCGGCCACCGCCCTGGGCAAGCCGCTGCTGATCGAGGAGTTCGGCAAGACCGTCACGCAGGACAGCGCCGCCGCCGACGCCAGCGAGCGCAACCCCTATTACAGCGCCGTGTACAAGGCGCGCCCTACCCTACCCTAACCCCCGGCGGCGCCCCTGCGCGCCTGCATGCAGCGCGCCTGGCATGCGCTGCCGGCGGCACGCGTGCCGAACCCCCTCGCTGCCCACGAAGCATCGCCACTGAGGCGTGACGCGCGTCAGCCTGCGCGCCAGGCTGTGGAGGCCAGCGTGCGGGGCAACAAGGCGGCCAAGGGCGCGCTGCTGTGGGAGTGGGCGCTCAGGTGCGCGCGCGCGTTGCCGCCGCTGCGCCTCGCATGCGCTGTGCGCCGTCTAGGGCAGGGTTCAGGGGGGTGCGTGTGCTTGGGGGTGCGTGTGCGCCCTGCGTGCTTGGGGGTGCGTGTGCGCCCTGCGGCGCCGCGCCGCGCGTGCGCTGAGGAGTACCAGGACCGCCCCGCGAGCACGCCCAGATCCCCACCCTCGCTCCCAGGCAGGGCGCACGGCGCCCCGCCTGTGACGACAGCGCGCGCGCGCGCTCCCCAGGGGCAACGGCGAGGTGCTGGACGTGTCCATGCCCAACGGGCAGCACCCCTACGGCGTGACCTATAACGACGATACCTTCACGTGCGCGG
>JAABVA010003267.1_pt1 | contig 15569 bp, 10 predicted proteins | sample 5560331 | NCBI WGS metagenome assembly JAABVA01 (sample SAMN12812661, study PRJNA571458) | rock metagenome | isolation source: Antarctica rocks | place: Antarctica: Victoria Land, Mt New Zealand sud | collected 2016-01-07 | reverse complement strand
ATATAGCAGACAAGAAGAATCATTAATATATATTATATTTTTAACACTTCTTTATAATGACTTTAAAGATAAAAGCTAATGTTATTTCATTCTATAATTATTAACTCTTAACAGTGTTCAATGTCTCTGTAAATAAGAATGAAGAAGCAGAGATAATGTTAAATGATGATGAGAATAAAGTTACAGTAATTTTTCTGTTTAAATGATGTTAAATAAAAATATTAATGATGAATATGTCTTTTTTAAATTCAGTGAATTTGTGCACACAGATATCAGAAAAACAATATTAAAAAAAATATATTAATTCTGCACTGTTTGTCTATCAGAGATCTAATTAAATTTTAAACTTTATAAACTGTTATTTTAATGTCAAAAAGTAATGAAGTTAAGATATAAATTAATTAAATATAATTATATTATTTTATTATAATGCTCTTTACAATTGTCTATTAACTTCTTGCTGATTAACTATATTTATAAATTAAAATCAACAACAAAGATTAACTATCAACATTATAAGCTTTAATCTTCACTGATGATGCAGATTAAGAGACAGAAGGCTTAGAGAAGATATAAAATAATGATAAAAAGAATAAAAATTATTATAATGATAATAATAATAATATTAATAAAGATATAAAGAATCAGAATGAACTCTGATGCTTTAAGCAAAGTTAAATGTTTTTAAAGACTTTTAAACATTATTTTTTACATTTAAATACATTCAATTTTAATACTTTACTCAATATTATTAGCTCACATATAACTTATATTTATTATAAGCAATTTAAGAAAATTAAAGTGTTCATAAACTGTATAAAAAGAGTAAAGAGATCTGATGTTTAAATTAAAAATTATGTTAAGTATATATTTATTAAGATTGCTGATACTTGAATTGATGAATGTTAACATTATCTTTAAATAAGAAAGAAAGAATTTCTTTTAACTTTAAATAATTATTAATATTATTAATAAGTAGAAGATTCTGTCTTTTATAAAATTGTAATACTGAAGCAGTTAAGAACTTAATGTTAAACTGAGTGTAGAGTGTTACATTCTGATTGAAGGTTTCTCTGATATAGAGGCTAGAGGTTAGAGCTTGTGATATAAGAGAGTTTCAGGCATGTTGAGTTAATCAGTAGCTAGTAGTATGCTAAGTAATGATTGCATTGAACATGCTCACCTTCTTAGAAAAGATGGCCTGCCTATATATTGCTAGATTGCTGTGCTTGCTGGAGTTGCTGCAAGCATGATGAGCTGATAGATCTTTCAGAAATCTATTGTCTTGCTGAAATTGCCATAAGCATATTGAGCTGAGCAACCTTATATCTGTAAATATGCTGTATTCATGTATATCTAGTTACTACATAATCACTACTGAGTATGATCATAACACAATTCTCTCTCTTCTAAAGACTAGTTCTCTAGGCTTCATAAGTGAAAGTGTATCTTATTTTAACTTTCTCATCATCATGCTGTCTTCTAAGCAGAAGAATTGTTTGCAACTTGTGAAATTCATTGCAATGTATAATTTTACTTCTTCTTCAGTCTGTAATCAATGTTTCTTGTTTCAGACAACTTGCATCATCATGACTGATTCATCAAAGTGTTCTGAGTGTACTTGTCATGATTGATCTTGCATTTCAGTGTTGTTAGAATCTCTAAATCATGCTCACAATTGATTGAAATTCAAACTCAATGTGATTCTGAATGAATGTGCTGTTCAAGAAAAAATACTAAAGAAGCAAGCTGCTCATCTCTCTGCACTGAATGCAAAGATTCTTTGCCTTTTCAAGACTCTTAAACTGAATAAGTTGCACACTTTTGTCAAAGTTTGCTGTGTTGCTGAGAAACTTGATGATGATGTGAATGAGATAACAGATAACAAAAACTCATCTAAGATTTCAAACCTTAATTTTCTTCTGAACTTCTTGAGTTCTAGTTTTTTCATGAATTCTGAGCCTTCTTCTCAAATTGCTGAAGTGTCCTTGCACAATTAAGTAAGTTATCTTAAGGTTTTCACATGCTTTCTAAAGCATCATATTCTTTTCATTTAATGAGGTAGTGAGCTTCCTCACTAATAATTCTTTTTTCTAAAATTTTCTCAACTTCATATTTGTTTTTGAGTTCAACAGGCATTGATGTGGCTTGAAGTGATATGAATTGATTGCATTGTTGAAGCATTGATGTGTGAAATACTGAGTATATTTGCATTTCTTGAGATAAGTCTAGCTCATAGCTTAGCTTCTTGATGTTTTTCTTGATCATAAATGACTCAATGCTCTTATTCATAAGTTTCTTGCTCTTCTTCTTTGTTTGCATGTTGTCTGTCTGTAGATATATTCTCTCATCAACCTCATATGATTTTATCTCTATTGTTTGTCTCTTCTGCCCTTCAATTCTCTTTGTAAGATCAGTATGCAGTTTCTTGAACTCAGCAATATTCAATATTGCTTTCTGACTCTGAGATCCATGCACTTGTGAGTCTCTTCAAACCTTCAGATGATATTCATAGTTCACTTCAAATGACATCTTTCCTGTGATTTCATTTCATGCATTGTTGTACATAAATTGTGTCATTGACAGCAGTTATACTCAATTGCTCTATTTAATGTTGACATAGTGCTGCAAGTATGTCTTGACTGTCTAATTCATTTGTTTACTCTGTTCATTCATTTGTGAATAATATGCTGTTGACATCTTGTGTTTTATCCTGAGTTCTGCTGTGAGCATTTCTCAGAACTTGCTTGTGAACAGCTTGTCTCTGTTGATGATAAACTTCTTTGATAGCTCATGATTGCTAATTAATTCTTGCAGTATGATGTACATCAATACTGATGCTGTTGCAGTCTCTCTGAATGAAATGAACATTGTGTACTTTGTTAATCTATTCACTATGATCAATATGCTGTCAAATCTGACTTTTCATGCCAAATCCTTGAACTTTAATAGCTTTGTGATGAAGTTCATGATAACAGACTTTCAGAATGCATTCAGTGTGTTCAGTTATGTTACCTCATTGTAATGCTTATCTCTCTGAATCTTATTGTGTCAGCATGAATTGCATCTGACAATGTATTCTGTGATTTGATTGCAAAGATCATCTATGTTGCACCTTCTCTGTACAAGATCTTCTGTACACTTGACTTCTAGATATCTGTCAGCCCAGCTGTCATGACACACTTTAATAAGCTTGTTGTTCATCAAGAAAGCATTCTTCATCTTGAATGTTGCTGTTAAGCCTTTCATGAGTATTTCTTTCTTGTCTTTATGCAGAATTTCAGCATGAATCATTTTCACTTCTTTGTGATCAGATCATCTACTTAAAGCATCTGCATCACTGTTCTCATTATTCTTCTTGTAATGAATCTGAAATTCAAAGTCTGCTAACTGTTTCACTCAGTGAATCTGTTGTCAATTCAGTTGCTTAATTGTTGCAAAGTTTCTCAGATTCTTATGGTCTGTAAAGATCTGAATAGACTTGCTTATACTCACAAAATAAGATCTTCAATCTTGCAGTGCTTTCACTATTGCAAGAAATTCCTTGTTGTGAATCTTGTATCTTTTCTTGAGTTCTGACAATTTTCTAAATCAATATGCAATAAACTTCTTCTGCCCATCTTTAATCTGATATAGGCATGCTCTGACTGCAAAATCTGATGTGTCAGTTTTCAGTATCTTTTTGCATGCTTAATTGAGTATTCACAGATGTGCAGTTTCACTAAGGCTTTTCTTTAATGTGCAGAACACATTCTTCTGTTTTTTATCTCAATGTCATCTCTCATTCTTGCATGTCAAATGCATGAGAGATTTTGCAATTCTTGCATAATTCAGTATGAACTTTCAATAGTAGTTTGTTAATTCTAGAAAGGCTTATACTTTCTTGATCTTCTTTAATGTTGATCAGTTTCTGACTGCTTCTATCTTCTTTAAGTTCTTCTTGATTTGTTTAGATTGAATGACATATCTTAGAAACTGTATTTTCTTGATTTCAAACCTGCTTTTTAACTTTTTCACATACATAGCTTGTTCATTGAGCTTTGCTAGAACCTTGTGCATGTGTTTGTGGTGCATCTCAAGATTGTCTGAATAGATCAGAATATCATTGAGATATGTAATCACAAAATCATTGAGATACTCTCTCAATGTGTTGTTGATGAGTCTCTGAAAGGTGGCTAAGGCATTCTTAAGCTCAAATGACATAACAGTGTACTCATAATGTCTGTATCTTGTTCAGAATGTCATTTTCCATTCTTTGTTCTTCTTCATGTATACACAGTAGTACACTTTCTTCAGATCTAGGCTCATAAATCACTTAGCTTTCTCTAGTCTGTCTTGTAACTCTTCTATCAGTGATAGAGAATAACTGTCTCAGTGAGTTATCTTGTTGAGTTGTCTATAGTTGACACAAAGTCACTTGATGTCATTCTTTTTTGATATAAACAGAATTGAATATTCTGCTGATGACTTTGATGATCTGATGAATTCTCTCTTTAAATTCTCAGCAAGATAGTTCTGAACTTTCTTCAGCTAATTCTTGCTCATAAGATAAAGTAACATTCACTTTGATTCTCTTCTCTCTAATAACAATATCTCATGATCTCAAGGCTTATGCTCTGATAAGCTCTTTTTCAGTTGTTCAGAGACATCATATGTATTCTCTGTTGCATAGAGTTCTTTGTTGATTCAGTTAATCTGTGAATTCTTTTTGTGTAATCAGGGCATCCCTAGTATAGCATCATACTTGACTGACTTGAGAACATCTAATCTCAGCTTCTGTGAATCATTTCTTATTATGACTTCAATATAAACTTCTTCATAAATTCATTTGTATTCTCTGTTGATCATATACACTTGTGTAAGCTTAGGCACTCATCACAGTGTTAGTTCTAGCTGTTCAATTGCTTTTTGTGAGATAAAGTTATTGATTGCTTCTGAATTTATCATCACTCAAAGTTGTTTCTTCAGTGATATCTTGATGTCAATTCATATCTTTTGATCATCATTAATTCATTGAGACATTAGAAGCTTCTTTGTCTCTAATCTTGCTGAGAAAGCTTGAGGTTTTTTGACTTCTTTAAGCTCTTTGCTTCTATCAAAGTTTCTTGAGCTCTGTCTGTGCTTCAAAGTTCATCTCATGATTCAGTAAACTTTCTTCATAGTTCTTTGAATCATGTCAGTTCTTCACTGATTGTAATCAGTTTTGTATAGTCATTGATTTTCTTCCTGATGATTCATTCTGAGTGTCAGTACATCTCATACTGATCATATTTGCATTGAATGAGATTCTTTAGTGCTTTTACTTTGTTGAGAAACTCAGATGACATGTATTCTTCTGTGTACATTCAACATTCTTCTGTGAGCATTGCATAGTCTGTAAATAGACATATCTTGATCTCATAACCTTTTCTTGATCACTCTGACATTTCTCAATCTCATATTGCAAATCATACTGTTGTCATCAGCCCTTCTAGCTGTACAGCTGTCATTTTCACTTCATGTCATTTGCTAGCAGTAACTTCTTCTTGAAGTGTCTGCTGCTGTTCTTCTAGCAGAATTTTGCATCATTCTAGATGTCAGTTCTTGAGATGCTCATAGCTCTGCTTGAGTTTCATGTCAACTTCTCAGTTGTTGATATTCTCTGAGTTCACATTCAAATTCAGATACATTCAGATAAGATCTTCTTGACCTTAAGCTTCTGCAGTGTCTATCTTCTGAATTCTGCAAATATCAGTCTCTTCAATCTCAGCTGAGTTGTCTCTGACAACTTTCTCTAAAATAGCTAATTCTTTCAATTCACTTATTGTAACATAATTGATACTGTGCCTCTTCTTAAGCTTCTGTAATCATCATTCAGCTTCATCTTTGCTGCTCATGTGCACAAAGCAGTTGTCATTGTAGCAGGCTGTTCAGCTCAGTTAATCATGCATTATCACTGAGTTCATCATTGTGACTTCTTTTCTCTGTTGTTGAGGTTTCTTGCAATCCCTGACAAGATGTTCAGATTTATCACAGTTATAACATTTGTGAGTCTCTACTCATTGAGTATGAGACTTAGTGAGTTGTCTATTGTAATGCTCATGCTTCACTGACCTAGCTCATGGCTTCTGATTGCACTTCTCAATATTGTTGAGATTCATCAGATCTTCTTGTGTTCTGATGATGAACTGTTGTTTTCACATTCTTGAAGCTGTATAAGGTTCTGTCTTCTTCATTCATCATTCTCACTGTCAACTATTGATGTTGATGAAGATATCTATCATTTCTTGAAGTTCTTTGAGACAGTCTCTTCAGGCTATCTCATCTTTGATATCTTTACTCAATTCTCAATAGTATTGCAATACTAAGATGTCATTGTCTCAGTCAGTTAAGGCCACAATGCACTGAAACTTCACTGAGTACTTAACTGCTGACTTGTTCATCTTTAGTGTGTAAAGTCATTGTTTTGCTGCTCTTTTCTCATTAATCACTTTAAAAGTCTTTCAAAATTCTTTTTTGAACTTCTTGAAGTTGCTGAAGATCAACTCTTCATTGACATCTTGTTTCTTTGATGACTTGTCTAAAAACTCATGCAGTTTGAGGTTGACTCAGTTGAACACTGCATCTTTAAAATAGACTACTGTGTATAGATCTTTGTTCATCTTGAAGTTGAACTTCTTCTGATTGAAATCTATGTATAGATTGAGCTTTGTCAAAAAGCTTCACAACTTCTTACATTCACTGCTGAACACATTCAGTGTCAGTATCTTCAGTATGTTGTTCATCTCTTGTAGATCTTTAAGACTCTGAAGATTGATCATGCTGATAAAGACTGCTTTCTGTGTACTGACTGACATGTCTTATATTGTAAGAGTGTTCAACATGTTACATCCTGATCAGAGATTTCTCTGATATAGGGACTAGAGGTTAGAGCTTGTGATATAAGAGAGTTTTAGGCATGTTGAATTAACTGATAACTAGTAGTATGCTAAATAATGATTGCATTGAACATGTTCATCTTCTTAGAAAAGATGGTCTGCCTATATACTGCTAGATTGCTGTGCTTGCTGAGATTGCCACAAGCATGATGAGCTAATAGATCTTTCAGAGATCTATTGTCTTACTGAGATTGCTGTGAGCATATTAAGCTGAGCAACCTTATACTCATAAATATGCTGTACCTGTGTATATCTAGTTACTACATAACTGCTACTGGGTATGGCCATAACATAGAGTTAAGTTAAGTTTAAAAAAAGTGCATTTAATCTGAAATTGCATTAAAGTTAAGTTAAATGTGAGTTGAGTTTGTGCATAAATCAACTTTACTCATAATCTGTGTGAATACTTGTGCACAGATGAGACTAGTCATTTGAAATAAGGTGTCAGTTAAATTAGGTAAGGTGTCATGAATCTAGCTATATGAGGTGTAATTTATGAAATAAATTACCAAAAATGTGTAAGCATATTAAGACCTTAGTCATGATAAATTACACTCTACTAGCCATATATGGATAAATTACACAGTCACAATATTATAATACTGAATAAATTACAAAATCACAATATTTCACATTAGAAACACACATTAGAACTCTATATATGTGCACTTACTAAGCTTGTAGACTGAAATATATGTGCTTATTAAGTGCATAGATATACTTACTAAGTATATATATATTATATATATTACATTACTCAGCCTGCAAATAATTCACAATCTGCACAGATCAGATCAGATTAACTTACATCTAACTTAAGTCAAAAAAAGTTCACTTTATTTAACTTAACACTCAGACTCAACTCAAACTTATGTAATCTATAGATAATCTGCATACTCAGTCTACTTAATGTACTTTATCTATACTTTTAAGTGTAAGTGCAGTGCTTTTAACAATTTTTTACTTTATTAATAAAGAAGACTTTTCTTTCTTAATCAATATTGTATTATATTTAAGACTATATGTATATTGACAGTCAATGTACTTTGAGCAGAGTTATTTAAGTAAATAATTTAAAAATTAAAATCAATAATTATTAAGTTGTCATTAATGATCTTAATAGCTGATGCATTAATTGCTGTAGTGAGTCTTTTAAATAATGAATTTATATAATCTTTAATCTTTCTTGACTCATAATTATGATCATCATCAGTGATTATATATTTTAAATGTATACTATTTAAAATATTTATAACACTTAATTATATTACTTCTATATTTAAAGTTTAATCATAATCATCATTGTTAAATCTTAAGTTAATGTTTTTATCTTAATTATAATTATTAAATCTGAAGTTAATGTTGTTCTTATAGTCACTATCATCATAAAGATCATTATCACTGAAATAATAATTTAATAAAAGCTTTATACATAATTTAGTTACTGTTAAATTTAGCTTATTTGCTAATAAATTTTTCTCATTATTATTAATAATCATTATCAATATAGATCTCTCTTTAATTCTTTTTATCACTTCTGCTGCAAAAGTGAACATATCATAATATTTAATTAGCATAATGTTTTTAATGATGTCTAAATTTAGTCAATTTCAACAATATATAATTACATTTTAAGCTATATTGAACAAGCATTTAACTTTAATATTTACTGCAGAAATTGCAAATATATCTTTTACAAATTGTGTCATTACTGATTTTAACTTCTTTATTAACTTTTAGTAATTAAGTATTAAAACATTTACATTTAATACTGAAGACTTTTGCAAATAATTTAAGACTTTTTCTGTTACAGATATGTTTTAATGCTTTTTTACATTTTTTATGTAACTCATTATTGTTATTATCTTCTTCTTCTTTGAATCAAGAATTCTCAAATCATCATTTAATAATTCTTTCTTCAAGTACTAATAGTTAATTCTGTAATATTGTTAAAACTTAAATTTATACTTTAATCATAAATCTTTTCAGTCTTCTCTTTATTAAAATAATATGTCAGTCATACTATATAATATTTATTGAGAACTGAGAATATTCTATATGATACATATTAAGTTTATTACATAAATTCAATATAACATTAAGATTACAGAACAATTCTTAATTAATTTTTATCTTTTTATAATATTAAATTAATTTCTTTTTTAATGCATTAATGACATTCTGCAGCTCAGCATTAAAGAATAATTTAAACTTTCTGATTGCTTCATTCTGTTTTTTAAGATGATTAAATAAATCATTGTATATATATTACAGCTTATAAATTATTAACTTATTAATAGCATTTATTGTCTCTGTTTAGTTCTTAAAGTGCTTCAGAAGATGCAGTATGTATTTAATATGTTATCATTCTTTTATATTACATTTAAGAAATTTCATTCTGCTTATTATCAAAGTTAAATGTTCTATTCATTAAGAAAGTTCAGTTTATAGCTTATATATTTAACTCAGCATATCATATAAAGAGTTTCATCAAATTTTTACATTTTTAATTATATTTCATAAATTTGTCTTCTATAAATCTTTGAACAACTCTAAACATTGTAATGATATCATAATGATAATAATTAGTAATTAAATCTATATAAGACTTTTGTTAAAATATTAATTTAACAGATATGAGCATTATAATAAAGCATTATAAAAGATATACTAATCTTTTTCAGTATAATGTTAAAGAAGTAATCTTTATTAATTGTGAAATTTTATAGCTCATCATCATTAAATATAATGATGAGTTAATCATTCTTTGCATTCACTTTCAGATATGTAAATAGCTGACTGACTGCAAGCTAAATTATATATATTATATAGTTTATGATTTCAGTTTCATTACTTTAAATAATATTTTTCTGACTTAAAAGTCAACTTAAATAACATCATAATGTATAATTATTGAATGTATTATTTACTGTGACTATCAGCAATCAATATATCAGATTTTACTTCTTCAACATCTTAAAAATATATTTAACAAGATTTTCATCATTATATTGATTCTTTAGTTCTCTGAAGACTAAAAGTATCTCTGTGTATTTTTAGTTAATGTCAATAAAGTATGCAGTAATGTTTAAAAATGCAAGATAATTTAAACTAATTCATTTATTAAATACAATAAAGACTTTAATCTGTGTCTTAAGCTCTGCAAACACATCTTTTTAAATATTCACAACACAATACTTAAGAAGTTATGCAATCTTAATTTGATCTGCAATCTTAATATTAACATAATATATTTAGATAAGCTTTCAGAACTTTATATACTTAACAGCATAAAAGAATAAATTGAGTACTATGATGAATTGAAGAATCTGTTGATTAAAGAATTTAAAAATAAAGTTAAATGATTTAATAATGATTTTTTGAGCTGTCTGTCAAAAAGTGAGTGTTATATTAAAGCATTATAATTGAAAATCATAACATATCTTTAAGTTCATTACTTTAAAGATTGAAATCTGTCTTCTTAATACTGATTTTATCTTTCAGCAACTGCTGCTTTTCAAATAACATTTTATAATGATTGTTTCATTATTTTCTAATACTGAATGATTCATAATATTATAACAGTTAATACACATTACATTTAATCTTTCATTACATTTGCTAGCTACTTCAGCAAAGAACTGTCAGATCTTTGCTGAGCAGTCTGAACTGTTTTATATTATTTAAATATAATTCTTAATTTTTGTGTCTGTATTCTAACTTCATACAGTTATTTCTCATCAATCTTGAAACTCTCACTTTGTTGTAGATCTTTAAAGAATATACTTTGAGTTTAAAGTGTCTGCAAAAGTTAAAGAACAAAATTAATTTAATTAAAATAACTTAATTTTGTCACTGAAAGCATTTAAAAATGATCTTTCTGAGTTATTTAAAATTTGACTGAATGATGAGCTGTATAAAGACATGATGTTAAGTTATTGTAATAAATTAAGCAAATAAATGATACTTTGTTGTATTTTAAATGATGTATTGATGATAATGTGTTGTAAAAGTTTCAAAATTAGTATATACAAGATTGTAGTTATGTGACAGAACATGTATTTAAATGTAAAATGAATTTTTTACAATATTAATTATGATAGATATTATTTAAAAATTATTATGTATAGCAAATACTAAGTATCAATGAAGAGATTTCTCATTAAAAAATCTTTAATTGATAATTAAAAATCTATTTAATTATTCTTTATCTTACATCTTTAATCTTTAAAGATCAGCTTTTTATTCAATTAATAATGATTACTTACTATTCTTCTTACTACTCTCTTCATCATTAATAAATTCAACATTCTTCTGATTTTCTTCATTGTTATTAATTAAGTCATCAAGAACAAATTTTTATTAATAAAATTATTATCTAAAAATTTCTTATCTTCAGACATCATCACACAAGCTTCATCAACATCTTTAATTACACTTTTTTCATCTTCTTTCTTCTAATTAAGTGCAGACTCTTAAATGTAACTAATTAATGTTAAAGTTAAGAAGTGTTATAATTAAATAATATAATATTTATATATAATTAAAGTCATTGATGTATTCAGAATTAAGAACTTCACTATAGAAATAATGCATGATCTTAATGAAATTAAAATCTTCAGCATTACATAACTTTTATTTTTCTATATCATTAAGAATTCTTTCTCAGTGCTTAATTATAACTGTTAGGCACTTCTCAATTTAATAATTAATGTTGATGTACTTCTGCTCAATAACTTCATCTTTATTGATATTTTAAAGAATATCAAAAAGTCTATAAAAAATATAAATATAACATATCTTTTACTTCACTTTCTTAAACTCTCACTCTTCTTTTAATGCAAAAGCTTCAGCAAATAACATTTTCTTTTTAGTTTTCTTTTTAAGTTAAGCTCAATTCTCATTCTTCATTAACTTATTTCTTAACTGATCTTCATAATAGACATCTACAGATAGTTAAAAGCAATATAATTGAGCATAATAATTTTAAAGAAGTCTTACAAGAAATTTTATAATTATATTACTTTTTCAAAATCTCATCTTTAATCTTCTCTTTCATAATCTTCTTCAATGCTGAATTCACAGTTTAATATAAATCAATCTTCTTCAATACATCTCTTTTCTGTTTTACAGCTCTGCAGTTCATCATCTTTGCATTTTTAATTTATTTAAAGTTCTCATTCTTTATACATTTCTGTCATTTCTTTCTTGCACATACAGTCTTTAAGTTGTTCAAATATTCACTAAATATTTTCTTTAAATCATATATAAGTTTCTATAAACAATCATGATGACCAGATCTCTCTTTAGAGACTGAGAATAAATTAAGAATTAAGTATTTTACAGTTTACAGTGAAGACTTAATGTCTGAATTCATCATATAATAGTTTAGAATATGTAGTTAGCTGCTGAGATCTATATTAAGTAATATAATTAAGCATTATATGTACACATTACAGCTGCACATCAGAGTAAAGTATAAGAGCAATGTATAAGATTAAATCTTAAGAAATGAGCAGTAAAACAAGTAATAGCATTGAGTAATATATTTAGTAAATGTAGAGATTGAGTAGAGATAGAGTGAGTGTAGTAGATTGAGTAACAGAGATAAAGATAAGATAGTGTTAAATTGAGTGTTAAAAGTAAGTGTGTTAATATATTTATTCATAATATTGATGTATATATCATAAATAAATGTGTTGTTTACTAACAATTTAACATTTAAGTATCATTAACATCTAAAAGCTCTCAACACATCTTTTAACTACATATTTTTAAATTACAACATACTTTCAAACTACAATACATCTTCAAACTACAAGATCACTCTAGAACTCATTATCATTTAAAGATGCATTTAAATTGTTTTTTAATAATATTTTTGTTAATTTAATCTTAGAGCATCATTGTATCATTATATTACATTATAATATATATTAAAAAAACTTCAAGATGCAGCATTATGAAGACTGTATTAGATAAAGAGAAGACAGCAGCAGTAAAAAAGACATTAAAAAAGACATTTAAAAGAGAAAAAACTGATATTAATAAGAAAAAGAAAAAAAATAATGCTGTAGATACAGAAAAAAGTACTGAAGCAGTTAAGTTAGTTTATTGCTCAAAGTTAGACAGTAAGCTTAATTCTAATATACAATATAATATTTAATAATAATTTTCTGTTCTACAGCTGTCACTCTTTATAAAATACATTGCTATTAAAAATTAACAGATTTTCTAATAGCAAAACTATTCTTTCAAAGACTTTGCTGCAAGATAACTTAAGATTATTTAAAGAGAATTTTCTTTCAGCATAAGATATTTTACTTTTAAAGTTCAGTCATTAAAAGTCTGCAAAAAACAGTAAAAGCATATATTGTTGTTTTCTTTAAAAGTATGTTTAATGAACTGTGCAGTAATTATTATTTATCAGTTAACAGAAAGCAGATATTAATCTGACTGCAATTTATATAAAGTAAGTTATTATTCAGCACAAAAACATGTCTCTTATTAAAAGATACATGCATAACTGAAACATTGTGTCTAAAGATGCAGATTAAAGCAATCATTACTAAACTATTTTGAGAATATTTAACTTTCAATATAGTAAATAAATAAATTAAATTGAAAGCTATTTAATCATATATATATAATGTTCACTTATAACATTCATATATCAGTAATCTCTAAGTTTATAATTTCTATTCTTAAGTTAAGTCTTAAGAACTTACTTACTAATCAGTCTCAGAATTCTTAAAACTTAAACAGAGCTTCTGAATCAAATTAAACTTTAATGTTAAAGCTTAACTTAAATTCTTGAACTAACAATTAAAGCCTAACTCAACCTGATCTAAAAGCTCTGTTCAGGTTGAGCTGAATTAATCTGACTTGATGATCACTTTAGTTCTTTTAAATTAAAGATTTATTGAATACTTATAAAAAAAGTCAATCTCTGTAAAAGTTACAGTTTCAGATTAGACACTCATGATTTAAAATAATGAGATGCAACTTAACTTAACTGTGATCAAGATAGACAAGTCTTAAGATAAACAACATAAGATTAAGTTGATTGTAGTTAATCTAAATAAATTATTAAATAAGAAGATAAACACTGATTAAGTTAAGACAGTGATACTTAAAGAAGTCAGAACTTTTCTGTGTGTTGAAATCTCAAAATAAAAGAGAGATAACAATAATTAAGATGTGAATGAATTCTTAATTAAAATATTTAAAATTATACTTGCACTTGTGATGTTCTCTGTAAACAAAAAAGATTTAACAACAGTTAAATCTGACATTTTTACATTTGTCATCTATGCTGAAGCAGTGAGAGACTTAATCTAAAAAGAAATGTAAAAAAATGTTATTTACATAAAGCTGACAGTTTTAACAGCAAATGAAACATGAAAAGAGACTGTATCATTAAGAAAAATCAACATTATAATTAATAAATAAGTCTTTAAACTTAAGCTGAACACTGATGAATTCTTAAATAAGCTTAAGACAAGACTTATGACAAAAGACTTTTCATAAACATATAATGTTAATTATAAAAACACTTTTATTCTTACTGTTAAGTTCAACATTCTGCAAATCTTTTTAATTATCATTATATTCAAGAATCTAAAGTGTCATCAAGTAAATATTAACAACATTTTCATGAAATTCTTTCTGAAAAAAACAATCTATATAACATCTTTTTCTGAAGTTAATGTCACATTTAATTGTGTTTTACACATACTTTACAGCCTTTATGATTTTAAGCAAGTCACATAAGATTAATATAAATAATGTATCATTAAACTGATTAAGCTAAGCTTTCATTAAAGCAACACTGATCTCTGTTTTTTTCTTTACAGCATCAAAGAAATTATGCTGCTTCTTTATATAAATGATATTATTATAATCTTAATAAATCTATTACATATTCACTGATTTAAGCAAGCTCTTGTGAGCATATTTAAAGTTAAGAACTTAAGAAAGACACAGAAAATTCTTAATATTTAAGTTATATATAACTGCAAAATGAAAACTCTGCATCTAAATTAGATTCATTATGTAAATAAGATATTAAAGAATCTTCATATGCAATTTGATAAGCATAGAGTCATCAGTATTTTACTTAATAAATATAATGTTTTTGTTTTGTCAACTTAACTGATTAAAGAATAGATTAAAGACAGTATTAACAGATAATTAAAAGCTTAATGTATACAGCAATTTATATTTAGTTAAACATCATCTTTACATTAAACTGATTAAGTCAATATCTCAGTGATTCTGCAAAGCATTATGAATATGCATTTAAAGAATTATTATAATATGTAAAATCAATCATCAATCTCAGCATCATGTACAGTCTCAGGGAAAGTTAAGTAATGCTTAGATACTCTGACTTTAACTATATATTAAATAATGTTAAGAAGCAGTGTTCTGGCTACTTTTATTGAGTCAGTTAAAATTAACATTAGAAGCTGAGTGAAGTCTTTGAGAAAGTTAACTGCAATTAACTTTCTTAACTTTTTTAGTCATGATTTCTGCAACTTATAGACACATAGTCATAGAGTTTTACTAAACAGCATAATATAACATGAATATCTTCTTTCTTTTAATAAATTATGAGCTCAAATTAACAAAAGACTTCTCAGAGAAAGT
>JAABVA010003266.1_pt1 | contig 15579 bp, 19 predicted proteins | sample 5560331 | NCBI WGS metagenome assembly JAABVA01 (sample SAMN12812661, study PRJNA571458) | rock metagenome | isolation source: Antarctica rocks | place: Antarctica: Victoria Land, Mt New Zealand sud | collected 2016-01-07 | reverse complement strand
CATATTCACGTCGTTTTTCCTAAGCTAACACGCACGTCCATAGATCCGCAAGTGCGGGACAGGAAGGTAGGTGTTAAACGCATGGATGAGGAGAGCGCGCACGCCCTGGCATGACGCGTCACCAGCACGCCAGACTACCGCGTCTTGGAAGTACGCCGCGCCTGGTCCGCCATGTGGGCCTGGCAGGTCGAGGCCGAGTATCGTCGCACGGGCGAGCGCCTGCTGCTCTTCAACGAAGACCAGTTCGACCGCCGCCTCATGATGGAGGCGGGACAGCCTGACACAGGGGAGATCACCACAGCCCAGACGACAGCCCACACAAACGAGCGCGCGGCCGCCACATCCAATAGCTAGCCGCGCGCTCAGGCCAACATTCGACACGAACATCAGGCCCGGTCCTTGACCGGGGCAAGCTCCGTACCAGAGGACAGATCATCATGTTGCATGAGACACTCGCCGTCGCCACAGCGGCGCATTTCGCCCTGACGCACCCCGCGGTCATCGCCGCCTTCCAGCCGGTCCTCGCGCTCGGCACCGACCCCTTCGCCGGGCTGGCCCAGGCCCTCCTTGATGTCGCCAACACCATCAAGGTGCCGTTCGCGGCCATCGCGTTCATCATCGCCGGCGCCATGCAGGCTCTCCACAACCCTCGGGCCACCGGCGCCTGGATCACGGCCTCGCTCGCCAGCGTGTTCATGTTCGGGGCCACCGGCGCCGCCGCGTACTTGCAGGCCAATATCAAGTAGTGACCTGTCCATCGCACGGCGGGACGTTCCCCGTATCCGGGAGCGTCCCGCCCCTGTCTCGCCTACCGCTTGGAGCACCATCATGGCCCACGATGACCGACCCACGCCACCACCGGCGCTCGTCGCACCGCCGCCTCTCGCGCCACGAGACGCCCGCGCCCTCATCGGCACGGTCCTCCGCGTGACCTACCCGTACGTGCTCGGCGGCGGCATCGGCTACCTGGCGCTCACCGTCGTCAGCCGCGACCTCAGCCTGATGTGCGCCGGCGCGCTCTTCGTCCTCTACGGCGCTGCCCTGAGCAAGGCCCTGCAAGGGCAGGGGCCGTCCGGCGAGAGCGAGAGGGGGACCCATGGCGCGTAATAGCCAGACGGCCCTCTACATCAACGACCCGGTGAAGATCGTCGCCGGCGTCTTTACGATCCGGCAGGCTATCTACGTCGCCGGGATCGTGTTGCTCACCTATGGACTCATCAACGCGACGAGCCGCCTCCCCTACGGCCAGTCGGGGCTCGGCCAGCTCCACCTGCTGCTCATCGTGGGCGTCCCCGCGCTACTGGCCCTCCTCGTCGTGACCTTCGCCGGCAGCGGCACCGTCGAGCCCTACGCACGCCAACTCACCGGCTACCTGTGGCGCACCACCCTGGCCCTCCCGTGCCGCCTGGCCTATCGCGCCGCCACGCTCGCCCGCCGCCCGCGCACGCCCCGTGTCTACGGCCCGGTCCTCGTCGCCGAGGCGACAGCCACCGCCGGCGCGGAGCACGCGCCCAGGGCTACGACGATCCGCGCCGTCCCCGCGCCCTACGTCGCGCCGGTGCTCATGACGACGCCCGTCGCGCAGACCCAGCGCGTGCGGCTCCTGGCCTGGCTCGCCGCCCATCCCTGTGTGACGGATGAGGAGATCGCCGAGGGCGCCGGCATGAACCCGTCGGCCGCGCGCCCCCGTCGGCGCGAGCTGGTGGAGGCCGGCGTGGTCCGCAAGGTGGACCTGGACGGTCGCACCCGCGCCGGCCGCCGCGCCGCCCGCTGGGCCGTCGTGGAGACACCGGGGGAGGTGGCGCGTGGGTAGGGCGGCACACGCACACGCGGACCGGTGTGCCCGCTGGGCGTTGTTCCGAGGGGTCCGCGCGCCCCGCGTGGGCGCGCGGACAGAGACACCGGCGCGTCCCGCACGCCCCGAGCGGGTGACGATCGCGGACGACGGGACGCGCACCGAGAAGGGCAAGGATGCGTGCATCTGGCTCGAGATCGACGGCATCCAATTGTACAGCCTACCCGGCGACCTGCTCGACGCGTTCACCGACGGCGCGGCCGGCGCCTTCACGCCCCCGGTCCCCTACACCATCCAGTTCACCGTGCTCTCCACGCCGACCGCCGCCGAGACCGCCGTGGCCCGCGCCTTCGCCGACGTGGACCCGCCCACGGCCGCGCTCCGGGACCTGGCCGGGCGCCTGCGCGCCTGGTGGGAGGACTACCTGAGCGGCGAGTACGTGCCCACGCATCGCTTCCTGCTGGCGATCGCCGGCCCGGCCCGCGCGCCGCAGGGGACCACCCTGGCCCGCGTCGTGGGCGAGGTCGAACGCACCCTGCACCGCCTGAGCGTCGTCGCCCGCCGTCTCGACGGCGCCGCCGTGCGCGCGCTCGTCGCGGAGTTCCCCGACCCCTTCGCCGACCCCGCCGCGCGCGAGACCCTCGACGGGGCGTACCTGCCGGGTCAGGGCGCGCGCTCCTGGGCCTGCACCTTCTACGTGCGCGTCCCCGCCAACCCCACGCAGCCCGGCTGGCCCGCCCCGCTGCTCGCCTTCCCCGCGCCCATCCGCGTGTCCTTTACCATCGCGGGCCTCGACCAGGACAAGGAGCGCACGACCGCCAAGAAGCGCGGGCGCTCCCTGGGCGACCTGGTGGTGGGCGCGGGCGCGCGGGGCCGCGAGGCCGACGGCGACATCGGCGACGCGCGGGCCGAGGCGCGCGTCCAGGCGCGGCAGATGCGCGCGGGCGGCCTCGCCGTGGTCCGGGTGGGCATCTACGTGACCGTGTTCGCCCCCGACAAGGATAGCCTCGCCGTGCGCGCCGACGCGCTGTGGGGCCTGCTCACGGGCACGGGCGCGGGCGCGTTGGACGCGCGGGGCGCGCGCGCCAGGGGCGCGCAGCAGCCGTTGCTCCGCGCGACGCGCCCGCTGGGCCGCACCGACGCCCCGCGCTACACGACGTACAAGATGTACGCCGAGACGGTGGGCAACGCCTGGGCCGCCATCGTACGCTCGCCCGGCACCGCCGGCGGCGTGCTGATCGGGCGGGCCGAGGGCGACGGCGCGCTCGTCTACCTCAACATCGCCGACCGCGCTTTCAAGAACCGCCTCATCGACGTGTTCGGCGGGAGCGGCCAGGGCAAGTCATTCTTCGTGCAGAAGTTCATGCTCCCCTTCCTGCTGCGCGACGGCTGGGCCACCGCCGTCGATACGGTGGGCGGCTACGAGACCCTGTGCGCCATCGCCGGCGGCAAGACCGTGCGCCTGGGCGGGCCGCGCACCGCCGCCATCAACATCTGGGACGGCCCCCGCGCCACGGAGGAGGAGCGCGCCGCGCGCCTCTACTTCGTCGGCAAGGCCCACGAGGTCTTATTGGCCGAGAGCGGCAAGGCCATCACCGGGCGCGTGCGCGGGCTCATCGACGCGGGCGTGGCCGCCGTCTACGCCGGCCACCGCGACGCGACCGACGCGGGACGCCACCCCGACGGCACGCGCCGCACGGCGGCCGACCCGCCGTTAGAGCGCGACCTGCTGGCCTGGTTGGAGACGCAGGCCCGCCAGCCCGAGCAGGACCACGAGGACCGCCGCCTGTACAAGGACGTGGCCGCCGAGTTGGCGCCCTACGCGCGCGGCGGCCGTTACGCCCCCCTGGTGGACCGGCCCACGTCGTTCGACTTCGACACCCGGCTGCTCGCCTTCCACATCGACCCGCGGGACCTGGGGACCACCACGCCGGTCTACGCCTTCGTCATGTTTGCCATGACCGACATCGCCGACCGCCGCGACGCGCTGGCGCAGGCGTGGGGTCGGCGCTCCGGGCGCGGCACCGTGCAGCACCTGTTGGCGATAGATGAGGGGTGGAGCATCCTGCGCCACCAGGCCGGCCAGGAGTGGGTCGCGGGCATCGGGCGCACCGGGCGACATTCCGGTATGGTCCCCATGTTCGTCAGCCAGAAGCTCTCCGACCTGACCAGCAACGCCGCCGCGGCCGGCTACTTCGACCAGACCAGTTTGCACTTCATTTTCAACATGCACGACACGAACGACGAGAGCGGCGTCGATCCGCGGCAGTGGATCGCGGGCAAGCTGCGCCTGACCGACGGCGAGGCCGCGCGGATCGGCACGCTGGCCGGCAAGGAGGCCGCCGATAAGAAGCGCCTGGAGTACGCACAGATGTTCATGATCCGCACCACCAAGACGGCCAGCCGCCCGGCGCGCGGGGTGGTCAACGTGCCCTCGTCGCCGGAGGAGGCGTGGCTGTTCGCCAGCGATCCCGACGACAAGGAGTACCGCGCGCGGATGGTCGGAGCCGTCGCCGCCGACTCGGAGCACCCGACCGGCGAGGAGGTGTACCAGGCGGTGTGCCTGCTCGCCGAGGGCGCCACCCCTGCGGAGGTCTACGCCGCGCGCGTGGCCCCCGCCCCCACCCCCGCCGGCGACGCCGACAGGGACACCGCGCTCGCCGGGGCAGGAGGTGCGGCATGGACCGCGGCGCGCTAATCGAGAGAAAAGGAGGCCCCATGCGCCGCTTGATCGCGCTACTCGCCGCGCTCGTACTGCTCGCCCTGGGTATGGGCGCGGGGAGCGCCCGCGCGGCCAGCCCTCCCACGCCCACGCAGACACCCCCGGCGACACAGACGCCGTACCCGACGTACACGCCGGCGCCGGCCCCGACCGCGACGCACCACCCCACGCTCGCGCTCTCGGCGAGCCAGGGGATGCCCGACACCCCCCTCGTCGTCGTCGGCGCCGACTTCCCCGATGGGACGATCACGCTGTACTGGGACGGGGCCTATCTGGCGCGCGGCACGAGCGCGGACAGCTACGTCCACATCGACACGCGGGTCCCCGCCACGGGCGGCACCGCCGCCCTGGGGCCGCATGAGGTGCGTGCCGTCGGCCCCAATCGCACCTCGGCCTCCGCGTTCTTCACCATCGCGCAAACGTATCATCCCAAGGTCACGCTGACGCCCACCCACGCTACGGCCGCAGCCGGCACGGTGGTCCGGGTGGACGTGTCCGGCTTCGCGGCCGGCCAGACCGTCGCGTTCTCCTGGGATCGCGTCGGGGGGACCAGGGTCTTCGCGCACGGGAGCGTCGCCGACGACAACGGGGATACCAGCGCCGACCTGATCCTGGGGACCGACCCCACGCCCGGCGTCGGCACGCACCGCCTGTATGCGTCGGGGACCGGCCCGACGCTCTCCGCGTCCGCGTCGTTCACGGTGGACCCGCCCCCGCCCGCGTGTGGCGGCGTGTCCATCCCCATCCCCTTCAGCGCCCCGTTCTGCCTCGACCCCTTCGGCTGGGCCGGCTCCTGGCTCAAGAACGGGGCCACCGATGCCGGCAAGACGATCGGCAAGCTCGTCGCCACGGATTTGACCACGCAGCAGGACTACACACAGATCGACAAGCTCAAGCAACCCTTCGCGACGATGCAGGAACTGGCGCGCGACCTGTTCGGCGTCCTCTTCCTGGCCGGGGCGCTCACCTGGTACGCGCGGCGCTTGGGCCTGGGACCGGGCGGCGAGGCGGCCACGCAGATGGTCGAGGGCGGGCTGGGCCTGGCCCTCACCACGGCGCTGCCCTGGCTCATGCACCTCTATATCATGGCCGTCAACGGGGCCTCGAAGATGATCCTGGCCGACCCCAACAACCAGGGCGGGGCCGCCATCGGCGATCTCGTGGGCCACCTCGTCGACACCGCCCTGCTCTCGGTCATCACCGGCGACCCCATCTTCCTGGGGGTGGTCTTCGGCTTCGTCATCCTCTTCTTCGTGCTGCTCGTGCTCATCGCCATCACGCGCACCATCGGCACCCTGTACGGCGCGGCGGTGTACCTGGCCGCCCCCGTGGCCTCGATCTGCATGGTCACGCCCCTGACGCGCTCCGTGGCGACCGCGTGGGCGCGGCTGTGGTTCAGCCTGACGCTGTGGGGCGTGTCCTACGCCGTCGCGCTCGTGTCCGTGCGCGCGATGGTGGCCGCGTTCGGGAGCGACGGGCTGCAATCGCTGGCCCTGGCCCTGGCCGGCGCGCTCGTGCTCTACGGCGCCCCGCGCCTGGGCGACGCGCTGCTCGGCGGCGGGGCCTCGCGCGCCCTCGGCATCGGCAACGTGCCCTTCCTCGGCACGGCCGCTCGTGCCGGGTTGGCGGCCGCCACGGGCGGGGCTGGTGGCGCGGCCGTCGCAGGCGGCGGCGAACGCACTGGCGCTGCGATACCTAGCGACCCGTCAATTTCACCAATGCCTAACGCCAGTGTCTCCGAGGTGGCGTCGATCGCGCCGCCCATCAACGCCGAGTGGGGGCTGATCGAATGAGCGTCACGAACGGGATCAAGCGGGCGGCGCGCGCGACGGGGCGGGGCGTGTACATCCTGGCCGTGCCCAAGACGGTGCGTCGCTCGACGGACGAGTTGCGCCGGGTGGAGATGTCACCCACCCTGGGCCTTGTGCTGCGGCTCGCCGCCCTCCTCGTGCTCGCGGGGACGGTCCTGGCGGTCCACGCCGTCGGGCATCCCCTCCTGGGCCTCGCCCGTGCCGCCCTGCTGCTCGTCGGGGCCGTCGTGATGCTGGCCCTCTCGGGCGCGCTCGCGCCGCAAGGGCGGCTCCTGGGGCGGCTCTTGCTGTCCTACGCCAAGCGGGAGGCCGGCCGCGGAGGATTGACGTGGCGGGGCCGGATCTTCCGCGCCCTCGCCCGGCGCTTAGAACCCGCCACATCGGAAAACAAGAAGGGGAAGACCAATGGCCGCTAATCAGGACGACACGCAACGCCCGCGTATCTCGATGGTCGTAGATGCCCGACAGCAGTGGCAATACGCGCAGCAGTTTGATTGTTCAGTGGATCGTTTGAATGAGCTAGGGAAGGACGGTTGGCACCTCGTCGGCCCTCCTGTCATCGCCAAGATGTCGCTCGGGACGTCCGGGCGGTTGCTGTACGTGTTCGAGCGGCCCATACAAACGCCGCAACGCTGACGAGAGAGGGTAGGAGACATGTCCATGACGGATCGCCACCACGACATCTTGCGGGCGCTCGCCGATGGGGAGGAGCGCCACGGCTACGCCATCTTAGAGGCCGTCGAGGTCGCCACGCACGGGAAGGTCATCCTGGCGCCCGGCATGCTGTACCGCGCCATCGGGCGCCTGCTGGACGACGGCCTGATCGTGCAGACCGACCGGCGACCCGATCCCGCGCGGGAGGATGAGCGCCGGCGCTACTACCGCATCACCCCGCGCGGCCTGGCGCTGCTCGCCCAGCCGGGGACGCCGCTCGCCCCCCTCACCCCGCCCGATCCCGGCCCCGCCTACCGGCAACGCGACGTGCTGCGCGTGCTCGCGGACGGCCAGGAACGCCACGGGCACGCCCTCATGCAGGCCGTGCGGGCTGTCCCCGGCGTAGCCCCTCTCGGCCCGACTGGGTTCTACCGCACGATTCGCTCCCTGCTAACGACTGGCCTGATCGTCCAGACCGACGCGCGGCCCGACCCGGCGCTGGGCGACGAGGTGCGCGACTACTACCGCATCACGCCCCAGGGAGCGGAGGCCCTGCGCACGCCGGGGCTGCTGCCCCTGCCCTGCCGCACCACCGCCCAGCAAGAGCAGTACGCCGTCCTGTGCGCCCTCGCCGACGGCGCGGAGCACCACGGCTATGGCCTCATCACGGCGCTGCACACGGCCTCCAACGGCCTGACACGCGTCGGGAGCGGCATGATCTACCGCACCCTCGACGGGCTGCTGGTGGACGGCCTGGTGGTCGAGACCAGGGAGCGGGTCGATCCCGCCGTCAACCGCGCCGTGCCCCGCCCGTATTTTCGCATCACTCCCCGTGGGGAGGACGCCCGCCGGATGCTCGCCACGCGGGGGCCGCGCCTCGCGCACGGCGCGGTCCCCTGGCGCGGCGCGGTGTCTTTCGGCGTGACGTGGGGCGCGGCCACGGGCGGCCTGCTGCTCCTGTTGGGGGCGGGCGGCGCGGGCTGGGCGACGGGCGCGGTCGCCACGGTCGTCACCACGGGCGCGGGGCTGCTGCGCCGCGACGAGGCGGCGTAGCGCGCCGCCGCCAAGGAGCACGACGCGGACGAAAGACGCGGACGACAAGACGCGGACAGGAGGAGGAGACATGGCGGACGAGAAGAACGAGAAGAAGCGGACGGGGTACTACCTCGCTGACGAGACGGTGCAGGCGGTCGCGGAGCACGCCAAGCGCGCGGGCCTCTCCGTGTCGGCGGCGGCGGACGACCTGATCCAGCGCGGCGCGGGCGCCGCCACGGCGCACAACGCGGGCGCGTTGGCGGCGCCGGCCATCGCGGAGGCCGTCGCCCGCACCGTCGAGGAGTTGCTGCGCGCCGTGGTCGTGGGGCCGTTGCGCGCGGAGTTGGCGACGATCCACCACGAAGCGACGGTGGCCCGCCTGGAAGGCTACGCCCACATCTACAACGACTACGGCGCCGCGGTCGCCGAACAGCTCGAAGCGGTGGCCGAGGAGCGCGCCACGGCGGCGCGCGCGGCGGGCGAGCGGGCGCGGCTGTACCGGCGCGTGGCCGAGGGGCAGGTGGCCTGATGACGACGCCGACGCGGACGTTCGTGGAGGGCCGCTACGTGCCGGCCGGGCCGTGGGCGGACGCCAAGATCAAGAGCCAGGTCCAGCACCTCAAGTCCAGTTTCCGCACCGGGGAGAAAAGGGAGGGGGAGCGGACCCTGTTCGACGCCCACGGCCCGGTCGCCGATGTGGCGGCGGCACGGGCCATCCTGACGGCCGTGATCGGCCCCAGGGTGGTGTTCCACCGGCTCGTCCTCTCGCCGGGGCGACGTGCCGGTGTGGTGCGCCTGATCGACCTGCATACCTGGACGCGACTCCTTTTGATGGACCTGGGCCACGACCTGGGCCAGCGGCTCGTGTGGGTCGCGGCCGCCCACCGCAACACCGACGACCCGCACATCCATGTGCTCCTCGCCGGCGCGGCCACGCGCACCCGTTGGCCGCACGAGGGGAAGGTGTTGGGCGTGGCGCTGCGGACGCCGCACTACGCCCTCTTGCGCGAACGCGGGGACCTGCGCGCGGCCGAGATCCGGGCGCTTAACGGCGACGGGACCGCCGCCTAGCCAGAAGAAGGAGGGATGATCGACATGACCAACGTAGACCGCTTGCGTGATCCGGAGTGGCCGCGCCACAACGCCGACGTGCTGGCCCAGCCCTGGGCGACCGAGAGTATCCACGAGAACTTTGACGACATCGAGTACGCCCTGGACGCCGTGCGGGAGCGGCTGGCGCATGCGTACAGCGGCCCGTATGACGCGGCCCTGGGTCCGCGCCTTCGACGCATCTATGAGCTGGCGGCCGAAGTCACGCCCGACGTCGTGACCGCGCACACGGACTACACGGCGCGACACGCGCGCATGCCCCGCTGGTGGCGCCTGCTGCGTCGTCTGCACGACGGGGCGTAGGGAAAGGAGGCGAGCACGATGGGACGACTGATGACACGGCCCCACTGGGGCCTGTCCGCCCTCACGCGTGAGGCACGCGCGCGGGATGCGGCGCTCGCCGAGGTGCGCGCGCGGACCGGCTGGGTGCGCGCGACATGGACGGATGTGCCGGATGCGCTCCGGCACGCCTACGCCGCCCTCGATGAGCGGGTTGATCGTATCGCCGAATTGGTGGAGGAGACGGCCGGCCTTGTGCATGAACTAGGCGCCCGCGACGACGAGATCGCGCGGCTCACGGATGCCCTCGCGGCGGCGCGGAGCACCGAGGTAGCGGCCGTCCCCTGCGACGACTGCGGCCGGCTCATCACCCTCAACGCCACCTGGGGCGACCACACCACCATCGCCGACCTGCTGGACGCCCGCCAGCCCTACGCGCCCCGCGACGATCGGGAGGTGGACGACTGGAACCGTCAGCACGCGCACACTTGCCGGCGCATCGTCCGGGAGTACCGCAACCGCTGGCTCTACCCCGACGACGGCTCGGAGCCCTACATCATCACGCGTTGCGGCGAGCTGGGCCTGTCCGACGACAACACACTGTACGGATAAAGGAGATTGATCATGACACCGCCGACCGCCGACGGACTACGGACATCGGAAGAAAGAGAAAGAGCATGACGAGCGACACGACGACACGACGACCGGGCGGCGCGGTGACAACGGCGGCCCTCGCCCTGGCCCTAGCATCTATCCCGTTGACGACAAGCGGCCGCGCCGACGCCGTGGCGGCACGCGCGGCGCCAACGCTGGCGGGAGCCTACGTCGGCGGGGTCCATCTCGGCCTCGGCGGCACGACCCAGGTGTGGCCGGTGTTCGAGCCCTCCCTACGCCACGGCGTCGTGGGCGGTACCTACGGCTCGGTGGCGACCGATAGCCGCCGTCCTGGGTGGCTCGGGAGCCAGAGCCAGGCGGCCCTGCGCGTGCGCGGGACGCTCGCCGGCACGCGGCTCACGTTCGACGTCGTGTATCGGGGCGCCCCCTGGTATCGCTTCAGCGGCGCGGTCCGGGCGCACACGATCGTCGGGACCATGCACAGCCTCACCGCCCACGACGCAGCCGCGTATCCCCTGACGTTCTACGACTGCACGGCCACCCTGCGCGCGATCACCCCCTGCGCCATCGGATACGCGCGCTAACGCGACGAGAGGAGACAGGTACGAGCGATGGATGGACAGGACGCACAGAGCACGGCCCCTGGCCCGATCGGCCGGGGCACGACCTCCGACGCGGCGCGTAGGGCGCTGCACGCGGCGCTGCGCGGGGAGTCGGGCGCGGTCTCGGCCTACGCGCAGGCCGAGAAGGTGTGGGCGCTCGACGTGCTCGCTGGGATCATCCGGGGCGTGAGCGACGAGCGAACGGCCGGGGACGCGCCCGGCGCGCGGGGTGAGCCATGAGCGCGGCGCGGCGTGCTATGGCTGACGGGCTATCCGCGGGCGGGCTCGCCTACAGCGTTGATGGACAGGGGCTCGTGCTCCGCGTGCGGGAGGCGTCCCACCGCGTGACCGCGACGCGGCGGGACGACAGGGCGCAGCCGTCGCCGCAGGCCCTCGTGTCGCCGCTGACGTGGGAGCCCTTGCAGCGCCTGCTCGCCTGGGGCGCGCGGGAGGGGATGACCGCCGCCGAACTGCTCGACACCTGCCGGACGGCCACGCGCCCCCCGGCGACACAAACGCCGCGTGGACGCGCGATAGGAGGTAAGGCACGATGACAGACTATAGCCGCGATGATACGCTGCTCTCCCCGTTCGACGGGATACTCGCCGACAGTGGTCCCGACCGGCTAGCGTTCGAGCCAACGGCGACGGAGACCGGGGACCCAGCGGTGACGTATTACACGCGGGAGCCGGACGGCTTCGGCCCCGACGACTTTCGCTGGCAGGCGATCACCGACCCGGCCGAGATCGCCGACATCAACGCGCTGCTGGCGCGCGGTATCGACCCGCCCTATGAGGTGTGGGTGGACCAGGCGGCGGCCGCGCTCGACCCGGACAGGCTGACCCCCACCGAGGAGGGGACGGCGGTCTACGCCTGGGAGCAGACTGGCCCCGCCGTGGGCGACGGCCACCTCTACGAGATCACCGATCCGGTGCTCATCTCCGCCTATGAGGAGGCGCACCCCGCGCAAGGGGCCAGCGAGATCATCACCCCAGCCGACTTTTACGATACGGCGTGGGCGGCCGACGCGGCGCGCGCGACCGACCCCGCACTCTATGACGCGCGGATCGACGCGCTCGGCGCCAGGGGCGACACCTGGCTCGAAGTCGAGGGGACGGAGGACGGTTTCGCGCTTGGGCGCTACGACGCCGGCCCCATCGAGCGCGACACCAACGGCTGGGAGCCGGTGCGCGTCGGCGACGGCCCCGACGACGCGGGGAACCTCTACCCCGACGAGGCGACGGCCCGGCAGGCCGCGATCGCGTACAACGGTGCGGACCTCGCGGGCCTAGAGGTGACCCTCGATCCCGCCCCCGTCACCTTCGACCGGGACTTGACGCCGGCCCTCGACCTCTAGGAGCCAGGAGACACCGACCATGAGCACACCCGCCAGCCCGCCTATCACCGCCCGCCCCTGGGCGCGCGTCGGCCATCTCGCCCGCCGCCTGCCCTCCCGCGCCCGCGCGGGGGTCGTTGCCCTGCTCCGCATCGTCCGTCGCCTATGCGCGCGCGTGTTATGGCTGTTGCGCGGGTGGTCCGGCCTCATCGCCGGCCTGCTCGCCGTGCTGGCGCTCTGGCTCGGGCCGCTCGCGGGCGCGCGCTGGATCGTCACCCAGGCCACGGCCCTCTATCGTCACGGCGTCGCGGCGGTGACGCTGTGGTATCAGACGGCCTACGACGCCGTGGCCTGGCCGGCGGCCAACGGGGTGCGCGCGTTGCGCGCGACGCAGGCGTGGGCGCACCACGGCCTCCACGGGCTCGCCCCCACGATCCACACGAGCACCTGGGCGTTCTGGATGCGCCACGGCGCGGCCTGGCGCTACACGAACCTGCACAGCCCGAGCGGGGCGCCCGTGCGCGCGGCGATCCCGCTCGAACTGGGCGGCGTCCTCGCGCTCCTGGCCTTGTTCGCCGTGTTCATCGTCATTGGCCGGCGGAAGCGGGGCCTCGACCCCACGCGGGCCAACACCTACGGCGGGGCGCGCTGGCAGACGTGGGATGAGCTACGGCGGCGGCGGGCCAAGCCCGGCGACCTGGTGCTGGGGACGGCGCGGCGCGGCCTGCGTCGCATCACCGTGGGCATTCGCGCGGACCTGCTTGTGGAGGGCGTGGCGATCTGCGCGCCCAACGGCCTGGGCAAGAGCAACGCCATCTACAAGGGGCAGTTGTTGGAAGCCGACCCCGCCGTGGATTACGTCGCCACCGACCCCAAGGGCGAGCACTGGGCGCAGACGGCTGCGGCGATGAGCCGGACGCACGACGTCTACCGGCTGGACATGCAGACGCCGGCCAACAGCGTGACGTGGGCACCGCTGTCGTTGGAGCGCACGCAGGCGCAGGCCGAGGCGTGGGCCGCCGCCTGGCTCAAGAACACGACACCGACGGACAGCGCGCCGGCGGTGGCCTACTTCGAGCAGGCGCTGATCCTGCTTATCGCCGCCGGCGTCGCCCATGTCCACGCCGTCGCCGTCAGCGAGGGCCGCGCGACGGGCACGCTCGGCGCGTTGATCGACCTGCTGCTGCAACCGACGATCGAGAAGATCGAGGCGCGCTTACTCAAGACACCAGGCGGCATCCCGCCGGCGGCGGGGCAGTTCCTCGGGTTCATCAAGGAGCACCGGGACCTGCGCACGTCGATCCCCTCGGGCCTGGCCCCGCGCCTCTCCACGCTCACCGACGCGGCCGTGCGTGCCGTCGTCGGCGGCGCGGGCACGCTCGACCTCGACCGCCTGGGGCGACGTGGCCGGCGTCCTATCGCCCTCTACATCGTGACGCCCGTGGGCGACCGTACGCTGCGCCCGCTCGTCGGCGGCCTGTTCACCACGCTGTTCCGCGTGCTCATGGACCGCGCGCGCACGCTGCCGGGCGGCGCGCTGGAGCGCGAAGTGCGCCTGCTCCTGGATGAGTTCGGGACGATGGGCGCGGTGCCCGACGCCCCCGAGCGCTTCAATGTGCTGCGCCAGGTGCGCGTGTCGCGCGTCCTCTCGTTCCAGATGCGCTCGCAGCTCATCGACGACTACGCGGAGACCGGGGCCGAGGCCCTCGTGGAGTCGTGCAACGCGCTGGCGTGGCTGGGCGGGACGCGCGGCAAGGATGCGCAGTGGGCCAGCGAGACGGTGGGTAAGCGCACGGTGCTGGCCTACAGCGAGGGCGATTCGGCCGCGCGCGGCGTGTTCGGGCGCCGGCCCGAGCGCGACAGCCGCACGGTGAGCGAGGCGGGTGTGCCCCTCCTGTTCCCAGAGGACCTGCACGCCTCCTCGCGCCGGCGCATCGTGGTGAGCGTGCGCGAGGCGCGGCCGATGGACCTGCGCACGCGGCCATTCTACACCGTGCGCGCGCTCCGGCGGCTCTCGCAGCTCCCCGCCCCGCCCGCGTGCCTGGAAGCCCCCGTCCCCTCCACGCCCCCGCCGGCGGCCGCCGCGGCGGCACAGTCCCCCACGCCCAAGAGCGCACAGGTGGTGGTCGTGCCCGACGCGGCGCGCGGAGTCGCGCCGGCAGGGACGCCCAGCGCGTCGGTGCGTGTGCTGGCGAAGCCGACCCCCACGACATCCCCCCCGGCGGCCTCCACGTCGGCGGCGACGACGGACCCGGCCCCGGCGGCGGCAACGGACCCGGCGCGGCCGGCGCGGCTGCCGACGGCCCCTGTGAAGCATGGCACGGCGTACGATTGGACGGGCCTGCCATGACCGCACACAGGAGGCGCGGGATAGCGCCATGTAGGGAGGGACAGGGCGTGCGCGCGCGCGCCGCCTTTACGCGGGGGGCGTGTGTGGGCTACAATGCCCATCATGAAGGAGTGCGCCATGTAGCACGATGCGCGGCCGGAGCGGCCGCAAAAGGTAGAGGCCCACCGGTTACTACCCGGTGAGCCTCTACCTTGCCCAGGACTAACTATCTATAGTGACCGGCGCTGGTGTCCCCGCCCTCGAAAGCGATCACCAGAGCCACCAAAACGGAGGCCGCGACCCCGAGGAGTAGTCAGCTCCGAACCGGGTAGCGGGCCTGCACAGGAGGAGTTTATGCTTCAGAGCACCCCCATGCCCTGTACAGAGGATAACGCGGATGCGCGTCTCTGTCAAAGGGTTGACCCCGCCCGCGCGTGGACGGGCGCCGGGACGGTCGATACGCGGTCCCTCATCGCGGCCGTCGTCCGCGCCTATAACACCAGCTACCACCTCGCGGATGACGTGACCCCCGCCGCGATCCTGGGGCCGGGCCGCGCGCCCGCCGTGGCCTGGGCGCGGCACCTCTGCGCCTACCTGTGTGTCGAGGATTACCACCTCACGCACGCGGCGGCGGCGCGGGTCCTCGGACGCGGCGATCATTCCACGTCCGTCAACAGCCGCGCGCGGATCAGCGCGGCCCTGCCCCACGACACCCGCTTGGCCCGCGTGCTCGATCGCGTACGAGCGGACCTGGCCGGCCACCGCCGCGCCGACGACGAGGGTCTGCGCGCGCGGCGCGACGCGGACCGCCGGCGCGCCCTGGCCGCGACCTCCGCGCGGGAGTGGGACGAATACCGCTACTGGCGGCTGCGCGCTTTGCGGGCGGGGGGCACCTGGTGAGCGCGCGCGCGACAGCCACACCGGCGCGGGTGGGGCGGCCCGCCGTCCCGGTCCCGCGCGACGGGTGGGTGCAGGTCGCCAACGCCTTCATCGACGAGCGGCCGCTCGACAACGAGCGCCTGGCGCACGTCATCCTGATGAGCTACGCCTGGGACGAGGAGAACTGCCACCCCTATCAGGAGGAGTTAGCCACCCGCCTGGGGGTCTCGGTGCGCACGATCAAGCGGCGGGTCGGTGAACTGCGCGCGGCGGCGCTGGTCACGGTGGAGCGCGGCGGCGGGCAGGACCACCCCAATGTCTACCATCTCCACGTCCGGCCCGTCCGCGACGACGACGACGTGCGCTTCACCACGATCCTGCATCGCGTCCTGGACGACGCGACGCTCTCGCA
>JAABVA010003264.1_pt1 | contig 15586 bp, 10 predicted proteins | sample 5560331 | NCBI WGS metagenome assembly JAABVA01 (sample SAMN12812661, study PRJNA571458) | rock metagenome | isolation source: Antarctica rocks | place: Antarctica: Victoria Land, Mt New Zealand sud | collected 2016-01-07 | reverse complement strand
CGGCGTTAGCTGCCGTCGCCCACGGAATGCTCTTCGCACCGGGGATATGACCACCACGCTGAGCACCCTCTTGTGGATAGTTGACCATGTGCAGCAGTTCACCAGTGTACTCTTGTGGAGAGCGCACGTCTATCAGGCGGCGTTCGGGATTTTTTAAGCCGCTGAGAACTTCATCGCGAAATGCGCGGTTAGACTCGTCAACGGGTTGTGCATGGTAGTTGGTCTGCTCGAAGTGAGGAACGTCTTTGGTGTATTCACGCTTCTCAGCCTCCCACTTGGCACGACCGCCGTTCATAATCTTCATGTTTTTCTGGCCGTACATGCTGAACAACCAGAAAGCATAGCACGCGTACCAGTTATTTTTGTCGCCGAAAAGCACAACCGTCGTGTCGTTCGCAACACCATAGCGGCTCATGAGTTGCTCAAAGCCCTGCTGGTTGATGAAGTCGCGCGTCACTTTATCCTGCACGTCCACATGCCAGTCGAGCTTTACCGCGCCTGGGATGTGACCAACTTCATAAAGAAGTACGTCTTCGTCTACCTCAATCAAACGTACTTTGGGGTCGTTGAGGTGTTCAGCCACCCATGCGGTGTCTACCAATACTTCTGGATGTGCGTACCCTGCTGCTGAACTCATACCGGATGTTACTGTTTCTGTTCCAGACATTGCTACATTCCTCCCTATAATAGATATTGCACCATAGCCGCTTGTCTTCTACAGATCGCTATGATAAGGTCAACGTCAACATTGCTGTATCTTACATAACTGGTACTCTTAACTAGATACAACAAATTAGCTACGATTTATATTCTACCTCGTAGGTCGGAATTGGGCAAGTGGGAAAAAAGCGAGGGCTGTTTACAAGAGAACGACGGGCGACCACAAGGGATCGCCCCTACTATACGAAACATGTGCGACATGCATTCATGTATAGTAGGGTGCGACCCTTGTGGTCAATACTGTTCAAATAAGGAGAAATTGTCGGAGGGGGACGGACGGAAGCCCACAAGGGGCTTCCCTACGATACTTTCATGCGCGTCGCGCACGTTCTCTCTAGTAGGGAAGCCCCTTGTGGGCTTCCGTTGTGAGGAGAAATGTCTCGTTCTTCTTATTTGAACAGTATTGACCCTTGTGGTAGCCCGTTTGTCTAAGTGTTATCAGACCAGTGTTTTGTTCTTACTTTTACTGAGCGTGAGCAAACGTTCGGCAAGGCCAGTATTACGCAGAGCCACACGATCATTCCTGACCGCCATTTCCAGAGCATAGGGTTGACCTACAAGGACGCAGAAACGTTTGGCTCGTGTGATCGCGGTATACAGCAAATTACGCTGTAACAACATGCGGTGCTGCATCACAAGGGGAATAATGACCGCAGGATACTCACTGCCCTGACTTTTGTGAATGGTCACCGCATAGGCAAGCGTCAGTTCATCCAGTTCGTGGAACTCATAACTGACGTAGAGCGGACCAGCCTCCTCCACAAATTCGACTTTAACGGTTGCATTCTCTCGATTGATGGCGCGTATCCAGCCTACGTCGCCATTGAACACACCTTTATCATAATTGTTGCGTATCTGCATCACTTTGTCGCCAACGCGGAATGCATTGCCACTCCATTCGACCTGTGCAATAGCATTAGGATTGAGCCGTGCCTGTAACTCTTCATTCAGGTTAAGCACACCCACAGGTCCTTTATACATCGGAGCAAGGACCTGAATATCCGACGTAGGGTTGAAGTGATAACGAGCAGGCAGACGCCGTTGGACAAGATCAAGAATGAGCTTTTGCACACGTAAAGGGTCTTCTTCGGCCATAAAGAAAAAATCACTGCTCGCTTCTACTCTTGTATTTGGCATCTCTCCGGCGTTGATACGGTGTGCATTGACGATGATTCTGCTCTGTTGCGCCTGACGAAACAGTTCAGTTAGACGTACCATTGGCATAGCCTCACTACGTAAAAGATCACGTAGCACATTGCCAGGACCAACGGAGGGTAATTGATCCGCGTCACCAACGAGGAGCAGGTGAGCATCTTTAGGCAGAGCCTTCAAGAGATTGTAAAAGAGCAGGATATCAACCATCGAGAACTCGTCAACAATCACAAATTGATAGGGCAGAGGATTCGCCTCGTTGCGTTGATAGGTGTTGTCGTGCGGTGCGTATTCAAGCAGGCGGTGCAGCGTCTTCGCCTCAGAGCCAGTCGCCTCGGCCAGTCGCTTCGCTGCTCGTCCGGTTGGGGCGGCCATAGCGACGGACACTTTCCGTTGTCGTAGCAACATCAACAATGCGCGAATAGAGGTCGATTTGCCTGTACCAGGGCCACCAGTGAGAATGCTCACTTTTTGATTATAGGACATTTGCACAGCCTCACGTTGCAGTTCAGTCAGATGCATGTTACGCTTCTGCTTGAGCAGCGAAAACACAATATCCCATTGTTGTTGCGTTGTTGTGGGTAGTGTGCTAGCTTCACGTAGTAACTGTTTGATAATACGAACAGCACCTTTTTCAGCATGCCAGAAGGGACCGAAATAAATGTGCTTCTGTAGCCCCTGCTCCTCAACTTCATATGGAACATAATCGGATATATCGTCGTGTAGAGTGTGTGGTGTATTCATAGGCAGAAGAGGAATCGTAGGCTCCTCGATAAATACCTCGCCCTCGGCGCGAAGTTGCGCTATGGCAGGTGGCAATGCCTCTTGTGAAACTTTCAAAATGTCGGAGGCACGGTGCAGCAAATCGTTCTCGAATAAGAAACAATGCCCATCCTCGTTCGCCGCCTGTGAGAGGATATATTTGAGTCCAGTCGCGAGGCGTGGCACACTATCGAACGGTAAGCCAAGCTTTACCGCGATCTCGTCGGCGGTCCGAAAGCCGATTCCTTGCACATCTTTTTCTAGCTGATAGGGATTCTCGCGAATAACCCTGATCGACTCTTTGCCGTATTGCTTATACACGCGCGTCGCCACATTGATCGACACTTCGTGCGTCTGTAAGAAAAGATGCAACTCTTTAATCTCGCTCTGCTCCAACCACGCTTTGATAATCTCGTCGCGGTCCTTCGCACCAATGCCCTTGACCTCGTTCAAGCGTTCCGGTTGCTGCTCGATAATCGCCAGCGTCTGTTCGCCGAAATGGTCAACAATCAGCTTTGCCTTTTTGGGACCGATACCTTTGATCAGACCGGAGCTAAGGTAGCGTGTCATACCTTCGAGCGAGGCGGGTAGACGTTGAACATAACTAGCTATGTGAAGTTGCCGACCATACTTGGGGTCGTTCTCCCATTCGCCCTCGACGGAGAGCAGTTCGCCAACGTGAATCCCTGGCAGGATGCCCACAACCGTCATCAAGTCGTCACGAAAGAGGCGTCCAGCATCGGTCAAGCGGAAACGCGCAACGGTGTATTGATTATCCTCGTTGCGAAAAACGATATTTTCTACAGAGCCTTCAAGTTTCGGCATAGAACCCTATTCTGTGGAAAGTATGTGGAACGTGTCATGGCTTTATAGTAGCACAACTGCTAGAAGGCGTCGAGTCCTTTAGCATCAACTTGATCATGTTATACTTAGAAAGAAAACAACTGATTTGTTTCACTCGCAAGCCGCATACAAGGAGGAAATATGGCAACTGAGCAAGTACAATGGGCAAGACAATATCAAGAAATCCCTGGCATTTTTCGTAATGCACTACAAACGGATGATCGCGTGATCCGCTATCGACCTGCATTTGGAGAGTGGTCGGCGATTGAAGTCGTTGGTCATATGGTTGACAAAATGCGGCACTGGTCTAAGCGTGTTGAGCGCGTTTTAAGCGAAGACCGTCCAACGTTGCCAGGCTACGACCAGGACGCAGAGGTGCGTCAATATGATTATCAGCACGCTGATGTGACTGCTCTCTTTGAGCAACTACAACAGCAGTGTGAATACTTTTCCACCGTTATTGAGGCGATTCCTACGTCCGAGCTAGAGCGAGAAGGAATACATGGAGAATTTGGCAATATGACGGTGCGACAGTGTATCGAAGCTCCTTTGAAGTCGGTTCCAGAGCATCTTGAGCAACTCAAAGCAGCACAGAACGCTTATATAGCTTCATAACACAGGTAAATAACCCATATTACTTTTATACAATGTAGAAGGAACAACATAATGACACAGAGCAATCAGGACAAGAAGGCACAGGTACAGGAGTATTTCAGTCGCACCGCAGAGGGATACGTCGCAAGTTTTTCGCATCGCGGTGGTGATGATTTAGAGCGATTGATAGAGATTGGCGAATGGGCACCCGATCAATACGCTCTCGACGTGGCAACGGGTGGTGGTCATACTGCTTTAGCCGTCGCACCACACGTCGCGCAGATAACCGTTTCGGACCTCACGCCACGCATGCTCAAACAGGCACAGTCGTATCTCACGTCACAAGGTGTCACGAACGCCGATTTTCAAGAGGCGGACGCCGAACAACTGCCCTTCACGGACGCTAGCTTTGACCGCGTTACCTGTCGTATCGCACCACATCACTTCCCCAACATTGCACAGGCGGTACGAGAGATCGCCCGCGTCCTTAAACCAGGAGGACTCTTCTTGCTTATTGATAGCATAGCTCCCAGCGAATCAGCACTTGATACCTTTTTGAATACTGTCGAGAAGCGACGCGATGGCTCACATGGTCGCTCGTGGACGCTTGAAGAATGGCATCGCTTTTTCACGGATGCGGGCTTACAGGTCGAGTACGAAGAGCTATTTCGCAGACCACTGCAATACGACGACTGGACAAAGCGTTCGCAAATGCCAGTCGATAAAAAAGCTGCATTGGAGCAATTTATTCTAGGTCAAGATGAACATACGCGCACGTACTTTGATGTTGGTCAGCGTGCTGATGGACACCTTGAGAGTATTAGTAATGATTATGCACTCCTCAAAGGACGCAAAAAGTAAGCAAAGCTGGCTATAATATTGTGAAACTGTCTGTTATAGGTTACAATATTCTTATGTAAGAATTTGTCCACCTTATAGTTGAAATACGCTATTTTCTATCTTTTCCAGTGTTTATTTAAATGCAGATAGGCAGACAGATAACAAAAAATGCACAGCAAAATCACCTACCGCCAACAGTTTACACGTTGCGGCAAGCAACGGTGCCGTCGATGTAGGGATAGCGAGGGTCATGGACCGTACTGGTATGCCTATTGGAGCGAAAAAGGACGGACCGTCAGTAAATATATTGGCGTACACCTTCCTTCAGAGGTCATAGCAGCACGCGAAGCAACTGGCGAAACGATTGAGAGCATTACACGAGCAGACGAAGCTTCTGCCGTGACTGGTGCAAATTCTGTTTTACGCGTCTATCTCCTCGGTCAGTTTCGTGTTGAGCGCAAGGTCAAGCAAGAATGGAAGTCGGTCGATGGCCGCACATGGCAACGTCGTCGCGCTCGCGCTCTGCTCGGTTGCCTGTTGAGTTCGTCCAGCCGTCGTCTTGGTCGGGAACAGGTCATGGAACAGTTATGGCCCGACCTCGACATCGATGTTGCCTCCAACCGACTCAATGGTGCGGTTCACGAACTACGCCAGATTTTAGAGCCAGACCTTGCACGACCAGCGAACTCGCGTATGCTACGCCTCGAACGCGATATCCTTGAACTGGCAGACAGTACCATGATCTGGGTCGATGTAGAGGAGTTTGAAAATATCCTCAAAGAGGTTGATGCGACCGATACCAGCACAAACGCAGACCACGCAGAGCAACTACTTGAAAAGGCTGATATGCTCTATAACGGTGGCTACCTGCTCGAAGAACTCTACTCGGAGTGGGCTTCTCATAGACGCGATGCCCTGCAACGCCGCTGGGTTGGTCTCTTGCTCGAACTTGCTGACCTTCGTGCTAAACGTGGCGCGTTTGTAAGCGCAATTGAAACGCTGGACCGTCTCCGCGTCGCCGACCCAACCAACGAAACCGCCCTACAAGGCTTGATGCGTCTCCTTACAGAGCTAGATCGACGTGGTGAGGCACTGCAAGTGTACCTACAGCATAAAGACATGATGCGCCGTGAATATGAAAGCGAACCACTCCCAGAGACGCGGGCATTGTACGAGTCGCTCCGCAAAGGGAATCTTCCGCCAACGCAAAGCAGCGTGGCAAAAAGAGCATTACAACTCCCCAAAGAAGTCATTCCTACACCATCAGCAGTTGTTGAGCCTCAAACGTCTACTACCCAGCGAAATAGTGCTTTTATACGTCCAACCTTTCAGTTAGGTCGTCAGAAGCAAAGTCCTCTGGTCGGGCGTAGTCAAGAGCAGCAGGTAATGTACCAACTTTTGCTCTCGCTAGAAGCGTCTTCCCCACAACTCGTAGCGGCTAATATAACTATAGATGACACTAGCGCAGCCACACAAGTTTTGCCGCCCACCTTTCCTATAGGAGCCAAACAGCCACACTTTTTGTTACTCACAGGCGATTCTGGCATCGGAAAAACACGCCTCGCCGAGGAATTGAGTAGTGAGGCGAACGCTCAGGGTTGGGCTGTAGCATGGAGTAGAGCATATGAGCAAGAAGGCAACAATGCGTATCGTTCGTGGATAGAGCTATTGCGAACACTTTTACAAGGTATGCCTATCAATAAGACAACAGAGGCCGCAGAAGCTCTGGACATACCTATAGCGCAAACAACGCCTCCCTCACAGCTACCATTACATGTTCAACTTGAACGCTTGAGCATGTTGCTACCAGAGTTCTCGCTTTATACGTCGTCATCCTCCACACGGTTAGCACTCTCCTATGAACAAGAAAGGCTCTACCTCTGGGAAGCAGTATTAGGGATATTGAGTACATTGAGCGAGATGCATCCATTATTATTGGTTTTAGACGATTTACACTGGACAGACGAGAGTAGCATAGAACTCCTGACGTATCTGACACATCATCTGCATAGTCAGCGTATCTTACTTGTTGGCACCTGTCGTGATAGCGAACTGGCACCGACACACAAACTCCGCACGCTCATCGGCGATTTGCGACGTGAACAGGCAATCGTGGCTCTTGCGATAGAACCTCTGTCACAGTCGCAGATTGGTACGCTTGTCTCCTACCTCCCTCAAGCTATGATAGAAAGCATTCAGACACAGGCCGCAGGCAATCCTTTCTTCGCGGAAGAACTAGCGCGGTATGTCGAAGCAACAACAAACCAGGGTGGAAGAGACAATTTTTCGCACGGCTCTCTCTTTATAGATGATAACAAAACAAGCCATACGCTTGCACGGCGTCACTCTTCGTTACCTGATGCAGTGGCGGCTCTTTTAGAGCGACGATTGCATCGCCTTAGCAGTGAATGTCAAACGTTGCTGGGAAAAGCGGCGATTCTTGGTGGCTCTTTCGAGTTACAGCAACTCCTGCCAATGGCGCATGAGCATACAGAAGATGCCGTGTTAGATTTATTGGACGAAGTATTACAAGAGGGCTTGCTAGCAGAAGAGGGTGCAGGTGCTCATATCATCTATCATTTCTGGCACCCTTTGATTGTAAGTCACCTGTATGAGCGACTTTCGGCGGCACGCAGAGCGCAACTTCATAGACGAGCGGCTGAGGCCATTAAAGCTACGCAAGCCGCATCCACGCAAGAGAAGGTGGCGGCAGCTATCTTTAATCATCTCAAAAAAGGGGGCGGCGATACACAGGACGTTGCCTATTATGCGGAACTTGCAGGCAATCAAGCATATTTGCTCACGGCATATTTTGAAGCTCACTACTACTATTTGCAGGCAATACTCGCGCTTGTACAAACGTCTGTTGTGGGTACGATAAGCGAGCAGGACATTGCTCGCTCTATTGCCTCTCATCTTTCTGCACAACTCCAGACAACAACACAACATTTATTGCGTCTCTGTCGCCTCCTCGAACTTACAGCGTCCTGCAATGGAATATTGGGAAGATTTGAAGAGGCACGAATCCTGTACGAATGTATTCTCTCAGTACGAACGAGTCCATTATTTCAGCACCATATATACGCTGCACAGGACAGCAAAGAGAACGTATACCAGCAAGAGGCGCAGATACAGGCTCTGCTCTGGCGTGAAATAGTATTCACCTGGAAGGCAACCGGGGCATATGATAAAGCACATGAGAGCTGCAGGAATGGGAAAGAAGTGTTGCGCCGGGCCAATATAACGACAGGCGCAGCATGGGCGTGTCTTCATTTGTTAACAGGCGATATTCTACGCTACGAAGGCAGCTATCAAGAGGCACGGCGGTACTTGCAAGAGGCGATAGCGATGCTTGAGCAACTTGTTCAGCTCCCGACACAAATGTATTCCTCATCTTCTATAGCTCGAAAAGACGTAGAAGTGCAGACAATAAAGGGTTTACAGACACGAACAGAGCGGGCATTACCAGGAGACCCCGCGGACCTGGCATACGCATATGAACAACTTGGCGTTGTTGAGGCGAGCGTAGGTCATGCGAACGAGGCCCAACGCTATATGCGTATTGCGCTAAGAGAATATGAACAGCAAGAACGCATCTCAGAAGTTATTCGCGTGAGCGGTAACCTCGGTGCTGTTTATATTATCAAAGGAGAACACAACGAGGCGCATGAGACATTGCGACGCGCACTTGATCTTGCTGAGCGTTCAGGTGATCTGCCAAATACTGCCTTTATTGCGGGCAATCTTGGCGATGTAGCTCATCGCTCAGGCGATTTGCTGAAAGCCGAGGCATGGTTCAAGCGCAGTATCGCGCTGGCAGAACGGGTAAATGATCGCGAGCAAATTAGTTGGTGTTGTGTTGTGCTAGCAGATGTACAGCGCGACCTGGGCTATTTACATGAATCTGCAACGAGTCTGCATCGTGCTATCCAGGTAGGACGTGCCATCAAAAATTCACGCTGCATCCGTTTTGCCCTGGTCAGTTTAGGCGACCTCCGCATCGTTGAAGCCATCATTGCCTGCAAGCTCCAACCTATGGAAACGGAGGAATATGAGCGATCTTCTCTCACCTGTCAGCGCCTTCTCCTTCGTGCAAAATCTACCTTGCAACGTGCGATCTCGCAAGAAGGCGTAGAGATGGAAACGATCATAGATTGTAAACTCCTACTGGCAACGGTCTACTTTTTGCGCGACGACTTTCCATCAGCTCAACAAATAGCATTACAAACACTGCAAGACGCTCAAAAACAAGAGACAGTTCGTGTCATTGGACGCGCTCAACGCCTGCTTGGACGTATTCTTGCGGAACAAGGTACATATGACGAAGCCGATACATACTTCGAGCAAGCCCTTCAAATATTCCGCGAGCAAGAATTGCATCTGGATTGTGCAAGAACGTTACACAGCTACGGTGCATCTCTTGTGCAGCGTACACCAATAGTAGAGGTTGCACAGCAGCATGCAGAGTATCTACGAGGAATAGCGTATTTACGCGAGGCACGTGCCTTTTTTAATGCTTCACATGCCGCAATTGATTTTTCATGGGTAGACCTTGTATTGTCACGATACGCCATAGTCGAACAAGGAGTAATATAGCAATGACCGATGATACACTCGTAGCATTACAACAGCAGGCACATACACGGCATGTGATAGAACAACGTATTACACGGCTTTTCGCCGCCGAAGATGCAGGGTTACAAAACGCTCTCGAAGCAGCAAAGGTTGCTGGTCTGCCTGCCATTCAGATATCTCCAATACAAGGAAAGTTGTTACAGATGCTTGCAACGCTATGTAACGCGAGGAAAGTACTGGAGATTGGGTCGCTTGCTGGTTATAGTGGTATCTGGTTAGCACGCGCCTTACCTGCTGATGGGCACCTCCTAACATTAGAGATAGATGCAAAACATGCCGAAGTTGTACGCAATTCATTTGCCAAAGCAGGCGTTGGGGACCGCACGGAAGTACGTGTTGGCAAAGCACTCGATATTCTACCAACGCTGGAAAGCGAATCTCCCTTTGATCTCGTTTTTATAGATGCAGATAAGCAGCCCTATCCACAGTATCTTGAGTGGGCGTTGCGGCTGACAAGACCGGGCAGTGTTATTGTCGCGGATAATTGTATTCGTGGCAACAGACTACTTGATCCAGCACAGGTGACGGATGAAACAGAAAAAGCCGTCGCGGAATACAATCAACGTGTCGCACAAAATCCACGTCTGCAATCACTGGCACTGGCAATGGATGACGATTTTACTGATGGCTTCACGATTGCCGTTGTTCGTCCAGAAGAAAGGTCGTAAAACGATGGCAACGGCGGATATCGTCATCATCGGTGGTGGCATCGTAGGAGCAAGTATCGCTTATCAGATAGCACAACGCGGCGTTGCAGACAAGATTGTACTACTTGAGCGCGATACCATTGCGTCGGGTTCCAGTGGCCGCGCAACGGGTGGTATTCGTCAGCAATTTGCCGACGAACGCGACATCTGTTTCTCTATTGAAGGTGTGCGCTTCTACGAGCAGTTCACACGCACAGTAAACAGCGACAATCCCCGTCCTCGCTTCTATCAGCATGGTTATCTCTTCCTTGTTACGAACGAAGCGAGTTGGCAGACGATGCAACATTGTGTCGCACGACAACAGGCATTAGGCGTGCCAACGCAGCTACTGAGTCGTGATGAGGTGACGCAACGCATTCCCCAATTGTATGTAGACGATATCATCGGTGCTACGTTTTGCCCAACCGATGGCTATAGCGACCCAGGAGCCATGACACGTGCATTAACTATTGAAGCTCAAAAACAAGGCGTTCTTGTTTATGAACATACCCCTATTGTCGGCATAACAGTAGCACATGGCAAGGTACAATCAGTGCAGACGCCACAAGAGATAATTCATACCAACATCGTCATCAATGCAACAGGAGCCTACTCGTCATTGATAGCACGTCTGGCTGGTATTGCCGATCTCCCAGTCTATCCCATACGTCGTCAACTCTATCTCACCGAACCATGCGCTGAACTTCCTGCCGATGTACCCATGATGGTCGATCTCAGCACAGGTTTTCACTTTCGGCACCGTGACGACCACATACTCTTAACATCACCACTTCCCTTCGATGAAGCGAAGCTACGCAATAGCCAGCTTCCCTTAACGGATGATGCCTTCCAACTCTCGATTGATAAGAATTTTTGGCAAAGTACATTACAACCACAGCTACAAAAACGCTGTCCATCGCTCGCGCATGTACCTATTGCTCAAGTGTGGTCGGGACTCTACGAGATGACACCAGACGAGCATCCGATACTGGGTAAGACAGAGGTCGAGGGATTTTTGTGCGCGTCGGGCTTCTCCGGTCACGGTTTTATGCACGCGCCTATGGCGGCAAAACTGATGACGGAACTTATTGTTGATGGCACAAGCACCACATATCCAATCGAACCATTCGCGCTTGAGCGTTTTCGTTCAGGACAGTTATTGGAAACCACACGCCTACTGTAGGGGCCTGATTTATCACGCCCTGGAACCGTATCATGCGCTGGAACGGCTTGTGATGGGGTTCCAGCGCGTGATAAATCAGGCCCCTACATGGTATTTTATTGGTTGCTACTTTGGCATAGCTGCAATTGTGGCGGCTTTCCTGCGCTGCTGTAAATTCTCAAGATACCGCCCTAAAATTGCGAGCAAGGAAAGTTCCGGTATATCAGCCGCCGTCGGTGCAATTGTCACATAGAGCTTACCGCCACCGAAAGACGATTGAAAGCTCATAAGCTCGTTATCAGCACCATCTTTCCATGCATAGATACCACTCAAGAAACCCGTATGGTCCCATGTAAAGGTGTGCCCATCTACAAACTGCAACGTGCCAGTACTTCCCCAATCGGGCGTGAATACGGCTAGTTCTGTATCGCCCTGATAAATGTGGTAGGTGGTACTGAAAAAGCCTTCTCCTTGAATAGTAGTTACGCCTTCTGCCGCTTCTGCGGTGGCATCTTTGCCCCAGCTATCGACATTGAGCGTGGCGAGTAGTTCGTTATTCGCAACAAGCTGATATTTGCTGCTGAAAATAGCTGTATTCTCCCAGTACATCTCCTGACCGATAAACATACGTAGTTGGTTCACCACGTACTCCTTTTCTTCGTTGTCCACTATTTTATCGCTCTGATATAGGTATACGAGGAAAAGGTTTGATGATAAAATGCTTTCAGCAAGAGACTTTATGTCGGTGTGTTAGTTGGTTGCACAGTTGGCACCAGTGTATCGCTTGGGACATGGAGTTTGTCCCACCCTATTGCACTGGGTGAGCGAGCATCCTGTGGAAGCTTCAACGGCTGCCTTTTACTTGTTACCAAATCGCTATACCATAGTTGTGCTGCTGGCGTTGTATCGCTGGTACTGTATGTTCCTTTAGCGATAAGCGCATGTCCATAGGGTGCAACGGCAATATCGCTTGCTACAACCGTTGCAGCACCGGGTGCCACATCATATAAAAGAACTTTGTCCTTGAAGGGAGGATACAAATCTAGTTCCATGACCTGATATTTGCGATTGCTATTCGTCAAGGTGAGCGGTGAACCTTCATCTCCCTCATACCCTATCACGTTGCCAGCATTGTAACGGAACACATGGGAATGGGTACCATCGCTCTTAACAGTATAGAGCAGAGTATTTTGTTGGTCGAGACAGGTATAATACACGTTTACACCTCCAGGACTAAGCCAGAAGTTGGCACCATGTTGGCAGGTAGAGGTGATTTGCTGCGTCACTCCGTTTGTCACGTTCACGCGGTTCAGCACACCTTCAGATGAATACGCCTGTCCGTTATAGCCTTTCACATAGTACAGATAGCCATCGCGATAGTTGTTCAGGGTTGTCGATGCAACCGAGGGTAGAATCGGAGTCACATTGTGCGTTTGTACATCTATTTGCGCGATGCCTTCGCTCGTGTTGATGAAGATAAAGCGATCATCGGTACTCCATACAGCAGAGCTATTTTTATCGGGTGTCGTGTAGAAAGCATTCGTTGTTGATTGCGGATAGAGATAATAGGACGTTTTGAAGCCGTCATAGGTAGAGTACAGCACCTTGTCTCCATGGTGCGAGACGCCCGCAACGGAAGTTACCGCATAGGGTGAGGTCGTAAGTATAGCTGATGCGTTGTTCACAGGGTCATAATTGGCGATAACGGTTGTACCATTGATCTGATAGGTCATGATCACCTCTGACCATTCAGGAGTAATAGCAGGCGCAACCGGAGCTAACCTTGTTGCCGTAGATAGAGGAGTAGAGGTGGTACTCGTTACCTTACCAGTGCTAGTAGTAGCAGATGGGCGAGGCAACATATAGCTAAGCAAGCCGAAAGAGATAATAAGAATGGCGGCAACGGCAGCAAGTGCCAGTCCACTGCGAAAGCGATGTCTCGGTGCTATGGGAAGCGGTGTTTCGATGTCACGTATCTGCGGAAGCAGTGCAGTCGGTGGCATATTTTGCACATGGTTACTTGCGCCAACGAGTGTTTTTCCTGCGGTTCGTTGCTCTCGTCGGATAGCGGCCATGATCTGGACAGTTGTTGAAGGCACCTTCTGCTCACCCTCGTCGAGGATGGCATGCAATGCGCGTCGTTGCTCCGCAATCGCTTTATTCGCGCTAGCAAGTGTTGCGGTACAGGTTGGACAGGTTGGGACATGTGTACGTAATTCCGCCAAAAGCTGCTCATCTTGTGCATCTTCCTGTGTTGAAGCATGCGGAGACATGTGCCCCCCCAGTTCATCTATAAAGGGGAGACACTGGCTACTTTTGGGGCATGGAGGAAGATCAGCGGGCATGTGCGAATCCTGGGCGTCGTCCTTCATCTTGTTCCTTCCTGATCGAGACCTGCATAAATACGTTGAAACGACTGACGTGCGCGAGCCAGTCTGCTCCGAACTGCGGAGAGTGTATCGTTCATGGTCTCCGCGATCTCACTATACGAAAATCCTTCAGCATCTAACACGAGGCACATAGACGACGCAGGCGGTAGCTGGTCAAGGACACGCTTTACGAGGTCACGCTCTACAACGCCTTCCTCGAACTTCACATCGCTCACCATAAAGTCCTGATTGGCCTCATCAAAGCCTTCATCTTCACCCCCTGGCGGTGCCGAAAAGGGGATGACGGTGACATGCTTATGGCGGCGCCATTCACTACGAACTTGATTGAGCGCGATGCGATAGAGCCAGGGTGCGAAACGCAATTCTCTCCCATTCATGCGCGGCAACGCCTTGTATGCCGCGAGAAATGTCTCCTGGCAAAGGTCTTGCGTAAGTTGCACATCTTGAGTTAATCCATAGATCATGCGTCTAACACGTGGCTCATACTGCGTTACCAATTTCTCAAATGCCTCTATCGAACCTTGCGAGGCTTCAAGAGTCAACTGAGAGTCGTCTTCCACTGCGTTCATGTGATCCCATCGTTATTCAGTGGCGAAGCTGAATAGAGAACCTATAGTAGTATCAATGCTAAAAGGTTTTGTTTTGTCTCGATAGAGGCAGGTAAATGTGAAGTAATGCATAGACAAAGAAATATTCCCCCCATAAGTATGAAGGGAACGGCGCACAAATACTATGAAATACTTCACATTGCTGGGAAGTAGTATTTTTGCTTACACAGGTTTGGAACGCGGCAAGCTGATAGTATTAGTGACCGCTCAGAGCTTATACTTGTGACGTATCGCAACAATTTCGTCGATATGATCTAACGCGTGGCGAAGCATCAGAGCAACGAGTTCGCGAAACGTTGTCTTATTGCCGTCTTGGTCCAGTGTGTAGCGTTCCCAGGCATCGGGTACATACGGAATAAGTTGTGCAATATGCGTTCGGGATGCTCGCACCAATGCTACTGAAGGTGCGATAGGTCGTTTTGTGTGCTGTAGAGTAGTTGCAATAACATCATTGCCATCAGGCCAATTTTGTATGTATGTCCGACCTGATTCAGCAAGTGCTAATTTCATCCACCAAACAAAAAGTGTCTCGCTATCAGCGAGATGGTGAACGATATGTCGTATTGACCAGGAGTCTGCACTAAGTGAAAGCTCAAGGTCCGATTCGGAGAGATGAGTAATCGCAGCCTCTAGTTCGTCTACAACAGAGAGGTATAGGGTAAGGCTCTCTTGCTCTGAATGCCGCGCCTCGGTATAAAAACGAAGATGGTAGCCACCTGGATCATATATATCAAAAGAGCGGTCGCCCCAACGCTTCTCGACAATCTCCACATTTTTATACTTTTCACGAAGTTTCTCATGAAGAGTGTCAATATCATCTATAGGAAAGACAAGTCCATCAGCAGGTTTGACATCGAGGTGAGGCTCAGTAAGATAAGACGTTACATCACCTGCATCTGGGCCAGCGAGTAGGAATGGTATGCCATCTGTACCTATAATTTGTACTACGTCAGCGGAAGAATACCGTTCGCTCAAGGTAAAGCTCAGCAGCCCGACGTAAAATTCGATGGCTTCTGTCAGGTCAGGCACGAAAAGCGCGAGTTCTGCTTGCTTAGCCATGTATCAAGCCCCTCCTTATCGACGGACAGGGAGACCTTCGGTCTCTCCGGCCATTCCAATGCTATTTATAATAAGTGTAGCACACTTAGCCATCGCAAATATGTTATACTCTTTCTCAAAAACAGGAATAACAAC
>JAABVA010003262.1_pt1 | contig 15591 bp, 15 predicted proteins | sample 5560331 | NCBI WGS metagenome assembly JAABVA01 (sample SAMN12812661, study PRJNA571458) | rock metagenome | isolation source: Antarctica rocks | place: Antarctica: Victoria Land, Mt New Zealand sud | collected 2016-01-07 | reverse complement strand
ACGGCAAAAGCCCACGGGAACTGATGACCGGCCAAGGCCATCCGCATTGGCTCACCCTGTTGGGCCTGGGACCGCTTCAGCCCCGGCGAGCTTGACCGGGGGAGGCTAGCCGCCTCCCGCAACGGACATCCTTCCAACCGAAATCCGACCCTCACAGGCCGGCGGTTTCCGTGCGCCTTGTGTAACCCAAAAAGGGCAGATTCTGAACCACGCCCATTACTGTATCGTGTAGCCGCCATCGACGACGAGGTTGGCCCCGGTGATCATGCCGGCGCCGTCGCTGGCAAGGAACAGGGCCGCCAGCGCGATCTCCGCGGGCTGCGCGAAGCGGCCCACCGGGATCTTGCGCTTCATCGCCTCACCGACCTCGCCGGCCCAAGCCTTGCGGCCCAGTTCGGTCTCGACGACCGTGGGAGAGATCGCATTGACCGTGATGCCGTGTGCCGCCCATTCGAGCGCCAGCACCTTGGTCATCCCGAGCAGCCCGGCCTTGCTCGTGCAGTACGCCAGATGCCGGTCGAGTGCGACGAAGGCGGCTTGGGAGGCAAGGTTGATAATTCGCCCAGCACCTGCGGCACACAGGGCTGGAAAGGCAGCGCGCGCCATCAGGAACGGCGCGCGCAGGTTGACCGCCATGGTGAGGTCCCAATCCTCGTCGGCGATCGTCTCCGCCGGCCCGAGCCGGACGATGCCGGCGCTGTTGACCAGGATGTCGAGCCGGCCGAGCGCGCCCAGGGTCTCGGCGACGGCGCGGCCGGCCTCGCCGGGTTGGGTGATGTCGGCAACGCACGCGAAGTGCCCGCCGCCCGGCAAGGCGCGCGCCACGTCCGGCGCGGCCGGGCTGAGGTCAACGACTGCGACCTTGGCCCGGCGTGTGGCGAGGGCATCGGCGATGGCCGCGCCGATGCCCGCGGCGGCGCCGGTCACGAGCGCGACCTTGCCGGTGTAGTCGAAGGCGGTGTCTAGGTTCATGGCAGCCTCCCATGCGATCGGGACCTGTCCCTCGCCCCGGCGGCCCGTGCCGCGAGGGGGCGCCGGGGCGGAGGGGAGTGGCTCAGGCCCTCTGCCGCTTGGCCAGCAGCGTGTCGGCGTTCTCGGTTGTCACGGGCGTCCAGGGCACGCTGTAGTCCGTCGCGGTCCCGCCGTTCCACGGCATCTGCGACGCATAATCTTTCCACGCCTCCCCCATAGGCTTGTAGCTCTCCCCAACCAGGTGCCGCAGCGCGACGTCGAGCGCGCCCTGCGCCTGCGCGTTCGCGTCCTGCAGGATGCTGATCATCTCGCCCGACTTGACGGCCAGGATCGCGTCGCTCACGCCGTCGATCCCCGCGATCGGGATCTTCTTCGGGTCAAGCCCGGCCGCCTTGATCGCCTGCAGCGCGCCCAGCCCCATCTCGTCGTTCTGGCCGATGACGCCCTGGATCTGGCCGGGATGCGCGGTCAGCCAGTTCTCCATCAGCGCCTGCGCCTCGGCACGCGACCAGTTGGCGGTCTTGTGCTCCAAGATTTTCATCCCCGGATTACTCGCGATCACTTGCCGGTTGCCGCGGCCGCGCTCGATCTCACCGCTCTGGCCGACCGGCCCCTCGATGATGACCACGTTGCCCTTGCCGACCATCGCCTTTGCGACGGCCTCGGCCTCCATCGTGCCCGCCTTCACGTCATCGGAGCCGACGTAGGAGGTCAGGTCGTTGCCGGCAACGCGGGCGTTCGAGCCGATCACCGGGATGTTCGCGGCCTTCGCTTTGCGCACCGCGTCCGCGCCGGCCTGGATGTCGATCGGCACGAAGATGATGGCGTCGAACCGCTGCGTGATCATGCTGTCGAACTGGTTCGATTGGGTCAGCGCGTCGTATTGCCCGTCGAACACGGTGATGGCGGCCTGGCCGCTGCGCACGGCCGGGTGCGCCTTGATGGCGCCGGTCCAAAGCTGCATGAACTCGGCCTTGAGGCCGTACACTGCGGCGCCGATCTTGTAGGTCTTGCCCGCCTGCGCCCGCGCGATGGCCGGCATGGCCAACATAGCTGTAGCGGTGGTGAGAAGCGTTCTGCGCTGGATCATTGTTTGGCTCCCTAATTGTTTCTTAGTCTCGTCCTCGGCGAGACGTGTCGAGCAGGACCGCAAGCACGATGATCGCGCCCTTGATCACCTGCTGGTAGTAAGAGGAGACACCCATCAGGTCGAGGCCGTTGTTGATCACCGCGATGATGAGCGCCCCGAACAGCGTGCCGACGACGCTGCCCACGCCCCCCGTCAGACTGGTGCCGCCGATCACCACCGCGGCGATGGCGTCCAGCTCGTAGCTCAGCCCTGCCTGCGGCAGCGCCGACGTGGTGCGGGCTGCGAGCACCATGCCGGACAGCCCGGCCAGCGCGCCCGAGATGGCGTACACCGAGAAGATGATCTTCCGCGTGCCGACCCCGCTGGTCCGCGCGCTCCGCTCGTTGCCGCCGGTTGCATAGACGTAGCGGCCGTAGGTGGTGAAGCGCAGCACCGCCCATGCCAGCAGCGCCGTCGCCCCGAACAGGACGACCGGCACTGGCACTCCGACGATGAAGCCCTGGCCCAGCTTGAGGAAGCCGGGTGCCAGGCGCGGCACCGGCATCCCGTCATTGGCGATGAAGGTGAGGCCGCGCGCCACGCTCAGCATGCCGAGCGTGGCCACGAACGGCGGCACGCGCAGCCGGGCCACAAGCGCGCCGTTGACAATGCCAAGCCCTAGCCCGGCGCCGATACCGACCGCGACCGCGACCAGCGGGTTGCCCGGGTTCGCTCCGGTCACGAGGGAGGCGCCCAGGATGCCGCACACCGCAAGCAACGAGCCGACTGACAGGTCGATGCCGCCGGTCAGGATCACGAACGTCTGGCCGATGGCCAGTATGCCGTTGATGCTGGCCTGACGCAGCACGTTGATGATGTTGAGCGGCGTCAGGAAATAGGGGTTGAGCACGCCCAACGCCGCGCAGAGCGCGAAAAACGCGATGACGATGCCATAGCGCGACAGCGCCTGGCCAATGGCCAGGCCGGACCGGGACCGTCCGGTCTTGGCGGCGAGCCCCAGCTCGGTGCTCATAATGGCGCGCTCAGGACGCGATCTGCATGAGCCGCTCCTGCGACGCCTCTGCCGCGTCCAGCACGCCCGCCAGCCGCCCGCGCCGGAACACCGCGACCCGGTCGCTCATGCCGAGCACCTCCGGCAGCTCGGAGGAAACCATGACGACGCACCGCCCGTCCTGCACGAAGCGCGACAGGAACGCGTAAACTTCCCGCTTTGCGCCCTCGTCCACGCCGCGGGTCGGCTCGTCACAGAGCAGGATGCGCGGCTCGGTGCCGAGGCAGCGGGCGAGCACGACCTTCTGCTGGTTGCCCCCGCTCAGGCTCTGTACTGGGGCGTCCATCGAGCGCGCCTTGATGCGGAACAGGTCCATCATGCGCGACACCTGCGTCCGCTCCCGGCTGTCGGACACGAACGGACCGTTCGACAAGCGGCCCAGGCAGGACAGCGTCGCATTCTCCCGCACTGAGCCGGTCATGACGAGGCCGGTGGCCTTGCGGTCCTCGGTCACGAGCGCCATCCCGGCCTGCAATGCGTCGCCCGGGCGCGTGATGGCGACAGTCCGGCCGTCAATGCGGATTTCGCCGCGGCTCGAGGGCGCAAGGCCGTACACTGTTTCCAAGAACTCGCTGCGCCCCGCGCCCATCAGCCCGTAGATGCCGAGCACCTCGCCCCGGCGCACGCCGAGCGTGATGTTCTCGAACCAGCCGTCGCGGCCGAGATGCTCCACCTCCAGCATCGCCGGCCCGCTCGGGGCGGGGTGGGCGCGGTACTCGTCGCGCACGTCGGCGCCCAGGATGAGCCGCACGAGGCCGGGCCGGTCGATGTCGGCGATCCGCCCGGCAGCGACGAAGCCACCGTCCCGGAACACGGTGTAGTCGTCGGCGATTTCGAAGATCTCGGTCAGCCGGTGGCTCACGTAGATCACGCCGACGCCATGCCCGGTCAGCGTACGGATGGCGTCGAACAGGATGTCCGTCTCCGCCTCGCCGATCGCTGACGTTGGCTCGTCCATGATCAGGACCGTGCTCTCGTGGCTGATCGCCTTGGCGATCTCGACCAGTTGCGTTTGGGCGAGGCTGAGGCTGCGCATCGTCGCCGTCGGCTCGATGTGGAAGCGCAGCCGGTCCAGCAGCTCGGCCGCGCGGCGGTTCAGCCGGGCGCAATCGACAATGCAGCCGAGCCGGCGCGGCTCGCGGCCGAGGAACAGGTTCTCGGCCACTGTCATGTCCGGGATGGGCGCCAGTTCCTGCGTGATGATCGCGACCCCGGCCGCGAGTGCCTGGGCGGGCGTGGTAAAGTTGACCTCGCGCCCACCGATGGCGATGCGGCCGCCGTCGCGGCGGAGCAGCCCCATGAGCACGTTGAGGAACGTGCTCTTGCCCGCGCCGTTGCCGCCGCAGAGCGCGTGGACGGTGCCGAGACGTAGCGCGAGCCGGCCGTCGCGCAGCGCCCGAACGCCGGCAAAACTTTTAGTAACGCTCTCCGCATCGATTAGCAACCCAGCGCCCAAAGCTTGCTCCCTGCGGACCCGTTCCTTGCAGACGGTCCAGCCGTTTATTCAAGCTTCGGGGTATTGGGCACCGTGTCAAGGCGTTTGTGAACGGCGAAGCAGAGCGTTAGCTGCAATACGGTTCATTTAGGCTTTCAGAAGCCCTATGTTACTGGCTAGGGTTTTCTGGGGTCGACAGCGATGGCGGGTGTTCCCGCCCGACCAGGTGCAGCAGGTTCTGGCCGAGACCAGCAAGGCGAGCGAGCGCGAACGCGACCTGCCGGCGCAAGTGATGGTCTACTACGCCATCGCGATGGCGCTCTACATGGGGTCCAGCACCCGCGAGGTGCTGCGCTGCCTGCTGGAAGGCCTGCGTTGGCTTTGGGGTGCTGATGCGGTCAAGGTCGCGGGCAAGAGCGGCATTTCGCAGGCGCGCAGCCGGCTGGGCGAGATGCCGCTGCGCCGGCTCTACGAGCAGGTGGTGCAGCCGGTGGCGACGCGCGCCACCAAGGGGGCATGGTATCGGACGTGGCGGCTGGTGAGCTTGGACGGCTCCAGCCTGGATGTGGCCGACACGGCCGAGAACGGCATCGCTTTTGGCTATCCGGGTGCGAGCCGCGGCGAGAGCGCCTTCCCGCAGCTTCGCTTCGTGGCGCTGGTGGAGAACGGCACGCACGTGCTGTTCGGCGCCCGGCTGGGCGGCACCATGGACGGCGAGACGACGCTGGCCCACGGCATGGTGCCGGCCCTTCGGCCGGGCATGCTGTGCCTGGCCGACCAACACTTCTTCGGGTATGCGCTTTGGTAGGCGGCGGCGATCACCGGCGCCGACCTGCTGTGGCGGGTGAAGAGCAACCTGCGCCTGCCGCGCGCAACGGTGCTGGCGGACGGGTCCTATATCTCCGTGGTCTACCCAAGCGAAAAGGACCGGCGGCACGCGGCCAACGGTGTGCGGGTGCGTGTGGTCGAATACCGGCTGGAGGGCGTGGCCGACGCCGAGCCGCTGTATCGGCTGGTAACCACGATCCTGGACGAGGCGCAGGCGCCCGCTGCGGACTTGGCCGCGCTCTATCACGAGCGCTGGGAGATCGAGGGCGCGCTGGCCGAGCTGAAGACCCACCTGCGCGGGGCGCAGGTCGTGCTGCGAGAGCCAAGACCCCGGACCTGGTGCGCCAGGAGTTCTGGGGACTGCTGCTCGCGCACTTCGCCGTGCGCGGGCTCATGCACGAGGCGGCGCTGCGGGCCGACGAGGACCCGGATCGGCTGTCGTTCCTGCATGCCGTGCGCGTGGTGCGGCGCAAGCTGCCGCTGGACGCGGCTTTTCTCCCCTCGGTACAGGATGGCCCGGCATGAGGGCGTGCTGGACGAGATCCTGAAAGAGCGCGTGGCGAGTTCCCGGGGCAGGCAGGTGCCACGCGGGGTCAAGCGCAAGATGAGCGGCTACCCGCTGCGCCCGCGCACCCTACAGCCGAAGACATCCATCGACTTTATTGCCGCTATCCGAATCGCAAAGTGAACAGTATTGCGGGTAGCCCGTGAGAGCCGTCCGCCTGCCGTCACTTCTCGAGCGTGAACTGCCCGACGAAGCGCCCCACGTTTGCCTTGGTGATGAGAATGCAGTTGAACAGCTGCTTCTCCGTCGCCGCTCCTGTCTTGCCAGTCTTGATCAACGAGTCTGCCTCGTCCACCGCCTTTGCGGCAAAGGTGGCCACCGGCTGAAGCACGGTGTAGGCCAGCTCTCCCGACTTGACCGCCGCCACGGCGTCCGGGGAACCGTCGAACCCGCCTACCTTGATGCTCGACAGCTTTCCGGCCTCCTTCAACGCCGCGATCGCACCGAGCGCCATCTCGTCGTTGCCGCTGATCACGCCGATGATGTTGGGATTGGCCTGGAGCAGGTTCTGCATCTTGTCGTGGCCCTCGGTTCGGATCCAGTTGGCAACCTGCGATCCGACCTTCTTAAGATCGGGATATTGGCTGAACACGGTGTTGAACCCGTTGGACCGGGTGGCGGCGTTGTTGTCGGACGGTGCGCCGAGCAGCTCGACGTAGTTGCCCTTCTGCCCAACGTCCTTCACCCATTGCTGGGCGCCGAGCGCCGCACCCTGTGCGTTGTTGGAAACGAGCTGCGCCTTGGCGAGGCCTTCCTGATTGATCTCTGCGTTGACGAGGACGACCGGGATGTCCGCCGCAATGGCCTTCTTCACGGCGCCGACGGAGCCGCTGGCGTTCGCTGGGTCGAGGATGATCGCGACTGAGCGGTTGGTGATGGCCGTGTCGATCAGGTTGCTTTCGGTGTTGGTGTCGCCCTTGGACGCGCCGACATTGGCCGTGTAGCCAAGCTTCTCCGCTTCGGCTTTCGCCACATTGCCTTCGGTCTGCCAGTAAGGGTTGGAGGGGTCGTTGACGATGATGGTCATCAGACCTCCTGCCGCGGCAGCAGGCGCCACACTGTAGCCCAGTGCCGGAACGGCCAGTACGACGGCGGCGATAGTCGATAGCAGTGTTCTGCGTGACACAACGTTTCTCCCGGTGGATATGCAGCACGTGCGGCCTGGCTGCAGGCGTTTCGAAGCCAGCGTGGCCTGTCGCTCCTAGCCCCAATACCGTTCAGTTAGGGCTCTCAGGTGTCCGACGGTAGCCGACAAGCCCCATATGGCGTGCCGTCCGATGATCTGGAAAACCGTCTAACTGAACGGTATTGCTCCTAGCCCGCCTTCGGCGCGAGTGTCGGATGACCTGGTGTGGGCGTCGCGGGTTTTGCGCGGCGGCGGCGGTACTGCACGGCGTTCAGCAACACCGCCAGCACGATCACGGCGCCGGTGAAAACCGTCTGCCAGTAGGATGAGATGCCGATGATGACCAGCCCGTCGGACAGGAAGCCGATGACGAACGCGCCGAGCAGGGTGCCACGCACCGTGCCACGTCCGCCGGTCAGCGCCGCGCCGCCGATCACCACCGCGGCGATGGCCGTCAACTCGTAGGTCACCCCCGCCGTCGGGCCGGCCGAGGTGAGCTGCGACGACAGGATAAGGCCCGCGATGGCGGCGCAGACCCCGGACAGGACATAGACGGCGATCTGCACCAGCTTCACGGGAACGCCGGACAGTTCCGCCGCACGCTCATTGCCGCCCGACGCATACAGCCACCGCCCGAACGCGGTGCGCGTCAGGACCAGGTTGCCGATCAGCGCCACCACCACCAGCACGACCACGCCGATGGGCACGTCGAGCAGGCGGTTGAAGCCGAGCCAGTTGAAGCCGGTGTTGCCAAGCTCCGGCCGGCCGCCGAGGTTGTTGTAGGTGAGGCCGTTAGTGATCAGCAGCGCGACGCCGCGGGCCACGTACATCACGCCCAGGGTGGCGACGAACGCCGGGACCTTGAACCGCGCGACGAGCACGCCGTTGATCAGGCCCACGAACCCGCCCAGGGCGCAGGTGAGGACCACGACCACCCAGACCGGCGGATAGAGGGTGTAGCCGAGCGCCGGGAACGACACCCCCTGCATCAGGAACCCGGCGATCACGCCGCACAGGCCAAGCGTGGACCCGACCGACAGGTCGATCCCGCCGTTCAGGATGACGAGCAGCATGCCGACCGCGAGGATGCCGAAGATGGCGACGTGGGAGGCCATCGTGAGGAAGTTGGCTAGCGAGAAATAATACGGCGACATAAGCGAGAAGACGATGATGATCGCGATCAGCGCGAAGAACGCCCGGCCCTCCAGCAGGATCCTGGTGATGTCGAAGTCGCTGGCGAATGAACCCAGGCCGGGGCGTTTCGTGGACAGGGTCATTTGGGCCATCGTCAGGACTCCCGCTGTTTCATCAGCCGACCATGGCTTCGCCGGAGGCGGCCATGATATCTTCCTTCGCCACGCCGGGCCCGAACTCGGCGGAAATCCTGCCCTTGCTCATCACGACGATCCGGTGCGCGACGCTCAGGCACTCCTGGACCTCCGACGTCGAGTACACGACGGCGAGTCCCTGCGCCGCACGTTCGCCGAGCAGGCGGAACACCTCGGCCTTGGCGCCGATGTCGATGCCGCGGCTGGGTTCGTCCAGCAGGATGGCCTTGGGATGCGTCGCCAGCATCTTGCCGATGACCACCTTCTGCTGGTTGCCGCCGGACAGCGAGCCGATAGCCGCAGTGCCGCCCGCGGTCTTGATGTGGACGTTGCGGATCGCCGTCTCGACCAGCGCCCGCTCCGCCGGCCGCGATGTCAGCATGCGCCTGACGAACGCGCCGATGCTGGCCAGCGACAGGTTTTCGCCCACGCACATCGTCTGCACCAGGCCGTCGCGCTGCCGGTCCTCGGGCACCAGGGCGAGGCCCTTGGCGATGCGCCCGGCAATGTTGAGGCCGGCGACCGGCTCGCCCTCCAGCAATACCTGGCCGGCCACCATCGGCACGCGCCCGGCGATCGCCTCCAGCAGCTCCGTGCGCCCGGCGCCCATCAGCCCGTAGATGCACACGATCTCGCCCGCACGCACGTCGAGCGAGAGGTGGTCCACGACCAGCCCGCCCGTGCGTGCCGTGTCGGCCACGCAAATGCCGCTGGCCGACAGCACGACGTCGCCGAACGCATAGCCGGTGGGCGGGGAGCCGCGGTCGTAGTGGTCGCCCACCATGTGGTGGACAATCCACTGCAGGTCGATGTCCTTCGCCTCGGCGGTGGCCGTGATCGCGCCGTCGCGCAGCACGACCGCGTAGTCGGTGATCTCGAGCGCTTCCTCCAGGTGATGTGAGATGTAGACGATCGAGACGCCGCGGCTGGTGAGGTCGCGGATGACCTTGAACAGCACCTCGACCTCGGCCGCGCTCAGCGCGGAGGTCGGTTCGTCCATGATCAGGATGCGCGCATCGACGGACAGGGCGCGGGCGATCTCGACGATTTGCTGCTGGCCAAGGCGGAGCTCCTCGACCGGGGTCATCGGGTCGATCTCCTCCTCGAGATCTTCCATCAGAACCTTTGTCTGCCGGGTTTCCTCAGCAAAATCGATACCGGACGGGCGGCGCAGCTCGCGCCCCAGAAAGATATTGTCACGCACGCTGAGGTTGGGCGCGAGGCTCAGCTCCTGGTGGATGATGGAAATGCCGTTGTCCCGGGCTTCCACCGTGGACGCGAAGGTGACCCGGCGTCCATCGAGGTCGATCTCCCCCGAGGTCGGCGTCACGACGCCGGACAGGATCTTCATCAACGTCGACTTGCCTGCGCCGTTCTCGCCGAACAGCGTGGTGACCTTGCCGCGGTGAATGTCGAAGTTCACGCCCTTGAGCGCGTGGGTGTTGCCGTAGGTCTTGGTGACGTTGCGCGCCGAGAGCACGGCGTCTCCGGCCGCAGGCCCGGTTCCCGATGCTGCACTCGCCGATGCCATGCTCATTGCACGGTCAGCCTCACCGGGGTGACCACCCACTCGGCCGGGTCGGACAGCCCGAAGGCACCAACGACCGAGATCGTCTTGCCTGTCAGATCGGCAGCGCCGATTTTCGACAGCACCTCCTTCTTCATCTCGTTGTTCAGCGCGGAGCCGGCGTTCTGGTAGTCGATCTGGTTGCTGAAATCCCCAAATTTGATCAAGCCTGCGGCGTCGCGCAGGTCGGTTCCAATGATCGCAGGTCCGGTCTGCACGCTGACATGGATGGTCTCGGGGATGCTGGGGATGGCAACATCGTAGACGCCGAAATCCTGCTTACCCACCTTGCCAGTGAACTTGACGGAATACTCGGAGCCCGCCGGCGCCAGCACGCCGTATTGCGTCTCGGCCGCTGCCTGGTCCTTGGCCAGGGCCGCAGCCAGCACGGCGGCGTCCACGGCGCGGCTCTCGATCGCCGACTGCATCTTCGGGAACTGGGCCTTGCCATACGTCGCGGCGGAGAAAACGCCCGCTTGCACGTCCTCGGCGGAGCCGATCTTGACGACCTTCGTATCGACGACCATGGCGGCGAGCAGGACGAGAACTGCGCCCGAACCCACAGCGAGTTTCATGTCCAGTTTGCCGCGCCTGGTCATCGTTGTTCCTTCCCCAGCCCCGCCGCCATGACGGCGTGGACCGCTGTTGCCACGCTCAAGCGACCAGGCTGATTATTATTCCGGGACGAGCACGATCTTGATTGAGCCGTCGCCCTTCTTCATCTTTTCGAAGCCGGCCTTCCACTCCGACAGCGGCATCACGTCCGTTACCACGCCTTCGGTCGGCAGGCGTCCGTCGGCGATGGCGGCGATCGTCAGCGGATAGCAGTACGGCCCGAGATGCGCCCCGTAGAGGTCGAGCTGCTTGCGGTCGCTGATGATGCTCCAGTCGGCCGTGACCTCCTCGCCGAAGACGCTGAACTCGACGAAGCGGCCGAGCTTGCGGATCATGTTCAGGCCTTGGACGACGGAGCCTGGATGGCCGGTCGCCTCGATGTACACGTCGCAGCCGTAGCCGTCCGTCATGTCCTTCACCGCCTGGACGACGTCCTCCCTCAGCGGGTTCATGACCACGTCGGCACCGAAGCGCTTGGCCAGCTCGAGCCGGTCGGGCTTGGTGTCGAGCACGATCAGCTTGGACGGGTTCTTGAGCCGCGCGGCCCCCACCATCCCCAGGCCCAACGGCCCGGCGCCCGCAAGCACGACGACGTCGTCCAACTGGATCAGCCCGCGATTGACAGCGTGGACTGAGCACGCGTAGGGCTCGACCAGGACCGCGCGCTCCATCTGCAGGTCGTGCGGTATCTTGTGAGTGCGCGATTCCTTCGGAAACCGCATGTACTTGGCCATGCCGCCGTTGACGTTGTTCTGGAAGCCATAGACGTCGTGGCGCTCGCACATCCAATACTCACCGCGCTTGCAGTAGCGGCAGTGCTCGCAGGGGACGATCTGCTCGGAGATCAGGCGATCGCCGACCTTGTACTCTCCTTCGCGGGCGATATTCTCGCCGACCTCGACTGCGTGGCCGATGAACTCATGGCCGGGGATCACGGGCGCCTTGACGTAGCGGGGCTGGCCCTTGTCGTCGCCCCAGAAGGACGGCGCGCCCTGAAACGTCTTGATGTCGCTGGCGCAGATGCCGCACGCCTCGACGGCGATGATGATGTCGTCTGGGCCGGCGCGGGGCACGTCGACGGTTTCCAGCCGGTAGTCGCCGGGTGCGTAGGCGACGACGGCGGTCATGGTCTTCGGCAGCTCGTTGGGGCGGGATGCGGTGGCGGCTTCGCTCATGCCGATGCTCCTTGCTGGTCGTGCAACAGTTTGGTCAGCCCGTCCGCCAGAGTTCCCAGCAGCAGGTTGCAGGAGGCGGCGCCGGCATCGAGTGTGCCGCGGGACCTTTCGCCCAGCCGGCTCGCGCGGCCGATGCGGGCAACCATGTCGCGGGTGGATTCGAGACCCGAGGCGGCGGCCTGCTTCATGTCGGCGAGGCACGCGGCGAAGGGGTCGATCCGCTTTTGAGCCGCCTCGAATGCGGTCATGGCGGGGTCGAGCACGTCCACCATCGTCTTGTCGCCGGGTTTGGCGCCGCCGAGGTCGATCACCGCGCCGCAGCCCGCGCGCAGCATGGCCAAGAACCGCGCAGCGTCGATGCGGTCGGCTCCGTCTAGTGCATCCGCCATCTCGGTGAAGCACGTGCCGTAGAGCGGGCCCATGGAGCCGCCGATGTCGCCGAGCAGCGTGTCGCCGAGCGTCTGCAATCCATGCGCCAGGCCGAACGGGCCGCCCGCGCGCAGCCGGTCGGCTGCGAGGCGGAAGCCCTTGCCCATGTTGATGCCGTGATCGCCGTCGCCGATCTTGCCATCGATCTCGCTGAGGAATGCCTGTTCGCGCACGATCGCGGCAGCCATGTCCAGCACGACCGGCCCGGCATCCCGTTCGCTGACCGAGTCCATTTTCAGTGCTCCCCGACCGTAAGGCCGATGGAGCGTGCGGGGGCGGCCATCAGCCGGTCCAGTTCTGCATCCAGGCGCGTGAGGGTGAGGGACACGCCCATCATGTCGAGCGACGTAAAGTAGTTGCCGACGAAGCGGTGACGTGGGGTGATGCCCCGGTCAAGCAGCATCTCGTCGACGTGGCCGTAGAGCAGGTACAGTTCCATCACCGGCGTAGCGCCCAGGCCGGACACCAACACCGAGACGTCGTCGCCACGGCCGAACGGGAGGTCCGCGACGATGCGCTCGACCATGTCGGCGGCCATCTCCTTGGCGGGCGCGGTGGGCATGACGGCAATGCCGGGCTCGCCGTGATGCCCGATGCCGACCTCCATCTCACCGTCTTTGATCGTGAAATTGGGCTTGCCGGCGGCTGGAATGGTGCAGGCGGACAGGCCGATGCCAACCGAGCGCGTCTGGTCGATCGCCTTTTGGGCGGCGGCGATCACCTCGGGCAGATCAGCACCCTCGGCGGCGCGTGCGCCCCCGGCCTTCCACATGACGATCTCGCCGGCGACCCCGCGCCGCTTGTCCCGCTCCTGCGGCCCGGCGGAGGCGACGTCGTCGTTGGCGACCACCGTCTGGACGTTCACGCCATCCTTGGCGGCGAGCTTGACGGCCATCTTCACGTTCATGTTGTCGCCGGCGTAGTTGCCATAGAGGCAGGCGACGCCCGCGCCTGAATCGGCTGCCTGAAACGCAGCGTGGAAGCTCTTGGCGGTGGGCGATGCGAACACCTCGCCGATGGCGACCGCGTCCAGCAGGCCGGGTCCGATGTAGCCGAGGAAGGCAGGCTCGTGGCCGGAGCCGCCGCCGGTGACCACGCCGACGCGGCCGGGCACGGTGGGGCCGGCGCGGCGCAGGACGCGAGGATGGGCCGTCGCCTGCAATAGGCTCGGACATGCCGCGAGATAGCCGCGCAGGCTGTCCTCGACGACCTCGTCCGGATTGTTGATGACCCGGTTCATGCGGTTTGCGGCGCCCGTGATTGCTTCAAGCCATCCTCCCGATTTTTGCCAAACCTCACAAAGGTCTGCACCATTGTCAAGAGCCTGCATGACCGTTCACACAGAACACGCGACATATTGTGCCCATGCATGGCATAAACCCGCATAGTAACTTGCAAGCGCGGGTTTTGGCACCCTATGATGCCGTCAGCCAACTGATATAAATTTCACCAAATGAGCAGTTGTGCAGCGCACACTCGCTCGTCTCGGAGAGGACAACGTCCATGGCAATCGCGATCGGCTGCGACGAAGCAGGCTTCGAGCTGAAGCAGATCCTCAAGCAGGTGCTCGTCGACCGTGGCTTGGACGTGGAGGATTTCGGCACCCACGACACCCAGCCCGTGCTGTATCCGGACATCGCCTTCGCCACCGCGCAGTCGATCGTGGACGGACGCAACGACCGGGCCGTGCTGCTGTGCGGCACCGGGATCGGCATGGCGATCAGCGCCAACAAGGTGCCGGGCATTCGCGCCGCGCAGTGCCACGATACCTACTCGGCGGAGCGGGCGCGCAGAAGCAACGACGCTCAGGTCATCACTATCGGCGCACGCGTGGTCGGCCCCGAGCTGGCCAAGACGATCCTGCACGCTTGGCTGGACTCGGAGTTCGAGCCAGCCCGTTCCGGGCCCAAAATCGCCCGCATCCGAGAGTTTGAGGAAGCCGCCAAAAAGGGCTAGTACCTCTGCACAGTGGTTTTGACCGGTTGGCGCCCGAGGCGGTTAGGTCCGGCAAAGGCTGTTTCCAGGCAGAACGGTGCTCGGGACGAGGATTCGGCAAGGATAACCCAAGAAGATCAGGCTTGGGATCAGACCAATGATCTCATGGCTCATTTGGCCTCAACCGATCAAAACCACTGTGCAGAGGTACTAGCTGTAATACCGCAAGCCGGGATCCCCGATCGTGAGCACATCGCTAAAGGACGTCCGACGCCCCTCCGATTGGGGCGACATCTCGGCAGACATGCTGGTTGAGATCGCCAGCCTATATTACCACCAGGACATCACGCAGCAGGAGCTGTCCCACCGTTTCTTACTGTCCCGTGCCAAGATCAGCCGTCTGCTCAAACGAGCCCGGGAGGACGGCATCGTCGAGATCCGGGTGCACCAGCACCGTGGCATCAGCAATGAGCTGGAGCAGGAGTTCATCAGCCGGTTCGGCATCGACCGGCTGCTCGTGTCGCTCGACCAGCGGGATCCGGAGGCGCAGCGCGTGGCAGTAGCGGGCCTGGTGGCAGACCACCTTTCGCGCACGCTGACCGAGGGCATGACGGTCGCGGTCGGCATGGGACGGAACGTGGCCGCCGTGGCGGACTGCGTGGCACCTACCCGCCGCGCGGTGACGTTCATGTGCGCCATTGGCGGGTCAGTCCGGGCGGGAGAGCACATGAACCCGGACCACATCTGCCGCCGCCTGGCAGTACGGTTCGGCGGCGAAAGCGAAACGCTTTATGCGCCGGCCCTCGTGGCCGATGCCAGCCTGCGCGACGAGCTTTACCGCAACGATACCGTCAAGCTGGTGCTCGACCGCGCGCGCCGGGCAGATGTGGCGCTGGTCGGGATCGGCGATCTCAGCGAGGATAGCAACATGGTCCGAATGGGTTGGTTCTCCCCGCAGGAAGTGGCAGAGGCCCGGCTTTCCGGGACTATCGGCGACATCATGGGCTACGACTTCATCGACATCCATGGCCGCGCGTCCAGCACCAACATGCAGGGCCGGGTCATCGGCCTGACTACCCGCGACCTGAGCCGTATCCCCAACGTGATCGCAATCGCGAGCGAGAACACCAAAGCTGCCGCCATTCTGGGCGCTCTGCGCACTGGCGCCATCAACACGCTGGCGACGAGTTCCACGAATGCCCGCACCGTGCTGCGTTTACATGAGGCGACCTCGAAGCCGTAAGTGAAGCGGCGCTGGCAGACCCGGAGCGCTTGTTCCAATTGAGCCCAGTATGACCGTTGCTCGACAAAGAGCAGCGTGGCGCCATTCTGGCGTCGATCGGAGCTGCTCTGGCCGAGCGAGGGGCTACGGCGTTCACACAATTTACTTGCGGCAGTGACCACGCTTTGATTCCCTTTGGCCTATGTGGATTTGGGGGAATGTGTTGGTCAGTCGAGAAGGCGCTCTTGGTGGT
>JAABVA010003261.1_pt1 | contig 15592 bp, 12 predicted proteins | sample 5560331 | NCBI WGS metagenome assembly JAABVA01 (sample SAMN12812661, study PRJNA571458) | rock metagenome | isolation source: Antarctica rocks | place: Antarctica: Victoria Land, Mt New Zealand sud | collected 2016-01-07 | reverse complement strand
GCTTCCGACGGCAGGCGATGGGCCGTTGGCTATCGGGATGGAGACTGCTACCGCCTCGGCGCTGCACTTGTCCGTCGGTGGTCATCTCACGTTGCAATCGGACGCTGGTCCCGTTCAGGCCCAGGTGGTCGGGCTGTTCACCTACCGTCAGTCGGCTGATCCTTTGTTCTACGAGGGGGAGATCGGTCCGGTCGCCGCCATTTCCGATCCCGAGATGGCGGCGCTGGCGGGCAGCAAGGCCGTGCGGTGGACGTTTACCCCGGATCCGGATCGTTTTGATCCCGGCCACATCGGCTCACTCATCGCCGCGGTGTCCGACCTTCGTCGTACCGTCAACAACGACATACAGGTCAATACCGGTAGTCCCGTCCAGTACGGCGACCTCTCGTCAACGCTCGTCGGGATCGCCGGGGCGCTCGACGCCGCCCGTTCGGTCAGTATCATTCCGTTGCTGTTGGTGGCTGTCCTGGGTGTGCTGCTGCTGGTGGAACTCACGGTGATCCTCCAGAGCGGCCGACGGCCGGAGTTCGCACTGATGCGATCGCGTGGGGTCGGTCCCGGTCAACTGCTGGTCGGTTCGCTGGCTGAAGCCGCGGCCATCGGTGTGCCGGCCGTGCTGATCGGTCTGTGGTTCGCGGCGCGCTCGCCGCACGGGCTGCGCGGGGCGTCGGCGCTGGCGGCGGCCGGCAGCGTATTGGTCGTCGGTGTCATGGCGGCGGCCGCGGTGACGGCCCGGGAAGTCAGCGGGCGAGTACGCCCGTCGCCCCGAAGCCGGTTCCTCGGCTGGTGGATGCCGATCGCGCTGCTGCTGGTCGCCGCGGCGCTGGCGCTGGCCCGGTTCGCTCACCTCGGCGCCGCCACCGTGGTCGGCTCCGACGGCTCGGTCCAGGTGGATCCGGTCGCCGTGCTGGCTCCGCCGCTGTTGCTGGTGGCCGCATCGGTCGCGGCGACAGGATTGGCCGCGGTCATCGTGCGGCTGGTGGCCCGGATGCTCTCGCGTAGAAGGGGAGTCGCGGTGCTGCCCTGGTGGGAGGTGGGACGGCGTTGGCCGCTGTTCGCCATGGTGAACGTGGTCGTGATCATCGCCGTGGCGACCGCGGTGTCCGCGGCAGCGTTCGACAGCACCTTCAACCGGTTCAGCGCCCAGATGGCCGTCCTGGGGAACGGCGCTGACGTCCGCGTCGAATTTCCGAACGTCACCGACGTCAGTAGCGGGGAGCCCGACCCCACCGCTCGAATCACCGCCGGCGCCGGCCGGACGAACGTGCTGGTCACGGGGACCACCAGCGGCAACGTGCCCGGCGAGTTGACGGCTATGGCTACGACGCGAATGGGTACCCTCCTGCCGAACGTGCCCGGCGGATTCGACAGCCAGGCGGCGGCCGCTGTGCTCGGTCGATCCGACATCGGTCTTGCCCTCCCGAACACCGCACACCGACTGGACCTCACGGTCGCCGTGAGCGCCAAGCCGGAAAATCTCGGTGGCGACCAGGGGTACCCGTCGTCGAATCCGTCCCTGGCGCTGAAGGTATGGCTGGCCGCCGGTGATGGCCGCGTGGTACCGCTCGACCTCGGCTCGGCCACCGGTGCCGAGCGGTCCGGGGGCACGGCGCGCACCACCGTGCACGCGGGTCTACCGGTCGACGACAGTGGGCCGTGGCGGCTGGTGGCGGTCGATTCGACCGGAGACGGCGCCGGCACTGCCCTCTACCGCGTGGACGTCACCGCGATCACCACCGACGTCGGCCCGGTCGCGGCCGACTCCACCACCGTCTGGACCGTACAGCCCGTTGATCCGATCGTCGGCATACTGCACCTGTCCACCCGAGCGGCCGGACAGATCGGCTGGAGCGGCGAACTGCCGACCAACCCGACACCGGTACCGGTCCGCCTGATGCCTGCCTCCGCCTCGCCGGCATCGGTGCCCGTGGTGATCGACCAATCGGCGGCCCAGCAGTTCGCCGCCGGCGTCGGGTCGAAGCTGGATCTACAGCTGTCCGCCACCAACCGCCACGTCGCCACCGTCGTCGCCGCCGTCTCACCGGAGCTGCCCGGTCCGGCCACCGGCCCGGCGGCGCTGGCCGACCTCGGCCGCGTGCTGATCTCGCTGCTGCGCACCACCTCTGCGCTTCCGGCGACCAATCAGGTGTGGCTGGGTTCGCCCACCCCTGATTCGACCGCGGCCGCCATCCGAACCGCGGGCCCCCCGGGGATCACCGTGGTCCCCGTTGCGTCCGGTTTTGCCGACCCAATCCTCCAGCCGGCGAAGACCGCTTTCCACCAGGCCGCGCTCGCCTCCCTGCTGCTCGCCGTGCTGGCCCTGGCCGCTCTCGCGGCGGCGCTGGGTCGCCGCCGCTCCGGCGAGTCCCGGATCCTGGGCGCGCTGGGGGTGGCACCCGCGCAGCAGGCCCGTCAATGTTCGGTGGAAATCGGCATCAGCGCGGCCTGGTCGGCACTGCTGGGCCTACCGGTCGGTCTGATCTGCGCGCAGGCAACCGTCCCCTCTCTGGCTCGGTCAGCGGTGATCGGCAGGTCTTCGCTACTACCCGGGTTGTCGGTGGCGCCGACGGTCGTCGGGTTGCTGGCCGCCGCGGTGCTGGCCCAGGTACTGGTGGCGGCGGCCGTGGGCTGGTGGACCCTGCGGTCCGCACGTCCGGGCGCCGGCGCCGCCGAGGCGAACGGATGATGGCCACCCGCATCGGGCGGACCTCGATTCCCGGCCTGCTGCTACGGCATCTACGACACGCCTGGGCACCACCGGCCGTGGGCTGGTGGACCCTGCGGTCCGCACGTCCGGGCGCCGGCGCCGCCGAGGCGAACGGATGATGGCCACCCGCATCGGGCGGACCTCGATTCCCGGCCTGCTGCTACGGCATCTACGACACGCCTGGGCACCACCGGCCGTGGGCTGGTGGACCCTGCGGTCCACGCGACCGGGCACCGGCCCCACCGGGGTGATCGGGTGATGGCCACCCGCATCGGGCGGACTTCGATTCTGGGCCTGCTGCTACGGCATCTGCGGCACGCCTGGGCACCGGCCCTGGGAGTGGGTCTGCTGGTGCTGATCAGCAGTGCCATGGTGGCGGCCGCGCCTGGAGCACTGGAGCGGATCGGTCGGTCCGAGCTGCGCCACGACGTCAACCAGCTCTCCGCGGGCCAACGGGACCTGACGGCGCAGACTTCGGCGCACCCGATTCTCGGGCCGGGGCCGGACCCATCGGGCTCCGGCCTGCCGGCGGATTCTGCGCGTGTCTGGGGTGCGTTGCAGACGTCCCTGCAGCGTGTGGAGGATCAATCTCCTTCGCTGCTGCGCGGGCAGTTGTCCACTCCGCGGTTCACCGTCTACGCGAGCCCGCTGGTCCTGCCCCAGAGCTCGCAGCCGGCAGATGTCGTCGGGCAGTTGCGGCTCAGCCTGGCCGCGGATCCCCTGCTCGCCCGGTCGGCTCGTCTGGTCTCCGGAACCTGGCCAGCGACGGCGAACGCCGGTTCCACCGCACCGATCGGGATGACCCTGTCGGTGGCCACCGCGCAGCGGATGGGGTGGCGGGTCGGCGAGATCCGGGCGCCGCCGGGTGCGCCGTCCCTGCGCCTGCAATTGACCGGCACCTTCGACGCGGTGTCGACAACCGACGCGAACTGGACCATCAACTCCTCGATCCTGCTGCCGAATGACAATCCGACGTTGGGTCCCGACATCATCACCGGGATCGGGTTCGTCGCCGCTGGTGCGTGGCCGGCGGTGCTGGACCAGGTCGCCCCGTACTACGTGCAGATCTTCTACCCGTTCGACGCCGATTCGGTCCCGGTTGCGCAAATCGACACTCTGGCGGCCCAGCTGACCGGCTTCATCAGCATCACCCACCCATTCCAGACCACTGGGCAGCCGAGGTTCGACGACCTGATCGCCATCTCGTTGCTCACGTCATCGCCGGCGCTGCTCCGCACTACCTCGAGCAAGATCTCCTCCGCGGATGCGGTGCTGTCCATCTTGATCCTCGGCCCGATCGGGGCGGCACTGGGTGCGTTGATCCTGGCCTGCCGGATGCTGATGGCCCGACGCCGGCCGGCGTTCGCGCTGCTCACACAGCGGGGCTGCAGCTGGTGGCGGCTGCGGCTGTTCTTTGCCGCCGAAGGGCTGCTGGTGGCCGTCCTCGCCGCCGCGATCGGAGCCGCGGCGGCCGCGTGGCTGTTACCCGCTGGTCACTGGTGGTGGGCGCTCCTCGCGGTGCTGGCCGTTGCGATGATCCCGGGTCTGGCCCTGGCCGTGGGCCTGACCGCCCGGCGGGCCGGGCGGAGCGATCTGAGCTTGCGGGCGGGCAGCCGATGGCGGCGCATCGTCGAGATCGCGGTGGTGCTCGTCGGGGTAGCGGCGACCTTGCTGTTGTACCGATCGGAGGTCGGTGTCGCTCCCGGCATCGATCCGCTGGTGGCGCTGACCCCGTTCGTGCTGTGCCTGGCCGGATGCTTGGTCATCCTCCGGCTGCTGCCCGTTCCCCTCGCGATCCTGCACAACATGGCCCGGAAGCGCCGCGGGGTCACTTGGTTCGTCGGTAGCGCCCGCGCCCTGCGGGATCCGTCCGTCGGTCTGACGCCCGTGCTGTCGGTGTTGCTGGGAGTGGCGATGGCGGTGCTCTCGGCGATCGTCCTGTCGACCCTGAACACCGGGGTCGATGTTGCGGCCCGAGCCACGGTGGGAGCGGATCTGCGGGTGGACCGTCCGCAGCTCCTGCCCGGCGATGTGGCGGCCCTCCGATCGATGCCCGGCGTGGCTGCGGCGACCACTCTCACCACGGTCGGCGATGTCCAGGTGCAGGTGGCCGGCCTCGAACAAGCGGTGACGGTGTATTTCGTGGACAGCAAGGCGCTGGCCGCCATCCAGTCCGATGTGGTCGGCGCGGTCCCGGTCCCGTCGGACATGACCGACGTCATCGGCGCCGCCGTTCCGGTCGTCGCGTCGCAAGATCTGGCCGGCTCGGCTCTTTCCGTCGCCGGCCACCGACTGTCGATCCGCGGGAGTGCCTCCAGCACCGCAGGTCTGGGCCGGGGCTCCGGGTGGTTGCTGATGGACAGCCGGTTCCTGGCCACGGTCGGTGAGGGTTCCCAGCTACCGGAGGCCATGCTGATCCAACTGCAACCGGGGACCGCCGCAGCCCAGGTCGGTGACCGGATCGAAGCCGCGGTTCCCGGTGCGCTGATCAGCAGTGCCGACGAGGCCGCCGCCACGCTGGGCGATGCACCGGTGGTCAGGGGCGTGCAGGCGGTGGTGTTGGCCATGCTCGTCATCATGGGGTTGCTGTGCACCGCAACCGTTCTGATGACCATGGTCGCCGGAGCGGGCGCCCGCCGCGGCGTGGTCTCGACCCTGCGTATCCTCGGGTTGCGCCCCTCTGCGATCAAAGCCCTCGTCGCCTGGGAACTCCTGCCGGCGACGATCACCGCGCTGCTGGGCGGGGCCGGCATCGGTGTCGCGCTGGCCAAGATCGTGACGGACGTGGTCGACCTCCGTCCGTTCACCGGTGGCGCACTGGCACCGGCCGTTTCCGTTCAATGGCCACTGCTGGCCGGGCTGCTCGGCGGCTTCATCGTCTTCGTGGGGGTGGCCACCCTGCTCGGGGCGGCCCGCTCCGGTCGTAGCGCGCTGGCGATCACCCTGCGGTTCGGTGACAACTGATGCAACCTTCCAGGAGGGCCACCCATGCTCGATACGAAACCGGACCAGCCGGCGATCTTGTGCCGGGATCTCGTGCGAATCTTCACCGCCGCGGGAGTCGAGGTGCAGGCCCTGCAGGGACTGAACCTGCGGGTCGAGCCGGGGGAACTCGTGGGCATCGTCGGCGAGTCCGGTTCCGGGAAGTCGACCCTGCTCAGCATTCTGGCCGGCCTCGACTCGGCGACCGCCGGATCCGCGGTCGTCGGCGGACAGGAGCTCGCGGCGATGTCCGCGCGTCAACGACTGCGATACCAACGCTCGGTGGTCGGATTCGTCTGGCAGCAGACGACCCACAATCTCCTGGGCTATCTGACCGCCGCGGAGAACATCGCCATCGTGTTGCGGCTGCAGGGCGGGCGGGCCCGAGCGGCGCGCATCAGCGAATTGCTGGGCCTGCTCGGTGTCGGCGACTGCAGCGCCCGACGCCCCGCTGAGATGTCCGGTGGCCAGCAACAGCGGGTGGCGATCGCGGTCGCCCTGGCCAATGATCCCCAGATATTGCTGGCCGACGAACCGACCGGTGAGCTGGATGAGACAACGTCAGCCGCGGTACTGGAAACCCTCCGCGCCACCAACATTGCGTTGGGCGTGACCACGGTGATCGTCACCCACGACCCGGCCGTGTCCGACCATGTTCGGCGGACCATCCGGATCCGGGACGGACGAACCTCCACCGAAGTGCTCCGCCACACCAGCTCCGCGCATGACGGGACCCAGACGACGATCGCCCAGGAGTTCGCGGTGCTGGACAGTGTCGGCCGGCTCCAACTACCCGTCGAATACGTGAACCGGCTCGATCTGGTCGACCGGGTGCGGCTGGCACTGGAGCCCGATCACGTCGGCATCTGGGCCGCCGCCGAACCGCCGGGAGCCGGGCAGCCGGGGTCGGCGCGGGGTCCGGCGGCTGAGCCGCAGTCGGAGCCGGAGCCGGGTCGACCGGGTCGACACACCGCGAAGGGGCAATCATGACCGAAACTGCGTTGCTCTCCGCCGAGTCGCTCACCCGCGTCTACCACGGACCTGCCGGTGACGTGACCGCCTGCCGGTCGGTGGACCTGCAGGTGTCGACCGGGGACTTCATCTTCCTGCGAGGTCGTTCCGGCGCGGGCAAAACCACACTGCTGAACCTGCTCGGCGGTCTCGACCGCCCCACCTCCGGCCGGATTCGCATCGAAGGCCGCGATCTGGCCGCCCTCTCGCCGGCGGAATTGACCGCGCTGCGTCGGCGCAACCTCGGATACGTCTTCCAATCCTTCGGTCTGCTGCCGATGCTCTCGGCCGCAGAAAATGTCGAGGTACCACTGCGCGTCCAACACCTGGACCCGGGCGAGCGCAGCCACCGGGTCGCCGAGGCGCTGGCCGCAGTCGGACTCACCGGACAGGCCCAGCAACGGCCGGGAGAACTTTCCGGCGGTCAACAGCAGCGAGTCGGCGTGGCCCGAGCCTTGGCCGGACGCCCACGGATCCTGCTCGCGGACGAACCCACCGCCCAACTCGACAGCGGCACCGCCACCGGCATCATCAACCTCATCGCCGACCTGGTCGCCGAACACCACATGGCCGCAATCGTCTCCACCCACCACCTGTCGATGACCGATCACGCCACCCGACACTGGCAGATCCACGACGGCACCCTCACCGAGCTGCCCGGCAACCAACAACCAACAGCGAGAGCGGACGCCGCGGGCCGTCGCCGAGCATGATCGGTGCAGTCTCCGTAAACATCGAACGTCTACCGGTCACGGTCGGGGCCAGGAAGCTCACTTGCCGAAAACCGATCACCGTTCCCGTAACGGGATCCTCCATTGAGATGGTTAACGAGCGCGCATGGACGCCTCACAGGCGTCCCGATCTGAGACCTTGTTGTCTGGTGGATTCCGTGTCGGATCGGTACGCGGCGGAGTCCGTAGAGTTCGACCTGCGGTGGAAGGACGCATGCGGTATTGGCGGATTCACCGGATCTGAGCAAGTTCTGAGGTGCAGCGGGGACGATGGGCAGGTGCCCACGAAACGTTCGGTTGACCGGTCCGCTGCCTTTCCGACCAGATGGAAGCTGCCGACGGGTTGGGAAGGCAAACCCGGGTGGTTGATTCTGCCGCTTCGGCTGTTCCTTGGGATCACCTTCGCTTACGCCGGGCTGCAGAAGCTGGCCAATCCCGGCTACCTCGACCCGCGCGATCCGAGCTCGGTGGCCAACCAGATGCTGCTGCTGCGGCATCGCAGTCCGATCGGATTTTTGCTCGGACTGTCGACCCACGCACCGACCCTGGTGGGTCTGCTGATCGCCTTCGGCGAACTTGCCGTCGGGATGGGCGCTCTGATCGGCCTGTGGACCCGGGTCGCTGCCATCGGGGGTGTCCTGCTGTCGTTGACCTTCTTCCTGTCGGTCAGCTGGAACACCACGCCCTACTACTACGGCTCCGACATCGTGTTCGTGTTCGCCTGGCTGGTCATTGTGGGATTCGGTGCCGGCGGGGTGCTCAGCCTGGACGCGTGGTTGGCCTCCCGGGCTCGCCGCGATACCGGGCTCGGCCCGGAGCCTGCGGCCGTCTCCGTCGATGCAGGCCGCCTGAGGAAGCTCTGCCCTCGGGGTTCGACCTGCGGTCTCGCACCAGAGGGGCAATGCGTCCGCCAATCCGGTTGCCCGGTCTTCCCGCTGCGGGAGGGGCTCACCGCCCGGCAGAGGGAGGGCCTTGGCCGGCGCCGGATGGTCGTCGGCGGGATGGTCGTCGGTGGCGTCGGGCTGGTCACCGTCCTCGTCGCGGGCCTGACGGCCCTTGTCGGCCGCGCCGTTGGGGGCACCAAACGCCCGGCGGTGGCGGCGCCGGCGAGCCCTGCACCGACACCGGCCGCGACGATGGCTCCGACAAGCGGCGGGCCCGTGCCTTCGAGCACGGTCGTCGCCAACTCCAGCGGTTCCAGCGTCAGCGCTCCCACTGGCAACGCGGGTGCCGCACCGGTCGGAGTCTCGGTTGGCGCGGCCGCCGCGGTCGCCGTCGGCCAAGCCCTCTCCGTCACCGATCCCGCCGCCGGCACCCCCGCCTGGGTGGTTCATGCCACCGCTAACGCCTTCGTCGCGTTCAGTGCCATCTGCACACACGCCGGATGTCCCGTCCAGTTCGACCCGAGCGCCGTGCAATTCAGCTGCCCGTGCCACGGCGGGATGTTCGACGCGCGCACCGGACAGGTTCTCCAGGGTCCACCCCCGTCTCCGCTGCCGTCCATCCCCGTGCACGTCGTCAACGGCCAGATCCGCATGGGTTGACCCGGCGCCCGGGAAGGGTCACCGGAGTGTTTTGTTCTCCATCCGGGTGCGAGCCGGTGACCGCCGCGACCATTGCGCAGCTGTACCCGACCGAGATGAACACCGATCGGATGGCGTTGCCGATGATTTCTCAACTTGGTGGCATTGATTGTTAACTTCACGAAGTCCTGGACGGCCTGAAGGAGGGGCTCAACTGTTTCGCCGGTCATGATGGTGACTGCTTCTTCCATGCTGTGGTTTCGTGGTGATCACGCCGACACCGCTGCCCGGTGAACGAGCGTTACATGTTCAGCTCGACTCAAGCAGCTACCCGTACCCAGGTCTGAGCGTGGGCGCCATACGCCCTGCACGTGGCGTCAGGTGCGCGCCCGCGAGTCAGGAGGTCGACAACCGGAGGTCAAGAGCCCTTCCCGGCCACGCCGGCCCAGCCAAGGGTCACCCTTGTCGGCCATGCCCCGAAAGCCGATCGGCGACCGGACGCGGGCGGAAATATAGCGGGGTCCGGTCCTGTTGTCGGTGGCAACGTCAAGCTGCGTGCTGGTCGCAGAGATGAGGAAGCGCACTCATGCTCATTACCGACGTCGAACTGACTTCCCCAGACCCAGGAAGGGCGGCGCACCGCTACGCAGACCTGCTCGAGGTCACCCCCACGATCTTCGCCGACCGGGCTGAGCTGGTTGTCGGGTCGAGTCGGCTTCTGATCGTGGCCGGCGAGACCGGCCCAGGCGTACACCATCTTGCTTTCACCGTGCCGGGGCGCTGGTTCAACGCGGCGGTCGACCGGCTGAGCGCTCGGGTAGGTTTGCTCGCCGCACACGGCCGCACCCGGTTCGAAGGACCACCGCACTGGAACTCATTGTCGGTGTACTTCCCAGGACCGGACAGTGCCGTATTGGAGTTCATCCAGCGGCGGGATCTGGCCGAAGAGCCGCTGATGGAGCAGGCATCGCCGGGCAGTGCCATCGCCGGGATCAGTGAGGTTGGCGTAGCCGCGCGGGACGTTGCCGAGCTGCGACGACACCTCGCCGACGACTTCGGACTCGAACCGTTCGGCACACCCTTTGCGGACGTCGCCCCAACTGGGGACCAGCACGGCCTGCTCATCTGCGTCGGACCGGACCGACCCTGGTACCCCGAGGGCGTCCACCGGTCGCACGGCGGCCGGCTGCGCGTCATCATGGCGGGCCCGCGCGGCCGCGGCGAACTAACCGTCAACGCCGATCTCAGGTATCAGTTGGTCGCGCAGGCTAAATGACGAGCCGTCGCCACCGTAGAGCGATCCCTGACCGGTCATCGCCATACGCCGATGGAACGATCTTTGCCCGCCGGCGGGTACAGCTTGCGACGCGCCCAGTCGATCGCCTACCGCGTCGTGATCGAGTTTCGCCGCCCCGAGCGGAACTCAGGTCCGGCGATAGACGGTGAGAATGAATTCCGGGTGTTCGGCGACGTGGAATGACGCGTAGGTCAAGGCCATCTCCTGGCCGTCGGGGCGGCGGATCCGTTTGGTGCCGGCGGAATTGGTGGCGATGTCGTAGCGGGGCCACCAGGCGTTCGCATCTGGACTGCGGACCCGCAGTTCGTCGATCAGATCGGTGAATCGGGTGGACTTCGGGTGCCGGCCGGCGTTGGCGCGCAGCCGGGCCAGCAGAGAAGAGGCGACGATCTCCCAGTCCAACAGCACCTGTCGGGCGGCGGGTTCGGTGAAGACCCAGCGGACCAGATTCGGCGGCCGGCCGTCGCGGTCGGTCAGGGGAGCGAACAGTGCAGCGGCGGCCCGGTTGTAGGCCAGCAGGTCCAGACTCGACCCGGTGACGTAGGCCGGACTCGGCTCGAGTAAGTCCGGCACCCCGGCCACTTCGGCCGAGAGGTATTCCGCCGGTTCACCTCGCCCGCCGGCATCAGCCTGGTGCGCCGCGAGCACGTCCAGATGGGACCGCTCGGCCGCGTCCAGATGCAGAGCGTCGGCGATCGCACGCAGGACCTCCCCCGATGCCCGGGCCGACCGGCCCTGTTCCAAAAACGTGTACCAGGTGGTGCTGATACCGGCCAGCGCGGCGACTTCCTCGCGCCGCAGCCCCGGGGTGCGGCGGCGGCCCAGCCCGGGTAGGCCGACCTGGTGCGGTGCAGTGCGTTCGCGTCGGGATCGCAGGAACATCCCCATCTCCTGCCGTCGATCCGACGCCGAAGATTCCGGCTCGGCCCGCGGTGCCACCGACCTCATCGACACCATCCTCCTACCATCAGTACCAGTATCAACAGCATACGGATACCAGGACCAGCACGGTGTTCAATGATCTTCATGAAAGCTTGGACGCTCGACTCCACCGGTGTCCCGCTTCGCCTGTCGGAGATCGGCGAACCGCAACTGCGTGCCGGCGGGGCGCTGGTTCAGATGCTCGGGGTGCAGATCCCCGCGTACACCGGCGCTTTGACCGTCGGTGGGCGCGGCGGTATCGCCACGCCCACCGTGTTGGGTATCGGCGGTATCGCCCGGGTCGTCGAGGTGGCCGATGACGTGTTCAACGTCCGGCCGGGCGATCTGGTCGTGACCACCGGCTTTCTGCTGTCAGGGCGGTCGGCCGACCCGGAAGAGGCGCTGCTGGGTTGGACCGGGATCGGCGGCCGCGGCCGGAACAGCGACACCATCACCGCGATGCGCAGGGTCTGGCGTGATGGCACCTTCGCCGAGCGTGCGGTGTTGCCGGCCGTCACCTTGGTCGCCCTGCCCGACGCCCAGTCCTACCCGGATCCGGCCAGGCTGGCCTTCCTGAGCTGGTTGAGCGTCGCTGCGGGTGGTATTCAGCGGGCTGGGGTCCGTCCCGGGGACCGGGTCGCGGTGATCGGCGCCAGTGGTCAGCTGGGCGGCGCCGCGACCCTGGTTGCGCTGGCATCCGGGGCGGCTCAGGTGGTGGCGGTCGGTCGTAATGTCGCTGCACTGGACCGGCTGGTCGAGCACGACCGGAGGGTGATCGCCGTCGCCGCCCGCGGCCACCGTGAAACTGATGTGGCCGCCATCACCGCGGCCGGGGGTGAGGTCGACGTCGTCATCGACGCACTAGGTGCCGCTCCCACCGCGGAACTGACGATGGCCGGATTCGACGCGCTGCGCACCGACGGCACCATGGTCGTGATGGGCGGCGTCCGGGAAGTTCTGCCGGTGCCCTACGGCGAGCTGATGCGCCGACGGATCACCCTGCGCGGCTCGTGGATGGCGCCGCCGTCGACCGTCCTGGACGTATGGCGGATGGTAGCCGGCCGCACAGTCGACCTCGGTGTGCTCGGCGTCCACACCGTCGGCCTGGACGACCCTGCCGCCGCCCTCGAGCTGGCCGCGGGCAGCCGCGGGCTGGACATCGTCGTACTCGTCCCCTGACCGGCCCGCTAGACGATCCCGTTGCGGTGACGATGTTGATCTTGGTCGCCAATCGGCCTGGAGTCGTCGATCGCGACCGGTAGACGTTCGGCCTACGGGACACCGCTCTGCGCGGGTTCCCGACGCTTGGCCGTCCTCTACCGATCGGGTGTGACCCCGGTTTTAAGGCTGACACGCGCTGTTGACTTGTGCCCAGCGTGGCTGCCAGTGAGTTGGAAAATCCGCGCTGGATCGGCTGGCAGCAGGCCGCCGAGGTACATGGCTCCACTATCAGGACAGCCCTGGAACGTCACGGACTTCGCCGCCCACGGTTGAAGATCCGGAGGGGATCCGCTGGTCCAGACAGAAGCGGGCACCCAGGACAGAAACTCATTCTTTTCTTCGGTCAAGCTCAAGGTGACCGGGCCGGTTCCGGCCTCGATGTAAAGCGGGGTTTTGCGAAAGTACAGGCTCGCGCCCGGCGGTAGTACGAGCCCGACCTCTGCGGCCAGTGGCGGATCCTGTTTTCCGCGCAAACCGGTCAGCGTTGCACCGTCCACCGTGGTGTTGCCGCCAGCGTCCCCAATGGGAAGCGCGCCAGCGCTGTCCTTGCACGTCAGCACGATGTGGTCGTGCCCGAGTCCACCCAAGGGGGCACTGATGCCCTTGGTGGTCGAGGAGGTGGCGGCAACGACGGGGGTGGAGGCCGAGGCCGAGGGAAGCTCGAAGGTGTCCATCGCAGTGCTGGCCCGGGTAGATGCGGTCAAGTCGATGCTGCGAGTCGGCAGGGGTACCGCCTGCGGAGTAGACGAACACCCGACCGCAGCCCCAGCGGCCATACCCACGAGTGAGACGGTCAGCGATCGGCGCATCCTTCTCCTTTGAAACCGCAAAAATCCACCAAGAAGCCGGGATGCGGAGGGAGCTAACGGATGATGCCACCAGCCGACCAGGTTCCAGGAACCAAGCCTGGCACGCGCTGGGCTGGCGTTCAACCTCGCCTTGCGCAGATAGTCCAGAATCCCGATCGACGATCCATCATCGGGCTGCCCGCAAAGATCGCGTCCGTCGGACACCCCGGACAGCAATGCGCGGGTATCCCCTTTTCGGGCTCCGTAACGTTGATCGCATGAGCGATGACGGGTTGCAGTTCGTCGGACCGGCTCCCGGCCGCTGGTTGCAGGACGAGCTGACGACCGTCGATGGGAGAGTCGAATCCGTGGTGCCGGGGTCCTACCCTGCCTTCGCGCGGGTTCTGCACCGCATCGATCCCAATGGCCAGGCCATCCGGTGGTCTCGGGTGTGTGCGGCCAGCGGCGCCGTAGCCCACTCGCTCATGCAGTGGTGGCCGATCTCCCGAAACTGGAGTGCCCACTCCAACCCGCCTCAAGGCCGTGCCAGCTGGGAGGACCCGATGGCCGGCAACCTCGATCAGATCTCGATGTCCGCCCTTTACGAGGTCCTGGCCCAGTTCACCACCGCGGCCCAGGTCTTCCACGGGTTCTGGACCGGTTGGGGCGGGATGCACCCGGGGTCGGTCGGCCGCCTTTCAGATGATGGAAAGGTCGATGACCCGCCGGCTTCGGCGTTTCCGTTCCCGCCGCCGGTTGTCAACGGGCCCACCCTGAAACTGCCCGGTCGTGGATACCTGGTGTTCTCCGGCGCTCTGGATCCGGGCCTGTTCGGCGACCGGTCGGGTAGCTTCTTCTGGCCGCAGTCGCCGAGCCTGTCCTGGCCCGATGATCATTCCTGGTGCGTGGGCACCGAAATAGATTTCGACTCCACCCTCGTCGCCGGATCCACCGTGCTGATTGAAGCGGTACTCGCCCATCCCGGGCTGGAGGCCTGGCCAGTCGCCGCCGATGACCTGCTCACATTCGACGCCGACCTGATCAACACCGTCTGACGAAGCCGCCCGACGATCTGCGCCAGGCTGCGGATCCGTCGAACTGAACCGCAGCGACTGGCTTGCGGCCATCTGCGAGCGGTCAGTGACCGGTCACCGATCCCGTTGCGACGACAGTGATGATCTTGGTCCTGGCAGTGGTGGAGGGTCGCGGCCGTCACCGGTAGACGTTCCCCAAACGACGATCGCGTGATCTTGGTCCTCAACAGCCGCAGCAGCGCGAACCGCCACCGCAGGACGTTGGCTCGCGGGACTGTGGGTTTGCTGGCTGGTCGGTGTCCTAATCCATGTTGGGGCTCCGAGCAGCAGCAGCGGGATGTGGTGCAGCGACTTCCGATCTGCATGATCGAGTACGTGCAGGAAACAGATTTGGATGTGTGCACTGCCTATTGGTCAGATCGTGGCCATGTGGTAGCCGAGGGCGGTCAATGTTTCGCTTCGCGGGGAGGCGCGATCGCCCGGCGAATTGTCGTGCGGGTGCGGCTCCGGGGGGGTGGCGCGCAGGTCCGCCTCCCGGCCGACCAGTCCCGGGCCGCGTCTGGTGGCGGCGAGGGCGGCGGCCCGCCAGTTCGAGTTGGTGCTGCGGCGGGACTCGACCCACCCGAACGATCTGTGGCAGGCCGATCACACCGACCTGGATGTGAGGTGCTCGATGAGAACGGCCGGGCCTGAGTCAATCTGGGTCTTGACGTCGATCACTCGAGCGCGTAGCTTCGCACTTACATGAAATCGATTACACCCGCTTCGGGTTGCCAGAAGGCGTTGGTGTTGCCGGCGACACGAGATTTTTGCGGGTCGCCGTCGGCTCCGCTGATCCTGGTGGATCACGAGTTATGTGGCCCAGCAGGGTATTTTGCGTCGGGGTAATCAATGCATGAGGACCAGCGCGCGCAAGGAACACATCTCGATCCTGGCCCGCTTCAGTGATCTGAGGTTCGATGTAACCGATTTCAACGCATACGAAGAAGGGCGCAGAGTTTCGTCATCACCTGAAGGGTGATGCGTTCGGTCGACCAACAATCCGGCAATTCTCAAGGAGGAGAGATGCGAAAAGACAGGGCCGCTCTTGCGGTCACCATGGCGGTCGCGCTCGCAACGATCGCTGCGTGCAGTTCTGGTAGTGCGAGCACGACCACCAGTACCGACGCGAAGGCACCGCTGACCGTGTGGGTGGACGCGGACCGCGCCCCGCAGGCCCAAGCCTATGCAAAGGCTCATCCGGAATTGACGATCAAGATCAACACCGTCGATCCGGCGCAGGGGAGCAACACGTCGAAGATCGCGCTCGCCGAGAAGGCCGGCAGCGGGATCCCTGATGTGATCTTCCTGGGTAGCCCGGACGAGATCTCAACTCTA
>JAABVA010003259.1_pt1 | contig 15597 bp, 4 predicted proteins | sample 5560331 | NCBI WGS metagenome assembly JAABVA01 (sample SAMN12812661, study PRJNA571458) | rock metagenome | isolation source: Antarctica rocks | place: Antarctica: Victoria Land, Mt New Zealand sud | collected 2016-01-07 | reverse complement strand
TGAAAACAGCAAAAGAGATGTAAAATTATCTTATATATCTTTATTTATTTTACAGATTTAATCTTAAATATATTCTATTCAACAATCTATATGTCTATTAACTCAATCAATACTTCTCTGTCAATACTTATGCTTTAAAGTATAAGACACTTTTAAGAGAAATTGCAGTCTTCAATCTCATTATTAATAAAATTTTAAAGATTATTACTTTTCTATTAAATCTAGAATTCTTCTATTCTCAATGAGTAACAAAGAAATGCTTCAGAGTCTGTAATGTAATTTTATTTCTTAATAACTTAATTGCTGAACTAATTAATGAAGAGTGTCTTAAAGAAAGAAACAAGAAGCTTGTTTTAATGAGTAAAAAGAAAAATCATAAAGATAAGAAGAAAAAGAATAAGAAAAGAAACACTGATAAGAATGAGAATGAGAATGAGATGTATATTTACTGTAAGAAAGCAGTTCACTTCAAGAATAATTACTGAAAGTTATACTTAAAAAAGATGTCTAAAGAGATAAAGAAGAAGCAAGAGACTAAAAAGAAAAAAAAGAAAGAGAAAGAGAAATTCTTAAGTTTTAAAGATAAATAATATAATAAGAACTCTGTTGAGAAGTGATGTTCTAGCTACTTCTATGAAGTGAAGTAGAACTAGCATTAAGAGCTGAGTGAAGACTCTGTTCACATTAACTGCAGTTAATATTCTTTTTACTTCTTCTGTAACTCTCTCAATTAAGATATGTCCATAAACAACACAGTTTAAAGATTTCACTAAACAGCATAGTATAGCATGAATATTCATTTCTTTCAATAGATTATGAGCCTGAATTAGCAAAAAGCTTCTCAGAGAAAGTGCATACTTTTAGTGTATATAACAGCTGAGTTTACAGACTTTTGAGATTTACAGTGAATTTAGCTTTAGTAGTGTTACTAATTATTGAGATTTATAATAAATTTAACTTTAATGAAATCAGCACAGTGATGACAGCTTGATATGTATCTGTTAAATAAACAAGCATCTTCAGCAGCTGAGTATGTTTGACTTGAAAGATTCACAAAGAATTGATCTCAGCAAAAATTAACATTTACAGTTATTCATAAAAATACTGTTCTTCAGCAGCTTAATATGTGTCTTCAGTAGACAAATAAGCATTTATAGTTGCTCAGAGAGCACTGTTCATCAGCAGCTTAATATGAATCATTAAGACAAATAAATATTACTGTCTTACAGAATAAGAGATATAAAAGCTTTTTATTTGTTTTATTTATATTATCTTCAATGTATACATTGTTATTTTACTTTATTCACTTCTTATACTATGTGTCAACTATCATCATCATAAACTTTGACAACTTCTTTATAAAGTGATAATTCATTTCAATTCTCACTCACAAAAACTGCAATCAATGATTCACTCTTATGAAAAGATGACTAATAAAAGAAGATCTATAAAATATTGTTGAAGTCTTAACAGTCAATATGTTGATTAGTGAATTTTTAGATTCATTTTTTCTCAGCAGTCTCAGCTTTAGAAATCAGAAAACTGATATAAAGACTTTATATTAATTTATTATCTACATAAACACAGATGATCAAGAATATCTGATGAACAAAATCAGTATAAAGAATGTTTAAAACATGTTAAAGTTTAAGTATAAAAAGAAGCTGCAGATAATCAGAAAACAATATTTAATGAAGTTTGTTGAATATAGAATGTCAGAGAATATATTCATTAAAGAAGTATAAATTTATTTGAGTAAACTTAATAAAAAGATTGCTACAACTCAGTTTGACATGACTGAGTTGTTTAAATCAAAATGACAGTTTTAGATATTGCTTTAAGTGCTATCAGTTAAATATGTTGTGATTTGCAATGTCATTGATGCTCAGAACAATTCAGATGTCAAGAAAGATTTATAAAAGCTTTAAAAGAAAGAGACACAGCTTAAAACTAATGAGACTGTCATTGTCTTGTGAGCAGATAAACAGAAAGAAGATCAACATTTAATGAATTAAAATTGCAGTTCATCAAACTATTACATAACTAATATTAAGCAACATTATTGCAGATCATTCAGCTCAGACAGTGATCATTCTTTTTATTACTTTATTAAGTGCTTTCTTTACAATGACTCTCACTTCATTAAAGATTGTGAATTTCTTTCTGACATTAAGCAAGATACTTAAAAAAAGATAAGCAGATTGACTGCAGTCAAGCTGCATAGATTGACTGCAGTTAAGTTGTATTAAAAGTCAATCTATAAAGAAAAAGAAAAGAGATACAGAGTCTTTGATGCAGAAGTTAATGACAATAATGATGATGATTTCTTCTTTAAATTTAAAGAGAAAGAGAAAATTAATAATGAAATCACTGCTCTGTTTAAAAAGACTGTCAGTAAGATGCTTAAATCTGAATGAATTGCAGACTCTGAATTCTTCTTATACATAATTAATTAACTTTAACTCTTCAGTGATCTTCTTATATAAATGAAATGTTGACAAATTAAAGTTAAAAAAAGACATTTATACTCTCACTATTGTGAAGTAATCATTATACAAGTCAGATCAGAAAATTCTGTAAGACTGAGTTTAACACTTTATGTGTCTGAACTTGAGGTCAATCTTCTCTTAAGAAAGCAGATATGCAAAATAAAACTGCATAAAAGCTTTAATTAACACTGTCTTTAAATGTATGATAAGCACAGCAAGACTATAATAAAAACATTAGAGTAAGATGAAGTTTATATAATTAAGTATATTGCAAAGAGTCTTAATGAATTTACTTTAATATCTGCAATGTATACATTACATTTAGAGACTATCTTTTCTGTCATTACTTCAGATGTAAGTCTGCATGTTCAGATCTATGAACATAATCTTATGATTAACTTCTTAGACATTGACACTGCATCATTGAATAGAAAGATCAAGATTTACAGACTTTAATATTAATAATTTGTTCATCTTGATTCTGTAAAGCTGCATGATCTTTACAAGATAACAATTCTTGAAAAGTCAATTCTTATTGTTGAGAACAATGAGATTATGTATAAGATTTATGCTCTAATTAAGTTCATCAACAAGCAAGATCACATTGTAAGTAAAAGAAAGACTAATATTCTTGTTTTTGTTTTCATTAACATATACAGTTCATTACTCTTGTCATTTAATGAATATCAGTACTTTCTGAAGATAGTAAATAATCATTTTTAGAAGATGTGAATAATACTGTTAAAGTGATATGATGAGATCTTATAGACACTGTAAAAATGATGATTAAAGACTGAACTTTAGATTGATGCAAAGATTCTTGCTATATAAAGTAACAATGAAATAAAGTTAAAGTTCATTCTAAATGACTGATGTAAGTCTTTTAACATTATACTGCAATACATGATGTTTTACATATCAATTCAGAATAACATTGCTGAAAGAATTATCTGAATCACTGAGAACTCAGTGTGCATTATAATTAAAGAAATATAACTGTCAATAAAGTTCTGAATGCAGACAGTACAGACAGATGTTTATCTTTGCAATTAAATAGTAATTGATTTCTTAATTAATGATAAGTAAACAACTTTTAAGAAAGCTTTTATTGATGTGAAGTCATTCATTAATTACATTTATATATAAGAATGCAAGTACTACAGCTACATTGATCTCAAGTTATTATCTGAAGACAGACATGACAAGTTTATGAATTAAGAATAAGTAAGAGTCTTCATAAATTACATTGAGAAAATCACAAAGCAGTATTAGCTTTAAACTTCAGATCTTAAGTGCATCATTAAGAATTATGCTGTAAAGTTTGCTGAAAGCAAGAAAAAAGACACTGTTAATCTTAAACTGCAATGACAGACATTAAATGTTCTTCTGAATAGAAGATTTATTAAATATTCATAAAAGAAATTAATTATTATAAAGATCACAGCTTCAGATCAGACACTTATGACTTAAAACAGTAAGATGCAGTCTAACTTAATTATGATTAAGGCTGACAAGTCTTAAGATAAACAATATGAGATTAAGTTGACTGCAGTTAATTTAAATGAGTTGTTAAATAAGAAGATCAACACTGATTAAGTTAAGATAGTGACACTTAAAGAAGTCAGAATCTTTCTGTGTGTTAAGATCTCAAAATAAAAGAGAAATGATGATGACAATGATTAAGATGTGAATGAGCTCTTAATTAAAATATTAAGAATCATGCTGACACTTACAGCATTCTCTGTAGACAAAGAAGATTCTGTGATTAAATCTGATATTTTAATATCTGTCATCTATGTTAAAGCAGTGAGAGACTCAATCTGAGAAGAAATGTGAAAGAACATCATTTATGTGAAGCTGACAGTCTTGACAGCAAATGAAACATAGAAAGAGATTGTATCATTAAGAAAAGTCAATATTATAATCAGTAAATGAGTTTTTAAACTTAAGCTGAACATTAATGAATTCTTAAACAAGCTTAAGACAAGACTTATGACAAGAAGCTTTTTACAGACATATAGTGTTGATTATAAGAATATCTTTATTTTTACTGTTAAGTTTAACATTCTGTAAGTCTTTCTGACTATCATTGCATTCAAGAATTTAAAGTGTCATTAAGTAAATGTCAATAACATTTTTATGAAATTCTTTCTAAAGAAAACAATCTATATAATACTTTCTTCTAAAATCAATGTTACATTTAATTGTGTTCTGCATATACTGTGCAGCCTTTATGATCTTAAGCAAGCTGCACAGAACTGATATAAACAATATGTCATTAAACTACTTAAGTTAAGTTTTCATTAAAGCAAGACTGATCTTTATTTTCTTTTTTACAGCATTAAAAGAATTATGCTGCTTCTTTATGTAAATGATATTGTTATAGCTTCAGCAAATCTGTTACACATTTTTTAATTTAAGCAAGCTCTTGTGAACATATTCAAAGTTAAGAACTTAAGAAAGACACAGAAAATTCTTAACATTTAAATTATATATAACTGCAAAATGAGAATTCTGTATCTGAATCAGACTCATTATGTGAATAAGATACTAAAGAATCTTTATATGCAATTTAATAAGCATAGAGTCATCAGCATTTCATTTAATGAATATGACATTCTTTGTTTTGCTGACTTAACTGATCAAAGAATAGATTAAAGACAGTATTAACAGATAATTGAAAGCTTAATGTATGTGACAATTCATATTTAATTAAACATCATCTTCACACTAAATTGATTAAGTCAATATCTCAGTGATTCTGTAAAGCATTATGAATATACACTTAAGAAATTACTGCAGTACATAAGATCAATCATCAATCTCAGCATCATGTATAGCTTTAATGAAAGTCAAGCAATGTTTAAATACTCTGACTCTGACTATGCTTCAGACAAGTAGAATTGAAAATTAATTTTAAAATGTATTTATATGCTTAGAGATGAATCAGTATTGTGAATAAGTTAAAAATAGAAGTTTATTGTTATCTTAATCACTGAGACTGAATACATAGTTATGTCAATGTGTGTAAAGATTGAGATCTGGCTTGAATAGATATTAAAAGACATAAATATAAGCAAATATCTTGAAGTCAATTCACACTGTGTAAGCATTCAAGAGAATGAAGCTCATTGAGCTTCTTTACTTATTTAGTTCAAAGAAAATAATCAAGTTGTCTTGATTTTAATTAAGAATATACATATATATAAATGATCAAAGCACATCAATGTCTTCTATCACAACATCTATGATCTGCATAAATGCAATTAAATTCAGATAGACTTTGTACTCAGTTAAGAAATGATTGTTGACAGACTTATTAAGTCTCTATTTAGACAGATTTTTAAGTGATTTATTAAATTTATGAAATTCACTGTTAATGATTAATTAAACTCTTAAATGATTTGTTGAACTCTTAATGATGTGTTTAGTCATCTGATGTTTGCTGTCAGTGAGAGTCAATAGATGCAGCCTCACTGAGTAAAAGTATTGAGAAATGATGTTCTAGCTGTTTTTATGAAGTGAGATAGAATTAATGTCAGAGACTGAGTAAAGACTTTATTTACATTGATTGCAGTCAATATTCTTTCTACTTCTTCTGTAACTCTCTTGATCAAGATGTGCTCATAGACAACATAGTTTAGAGATTTCACTAAACAGCATAGTATAGCATGAGTATTCATTTCTTTTAACAAACTCAGTGATTTTAACTGTGATAAAGAGCTATAGTTTTGTAATTAATAAAATATTATAAATAGCTGACTCTGACACAACACAATATATGTGCTGTGATCTTTCTGCATTTAGCTTGATCAAAATGTTCAATAACAGACTTTCTATAAGAGAAGTGTCTAAAGTGATGTACACTTAAGAGATAAAAACAATCAATTTATAGCTAAAGAACAGTGATGAAGAGTCTTAAAATATTACTTTAATAAACATTTATTTTATGTCTAATATAAGGCTCAATCTCTTCTCAATTGAAATGATCAAAAAGAAAGAAATATTGATTAAAATTAAGAATGAATTACTATGTTTAAAGAATAAAGTAAAAGATATGCTTAATTATACAGTACATAAAGACAAGTTATATTATCTTTAAACTTTAATGATGAGAAAATCTGTGAATAAGAATAAGATCATGTCAGTCATTAAAGATAACAAGATCTTAAGAATTACTTGACATTGATGTCTTAATTATATAGAGAATTTAAGTCTTAATAATGTGTTAAAGAACTCTGAAATAGTGAGGCTTAACTTATAAGAACTTATAAAAACATTATTATACTTGTGTGATATCTGTATGAGAGCAAATCAAAAGAAGAAGATCTTAAGAAAACTGCAAAACTGAGTTATAAAGATGATCAAACTAATTTACATCAATGTTGTTGATTCTGTCATGCTGAAAGCATATAATGAGTTCTTATAATATATAGTCTTCATAGATGATCTTATTTGCTGACAATACATTTGTAATATGAAAATGAAAGATTAGATAAAAAATAAAATTGAATGATTTCTTAATATGCTTTTTATTTAGATGAATTTATGAATTGTATGAGTACAACTTGACAATGAAAAGAAATTTGAGAATGAGTTCATTATTAAATAATTATAAAGTCTCAGAATTATCTATAAAATAACAGTTTCTTATAAACTGAAGCAGAATGAGATGACAGAAAAAAGTAATGAATTTTTAACAATAAAAGTTAAAATTATAATTCTGAATAGTAAAGTCTTTAAAACTCTATGATTAGAGACTGTCAAAACAGTATATTATCTTCTTAATTAATTTTCAACATTAGCTCTTAAGAACAACAAGATCTCAATTTAGCTACTGTTTAAATCTTTTAATAAGAATAAATTAATGAATCTCATCAATCTTAAACATCTTCAGTGTTTTAAATGCACAACATATATATATATTTCAAAGAAGATCTGAATGATAAGAATTAAATTTGAATCTTAAAGCAATAAGAAAATTTTTATTAAATATAAAGAAAGAAATCAATATAGAATATGACTTTCTGAAAAGAAAAAGATAGACTGAGTAATCAGAGCAAAAAATGTACAGTTTGATAAAGATTCATCAATTTATAACATTAAAGTTGCAGTCTCAATTTTTAGAGTCACTTAACTCTATATTGTTAATGCAAAATAAAAAGATGTGCATATTGAAAGAAATGAATATTCATACTATACTATACTGTCTAGTGAAACTTCTAAACTGTGTTGTCTATGAGCATGTCTTGATTGAGAAAGTTACAGAAGAAGTAGAAAGAATATTGACTGCAGTTAATGTAAATAGAGTCTTCACTCAGTCTTTGATGTTAATTTTATTCTGCTTTATAGAAGCAGCTAAAATATCATTTCTCAACATTTTCACTTAATAAGACTGCATCTATTGACTCTCACTGACAGCAAACATCAAATGACTAAATGCATTATTAAGAGTTTAACAAATCATTTAAGAATTTAATTAATTATTAATAATGAATTTTATGAATTTAATGAACTGCTTAAAGATCTATTTAAACAGAGACTTAATAAGTCTGTTAATAATCATCTTTTAACTGAATATAAAGTCTATCTGAATCTGATTGTGCTTATGCAGGTCACAGATGTTGTAATAAAAGACATTGATGTACTTTAATTATTTATGTATATGTATATTCTTGATTATCTTTTTTAAACTGAATGAATGAAGAAGTCTGATGAGCTTTGTTCTTTTAAATACTCATGCAGTGTAAATTAACTTCAAAATATTTATTTATATTCATGTCTCTTAACATCTGTTCAAGTCAGATCTCAGTCTTTGTGCACATTAATATAATCATATAGTCAGTCTTAGTGATTAAGATAACAACAAACTTTTATTTTTGACTTATTCACAACACTAATTCATCTTTAAGCATGTAGATGCATTCTAAAATTAATTTCTAATTCTGCTTGTTCAAAGCATAGTTAAAGTCAGAGTATTTAAGCATTGCTTGACTCTCATTAAAACTGTACATGATGCTGAGATTAATGATTGATTTTATGTACTGTAGTAATTTCTTAAATGTATGTTCATGATGCTCTGCAGAATTGCTGAAATATTGACTTAATCAATTTAGTGTGAAGATGATGTTTAACTAAATATAAATTGCTGTATACATTAAACTTTCAATTATCTATTAATACTATCTTTAATCTATTCTTTGATCAGTTAAGTCAGCAAGACAAAAAGCATCATATTTGTTAAATGAAATGCTGATGACTCTATGCTTATTAAATTGCATATAAAGATTCTTTAGTATCTTATTTACATAATGAGTTTAATTTAGATGCAGAATTCTCATTTTATGATTATATATAACTTGAATGTCAAGAATTTTCTGTGTCTCTCTTAAGTTCTTAACTTTGAACATGCTTACAAGAGCTTACTTAAATTAAAGAATATATGATAGATTTGCTGAAGTCATAACAATATTGTTTATATAAAGAAGCAGTATAATTCTTTTAATGCTATGAAGAAGAAGACAGAGATCAGTCTTGCTTTGATGAAAACTTAATTTAAGTAGTTTAATGACACATTATTTATATCAGTTCTGTGCAGCTTACTTAAGATCATAAAGACTGTGCAGTATGTGTAGAACACAATTAAATGCAACATTAACTTCAGAAAAAAGTGTTATATAGATTGTTTTCTTCAGAAAAAATTTCATGAAGATGTTATTGACATTCACTTAGTGACACTTTAGATTCTTGAGTGCAACAATAATTAGAAAGACTTATAGAATGTTAAACTTGACAGTGAGAGTAAAGATGTTCTTATAATCAATATTGTATGTTTATGAGAAGTCTCTTGTCACAAATTTTGTCTTAAGCTTGTTTAAGAATTCATCAGTATTCAGCTTAAATTTAAAGATTCATTTACTAATTACAATGTTGACTCTTCTTAATAGCACAGTCTCTTTTCATGTTTCATTTGCTGTCAAGACTGTCAGCTTTATATGAATAACATTCTTTTATATTTCTTCTCAGATTGAGTCTCTCACTGCTTCAGCATAGATGACAGACATCAGAATGTCAGATTTAATCATAAAATCTTTTTTATCTGTAGAGAATGCTGTAAATGTCAGTATAATTCTTAATATTTTAATTGAGAGCTCATTTACATCTTGATCATTGTTGTTGTTGTTTCTCTTTCATTTTAAAATCTCAATGCATAAAAAGATTCTGACTTCTTTAAATGTCACTGTCTTAACTTAATCAGTGTTGATCTTCTTATCTGATGACTTATCTAAATTAATTATAGTTAACTTAATCTCATATTGTTTATCTTAAGACTTGTCAGCCTTAACTGTGATCAAGTTAAACTGTATCTTACTGTTCTGAGTTATGAATGTCTGATTTGAAGCTGTAATCTTCACAATGATTAATTTCTTCTGTAAACATTTAATGAATTTTCTGTTCAAAAGAACATTTAATGTCTGCTGTTACAGTTTAAAGTCAATAATGTCTTTCTTCTTGCTTTTAACAAACTTTACAGCATAACTCTTAATGATATACTTAAGATCTGAAGCTTAAAGCTAATACTGCTTTGTAATTTTCTCAATATAGTTCATAAAGACTTTCATTCATTCTTAATTCATGAACTTATTGCATCTGCCTTCAGATAATAACTTAAGATCAATGTAGCTGTAGCACTTGCATTCTCATATATAAATGTAATTAATGAATGACTTTACATCAGTAAAAGCTTTCTTGAAAGTTGTCTATTTATCATTAATTAAGAAATCAGTTGCTGTCTAATTGCAAAGATAAACATCTATTTATACTGTCTGCACTTAGAACTCTATTAACAGTTATGTCTCTTTAATCATAATGCACACTGAGTTCTCAGTAATTCAGATGATTCTTTTGACAATGTTATTTTGAATTGACATATAGAGCATTATGTATTGCAGTGTAATGTTAAGAGACTTGCATCAGTTGTTTAAAATGAACTTTAACTTCATTTTATTGTTGCTTTATACAGCAAGAATCTTTGCATCAATCTAAAGTTTAATCTTTAATCATTATTTTTACAGTGTTTATAAGATTTCATCACATTGCTTAAGCAGTATCATTCACATCTTTCAGAAATGATTATTTGTTATCTTCAGAAAGTATTGATATTCATTAAATGACAAGAATAATGAATTATATATGTTAATAAAGACAAGAACAAGAATGTTAATCTTTCTTTTACTTACAGTGTAATCTTACTTGTTAATGAACTTAATTAAAGTATAAATCTCACATATAATCTTGTTGTTCTTAACAATGAGAATTGACTTTTCAAGAATTGTCATCTTGTGAAGATCATACAGCTTTGTAAAATCAAGATGAACAAATTATTAATGTTAAAGTCTGTAAATCTTAATCTTTTTATTCAATGATGCAGTATCAATGTCTAAGAAGTTGATCATAAGATTATGCTTATGAATTTAAACATGTAAGCTTGCATCTGAAGCAATAACAGAGAAGATGATCTCTGAATGTGATGTATACATTATAGATATTAAAATAAATTCATTAAGACTCTTTGCAATGTATTTAATTATATAGACTTTATCTTACTTTAATGCTTCTATTATAGTCTTGTTATGCTTATCATACATTTAAAGATAGTGTTGATTAAAGCTTTTATACAATTTTATTTTACACATTTGCTTTTCTGAGAAAAGATTAATTCTAAGTTCAGATATATAAAGTGTTGAACTCAGTCTTACAGAATTTCTCAATCTGACTTACATAATGATTACTTCATAATAGTAAGAATATAAATGTTCTTTTTTAACTTTAATTTGCTGATATCTCATTTGTATGAGAAAATCACTGAAGAGTTGAAGTTAATTAATTATATATAAAAAGAATTTAGAGTCTGCAACTTATTTAGATTTAAACATTTTACTGATAGTCTTCTTAAACAGAGCAGCAATTTCATCATTAACTTTCTTTTTCTTTTTAAATTTAAAAAAGAAATCATCATCATTACTGTCACTGACTTCTGCATTAAAGACTTTGTATCTCTTTTCTTTTTCTTTATAGACTGATTTCTAATACAACTTAACTGCAGTCAATCTGTACAGCTTAATTATAATTAATCTATTTGTCTTCTTTTAAATATCTTGCTTAATATCAGAAAGAAATTCACAATCTTTAATGAAGTAAAAGCTGTTGCAAAGAAAATACTTAATAAAGCAGTAAGAAAAATGATCACTGTCTGAGCTGAATGATCTGCAATAATGTTATTTAATATTAATTATGCAGTAATTCAATAAACTATAATTTTAATTCATTAAATGTTAATCTTCTTTCTGTTTGTCTACTCACAAGACAATGACAGTCTCATCAATCTTAAGCTGTATCTCTTTTTTCTGAAGCTTTTATAAATCTTTCTTGACATCTAAATTGTTCTAAGTGTCAATGACATTGTGAATTACAATATACTTAACTAATAACACTTAAAGCAGCACCTAAAACTGTCATTCTGATTTAAACAACTCAGTCATATCAGACTGAGTTGCAGCAATCTTTCTGCTGAATTTATTTAAATAGATTCATGCTTCTTTAATAAATACATTCTTTAACATTCTATATTCAACAAACTTCATCAAATATTGTCTTTCAGTCATTTACAGCTTCTTTTTATACTTAAACTTTAGCACATTTCAAACATTCTTTGCACTGATTTTGTTCATCAGATATTCTTAATCATCTATATTCATGCAGATAATAAGTCAATATAAGATCTTTACATCAGTTTTTTCATTTTTAAAGCTGAGACTACTGAGAAAAAATGAGTCTGAAAATTTACTGATCAGTATATTGACTGTTAAGACTTCAATAACATTTTATAGATCTTCTTTTATTAATTATCTTCTCATAAGAGTAAATCATTGATTACAGTTCTTGTAAGTGAGAATTGAGATGAATTATTGCTTTATAAAGAAGTTGTTGAAGTTCATGATGATGATAGTTGACACATAGTATAAGAAGTGAATAAAGTAAAATAATGATGTATACATTGAAGATAATATAAATAAAATAAATAAAAAGCTTTTATATCTCTTATTCTGTGAGACAGTAATGCTTATTCATCTTAATGACTCATACTAAGTTACTGATGAACAGTGCTTTCTGAGCAACTGTGAATGCTTATTTATCTATTGAAGATATGTATTAAGCTGCTGAAGAACAGTACTTCTGTGAGTAACTATAAATGTTAATTTTTGTTAAGACTGATTCTCTGTGAATCTTCTAAATTAAATGTACTCAACTATTAAAGATACTTGTTTATCTAACAAACACATATTAAGCTGCTGTCACTGTGCTGATTTTACTAGAGTCAGATTTATCACAATCTTAATAATTAGTAACACTGCTAAAGTCAGATTCACTGTGAATCTCAAAAGTCTGCAGACTCAGCTATTATATACATTAGAAGTATGCACTTTCTCTGAGAAGCTTCTTGCTAATTTGAGCTTATAATTTATTGAAAGAAATGAATATTCATGTTATACTATGTCATTTAGTGAAATTTCTAAACTGTGTTGTTTATGAGCATATCTTGATCAAGAGAGTTACAGAAGAAGTAGAAAGAATATTGACTGCAATTAATGTAAATAGAGTCTTTACTCAGTTTCTGATGCTAATTCTATTCTGCTCTATAGAAGCAGCTAGAACACTGCTTCTCAACAGTGCAGTTATTTTTTTTATTTTCTTCTTAACTCTCATCATTGTCACTGTCTTCAGAGTACATGTCATCATGCTTTCTCATATTGATATTGTTAAATCAGTTAAAAGAAATGAAGAAAGAGAAAGAAAATATTATAAATATTTCTTTTATAATTGACAGATCAGTATCAGCTGAATCTTAATGCTTTAAAAGAAAGAGATAACTTTTTATAAAGTTAAAGCTTAAAGCAATCATGACTTACTTAACTATATTTAATGCAATTATTGATGTCATAAAAAAGAAAAAAGACTCTGAGAATGAATCTTAGACATTTAAATAGATAATTGAAAGTTATAAGTTGAAAGACTGAAAGAAAGCAATGAATAGTGAATATAACTTGTTAATGATTAACTTTACATAAACTTTAAAGATGTTGCTATCTAATTGATGAGTTTTAAGAGATAAATAAATTTATTATTACAAAAGAAAATCTGACAGCTCAATTCTACAGCATAAGACTTAATGAATAGTCAAAGAATTTAAATAACAATTTAGAATTGACTATAAAAAGATCTTTGCAATGATTATTAAATCAATGACTTATAAAGTTATCTTTATTATAGCTGTGTTTTACAATTACAAATTGAAATAAATGAATGTCAAAACAACTTTCTTACACAGTGATTTGAAAGAAGAAGTCTACATGATTTAATTTACTGAATATGAAAAAGAGAGAGACAAGATGTATAAATTAAAAAAAGCTTTATATGAGTTAAAACAGTCATCTTATCTATAATATAAGATAATACATCACTTTCTTGTTAGTCTCAGATACACACAGATTTACATAGATAATAATGTATTTAGAAAGAAAACTTTAATTGTTGTTGTTTATGTTGATGATATTCTTTTATGTGAATTTAATAAGAACAAAATTCTAAATCTTAAGATTAAATTGAACAATTATTTTAAAATGACTGACTGTAAAGTCTGTAAGCATTACTTAAAAATATTAATTATACAAAACAGAACTCTACAAATTTTTATTCTGTTATAGAGAATCTATTTTACAGAAGTGCTCAAAGACTTTAATTTACAGAATATTAAGATAGTCATAACTTCAATGAAATTCAGAGTCTATCTTACAAAGATTATTAGAACAGCTGAATCAGAGTTAATAACTTAATATTAGAAGATCATAAAATTTCTTATGTACATTATGACACAAACTCAACTCAACATCACATATATAATGTTAACTCTTAGTCAGTTTGCACATAATCTTAACAATACATATTAAAAGACTCTAAAGCAAGTATTTTAATATGTGTAAAGAATTCTAGACATCATTCTTAAATATAAATTGAGTAATTAACTTAAATTGCTGAGATATTTGAATTCAGACTGAGAGAGAGATCTTGAATTAAAAAGATTTACATCAGAATATATATTCAAAATAATTAATGAATCAGTATTCTAAAGTTTAAAAAGATAAAGAACAGTTATTTTATTCTTTTATAAAGTGAAATATATAGTCTTAATGAAGACTACAAAGAAAGCAGTGTAAATACAGAAGTTATCTAAAGAGCTAAAGTTAAAGAGATTTAAGACAGTTACAATTTAAATGAATAATTAAAAGACTATTGCTTTGATTAAGAATTCTGAGTTTTATGTCAGAACAAAACACATTGACATATATCATTACTTTATAAGAGAAGTTAAATTCTGCAGACTTATTCATTTTAATTACATTTTTATAAGTGACATAATCATCAACAGACTTATAAAGTCACTTTTAACACTGAAATTCATTCATTTTATTAATCTTATCAATTTAATCAATCACTAACAAAGACTCTGTGATCTAATGATAGAATAATTAAGATTTCAATATCTTAAAGATACTCATTCAAATTAAGTTAAAGATGTTTCAATATTGTCTTATTGACTTCTAGAATTAATGAGATGCTATAGAATTTTGTTTTTTATCTCATCTCACTGTCATCAAAATAGTCTGAGAGAATGTGTCAAAACATTATGTCTCATTCTGTTACTTTAGTGATTCAGAGCTCTACAGAGGTTTCAGAAACATGTGAAGTTTGTTAGAACAAACAGTTTGTTATGAATAAAAGTTTTTTCTTTTGCTGATTGAAGGCCTTCTTATAGGGCCACATTTTCATAGAGTAGCTAGACACTTATGATTACATGTTCATTCCACTAGCCACTCCTCCTATGTTTGACATTAGATAGACTAGTGCCTCATGATCGAACCAGCTTTACCTTATCTTACCTAATTCAACTGAAATTAGAGGGGAGATATTGTCTTCTGTTGTCGTGACTTAATTTGGAAGTCGAGTCGAGAAGAGAGAAGAGAAGAGAGAAGAGGAGAGGAGAGAACAG
>JAABVA010003258.1_pt1 | contig 15597 bp, 20 predicted proteins | sample 5560331 | NCBI WGS metagenome assembly JAABVA01 (sample SAMN12812661, study PRJNA571458) | rock metagenome | isolation source: Antarctica rocks | place: Antarctica: Victoria Land, Mt New Zealand sud | collected 2016-01-07 | reverse complement strand
ACGAGGTCACGCCATAGAACGGGCAGGATAGCACGGTTGGCGGCACGGACCGGGAACACGCTGACGTGGCACTTGGCCCTGGGACACTGATCCCGAGTTCTTCAGTGCTTGAGCGGTTAGGCTTGCAGGAGGGCGCGTGCGGGCTCGTTGGAGCATGACAGGAACTTGGCGACATCTCGCATCGGGGGAGCGCCGAACAGCCTTCTGTAGTCGCGGCTGAACTGCGAGGGACTATCGTATCCCACGCTGTGACCCGCGTTGGCCGCGTCCATCGCGCCGTTCAGGACCAGGCGCCGCGCTTCCTGCAGCCGCAGGCGCTTCTGATACTGCAATGGGCTTAGCGCGGTGACCGCTTTGAAATGTTGATGCAGGGAGGACGGACTCATTCCTGCGGCACCGGCGACCGCGGCGATGGAGAACGGCTCTCGAAAGGTCTGCTTGATCCAGTTGATGGCCCGGGCCACACGCCGGAGGCTACTGTCTGGAAACGCGACCTGGCGCAGCCTGGCCGCTTGGCCCAACAAGAGCACGCGGTAGAGCAACTCCCGTTCGACCAGCGGCGCCAAGACGGCCGCCTCGCGCGGGGCGTCCAGGAGCCGGACCAATCGGGTTGCTGCCTCCACAAGTTCCGGCGTGCTGCGGTCAAGAAACAGGCCGGAGCCGCCGTCGCCTTCGTGTCGTCTGTCGAGCCCGGCCTCGCCGAGCAGCGTGCCAAGCATCGCGGGGTCCAGGTCGAGGCGCAGACACAGATAGGGCCTGCCCGGGTCGGCTTCGATTACTTCGCCGACTACAGGCAGATCCACAGACACGGTGAGGCAATGCTCCGGGCCGTAGTGGAAAACCTCGCGTCCCAGCATCACCCGCTTGCGGCCCTGGGCCACGAGGCAGAACGCCGGTGCGTGCAGCACGTGTAGGGGTTCGGTCGGGCGGTCGCTGCGGATCAGCGACAGGCGCGGGATCGCGGTAGCATGCACGCCATCTGCTGCGGCATGACGGATCATTTGCCCAGCGAGCACGCTTGTTCCTTCCATCGCTGACCCATCCCCAACAGAGTTCTAGTCAATGCGCTTGGCGCATCCAGGCTATGGAGCAGGCCATGGGGCGCAGCGCAGGCTGCCCTTGTTTGGAGGATCGTGCAAGGAGGCTGGAGGAGTGTGCTACCTCCTCGCGGCCCTACGGCCCGATGCTCCCACCGCCTTGCAGGGATGATCCTGCACGCAAAAGGACGACGTCATGGTTGGAGTGGACGGGAAGGTGGTCGCCATCACGGGGGCAAGCAGCGGCATTGGGGAGGCAACGGCAAGGATGCTGGCAGGTCTGGGCGCAAAGGTCGTCATCGGCGCGCGGCGGACGGACCGCCTGGAGCGGCTTGCCGGTGAGATCACGGCGGCGGGCGGCAGCGTGCGCGCCCGGATGCTGGACGTGACGCGCCGGGCAGACGTGGCCGCGTTTGTGGAGGTGGCGCAAGCCGAGTTCGGCCGCTTGGATGTTATGGTGAACAACGCTGGCGTGATGCCCTTGTCCCCGCTTGACGCGCTCAAGGTTGAGGAGTGGGACCGCATGGTGGATGTCAACATCAAGGGCGTGCTTTACGGCATCGCCGCCGCTCTGCCCGTGATGAAGGCGCAAGGGTCCGGGCAGATTATCAACTTGTCCTCAATCGGCGGCCACCGCGTGTCGCCGACCGCAGCCGTGTATTGCGCGACGAAGTTCGCCGTCGGCGCGATCTCGGACGGGCTGCGGCAGGAGATGGACCGCATCCGCGTCACGGTGATCTCGCCCGGCACCACGACTTCGGAGCTGGCCGACACGATCTCCGACCCGACCGCACGGGACGCGATGAAAGCGTGGCGCGCCATCACCATCAGCCCGGACGCGGTCGCGCGGGCCATTGCCTACGCTATTGGGCAGCCTGACGACGTGGATGTCAGCGAAATCGTCGTCCGTCCGACCGCAAGTCCTCATTGACAGGTCGGAACCGGGCTGGCCCCTGCAGCGATGGGCGCCCATGCGCGTCTCGCCTCACGCGGCAGCAGCCCTGTTCCGCTTAACGATTCCGGCCACGGTGTTCTTGCTCAGCCCCACCTCGCGCCCGATCAGGCGGTAGCTCCTGCCCTGGGCGATGAGGGCCAGGACCTTGGGCGCCAGCCGGTCCGACTTCGGTCGCTGGCCGGGCTGGCGGCCCAGCCGCTTGCCCCGTGCCTTGGCTGCGGCGATGCCGGAGCGGATGCGCTCCTGGGTCAGCTCGCGCTCGAACTCCGCGATGCCGGCCAGCAGGGTGGCCATCATGCGCCCGTGCGGGGTGCTGAGGTCGAACGCCATGCCGTTCAGCGCCACCAGCGACACGCGCCGGGCTTTCAGTTCCTTGAGCGTTGCCAGCAGGTCGGTCGTGCTGCGCCCCCAGCGCGACAGCTCCGTCACCAGCACCGCGTCGATCTCGCGCCGCTGCACCAGCGCCAGCACCTTCCGGCGCTCGACCCGGTCCAGCTTCACGCCCGAGGCAGTTTCCTTGTAGGTGCCGACCACCTCGTAGCCGGCCCGCTCGGCAAAGGCCGCGAGGTCGCGTTCCTGGCGTGCACAGGACTGGTCCGCCGTGGACACCCGGCAGTAGAGCGCGGCGCGTTGCGGTGAATGCCCTTGCTGTCCCAATTGGACTCCCCCTGCCGGACGGCCTGCAAGGCCCTGTTCTCGCAAGGGGCTGAGCCGTAGCAGGCAGACTACACCCTGATTGGGACATCCCACTATGCCAAGACGCCACGCGCTCACCGAAGCGCAGCTTGAAGCCTTGTTTGCTTTGCCAACCGTGGAGGCCGACCTCATCCGCCATTGGACACTTGGCTCGGCCGACCTGACCACCATCGAGCGCCGCCGCGGCAGCCACAACCAACTCGGCTACGCCCTGCAGCTTTGCGCGTTCCGCCATCCCGGCCGGCTGCTTCGGCCAGGCGAGGCCATTCCGCAGGCAGCCTTGCGGTTCGTCGCCGACCAACTCCACATCGACGCCGACAGCCTTGCGGCTTACGCAGCCCGGCCGCAAACCCGGCGCGAGCAACTCGACGGGCTGCGCGAGGCGTTCGGCTTTCGCATGTTCGCGCCAGGGCACGGCCGCGACATGCTGGCCTGGCTGCTGCCGGTGGCCCTGGCCATCACGAACGCCATGACCGTCGCCGCGGCCCTGATGGACGAACTGCGCCGGCGCCGGATCGTCGCTCCCGCCCCAAGCGTCGTCGAGCGGCTCGTCGCCGCCGTCCTGGTCGTGGCCGAGCGGCACGTGGCGGCCCAGCTCACCCGCGGCTTGTCGTTTACTCAAGCCAAGGCGCTGGACGAACTGCTCGACCCCAAGAAGGGGACATCCACGAGCACGCTGGCCTGGGTGCGGCAGCCGCCGGGGGCGCCCGGCCACAAAGCCCTCGACCGCATCATCGAGCAGCTTGCCGCGCTGCGCGCCATCGGCCTCGACCCGGCGTATGCCGAGGCTGTGCACCCTGAGCGGCTGCGCAAGCTTGCCCGCGAGGGCGAACGCTTCACCGCCCAGCACCTGCGTGCGCTTTCACTGCTCCGCCGCCGAGCAACCCTGGTCGCAACCGTGCTGGACACCACCACACGCCTGACCGACGACGGCATCGGTCTATTCGACCGCGCGGTCGGCCGCATGTTCCGCCGCGCCGAGGCGCGCGAGGAGGATGCTGTGCTGCGCGACGCCCGCGCCGCCAACGACAAGGTGCGCCTGTTCGCCAAGCTTGGTGCCGCGTTGATCGCGGCCAAGGCGGGAGATGCCGACCTGGACGGCGCCGTGGCGTCTGCCATCGGCTGGGAGAAGCTGGCGGCAAGCGTCGCCGAGGCCGAGCGCCTGGCCCGGCCGGACAAGGTGGACCTGCTGGCTTTGGCCACACGGGCCTGGCCGGTGCTGCACCGGCTCGGCCCCGTGTTCCTCGACACTTTCCAACTGCGTGCCGTCCCGGCTGCCGCGGCGACGCTGCGCGCCGTCGAGCTGCTGCACGGGACGTATGGCAGCGGCCGGAGATGGCCGAAAAGCCCGCCCACCAGTTTCCTCCGCCCGGCTTGGCGCGACGCCGTGCGGGACAGCGGCGGCGAGGGCAGCACGGAACACCGCCGCACCTGGGAAGCGGCCACCCTGCTGGCGCTGCGCGACCGGCTGCGCGCCGGCGACATCTGGGTCGAGGGCAGCCGGCAGTGGCGCGCCATTGAGGACCAGCTCATCCCGCCGGCGCTGTTCGCCGCCATGCGGGCGGCCGGGCCGTTGCCGGTCGCCGTGCCTGCAACCGCGGAGGAATACCTGGCCGAACGCCGCACCTTGCTGGAGCGGCGCATGGGAGAGATCAACGCCAAGGCCGCGGCGGATGCGCTGGAGGATGTGCGGATCACTGGCGACACGCTGAAAATCACGCCGCTCAAGGCCATCACTTCGGAGGCGGCGGAAGATGCCGCCAAGCGGCTCTACGCCATGCTGCCCAACGCCCGCATCACCGCCTTGCTGGCCGACGTGCACCGCTGGACCGGGTTTGCCGACACCTTCACCCACCTGCACACCGGCATCCCGGCCGACGACCCGCGCGTCGTGCTCACCGCCGTGCTGGCCGACGCCACCAACCTCGGCCCGACCCGCATGGCGGACGCCTGCGCGGTCGCCAGCTACCACAAGCTCGTTTGGACCGCAGGCTGGCACCTGCGCGAGGACACCTACCGCCAGGCCCTCGCCACCTTGGTCAATGCCCAGCAGCGCCAGCCGCTCGCCGCGCTGTTCGGCGCCGCCGACGTGTCCAGCTCCGATGGCCAGGCGTTCCTGACCGCAGGCCGCGGCGAGGCAATGGGCGCCCACAACGCCCGGCACGGCCACGGACGCGAGCCGTCCGCGTTGTTCTACACCCACGTCTCGTCCCGGCACGCGCCGTACCATACCGTCGCAATCCCCTCCTCGGGCGAGGCGGCGCATGTCATCGATGGCCTGCTGTACCATGAGGCGGACCTCAGCATCGCCGTCCACCACACCGACGGCGGCGGGGTGAGCGACCATGTGTTCGCCTTGGCGCATCTGCTGGGCATCCAGCTCGCCCCGCGCATCCCGAACCTGGCCGACCGCAAGCTTTACGCCTTCGGTTCCGCCTCGGCATGGCCGGCGCTGGCACCGTTCATCGCCGGACGCCCCGATGAGAAGCTGGTCGTGGCGCAATGGGACGACGTGCTCCGGCTGACGACTTCGGTGCGCACCGGCACGGTCAGGGCCTCGCTGCTGCTCAAGCGTCTCGGCGCCTATCCGCGGCAGAACGGCCTGGCGCTGGCGCTGCGCGAGATCGGGCGCATCGAGCGGACCCTCTACGCCCTAGACTGGCTGGAGCAGCCCGCACTCCGCCGGCAGGCCACGGCGGAGCTGAACAAGGGCGAAAGCCGCAACGCCCTGGCCCGTGCCGTGTGCTTCCACCGTCTCGGACGCCTGCACGACCGCACCGCCCAAAGCCAGCAGCACCGCGCCAGCGGCCTCGCGCTGGTCACGGCAGCCATCGCGCTGTGGAACACCGTCTATCTTGGCCGGGCGCTGGACGCTGCCCGTCGCCGCGGCGACTTGATCCCGGATGCCCTGCTCGCCCATCTCGCCCCGCTCGGCTGGCAGCACATCAACCTCACCGGCGATTACCTCTGGGGCGCCGACAGCAATCTCGGCCCGGACGGGTTCAAACCCCTGCGCGGCATGGCGGACGAGCGGCTCGCAGCCATGGCAGCCTGACCATGTTCCCGGTCTGTGCCGCGAAGCGTGCTATCCTGCCCGTTCTATGGCGTACCCCCAACACGACGTGGCGCAAGGACGCGACCAGCCCGGTGTGGCACTGCAGCTGGCGCTACGCCGGCGGCATCGTGGCTGGCCTGCGGGGCGAAGGAGATTACCTGGATTGGTACTGCTCCATGGGCGAGGGCCTGGTCGACGAGCAGGTGCTGACAGAAATCAGGGTGCTCGGATGGGAGCTGGTCGAGGCCAACCCGCCGGACTGGTGACAGTGGGTCGCAGCGCTGGAAAAATCAGATCGTGATGAAGCTTTGCAGCTTGGCTCGGAGAAGGTTTGCGACCGGCGGCGGCACGGACGCTCCGGCATAGCGGACTGGCCGGGCGAGCGTGTCGATGCTGCGCACGTGACTGGTCAGGATCTCACCCGCGACCGGCAGGCCGGGCGGCAGCACCACGCTGGTCGGGAACGGCCGTACCCTCGAGGTGATCGGGCACACGACCGCCAGCCCGGTGTTGGCGTTGAACGCCGCGGCCGAGATCACGACGGCCGGCCGGCGCCCGGCTTGCTCCCTGCCCCGCGTCGGATCGAAGTCGGTCCAGATCAGGTCGCCGGCGTCCGGCACGTAGCCGGGCGCGCTCATTCGGGCACGATTTCGCGGCCCAGGTCTGGCCCCCACTCGTAGGCTTCGGCATAGGCCGCGCGCCACTCCTCCGGTGTCTTGCCCTGGAACAGCGCCGCCAGGACCACTGGCGGCTCGGCCCGGCGGATGACAATGCCGCCATCCTGGACGTCGACCTCGACGCGTTCGCCATCGTGCAGCCTGATCGTCTGGACGATCTCGCCGGGCAGGCGCACCGCCAGGTTGTTGCCCCACTTGCCAACCGTCACTTGCGTCATCGAGGCTTCCTTTTGGCTGGATATCCTTAGCATATCCAGTTCACACCCATCCATTGAGAATTGTCAATCGGCACCGGAAGGGGGCTCTGACGCACTTCCGCTGATCACAGCAGGCGCAGGGTGGAAAACGAGCAAAAGCCAGCCTGTTGGTGCCACCCACCTGACTTCCCGTCACCTTTTCTGGGCGAAATTGGTTCCAGGCAACCGGAGGGCATGGCGTCGGTTGTTATGCAGACAACGTGACAGGTGAACGGTTCAGGAACATCGGCGTCCCCAGAACGTGGCCGACGATTGTGGGACGTACGACAGTTGCGGGATGCATTTTGTGGACGAGAAAACAGCCCTAGAGCGGAGAGGGTCGAACTCGTCCAGAGAACGGACAGTTGCGAGACATCGAACGAAGTCAATGGTTTGTAGCTAATTGGGCTTAGCGTTGTCTACATGACAACCGACGCTATGCCTTCGACACCGCCAAGCCAGGCGTCATGGATGAACTCTGCCAGCGCTACCCAGGCTTCTACCGATACGCCAAGGTGCTGGAGAACATCGCCGGCGCCATCCAGTCAGGCGCCATCAAGGTGCCAAGGTGAGCCCATCGGCGATGACGGCTCGCCGATTTTTACGTGGCAGCTGCGTAGCGGCAATGACCTAGCGTTGCGTCCAGTGCAGCGCCTTCGTGTCGAACCGCCGCGCCAGCCGCGTGATCTCACCAATGCCATACTGGCGCAAAGACGGACGCCGCTTGCCCAGCGCCTCCGCCCGGTCGCAGGCCGCGTTCCATGCCGCGCCCCGTTCCCGGCGCAACGCCGACAATGCCTCTCCCAACAACACCCGCTCCTCCTCGCTCAAACAGTCCGCCAAGTCCGCCTCGGGCACAGCCACGCTCCTTTCCCGAGGGGCCAGTAGATGCTGTAACAGGCCTGCACTACGCATTGTTGGAAGAACAGTGACATCCCTCGAAGTCTTCGGCCTGGTCGCCCCCGTCATTCTGTTCGTCGTCTGCGGTATCGGCGGCCTCTGGCTCTCCGAACACTGACCGTGCGCGCCAGCTGCTAGGGGACCGATACGATAGGAACCGGTGCGCCAGCTTGAGGATGCCGATCTGGAAACCGTCTGTCCCGCACCACAGTGAGTCGCGTAAATAGGATGCTTGCAAGCTATCTAGGTTTCGGCAAACCTGAGCCAGGTGAAGCCAGTTGGCTAATCCCCAACCCTAAAGGAGAACGCAAGATGACCCGCCTTTTGGCCGCCGCCCTGCTTCTCGCCGCCGGTGCCGTCGCCCCAGCCTTTGCCTGCAGCTACACCACTACGACCAGCAACGACAATCAGTCGAGCACCGTTGCTTCGCAGCCCCCAGCCGATCATGCGACTCCGCCGCCGACCACAGCCTACACGCCGTCCTAGGCTCCATCGGCGGCTTCAAGCATGGCCAGGAGTCGCCGACCTTCGTCCGATGTCGCAGGATATCGGAAACCAGGCTGGCCCAGCGCCGGGCGCCAACACCGGTGACAGTCCAGTCGGGCCGACGGGGACGGGCACGCTATGTTGGTCCCCAAAGCGGTCCGCCCCGGCTCAGCGTCTCAGGCCGCCGCCTTGCCAACTCGGCCGTGACCGCGTTCGCCCGATCCCGCAACGCTCTCGGCGCACGTCCGAGCACGCCGGTGCCGGCCTCTCCCACGCGCGGGAACCAGGTCGCCGTGAGCGGCAAGTACGCCAGCCGGCGCAGGTCGAGCACGAAGGCGCGCGCCTGGCCGAGGCCGGCTGCCTGCTCATTGTCGAAGGCGAGCACCCCCGGCGGCAACGCGCCGGCCCAAGGCTGGCCCGTGGTGTAGGCAACCATGGCGCCATAGCCGCCGGCCACGGCCGCTACCGCGAGCGTGTGGGCGACGTGGAGCGGTCCGGGGCGCAACGGAGCCTCCCGTTCGGGAAAGGCGCACCAGGTGAAATCCCCCTGCTGCAGCGCCGGAGCCGTCACCCGTGCCGGGCGTGGTCGAGCAGCACCCCGAACAGCTCACTGCGGGCGGCATACTCGGCGTCGGCCTCGTCGGCATCGCGCACCAGCTCGTGCCGTTCGTGCCGCAGCAAGTCGGCCGTCGCCTGGACCGTGAGCTGGTGCTGGCTCTCCTCGAAGCGGGCTTTCTCCCGCAGCAGCAGGGTTTCCACGAAGTTGGTCACGCTGCGGTTGCCGGCACTCGCCTGCGCCTGCACGAACTCGGCCACTTCCGGGCGGAACCGCATGGTGAAAGCGTCGCGCATCGCAGGTCTCCCAAGAAAGTCACACCAGGATAGCCGCTTTCCTTTCACCTGTCAGCATCTGTGTGGTGCGTAGCGGTGCAGAATGCTTTGAGCCTCCACCCGCCCGCAACGTTTCAGCCTGCAAGCTCTCGCCACCGCATAGCGGTGGGATGATCTGCAGGAACCTAACAGCCACAACCGAGGAATAATCGTGGGACGGTTTCTGCTTGCTGAAAGGACAACTCAGGGACAATGAGCGACGCAAAGGGACGTGGCAGGAACGCCAGCGTAGGCTGACTTGCCGGGCGAATGCCGCTTTTCGCCCAAACTTCGTGTCGAGGTGGGCATGTGTCCGCAGTCACTGGTCGGGTCGAGCTTACATAGGTTTTCCGTTCGCTTGCTCCCCAGACCCCTCATTCCAATCCGAGGAACGTGCTCAGGATTCGGCTCACCTTCGCCAGAGTGGCTTCGTCCAGCCGACCGATCAGGCTTCCGGCCTTGGCGCGCCGGATTGTGGTTGCCTTGTCCATCATTACCTGCGAGCGCAGTCGTAATCCCGTGCCCTCACTCGGCTCCACGGTAATGCGCAGCAGTGGCATGTCGTGCAGCTCGCTGGTTAGCGGCAGCACGGTGATGGATGGGTGCTCGGCGTAGGCGTTTGCTTGCACTACCAGCGCCGGCCGCGGCTTCCCGTAATCGCCTGAGGTGACGACAGTCACCAGATCGCCCCGCCTCACCCGGCGCAGCTCACGCCGTCCAGCCAGCGGTGTCGGACACGTCCTCGATCCAGCGCATCACCTCGGCCTCGTCGCTGCCTGGGTCGATGGCACGCTCGGCCAGTACGCGGGACTGCCGCTTGGCTTCGGCAGCAAAAACCCGTTCGCGTTGCCGCTCCACGTAGGCCCGCATGAAGTCGCGCAGCACTTGGGCCGCCGGCTTGTCCTCCGCTTCCGTGGCGGTCTGAAACTCGGCCTTGAGCTTGGGGTCGATCCGGAAGTTAAAGCTTTCCTCCTTAGGATGTTGGCTGTGCCGTGGCATCGTGCCCTCTCGCAATATACTTATTATGCAACTGCATAATGCTACAGCCTACTCCGCTGCTTAAGCACCGCTTAATCGGACTTGGATGTCAGATGCTCTGGCTGTGAGCTATCCCAGCCCCCACGCGACCGGCACTGGGCAGCCGAGCGCCTTCAGTTGGCGGGCCGCGCTCTCGAAATCCGTCTCCGGACGCCTGCTTTCTGGTTTGCTTCCCTGTCGAGCCTCTTTCTTAAACATAGCTAGCTTGGCTTCTCGCGCAGGATGCATGTCGCAGTCCGGGCACAGCGCGTAGGCGTTGCTGGTCTGCTCGCAGCGCCAGCCGGTGCTCGCGTCGCGCCGCAGCCGCCGCTCCCAGCTCAGCCGGCCCAGCTCGCGCATGCGGTTCAGCGACCGCCGCACGGTCGACACGTCGCAGCCCACGCGGTCGGCCAGGGTGGCGTGGCTGGGGTCGAGCTGGCCGTCCTCGCCCAGCATCTTGAGCAGCGCGATGCCGACGTCCTCGCCGCTGGGCGTCAGCCGGCCGTGCCGCCGGTCCTGCTTGACCAGCCACCCGAACCGGGCGCGCTGGTTGCGGTCGAGCCGCCGGCGGCGGCCGGGGCCGAACACTGAGTCTTTCCGCCATTTGGGCATAGCTGTGGTCCCCTCGGGTTGGACCGAGGCCAGCGGCGGCACCCGCCAGGCATAGCAATCCCGTGGCAAGTCAGGGCTTGCAAAAAACGCGGAGAACTGGGAAAGTGCGCTTGCAGGACACACGTTCCCGGCTCTGCCGGATCGGGGGCCACCTTCGGGTGGCCTTCGGTGTTTCTGGGCTCTGGGTCTCTCGAAATCCTCTCTACAGTCCGCTATGTTCGATGCGGCGCCAGCAAGATGTCACAACCCGCTGCGACAGCGCAATTTCTGTGTTTGATGCTGCTAGCTGCGCTGCCGCCCACCTTCCGTCCACAGGGTGGCGACGCATCAACCACGTGACCCAGCCAGCTTCGCATTGGACGAGCTGCTAAGCTGGGTTGTCCTGCTTACTTAAGCGGGAGTCCGATTTATTTCCGACGTGGCGTCCTGTCTTCTAGATCTGTTGGCGCAACTGCAACGCCTGCGGCCTGCAGGGCATGACACAGAACCTGCTTCATGGTCGTTCCTTGCGCCTTGGCGGCATCTGCCAATCCGGCGACGGTCGATGCCCGGACGCGCAGATTGAGTGTGGTGGTTGCTTCTAATGCCGGTGCCGACACTTGCGCGGGTGGCTGGTGCGGCGCGGTGCTGATGGCGATCGCCAGGCTTTCAGCCGGCGAGGGGCGGCGTGACTTGAGAGGGAACCTCATGCATTACGCCCCTACGTCGTTATGTAACGACGTTGGTATCCACTCCAGTTTGCGCAGCTCGGCCAGCAAGCCGGCGATCTCAGCCGCTGCGGAGCCGGTAGAGGGCACACGGCCGGAGTAGCTGATTTCTCCATAGGCCACGAGATCGGAAAGGCTGCATTCAAGACGTAGCAGCTGGGCCTGCTTGATCTCTGCATCGGCGTGCCGGGCCAGGGATGTCCGCCGGAGCCTGTTGAACAGCACGCGTGCGGGTATCTTGCGCCGGGCAGCACGAGCCAAGCCCTCCACCAGCCGCATTGTCTTTTCCGCTTCAGTCACGTCGGCCTCGCCGGCGAGCGTGGGGATCAGCACGGCGTCAGCTGAGGTCATGGCGACAGTGGCGGCGCGGTTGCCAAACCCCGCAGTGTCCACCAATACCAAGTCGGCAATGCCGGCCTTCTCGGCGATCAAGTGCGCGAGCCGGGTCTCGTCCGGCTCCGCGATAGCTTCAAATGGCGCGCCCTCGTAGGCGTTGGACGCCCATCGAGACAACGCCTGCGTGGGGTCCGCATCCAGCACCACAAGACGGCAGGACGCGGCCAGGCTGCCGGCTAGCACCTGGGCCAGCGTCGTTTTGCCAGGACCGCCCTTACTGCTAGCAATGGTAAGCACTGACATTGTTACGGTCTTACGTAGTGATGCCGTTACATCTACACATCACGTTGGTATATGACCAGCCGATTAGCCGTCCGATTAACCAAAGCCGAAGCGACGCCTTTGTAGCCGTGTGTGGTGGTGCATATGAGACCTCACAACCAGGGCTGTCGGGCCGTGACGGACTACCAAGGAAGCCGTTTAACGGAGGGCAGCTTTTCCAGCCTTGCGCGGGCGGCCACCCCTGCGCCCGTTCTCCTGTGCGCTGCTTCGCTTCGCCTCCGAGGTGGCCCGGCCGCCGCGGCTGGCGAAGATCGCGGCCACGGTCGCCGCGGGCAGCATCGCCGGCAGCATCGCCGTCATCAGCCCGTCCACGCTGATGTGGATGTCCCGCTCCTCAAGCTCGATCGCCGATCCGTCCGGCCAAACCTCCAGCTTGGCTAGGTCCTCGATCGGCACGTCCTGTAGCGCGCCGATCCAGCCTCGGGGGATCAGGAACCCGGCATGACGGGTCGTCACGATCTCGATCGCGTCCCGGTCGGCCACGTAGCGGACGGCCTGGGCACGGATCTCCGTCTCCGCCTCGACCCGGCCGGCGGCCAAGCCCGCGGCAAGCTCTGCGTCGGTGATGTTGTGGCTGGTCATGGCCGCGTGCTCACATCCGCTGTTGCGCCGTCCACGAAAACCACCCGCAGCCGCTTCTGGCCCGGGTCGTAGCTGGCACCGGCAATCCGCTTCGCGCCCTTCGCCGGCTCGGGCGCAAGCTCGATCTTCTCTGACGTCCGCACCACCGCTCATTGGCCAGCCAGGCACGTCGTCCGTCTCGTCGCCCACCAGCTTCGGCGGCAAGCAGGCAGTCCGGCCTTAGTGTCGGCCAGAAGCCGGTTCACCGTCCGCTGAAGGGGAGAACTCTTCACTGGGGCGATGCTCATCAACTCCACTGCGTGGTCGAGGTAGGAGAACCGCACCCGCGCAATCCAGCCCTCGCCACGGTGCCGGGCATGGACGTGTGGCGGGCAGTGGTCATCCGAGAACACGTAAACCGCGGCGCCCGTGCCTTCGGAGGTCAACACCCGGCTCATGCCCGGCCATAATCCATCGGCTTGGGTTTCTCAAGCGCTGCGTTCCGAATGGATGACGAGGTTCACGATGGATAAGCGCAGGCCACCTTGAAGGCTCATCTCGTCGCCTCGGCACGGGCCAACAATCGTTGCACCTGGGTGGCTGACCACAGCGCCTTGCCGGCCGGGGTGAGCACGCCACGCGCGTGCAGCTCAGCCGCAATGGCGCGAAGGCTGCTCGCACCTTCCAATTGCACCTGGTGCAGCACGGCGAGCACGTCGGCTACCCTCGCCTTCGCTTGGCGGCTCCGGGCCTGCCGCGCTGCTGCCGCCATCGCTGCCGTCGCCGGCACCGGGTTGGGGTTGCCCAGCCGCACCCCGCGCGTCTTGGCCACCGCCAGCGCTGCTTTGGTGCGCTGACTGGTTAGTCCCGCTTCCAACTCAGCGACAGCCGCGAGCTGTGTCACCATGAACTTGCCGATCGGCCCGGCCGGCACGCTGGGCAGGTCGCAGAACACCACCCCGGCCTCGCCGCTGCCCTCCACCACCGACAGCAGGAAGCGCGCGTTGCGCGCCAGCCGGTCCAGCTTGGCGATGACCAGCACCGCGCGCCGGGTGCGGCAGGAAACCAGTGCTGCGACGAGCTGCGGCCGATCGGTGCGTTTGCCGCTCTCCACCTCCTGAAACTCCGCCACCACCTCGCCGCCGGCCTGGGCGACGTAGGCCGCGACGGCCTGGCGTTGCGCCTCAAGGCCAAGCCCGGATCGGCCCTGGCCATCGGTGCTGACGCGAAGGTAGGCGACGAACCGCGCCGGCTCCCACGCGGTCATGCGGGGTCTTGGCTACCCGGATTGTGGGAGTGGTCACTCATCCCAAGGATTGACGATCGCCACGCCCACGCCCTCGAAGTCGGCCACGTTGCGGGTGACCACGCTCGCCCCGCGCACGCGTGCAATTGCGGCCAGCATGAGATCAACGGTCCCACTTGGCCGCCCGGCCTTCCGGCGCGCCGCGAATACCTCGGCATAGGCAACCGCCGCTTCAGTATCAAACGGCAGAACGCGCCTGTCGAAATCGTCGGCGAACATGGAGCGTGCGGCCTCCTCCAAATCGGCGCGACGACGGCCGCTCGGCATGACGGCGAGGCCGGAGAGGATCTCTGCTTGGCACACGGCAGCCGTGAACAGCTCATCCGATGGCTGGCGCACGATCCAGTCCGCTATTTTGCGCTCAGGCTCGGGACGCATGATCTCGGAAAGCATGTTGGTATCGAGCATCAGCATCAGTCGAACCGGGGCGGCTCGCGGACCGGCTCACGCGGGGGCAGTTCAAGATCAACCCCGCCCAGCGGTGCAAAGCGGGCGCGAACCCGATCGTAGAGGTGGCGCACAGGCGGAGCTTCCTGCGGCGCCAGCACGGTTTGCAGGATACGGCGCGCCTCCGCCTCCATTGACTGGCCGTGCTGCGCGGCCCGGACGCGCAGCCGCTCTTTGAGGGCCGGGTCGAGGTTGCGAATGGTGATGGAGGCTGGGGCAGGGTGCCTGCTGGCGTGCATACCCTTCTGTAATCAATGATTGCAGTGATGTCAAACTGCTTCGTTACATTCTCTCAATTGGTCATTTGACAGGGTGTTACATACTGTTGTGGGTCGGCAGGCAACTTATTGCGGCCGGCCCTACTCCGTCGTGGGCATCCCGTATTTCCTTGTGGCCTTCAAGCTGACTTCGTCAGCGGCGCCCAAGCCGAGGCACCCCCTCAGAATGCGAGAGCGGCCGTTTCAGTTACGGCTTCCGCCTCAAATACCCGCCTTGCGGCTTTCTCAAGGAGTGCGCCTGCCTTCTGGCCGTCGAGCGGCCTGCTGAACAGGTAACCCTGGCCACGGTCGCATCCCCACTCGCCCAGCAGGGCCGCCTGTTCGGCGGTCTCGATGCCTTCGCCGGTCACCTTGAGGTTTAGCGACTTGGCCAGCGCCATGATGGTGTGGACGATGGCGGTGTCCTCCTGGTTTCGCCCGATGCCGCTGACGAACGAGCGGTCGATCTTGAGCACGTCCAGCGGCAGCCGCTTGAGGTAGGACAACGAGGAGTAGCCGGTCCCGAAATCGTCGATGGCCAGCTGAAGGCCCAAGTTCTTCAATTCCCACAGCGTCCGGATGGTGGCCTCGGCGTCGCGCATGATGACGCCCTCGGTGATCTCCAGCTTGAGGCAGCTGGCGGGCAGGCCCGACTCCCGCAACGCCCGTGCCACGTCCGCCACCAGCGAGGGCTGCTGGAACTGGCGCGGCGACAGGTTGACGCTGAGCGTCAAGGGCGGGCTAGTGGCGAACTGCTGGTGCCAGACGACGACCTGCCGGCAGGCTTCCTCCAGCACCCACAGGCCGAGCGGGACGATCAGGCCGGTTTCTTCGGCGATTGGGATGAAGTCGCCCGGCGGTATCAGGCCGCGCATCGGGTGCTGCCAGCGGACCAGCGCCTCGACTTCGGTGAACTCGCCCGACTCCATGACGACGATCGGCTGGTAGTGGACACGCAACTCGTCATGATCGAGAGCGTGCCGCAGGTTGTTTTCGAGGTCGAGGCGGGCCAGGGAGTCGGTGTGCATGCTGGGGTTGAACACCACGTAGCGCGCCCGACCGTTGCTCTTGGCCTCGTACATCGCGACGTCGGCGTTGCG
>JAABVA010003257.1_pt1 | contig 15597 bp, 19 predicted proteins | sample 5560331 | NCBI WGS metagenome assembly JAABVA01 (sample SAMN12812661, study PRJNA571458) | rock metagenome | isolation source: Antarctica rocks | place: Antarctica: Victoria Land, Mt New Zealand sud | collected 2016-01-07 | reverse complement strand
GGTGAGCAGGCCGCCACGATCGACATGGCCGCCTGGACCTGCCCGCTTCCGCTGCGGGACTCACCCACCATCGTCATGGGCCACGGTGGCGGCGGCGTCATGTCCGCCGAGCTCATCGAGCACCTGTTCGTGCCCGCGTTCGGTGACGCCGCGCAGGCGGAGCTGGGCGACTCGGCGGTGCTACCCGAACCCGGTGGCCGCCTTGCCTTCTCCACCGACTCGTTCGTCGTGCGGCCACTGTTCTTCCCCGGTGGCTGCATCGGCGACCTCGCCATCAACGGGACCGTCAACGACCTGGCGATGTCCGGGGCGCGCCCGCTGTACCTGTCGACGGCGTTCATCCTCGAGGAGGGCACGGCGCTCGCCGACATCGGGCGGGTGGCGATGGCGATGGGGGCGGCCGCCTCGGTGGCGGGCGTGCGCCTGGTCACCGGAGACACCAAGGTCGTCGACGCCGGGCACGGGGACAAGATCTTCGTGAACACGGCGGGCGTCGGCGTGCTCGACGAGGGGGTCGACATCCGTCCCGCGCGCGCCGCGGTGGGCGACGTGGTGATCGTCAGCGGTCCGATCGGTGTGCACGGCGTTGCGGTGCTGAGCTGCCGTGAGGGCCTGGAGTTCGGCACCACCATCGAGAGCGACTGCGCGCCGCTGAACGGTTTGGTGGCGGCGATGCTGGCCACCGGCGCCGACGTCCACGTGCTGCGCGATCCCACGCGGGGTGGCCTGGCCGCGTCGCTGAACGAGATTGCCAGGGCGGCACGCGTGGGCGTCGAGCTGGTCGAGCGGGACCTGCCGGTGCCCGAGGGCGTCGCGAACGCGTGCAGCCTGCTGGGGCTCGACCCGCTGTACGTGGCCAACGAGGGCAAGCTGGTCGCGTTCGTCCCCGCCGCGGACGCCGAGCGCGTGCTCGCCGCGATGGCCGCCCATGAGCTGGGCAAGGAGTCGGTGGTCATCGGGCGCTGCGTCGAGTCGCATCCCGGCATGGTGGTGGCCCACACCGGCCTGGGCGGTACCCGCGTGGTGGATCTGCCGTTGGGCGAGCAGCTCCCCCGGATCTGCTGAGTGTCGGCCGCCACCGAAGGGGAGGTGCTGTTCGCCCGCTACGCGTACCCGCCCAACGAGTTGGGGTACTGCGGCCCGGCCGACGCCGACGCGGTGCTGAACGTGGCCGCGCGGACTGCCGCGGGGATGCGTGAGACGGTCCGGGCATTCGACGGAGCGTGGGCGTACCTCGAGACCATCGCTGCCGCAACCGGCCTCGACCCGCTGGACCCGGGGGTCGTCGAGGCATACTGGGTGGGCAACGAGCTGCTCGACCGGGTCGACCCGGTCACGTTCGGCCGCGAGATCCGAGCCCGTTTCGCCACCGAGACCGGCGCAGACTGGGGGGTGCTGGACGGGGTGCACGTGGCGGCGCCGCATCACAGCTTCCAGGTGTTCACGGTGTATCCGTGGGTGCGGCTGCTGGGCCGCGGGGACGCCGCGCTGCAGGTGCTCGACCGGTGCCGGATCCGCGACGGCGAGGTGCTGGTGGTGGACGGTGACGAGGTGGTGGTGCGCAGCCGACCGCTGTTGTGGGACGGCCAGGCGTTGTCGCTGGGGGAGCCGGTATCCGAGCGCGCGCGCTGGGCGCAGGGTGGCCGGTCTCTGCTGGCGGCGGTGGTGCCTGGCGACGTGGTGGCCCTGCACTGGGACTGGGTGTGCGACCGGCTCACCCCTGAGCAGGCGGTGGCTCTGGAGGAGCGGACGGCGGCGCAGCTGGAGCTGACGAACCGGGTGCGGCGCGGGTAGGTCGTGTTGGAAGTTGTCGGGGGGCGGTTGGCGGTTGGCGGGGGCGGGACTGTTTGCGTCGCTCTGCGATCGGGGCGTCCAGCGCACGGATAGCGTGCAGAACGCGCCCCGATCGCACAGTTGGCTCCACCTCGGCCAGTCGTCGTTTATTGGTCGTCCGCGCGCTGACGTCACCGTGGTGACCCGACTTCGGGCAGCAGTGCGTGCGGCGTCAAGCCTTCGGGTCCATCGTGGTCACCGGGTACGTCCGGCAGAGCGGGTCGGCGGTGACCAGGGTGAGCCCCTCGTGCCGGGCCTGGCTGACGAGCAGCCGGTCGAAGGGGTCGTGGTGATGGGCCGGCAGGGCGCGCAGTCCGTCGGCGTGTGCGGCGGTGAGCGGTAACTCGTCGAACCCCGTGCGGCCGCACAACCCGACGAAGTCTTCGGCACCGCGCAGCTTCCCCGCTCCGGACTTGATGGCCACCTCCACCGCCGAGATCGCAGACACGTAGACGTCGTTGCGGGCGTCGACAAGCGCTGCGCGAGCTGATCGTCCGAGTCGTTCCGAACCCTGTAGCGCCCACAGGACAACGTGGGTGTCCAGCAACAGCCTCACGCCGGCTCGATCTGCTCGGAGTACCAATCGTCCGTGCTCGGCAGCGGTTCGTCGAAGTCCTCGGACACCCACAGCGTGTCCCCTGCCCGGCCCAGCACCCGGTCGGCACGGGCCGGCACGGCCACGAGTTGGACAACGGGCCTTCCGTGCCTGGCGATCACGATGTCCTCCCCGGCCTCTGCGCGGGCCAGCAGGGCGGAGAGCTGGCTCTTGGCGTCGAAGACACTCACGACCGTGGTCACCTCACCCATCGTGCTCGCCCGGGGGTGGGGGTGCAAGGCTTTCTGGTTCATTTGGCTAGAAATCGCAAACAGGGTTCCGGGTCGCCTGCGATCCAGCGCGCGAACAGCCATGCGATGCGCTGACCCCGAGCACACCATCCGCGCGGCGACCGAGATCATCGCGCAGGACTCCGTCATCATTATCGACAGCCAGGCCATCCTCGGCAGCTACACCGAAGACGAGCTGCCCGAGCAGGCGACGCAGTCGGTCGAGGTGGACATGGCACCATTCGCCGATGATGACGGGGCCAGCCTCGCGACCAGGCTCGATGCCGTTCTCGGTGAGTGGACAATGTTCCACGAGACGAACGGCTACTACGCGCAAGGCGTCGGCCGTGAAACCGCGGTGCTCCCGACTGGATGGCAGACCAGGCTCGTGCGGTTGAGCGGACCGAACACGCGGGGGCGAACCGGACTCTGCCTGGACCCGCACGACCTGTGCCTGGCCAAGCTCGTGGCCCACCGCGCGAAAGACCTCGTCTTCGTCGAAGCGCCTCGAAGGCCGGCCAGCCAGATGATGCGCGCGTGATCCCATCAGCGAGGAACAATGGAACGCGATCGGAGCCCTCACCCGCCGGGCCGTCACCTCAGTGCGCCGCAACCGCCAGCGCCGACCAGCGTGAGCGCGGAGGGGTTCCTACTCGGCGGTGGCCGACGGGCAGCTCGACGGCTGGGTGCGCAGGCCGTGCCAACCGAGGGCGGCGGCGAGCAGGAGCAGTGCGCCGCCGAGGTAGTAGACAGCCTGGATGCCGAGGGCCGCGGCCAGCGCGCCACCGACGAGCAGCGAGACGAGCCGGCCGAGCTGCCACACCAGGTCGAAGCTGGCGAAGATGCGGCCGCGGGCCTCGGGTGGGGTGTGCGTCTGCAGCAGGGAGTTCAAGGTCACGGCGCCAGTGGAGGTGCCCAGGCCGTAGGCCGCCAGCGCGACGAGCGCAGCCGGGAGCGCGGTGACGGTGGCGAGGACGAGGTCGACCAGGCCGCGCAGCACGAAGGGCCCGAACACGAACGCGGGTCGGCGCGGATCGCCGACCATCCTGGTCAGGACGGCCGGGCCGGCGACCGCGCCGATGCCGATCGCGCCGAGCAGCAGCCCGTAGCCGCTGGGCGGTAGGGCGAGGTGGTCGCGGGCGAGGACGACCAGCAGGGCACTCGTGGCGCCGGCGGACAGTGCGGCAAGGAGCTGTCCGGCGGCCAGCGCCCGCAGCAGCCGGTCCTTCGTGAGCAGCCGCACCCCGGCGGCGGCATCGGCGAAGAACCCCCGCCGTTCGGTGGTGCCCGGCGCCGTCGGCAGTCGCAGGCCTGCCAACACCGCGGCGCTGACCAGGAAGCTGACCGCGTTGATCCCGAACGCCGGACCCGCACCGACGGTCGTGTAGAGGATGCCGGCCACGGGGGCCAGCACGATTTGACTGAGCACCGCCGCGGTCCAGATGCCGCTGTTCGCGGCCACCAGCTGGTCATCGTCGACGAGGGTCGGCAGGGCGCTGTTGGCCGCCGGGTTGAACAAGACTGCGCCGACCGAGAGACCGAAGGCGATCGTGTAGACCGCGACGACGTTGTCACTGACGAAGATGAGCGACGTGGCGAGTCCCGCCCGCAGCAGATCGGCCGCAACCATGACGGGGATCCGGGGAAGCCGGTCCACGAGCGTGCCCGCGAACGGCGCCAACGCCAGCACCGGGATGATCTCGGCGAAGACCACCGTGCTGACGCCCAGCGGCGAGCCCGTCAGGTCGAGGACCAGCAGGCTCAGCGCCACGGTAGCGAAGACGTCACCCCACTGCGACCCGGTCCGCGCCGCCCACAGCCTCCGGTAGCCCGGGCGGGCGAACACCACCCGGAGCCGGGGCGTGGTCCCCACCGGCGGCGGACGCGCTAGGAGGCGTGGTCGACTGAGCGGAGCCGGGCGGCGAGCACGTGCAGCTGGTCGCGCAGCCCCCCCAGCTCCTGCGGCGCGAGCCCCGTGTCCTGCACCACCTGCGCGCGGGCGGCTGCGGCGCGCTCCCGCAGCGCCCGGCCCTTCGGCGTCAGGGTGAGCTGCACCGTCCGCTCGTCCTCGGCCCGGCGCTGCCGCGTCAGCAGTCCCTGGGCGTCCAGCCGCTTGAGCAGCGGCGAGAGCGTGCCGGTGTCGAGCTGCAGCCGGCTGCACAGCACGCCGAGCGTGACGCTGTCGTGCTCCCACAGCACGAGCATCACCGCGTACTGGCTGTAGGTGAGCCCCATTGCCTCCAGCAGCGGCCGATAGCACCCCGTCATTGCTCGGGACGCCGTGTGCAGCGCGAAGCACAGCTGCTCGTCCAACACGAAGTCCGAATGCTTGACTGCGCGGTCCGACTGCTTGACTGCCTCCATCGGCACACCATAGAACCCCGCGCACGTGTGACCTACCACAGACACGTTCGGGACCGGCCAACTCAGCCTTCGGGGAGCGGACCGGTGAGGTAGCGCTGTACGGTCGCCCCCGCCGCGGCCACCAGTACGGTGGTGTCGTCCGTGCTCACCGCGGGCAGCGCCAACACGAACCGCCCCACCGCGATGCCGACCATCTGGGTGGCCGTCAGCGCTCCCCGGATCGGGCGCTCGTCCGCGGGCACCCCCAGGTGCTCCAGCACCGGTCCCACCACCTGGGTCAGCAGGAACTCCCGCAACAGTGGCGCGAAGCCGGGGTCGTTCACCGCGGTGCGCAGTAGGGCCAGCGGACCGCCGCCGCCGGTCGGGTCCCACACCTGCAGCAGCGTCAGCACGATCCGCTCACCTATGCGATCGGGGTCGCCGGCCACCAGCCGGGACAGCAGCTCCACCGGGTCGACCGCCGGCCGTACCGCAGCCAGGAACAGGTCGTGCTTGGTGCCGAAATGGTGGTGCACCATCGCGGGGTCGACGCCGGCGGCGGAGGCGATGGCCCGCACCGAGGTGGCGGCAAGACCCTGCGTGGAGAACAGCTTGCTGGCCGCCACCAACACGTCGCTGCGGGTGTCGGGGTTGCCCGGGCGTCGCCCGCCCCGTTTGCCTTGTGGCCGGCCGACGACCTGCGGTCGCGGCCGGCTCACGGTGTCCGACGGCGCAGCGTGGCGGCCGCCAGGGCCAACGCCAACAGGACCGACCCGGCGACGACCCCGGTGTCGAGCACCAGGGTCGCGGTGACATCGGTGCGCGCCCCCACCTGCTGCAGCGCCTCGACTGCGTAGGTGAGCGGCAGTGCGCTGCTCAGCCCCTGCAGCCACCCGGCCATGGCGTCGCGGGCCACGAACAGCCCGCACAGCAGCGTCTGCGGCAGCACCACCACGGGCAGGAACTGCACCGCCTGGAACTCGGTGCGGGCGAAGGCACTGCACAGCAGGCCGAGGGCGGTGCCGAGCAGGGCGGTGAGCACCGCGATCAGCCCGGCCCACCACACGCTGCCCGCGGCCTGCACCCCGAACACGCCGAACGCCGCGGTGGTCACCACCGCCGCCTGTACCACGGCGACGAGCCCGAATGCGGTGCCGTAGCCCAGCAGCAGGTCGAGGCGGCCCATGGGTGTGGTGAGTAGCCGCTCCAGCGTGCCGCTGCGCCGCTCGCGGAGCATCGCGATGCTGGTGACCAGGAACATCACGGTGAACGGGAACAGTCCCAGCACCACCAGGGCCACCCGGTCGAAGGTGGCCGAGGCGCCCGGTGCGTCGAACATGTACCGCAGCAGGGTCAGCAGCAGCGCGGGGACGGCGAGCAACAGCACGACGGTGCGCGGGTCGTGGCGTAGCTGCGCCAGGATGCGCACCACCGTGGCCGCTGTGGTCCGGACGTTCACGCCGACGCACCTTCCTGGGTGCGGATGAGGCGCAGGAACGCCTCGTTGAGGTCGTGGGTTCCGGCGGTGGCGAGCACCGCGTCGGGGGTGTCGTCGGCGATGAGCACCCCAGCCCGCAGGAGCAACAACCGGTCGCAGCGGGCGGCTTCGTCCATCACGTGGCTGGACACCAGCAGCGTGGTCCCCGTGGCCGCCAACGAACGGAACATTTCCCATAGTTGTTCCCGCAGCACCGGATCGAGGCCGACCGTTGGCTCGTCGAGCACCAGCAGGTCGGGGGTGCCGATGAGCGCGCACGCCAGCGACGCCCGCCCCTGCTGCCCGCCCGACAGCGTGGCGACGAGCTGGTCGGCGGCGTCGTCGAGGCCCACCGCGACGAGTGCGCGCTCGGCCGCGTCGCGTCCCAACCGGTGCAGCGCTGCGTGGTAGCGCGCGTTCTCCCGCACCGTGAGGTCGGAGTACACGCTCGGGCTCTGCGTCACGTACCCCACGCTGTGCCGCAGCGGTGCATCCCCGGCGCGATGCCCAAGCACGTGCACCTCGCCCGAGGTGACCACCTGGGTGCCGACGACGGCCCGCAGCAGCGTCGACTTGCCGCTGCCACTGGGCCCCAGCACCCCCACCACCGTGCCCCGCGGCACCGTGAAGCTCAGCCCGCGCAGCACCTCCCGCCTCCCGCGTCGCACGACCAGCTCGCGAACGTCGATCGCTGTTGTGCCCATCTCCGCCTCCCCAAACTCAACGAGTGATGAACTCAACGGTAGGTGAGATTAATTGGCGTGACAAGACCCGCAGTGACGGCCCATCGGCGCTCGTCAACCCGCCGGACGTGCCGCGTCGACTTCCGTGGAGCGGGAACTTCCGTCGGGCGGGAACGGATCTGACTGTCGGGACGTCCGAGGCCGGGCAGTGGTCATCTGGTGGCCATGAATCCGGGAGGGGATACCCATGACGGGTGTGCTGGCGCCGCGGTCACTTGCGCGCTGTTGCGGTCGTGGGATCCGTCCTCGCTTGATGCGGCGTCGGGCCGGTTGGTTGCCTCCGCATCGTCCCTCGACGATCAGGTTCGGTCGATGGTGCGAGCCTGCGCCGACGCGCAAGAGGGTTGGGTGGGGCAAGCCGCGACGGCGGCGGCGGGACGAGCGCAGCGCACGGCAGCTGCGGGCAGTCAGGTGTCGACGGCGGTGGTGTCGTTGGCCGATGTGCTCTCCGACGCGGCGGGTGAGCTCACCGGTGCCCGGGCCCGCGCGGTGGACGTCGCGGTGGGTGCGGTGGCCGACGGCTTCGCGGTCTCCGACGACGGCACGGTCACCGCTCCTGCTGTCCCAGCGGGGGCGGGACTGGACGGTGCTGGGGATCAGGCGCTGCTGAACGCCGCCGCGCGCCAGTGGGCCACCACGCTCGCCGCGTCCCTGGACGCGGTGGCGGCGGCCGACGCCCGGTGGGCGGGGGCTATCGGGGTGGCGGTGGCTGCCGTCGCGGAGGCGGCCACGGCACCGGTGGTTGCCGGGTCGGGGTTGAGCCCCCAGGTGCGGTCGATTGTGGACGGTTCCGGGCGGTTGCCGGCGGACCCGGTGCAGCTCACTGCCCTGTGGGCGACGTTGAGCCCGCAGGACAAGGAGGCGCTGTTCGCTTACGAGCCCGGGGTGGGTAACCGGGACGGGATCCCGGTGCTCGACCGAGATCACCTCAACCGGCGGTTGTTGGAGCAGCTGCGTGCGGGCAGCCAGGCCGATCTGGATGCGTTGCTCCGTGCGCACCCGGGTTGGGATGGGGTTGGTCCCCCGTATCAGTCGTACGCGACCACGGAGAGTTTGGCGCGGATCGATGCCTATCGGCGTTGGCAGCGCGACGTCGACGCGGCGCGGATCTCGCTGGCTGGTTACGCCGGGGTGAGCGACGCCCTGAGTGGCCCGTCGGCGGGGCAAGCACCCCGGTTCCTGATGGGCGTGGACGGTCAGGATCGGGCGGTGATCGCGACGAACAACCCGGACACGGCGCGCAACGTGGCCACGTTCGTCCCCGGCACCGGGTCGACGTTGAGCGGACTCAGGGGTGACATGACACGGTCGGACCGGATGCTGCTAGCAGCGAAGAACGAGGGCGCACCGTCGACGGCGGTGGTGACCTGGTACGGCTACGACGCGCCACCGTCGATCCCGGATGCCACCGACGAGAAGTACGCCGAGAACGGTGCGTCCGCCCTGGGCAACTTCCAGGACGGGTTGCGCGCCACCCACGACGGGCCACCGTCGCACAACGTCGTGGTGGGTCACAGTTACGGCACCACGGTCATCGGCACCGCCGCCACCGAGGGCCGATCACTCAACGCCGACGACGTGGTCTTCGTCGGCAGCCCGGGGGCGAACGCGGGCAGCGCGGACGATCTGCGACTCGACGGGGTCGAGCCGGGGCGCAACGGCGCGCACGTCTACGCGACAGCGGCCCTGCACGACCCGGTCCCGTTGTATTCGGGTACCGGGGACTTCGGGCCCAACCCGGCGGGGCACTTCTACGGCAGCCGGGTGTTCACATCCGATCCCGGTTCGTCGTCGATCGTCTTCTTCAACCCCGCCGCGCACAGCCAATACTGGGACCCGGGCAACCAGGGGCTGGCCAACATGGGGAAGATCATTGCTGGGAACGGGGGTGCGGTGTCGTGATGACATTGCGCCGCGCGGTGGCGCTCCTGGTCCTCGTGGCTGTGCTCAGCGCGTGCGGCTCGACGAAAGGAAAACAGATGGACCCGGAATTCACCGCGACGGCGGCTCAGACGCAGCTGCTGGAGTTGTTCTCGCAGACGCTGGCCCTGCTACCGGTGGAGACCTCGCTGTCGTTGGAGCGATCTTCCCCCCAACTCCAGTCGCACGACCTCGGGGTCTCCGCTCCGTGCGACGACAACGACCAGACCGGCAAGGGGCCGGTCAACCTGAGCATCGCCTACTGGGTTCATGGCGTGCCGCAGGGAGTCGAGCGGAAGTACGTCGACATGGTCGCGGCGGGGTGGGCCGAGAAGGGCTGGTCGCCACGAGACGACGGTGGTGCCCAGTCGAGGATCGTCCGCGGCTACCCGCTCCGCGGGTACGCCGTGATAATCCAGGTCAACCCCGTAGGTGGGGTAAGCCTGACGGGCTCGTCCCCCTGCTTCCCGTTCGCCAACGTGAACGTGACCACCCCGCAGCCGAGGACTGTCCCGCACCCCGCAGGCTGACCTCCCGCACAGCCTGCCATCCGGTCACCCGTGACCAACAGGGTCGGATCGCAGACCGATGTGCACGCTCGTGGAGGAGGATGGTGCCGTGCACGGGGCTTGGAGGGCGGGGCGCGCGGTGCACGTCCAGCCTGCAGATGACGCCCCGATCGGGGTGTTGGCCGCAGCGTCCGTCAACTTCGCGCACCAACCAGCGTCACCGGCTCAGTGAACCTGCCTCCGGACGACCACGTGCACTCGGAGTTCTCCTGGGACACCGGCCCCCGTGCTTCGATGCGCGACGCCTGCACGAGGGCCGTCGAGCTGGGTATCCCCGCGGTCTCGTTCACCGAGCACGTCGACTTCACGGCGTGGGCGCCTGGCGACCACCCGCTCGCCGCCGGTCGCCGTCCCCGGGCCCCCGGTTACTACCAGCCGGTGGACGTGCGGGCCTACCTCGCGAGCATCGAACGCTGTCGAACGGAGTTCCCCGACCTGCGGGTGCGTACGGGCATCGAGGCCGGCGAGCCGCACCTCTTTGCGGGCAGCATCGCCGAGGTGCTCGGGGCGGGGCCGTTCGAGCGGGTGCTGGGCTCCTTGCACTCGGTGGTGCGCCGCGACGAGCTGGTTGGTGTGGCGCGGGTGCTGGCCGCGGAGCACCCGCACGAGGTGGCGCGGGAGTACTTCGGTGAGTTGCTGTCAATGATCAACGCCAGCAGCGTGTTCGAGGTGTTGGCGCACTGCGACTTTCCGCGCCGCTACTGGCCACGCGGCGCTAGGAGGTACGCCGAGGGTGACTTCGAGGACGAGTACCGGGAGGTGTTCTCCGCGCTCGCGGCCTCCGATCGGGTACTGGAGGTGAACACCACCAGCCCGCTGGCGTCGGTCGAGCTGGTGCGCTGGTGGCGGGAGCAGGGTGGCCGTGCGGTGTCCTTCGGCAGCGATGCGCACCAGCCGTGGGACGTGGGTCAGCGTTTCGACCTCGCCGTGGACGTGGTGACGGCCGCCGGCTTCCGCCAGGGACGCGATCGGTGGGACTTCTACCGGAGGTGACCTAGGGCAGACCTGGGGCCATCGCGGGCCGGAACGGATCGGGCTGGCGGCGCGTCGGAGGGCGGGTAGTGGTTCGACGGCGGGGTCCACGGTGGACCCTGGATCGTGGAGGGGGTTCGGTATGACGAGTGTGCTGCAGGTCGAGACGTCTGCGCTGCGAAAGCTCAGTGCTGACGTGGTTTCCGTGGCCGAGGCGATCGGTGCGCTCGACCCGCGAGACGCGTTGGCTGCGGTGGTGCCGGCCATGAACGCCTCGGCCGTGGCCGGGGAATGCGCTGGAGCGGGCGGTCGTGTCGTCGAGGCGTTCACGGTGCTGGCTGGCCGGGTGCGGGTGCTGGCGGAGGACATCGACACGGCGGCGGTAGGTTACGACGCCGCCGAGGCACAGTTCGCCGGTGAGCTCAGAAGAATTGGGGGACGGTGATGCCGCGGTCATTTGCGCTGTTGCGGGCGTGGGACGCCCGGGGCTGGGCGCCACGACGCTTCACCGAAGGCTGACGCCAAGTTATCCAGGCCATCGCCGACGGCGGATACGCCCTCATTGCCCAGCTGAATAGCGTCGGCGGCATGAGCCTGTCCGGGTCCTCGCCGTGCTTCCCCAAGGCCAACGAGGGCTCCGCCACCCCAGCGCCCTCGACCATCGCCCATCCCGGGGGCTGACGTCGGCACAGCACACGCCATGATGGACTGCACCAGCCTGTAGCAGCCCACCCGTCAGGAGTGCACGTGAGCCACGATGCCTACGCCGCGGTCACCCACGTGGGCCAGGTGCGCACGAACAACGAGGACGCGCATCTGGCCACTGACACGGTGTGGATGGTGGCCGACGGCATGGGCGGGCATGCCGCGGGTGAGGTGGCCAGCCAGCTGGCGGTCGAGGCCGTGGTGGCGGCGGACCCGCACGACGAGCCGGGCCTGCGCGATGCGTTCGCCCGCGCACACCAGGCCGTGGTCGACGCCTCCGGCGCGGAGAAGGCCGGGATGGGCACCACGCTGCTGGTCGCGACACTGGAGGCCTCCGGTGGCGTGCTGATCGGCAACGTGGGGGACAGTCGCGCCTACCTGCTGGCCGACGGCGTGCTCAACCGCCTCACCACCGACGACAACGAGGCGGAGATGCTGCTCAGCGAAGGTCGCATCACCGCCGAACAGGCCCGAGAGCACCCTGGGCAGTTCATCCTCACCGCCTCGCTCGGCGGGTGGCGTTCGGCCGCACCGAAGCCCGCGGTGCACCTGCTCCCCGCCCGCGTTGGGCGGCTGTTGCTGTGCTCCGACGGCCTCAACGGCGAGCTTACTGACACCGAGATCGCTGGTGCACTGGCCGAGGGTGGCCCCGCACACGCCGGCCAGCGCCTGGTCGACGAGGCCGTGCGGGCCGGTGGGCGGGACAACGTGACCGTCGTCGTCGTCGACCTCTGAGTTCAGGCCGGTCGACATAGGTGGGGGACGGCGACGGCCAGCACGGCGAACGCCACACCCTTGTCGGCCCGCTCGCGTACCTCGGTCAGGGTGCCCGCAGGTTCCGACGTAACGCACGAGGAGCGCGAGGCGGGTAGGGAGGTGCACGGGGCTTTGCGATCAGGGCGCCCAGCGCACGTGCAGCGTGCAGATCCCGCCCCGATCTGGGTATTGACGACTTCGTCGGGTCGGTCGAAACCGGTCGACTGGTAAATCAGGGCGGGTAGCGCACGTCCAGCGTGCAGATCGCTCCCCGATCGCAGAGCGTCCGCAACAGCAGTGGCCCGGCACAGCAGTGGTCCGGCACAGCAGTGGTCCGGCACAGCACGTGGTCCGGCACAGCACGTGGCCCGGCACAGCACCCCCGCGTGCCAGAGTGGACGCATGACCGCAGCCGATCACTGGCACGCCGACCTGCACCATGTCCGGGGGGCCGTCCTCACCGGCGACACAAATCAGACCGCGGGGATGACGCGGCGTGAGGCGATCTCCGGCAAGACTGTGGGTGCGGCGAAGATTTGGATGGGCCAGACGCATGTCGCCCCACACACCAGTTCCGGTGACCACCACCACGGCGACACCGAGACCGCAATCTACGTCGTCTCCGGCAAGCCGGTGTTCGTCTTCGCCCAGGGCGCCGAGGAAGTACGGCTGGAGACGGTGGCCGGTGACTACGTTTTCGTCCCGCCGTGGACACCGCACCGCGAGGAGAACCCCGGTGACACCGAGGCCGTCGTCGTCATCGGCCGCAGCAGCCAAGACGCGGTGGTGGTCAACCTCCCCACCCTGTGGACAGTGGGTTCCTCGGGTTGATCAGCGCAACCGGTCGAGCGCCAGCGCCGCGAGCAACCGGGCCAGCCTCGCCCGCCGCGCCGGGTTAGTGTCCGACGATGAGCGACGTGGACGGCCGACGAAGGCACTACGGCGAGTTCTACGGACTGCCGGATGCCGGGGACCCCGACGACGACCGGCCGTTGTGGCTGGTTCACGGCAACTGTCAGGCCGAGGCACTGCGGGTGCTGCTGTCTGGAGCGCGCGACGCCGCCTACCGGACGGTGCGGGTACCACCGGTGCACGAGCTGCAGCGCAGCGACCTCGGGCAACTCGCGGCGCTGGCCGGCCGCGCTGCGATGCTGCTCAGCCAGCCCATCCGCGACGACTACCGGGACCTGCCGGTCGGGACCGCCCAGGTGGCGGCCCTGCTGCCCGCCGGTGCGCAGGTGCTGCGGTGGCCGGTGGTGCGTTACGCGGGGCTGCACCCGTACCAGGTCATCGTCCGCCATCCAACCGATCGCTCCGCTGACCCACCCGTGGTGCCCTACCACGACCTGCGGACGATCGCCGCGGCGCTGGCCGACGGACCGGTGGGCCCATTCGGCGCGCACGCGCCAGCTCCTTCGGTTTACCGCGAGCTGGCCGCGTCGTCGGTCGCTGAACTCACCCGCCGCGAGGTCGCCCAAGCCGACGTCGTCGTGTCGGACCTGCTCGCTGCGGCCGGCGCCGAAGCCGCCCACACCATCAACCACCCCGGGAACATCGTCCTTGGTGGGCTCGCCGCCCGGGTCCAGGCCGCGGCCGGGGTCAGCGTCGACGTCGGCGACCCGGGGCGCGACCTGCTGAGTGGCATCCGCGCGCCGGTGGACGCGGATGTGTTGGACGCGCTGGGCCTGACCGCGCCAGCGCGCCGCAACTGGCTGGTGCACGGTGCGGAAGTCGAGCCGCAGCACGTCCACCAGGTGCAGGCGGCGTGCTATCGGGCCGATCCCGACTGGCTGGTCGCAGCGGTGGCTCGGCACGGTGGCCGCATGGACCGTCTCGGATTGTCGTGACCGCCAGCCGGCCGCACGGGTGCTCGGACTGTTGTTCGCTACCGGGCGCTCGTTTGGTCGCTACCGACAGGGCATCGCGCGTTGTCTTTCGTATACCGTACCCGGGGACACGGATGCGGTGGCCAACAGGTCCCCATGCGCGATCAGGTGCTGGTGGCGCTGCGCCAACGCATCGTCAACGGCGACTACCCGCCGGGCGAGCGGCTGACCGAGGACCGGCTGGCCAGCGACTTCGGCGTCTCGCGGAACCCGGTGCGCGAAGCGCTGCGCGTGGTGCAGGCCGAGGGCTTCGTGACCATGGTGCCGCGCCGAGGTGCGGTGGTGTCCTCACCGGACGCCTCCACCCTCGCGGACATGTTCATCGTGCGCGAGCGGCTGGAGACCATCGCGGCACGGCTGGCCGCCGAACGGGCGACCGAGGCTGACGTGGCCCGGTTGCGGGCGTTGTTGGACGCCGCTCGTGAAGCCACCGACCGGCTGGACTTCTCCCGCGTGGCTGAGCTGAACAGCGAGTTGCACCTGCGGGTCATCGAGATCAGTGGCAACCGGTGGCTGTCTCGATCGCCAGTGCGCTGTACCTGCAGGTGCACTGGGTCTTCCGCATCGGGGCGGCACAGCGTGCGCCCCACTCCTGGATCGAGCACATCCGGCTGGTCGACGCCATCGAAACCGGTGACGGCGCCGAGGCCGAGGCGGCGGCCGCCGCGCACGTCAACGCGGCGTCGGCGGCGGCGCTGCAGGAGCTGGCGCGCGGCTGACGCGCTCCGTCGAGGCCCCCGGCGTGGATGCTGGCCCGGAGCTGTTCCCGGCGCTGTCCCCGGAGCCGTCCCCCGCGCTGCCGGCCAGCCGCACGTCGGGTCCGGTCCCGTCGGAGGCCACCAGATGACAGGCCGCGGTGCCGCCACCGATCTCGATCAGCGCGGGGACCTCCGCGGTGCAGCGGTCGAAGGCCAGCGGGCAGCGGGTGTGGAAGCGGCACCCCGACGGCGGGTCGAGCGCGGACGGCAGGTCGTCGCCGAGGAGCACCGGTGTGCGGGCGCGCTGCCGAGGGGGGTCGGCCACCGGCGCCGCGGCCAGCAGTGCCTGGGTGTAGGGGTGCGCCGGGCGGGCGAAGATCCGTTCCCGAGAACCCGTCTCGACGAGCTGACCGAGGTACATCACGGCGATGTCGTCGGCGAGGTACTCCACCGCCGACAGGTCGTGGGTGATGAACAGGCACGCGAAGCCGATGCTCCGCTGCAGGTCGGCGAGCAGGTTGAGCACCGAGGCCTGCACCGACACGTCCAGGGCGCTGGTGGGCTCGTCGGCGATCAGCAGGGTCGGGGACGAGACCAGCGCACGGGCGATGCTCACCCGCTGTCGCTGTCCTCCGGAGAGTTCGTGCGGGTACCGGTGTGCCACCTCGGCGCGCAGGCCCACCCGCCCGAGTTCGTCGGCCACCCTCGCATCACGGTCACGTCGGGACGTCCGTCCCGGCCGCAGCCGCAGCGGCTCGCCGACGATGTCGCCGACCAGCATGCGCGGGTCGAGCGAGCCACCCGGGTCCTGGAACACGATCGACACGTCCTGGCGGTGGCGCCGCAGCTGCCGCCGGGTCAGGTGGGTGA
>JAABVA010003255.1_pt1 | contig 15601 bp, 15 predicted proteins | sample 5560331 | NCBI WGS metagenome assembly JAABVA01 (sample SAMN12812661, study PRJNA571458) | rock metagenome | isolation source: Antarctica rocks | place: Antarctica: Victoria Land, Mt New Zealand sud | collected 2016-01-07 | reverse complement strand
GCACTCAGCAAGTGCCCTTCCGCTCTGCACCACGAGACCCCTCAGCAAGGTCATCGTCGCAGGTAGAAGGGCATTTGCATGCCCGGCTCACCGTCCGCGCCCACGAGACGAGCGGTGGATCCGGGCTAAGTCCAAGGGCCAGCATCTTCACGGGGACGCTGCCGGAGAGCAGGAACGCGAAGAAGACGCTGACCATGATCAGCGCGGCGCAGGTGATGACGCGCCCGGTATGGGTGAGTCCGGCGGCGACGCTGCGCTGGTTGTCGTGGGTCCGGTCCCACGCCTCCTTGATCCGGGACAGCAGGAACACCTCGTAGTCCATCGACAGGCCGAACACGATCGCGAACATGATCATCGGGACGTAGGACTCGACCGGTACCGTCTCGGACAGCCCGAGCAGGGACGATCCCCAGCCCCATTGGAAGACGGCGACGAGGACGCCGTAGGCGGCACCGATGGACAGCAGATTGAGGACCCCGGCCTTCAGCGCGAGCACCGGCGCGCGGAACGTGAGGAGGAGCAGCAGGAACGCCGCGGCGATGACGACCGCGATGATGTCGGGGAGGCGGCCGGAGACCTTGTCGCGGAAGTCGAGCTGGCCGGTGGTGGCGCCGGTGACATATCCGGTGGCGTGGGCCGAATCGAGCACCCGCGGCAGGGTGGTGTCGGTCAGCGTGCGCAGCAGGGTGTCGGTGCCCGCCGCCTGCGGGCCGGTGGTGGGCATCACGGTCGCCACGAGCAGGGCACCGTCGGTGGTCGTCCGGACCGGTGAGACCGACACGACCCCGGTCGTCGCGGCGAGTGCCGAGCGTAGGGAGCTGGCGAGGACCTGGGTCGCGGCGGCGTCGGTGCGGTCGGCCGCGGGGAGTGCCGCGACGACGGTGAGGGGCCCGTTCGCACCGGGCCCGAAGTTGGTGGCGATCGCGTCGTAGGCGCGTTTGTCGGTGTAGGAGCGCGGGTCGGCGCCGGCGTCAACGTGCCCGAGCCGCATCGAGAGCAGGGGGACAGCGAGCACGGCCAGCACCGCCACCCCGGCGAGCAGGTACCGCCACGGATGGGTTCCGACCGACCTCGCGTAGCGCGCCCAGCCGTCGCCGGAGCCGGCGGTCTCGGCCACCGGGCGACGGACGGTGACCCGGTCGATCCGGCGGCCGGCCCGCCCGAGCAGCGCCGGCACGAGGGTGAGGGCGGCGGCGGCGCTGACCGCGACCGTGACCCCGCCGGCCACCCCGAGCCGGCCGGTAAAGCTGAGCCCCGACGCGTACAGCCCGAGCAGCGCGATGACGACGGTGACCGCGGCGATCACCACCGCGCGGCCGCTGGCGGCGGTGGTCCGCCCGGCCGCGACGATCGGGTCCGCCCCGTCGAGGACCTGCTGGCGGTGCCGGGTGGTGAGGAACAGCCCGTAGTCGATGCCGACCCCGAGTCCCATCATGACGGCGAGGGTCGGGGAGACCGAGGCGAAGTTGACCGCGGAGGCCAGCATCCCGAGCACGCCGAGGCCGGTGACCACACCGATCACGGCCGAGAGGATGGGCAGCGCGGCGGCGTACACGCTGCCGAACGCCAGCAGGAGCACGAGGACGGCGACCGCGATCCCGATGCGCTCCGACCGGGCGTCGCCGCCCTTCGGTCGGGCCGCCTGTCCCAGCAGCCCGCCGTAGTCGACGGCGACCCCCGCGGTCCGCGCCCCGGCCGTCGCGGTGTTGACGGTGGCGACGTAGGCGTGGCCGAGGCCGACCGGGCTGGTGTCGAAGTGGACGGTCGCGTAGGCGGCGCGCCTGTCGGCCGAGATGGTCGCGCCCGCGAGGGGGTCGGACACCGCCAGCACGTGCGGCAGCGCCCGCACCGCCGCGGCGGCCGCCTCGACCGCGGTCGCGTGGCTGGTCACCGAGCCGGTCGGGACGCTGAACACCAGCTGGCCGCCCTGGCCGCCGGCCGCCGGCTCGTGCGCTGCGAGCAGCGCCGATCCCTGCGCGGCGGAACTGGTCGCCACGGTGAAGTCGTCGCTGTAGCTGCCGCCGAGCTGCTGGTGCCCGACCGTGACCCCGAGGAGGAGGACCAGCCACACCCCGATCACCCACCAGCTGTGCCCGGCGCACCACGTCCCGAGGCGGCCGAGCACACCGAGGCGCCCGGCGTCGTCGTCCGGCCGGCGTGCGCTTCCTGTCACGACTGACACCTTCGCAGAAAGTGTCAGGCATGACAACATTGTCTAGGGTTTGGGTGGTGGACACGGTGATCGGTAAGCGGGAGGCGAACAAGCAGGGCACCCGGGCGGCCCTGAAGGCGGCGGCGAACCGGCTGTTCGAGGAACACGGGTACGCCGCGACGACCGTCCGGGAGATCGCGGCCGCGGCGGGGGTGACCGAGAGGACCTTTTTCCGGTACTTCGACGGGAAGGAGGACCTGGTGGTCGACGAGGTGCTCGCCTGGGTGCCCCGCCTCCAGCAGGCGATCCGTGACCGGCCCGCTGAGGAACCACCCCTGGTCGCGGTCCGGGCCGCGCTGGGTCAGCTCGGTGCGGCGGCGCGGGCGACCTCGCAGCCGAGTCCGCTCAGGCTGTTCGCCGACAGCCTCCCCGCGCAGCGGGCCGGGCGATCCGGGCGGCGGCTGTCCCCCGCGATGCTCCTCGGGATCGAAGACGACCTCGCCGCCGCCCTCGGCGACCGGCTGCCCGCGGACACCAGCGACGAAACGAGTGATGTCCGCGGCACCACGGACCGGGACTTCCGCGCCGCACTGCTCGCCCGGGTGACCCTCGCCGTCCTGCGCACCGCGATCATCCACGACCGCGCACTCCGCCAGGCCGACACCACCGAGCGACCAGCGGTAAGTGAGCTCATCGACCAGGCCTTCGCCGCCCTCGGCGTCACGACCGCCGCCGGGTAGCCCAGATGCGGTGCGCCTGACCGGCTGGGCCCGGCCGCCTGGGCCTGCGCCGGGGACGCGACGCCCGAGGCGGCGAGGAGTCCGCACCCGGCGAGGGTCACCCCCGTTTGCCCGCTCGTCACCGGCGACCGGAAACGACACACGCTGACCTGGGACCGTCCGCGGAATCCTCTGCCCGGACCTGCCCGCAGAACATCCGGGGGACCGCCCGACCAGCTGGTAACGGCGCGTGTTCTGGTGCCGTGCGGCGGTGGATGGCCGGGTCGGTGGCGCTGCCGCTATCGGATGCCGCCGCCGGCTTGGAGGTTTTGTCCGGTTAGCCATCGCCCGTCGGGGCCGGCGAGGAAGGCGACGACGTCGGCGACGTCGGCGGGTTCCCCGAGCCGGCGGAGTGGGCTCATGGCAGCGACCGCGGTGAGGGTCTGCGCGGTGTTCGCTGCCCGGAGCATGTCGGTGTCGGTCGCCCCGGGGGACACGGTGTTCGCGGTGATCGCTCGGGCGCCGAGTTCGTGGGCGGCCACGGCGGTGAGTTGTTCGACGGCGCCCTTCGCGGCGGCGTAAAGGCCGATCCGGGACGCGGGCAGCACGGTGTTGAGGGAGGAGATGGTGATGATGCGGCCGCCGTCGCGGAGGCGGCGCGCGGCTTCCCGGATGACCTGGAAGGTGCCCTTGGCGTTGACGGTCATGGCGTGGTCCCAGTCGGCGTCGGTCGTGTCAGCGATGAGCCCGACGGTGACGGATGCGGCGTTGGCGACCACGATGTCCAGACTCCCGCCCCAGCTCTCGGCGGCGTCGAACAGGGCGGTGGTCTGGGCGCCGTCGGCCTGGTCGGCGTGTACGGCCTGCGCTCGGCCGCCGGCGGCGGTGACGGCCTCCTCCACGGCGGTGGCCGCGGCCCCGTCGGAGGCGTAGCTGAAGGTGACCGCGGCGCCGTCGCGGGCGAGGCGTTCGACGGCCGCGCGGCCGATGCCCCGTGAGCCGCCGGTCACGACGGCTCCCTTTCCGCTCAGCGCACCCACCGGACCATCCTCCCCGCTGCCCCGACTCCGGGCGCCGCGGCGGCCGCCAGAGCGACGGTCCGCGGCTCAAGCGCAGCGAGAACGGCAATCCCGAAGCCTGAGCTGTTCGCCGCGAGGGGTGCCGGTATACAGCGGGCGCTGGGACTTCCGCAGGTCGAGGCAGCTTCGACGATGACGGTCGTACCGTCGAACGCGGCGTCGGTGTGGATCGGGTCGCCGAGTGGTCTTGCCGCCGCAACAATCATTCGATGAAGCCTGCCGCGACCGCGGCGTCGACGCTGCCATCACCGCCGTCGGCCAGTGGTAGTAAGTCCGATTGCACCGCGGCCACACGGCCCAACCCTCGCGGAGGTGCGCGGGGACCTCGGCGGCCGTCAGGCTTCCCTTGAACTTGTCGGGCGCGACGAGCACCAGGGTTGAGCACTGTTGGGATGTCATGCGATAACGCGCGCCATCACGGCGCCGGCAGCGGCGGCCCACGCCTGCGGCGTTGCGGCGTACGGGTGTGCCACCGGCGCATCGTTCTTGCCGCGGTCGAAACCCGCGAACAGCTCGGGCAGGCGCCCACGAAATGCGGCTCGCGCCTGGAGCATGCCCCGGGCGACTGTCTGCGCGGCATCACGGGCTCCGTAGTGGAGCATCCCGAGCACGGCGATGGCGGTGTCGTGGGGCCACACCGACCCGTTGTGGTACGACAGCGGGTTGTACCGGGCCGCCTCGCTCGATAGGGTGCGAATCCCGAACCCGGTGAACATATCCGGTTGCATCAACCGGGCGATCACCCGCTCAGCCCTGTGCGCGTCTAGAGCACCGACCCACAGCAGGTGACCGGCTGCCGAGCCGACCGTTGAGACGCGCCGACCGGCCCCGTCAAGTGCGAGGGCCGGGAAGTCCTCATCCGGGTCCCAGAACTCGTTGAGCAGCCGTCGATGCAAGCCGGTCGCGAGACTCTGCAGCTCGTCCGCCCAGTCCGGCTCGTTCCAGGCCCCGCGAGCGAGTGCGGCAAGGTCAGTGAGTGCTCGCCACGCGTACGCCTGCGGTTCGAGCAAAGCGAACGGACCTTCGGCCAGGCGCCCGTCCGGGAAGGAGACCGCGTCGAAGGAGTCCTTCCAACCCTGATGAATGAGTCCGCGCGGATCGGATGCATACGTTAACAGCCGTGCTCGTCCAGGCCTCCGAAGCGACGCATCCAATCCACCGCCCGGCGCGCGGCGTCGAGGAGGTGCCAGGTGTCGTGCCCGGCCGCGGTGAGCCGGGCTACGCCCATTAAGAACAAGGGCGTCGCGTCAACCGAGCCGTAATACCGGCCGAACGGCACGAAGCCGAGCGCGGCGAGCTCCGATACCCGGACCTCGTGCACTATCCGGCCTGGCTGCTCGAGGGTGATGGGGTCATGAAGTCGCCCCTGGTAGATCGCAAGAGCGCGGAGCACGTCGGGGAGCAGGCGTTGTCGTTCCTGCTCCAGGAGCAACGAGGTGATCAGCGCGTCCCGGCCGAACAGGGTGAGAAACCACGGAGCGCCCGCGCCGGGAATACGCAGTTCGGGCAGGCCTGGGCAGGCCATCAGGAGTGCGTCGAGGTCCACGAGCGATGGGTCATCTTCAGCCCGCTGGGCTGGCCCCGCGTCGTCAGTTACCAGGTCGCGGCGCTGGACTACCACTTCGACAGCGGCGGATCCGTGCGGCGGGAGGGTGACGATCCAGGCGAGGGTTCCCGATGCGGCACGGCCAGTGGTCTCTACCTGTTGAGTCGGTGCGGGTTTGCCAGCGATCTCGATCGACGCGGTGAAGGCGCGGTCGCCCAGGGCCCGCGTGTAGTGCAGCGCGACACCGGACGCGGTGGGCGCGGTGCGGACGCTGCCGCCGGTCAGGTCGAACCGGCGCCGGTCCGAGCGCAGGGCGAACTGATCCAGGAAGTCCGCGCGGAATGCCACCGTGAGGTCGACGGTCCGTGGCTCGGCGGTGAGGTTGTCGATCCGCAGCACCTCAGTAAGGCCGGCAGCAGTCAGGTGCTGTGCCCGTTGCACAGTGACCGGCGGCGGTTCTCCGCGCGAGAACATGGGCACGAGGCTGATGCGTCGCTCCGCCGGGGAAGGGGATTCGTCGCCGATGACTTGGAGCGGCATGCCGGCGATGCGAACGCGCCATTCGCTGAGCAGGCGGGTGTCGGAGACGAAAAGGCCGCCCGCGTACGTGCTTACGGTGACGTCCCCGAACTCGTCGCTGCGAAACAATGCCCCGCCGGTCAGGGCGGTGGTGATCGTGCTCACGGCACGCTCGCTGTCGGCGGGGCGAGTGCCGTGTCGAGCGCGAGCGCGGCGGTCCAGCTGAAGCGCCGGGTGCCGTGCGGCGCACCGGTCCAGGGCTGCACGTACTCCGGGAAGTCGTGCTCGACCGCCAGCCGGGTGAGGCGGCTCTGCAATATTTCGGAGTCGTCGGACCTGCCGACGCGCTGCAGGGCACGGATGAGCATCCAGCTGATGTTGAACCAGGCCGGCCCGCGCCAGTATCGCTGCGCGTCGAAGTCCGCGGCCGTGGTGTCGTAGCTCGGCGGCAGCAGCGCACCCGAGCCGAGGAACGCCGCGGAACGCAGCGTGGCGAGCAGCTCGTCCTCGTGCGGTCCTGGTAGCAGCAGCGGCACCAGCCCATTGGCGGTGCGCTTGCGCACCGTTGCCTCCGCGATGATATCCCATGCGGTGTAACAACCGAGCTCTGGGTCCCAGAGCGACTCGAGGGCTGTCCCGATCCGCTGCGCCTCCCGTCGATGGGGTTCGGGGTCTTGGCCGATCTCAGCGGCGATCGCGGCGAGGGACCGTTCGGAGACGGCTAGAAGCGCCGCGAACATCGGGTCGACGAACCTAAACGGGTAGACGGTGTCTGCGTCGTCGCAGTCGTGGTCGCGGTACCTCTCGGTCAGCCAGAAGTAGCGGCCGTACTCCCGGTCACTCGGTCTTTCGGTCGGAGCGGCGTGCTCGAGGTCCACGCGATCAATGCGGGCCTCCGGCGTCCCAGGGACGCGCTGCAACCCCTCGTCCCACAGCGGCGAGTTGTCGGTGCCCGACTCCCACGGGTGAACGATGAACGGCAGGTCCAGACCGGCGGTCTTCCGACGCTGCGTCAGGTACCCGTGCCAGGCGACGAGCCGCGGGTAGGCGCGCTCGAGTAGCCCGCGTCGCGCCGATTCGTGTGCATCGGCCTGGTGGACCTCCCACACGGCCCAGGCGTGGTTCGGCGGCTGGACGAAACCGGCGGTCTCGAGCCGCGGCGGTGATGCGGGGATGTGGGATGAGCGCCAAAAGGAAGCGCCGGGTGCGTACTCCCGGTCGCGGTGCGGGTCGAAGACGATCTGTGGCAGCCTGCCGTCCAACCATTGCGCGGACAGGAGCGAGTCGAGTTCCTGACCCGCCCGCCGCGGCGAAACGTGGCGCAGTCCGATCGCGATGAAGCTCGAGTCCCAGCTCCACTGATGCGGGTACAGCCCGGTGGCAGGCAGGGTGTGCGAGCCGGCCCAGTTCGTCTCGAGCACCGCGACCGCGGCCGGAACGAGGTCGACTGTCACCGCAGGTACCTGCCGAGCAGCGGTGGCACGCGCCGCAAGACAACGTCCGCCGGACCGGACAGCCGGGACTCGACTGCCACCGGGCCGTCGTAGCCGATCGAGCGGAGCGTCGCACCGAACAGCGCCCAGTCGATGTGTCCAGCACCCGGCTCCAGCCGGTTCGAATCGCTGGCCTGTACGTGGCCCAGCAACGCGGCCCACGCCTGCAGGGAGGCCGCCGAATCCCGCTCCTCGATGTTCATGTGATAGGTGTCGGCGACGATCCGCACTGCCGGGCTGCCGACCTCCTCAATCAATGAGGCTGCCTGCTCCAGGCGGTTGACCATGTGGTCCTCGTATCGATTGAGTGGCTCGAGATAGAGTTGCACTCCCTCCGCCGCGGCGTGGGCGCCGAGCGCGGACAGTGCCTCCAGCAGCACCTCGCGGTCGCCAGACTCATCGCGCGGCGGCTCGAACGGTGGCAGGCGCTTAGAGAACATGCCGTAGGACGCCGGCGTCATGACGCCACGGCCGCCGTACGCGGCCACCACACTGAGCTGGGACCGCAGCTGATTGACCGCGTCACGGCGCAGGTCGTCGTCGAACGCCCCGACGAAGTAGTCCATCTCCACACAGACGGTGGGCATGACTACACCGGACCGAGCGGCCCGTTGCAACTCGGGAAGCCGGTCTTGGAAGGCAAAGCCGCCCTTGCCGCGCAGCTCAAGGCCGTCGAAGCCCCACGCCAGCGCGATCTCGAACCGGTCCTCGATCCGCTCCGCGGACAGGTGCTGCTCCTGCACCGTGATGGGGTTCACGCGAAGTCCAACATGACCTGCAGCGTGTCCGCCGGCGTCGAGTCCAGCAGCCGGTACGCCTCTGCGGCACGGTCGACCGGGAAGCGGTCGGTCACGAGCGGCAGCGGATCGAGCCGCCCGTCCGCGAGCAGATCGACAATTGTCCGCTGCAGCCGGGGAACGTCCCACCGGGCCGTGAGCCGGAGCGGGACGGAGCCGATCTGCGACGCCACGACCTGCACCCGGTTGTGATGGAACTCCTCACCTAGCCGGAGCGCGACCGCCTCGCCCTGGTAGAACCCCGCCGCCACGACCGTGCCGTCGGCTCCCACTGTGCGGATCGCGGCGCTGAGGGCGGCGTACGAGCCGCTCAGGTCAATGGCGACGTCGGCGCCGGCGCCGTTCGTGCGCCGGCGCACCTCAAGGGCCACGTCGGTCGCCGGCTCGAGTGCCGCGGTCGCGCCTTCAGCTGATGCGGCGTCGCGCCGCGACGGTACCCCGTCGACCGCGATCACCGTCGCCCCGTTCAGAACCGCAAGTCGTGTGGCGAGCAGCCCGATCACACCCTGACCGAAGATCACGAGCGTCGTGCCGACGCCGAGGTCAGCGGCCAGCACTGCGTTCAGTGCGATCGCGCCCACGCGTACGAACGCCGCTTTAAGCGGTTCTACTCCGGCCGGCAGGGCGTGCCCGGCCAGTGCCGTGGCCGCTAGGACCCCTTCGGCGCGGTGGCCCCAGATGCCCCAAACCGTGTCGCCGACGCGCACGGCGTCGCGAGGCGGACAGCGATCCGGGGCGACCTCCGTGACGAGCCCAACCTCGGAGTACCCCCACCCGTCGAGCGGGTAGTGCAGCCGCGCCCCGTCCTGGTCGCGGAACAGGCGCAGCTCGGCGTCCCAGGTCCGCGTGAGGTACGGGTTCGTGCCGCGGTACGCCGTCAGCTCCGTGCCGGCCGAGATGCCTGAGTGCAGAGTGCGCACCCGCACCTGACCAGGCTGCAGCGGCAGGGAGGGCGCGTCGGTGACCTCAACGGTCTGCGGGGCGGCGAAGCGGAGCACGGCGGGCATACGTGAAGAACCTCCTCGGTACGAACGGTGGCGACATCAGCCCTGCCTCTAGCCAGCATCTGTATAGACACCATACAGAAGTCAGGCTACGGTCCTCCCCAGAGCTGTGACCCCCCCGAGAGGAGTCGTGATGATGAAGTCGCGCCCAGCACTCGCCGCGCTTGCCGTCCTGGCAGCGACCGCAGCGGCCCTGAGCGGCTGCAGTTCCAGCGGAGGCTCGTCCTCGGGCTCTGGAACCACCATCACCGTCTGGTCCGCTGAGAATCAGCCGGACCGCATCGCGATCCAGAAGCAAGACATCGCAGGCTTCACGAAGGCAACCGGGATCCATGTCAAGCTCGTCGGGATCGACGACACCCAGCTCGGGCAGCTGGTGCAGTCCAACGCGCTGTCCGGAAAGCTGCCGGACGTGATGGGCGCGCTCTCCCTCTCCGACGTCCGGACCCTGCAGGACCAGAAGCTTCTCGACACGGCCGCGGCGGGAGCCGTCGTCGATAAGCTCGGAAGGGGTACCTTCGACCCCTCGGCCCTCTCCCTTGACAGCGACAAGGGCCAGCAGCTGGCCGTGCCTGACTCGTCGTGGATCCAGTTGCTGCTGTACCGGAAGGACCTGTTCGCGAAGGCGGGTCTGCCCGTGCCGAACACGTACGCCAACATTGAGAAGGCCGCACAGGTCCTTACCAAGGGCGGAACATTCGGCGTCACCCTGTCCACGGACCCCAAGGACGTCTTCACCGAGCAGACGTTCGAGTCGCTCGCGCTCGGCAACGGCTGCGAACTCGTGGACTCGTCAGGGAAGGTCACCGTCGATTCTCCGCAGTGTCAGGCCGCGTGGAACCTCTACGGCACCTTGGCGCAGCACTACTCGCCGTCAGGCGCGCAGACCGTCGACACCACCCGGGCGGCTTACTACGCTGGACAGGCCGCGATGGTGGATTGGTCCAGTTACATTCTCGGCTCGCTCGCCGGACTGGACACGGCCAACCTCCCGAGCTGCTCGCAGTGCAACGGCGACCCGACGTGGCTCGCGAAGCACACTGGCATCGTGTCCAGCGTCTCCGGGCCGACGGGGAAGCCGGCCACGTTCGGTGAGATCAGCGGTTGGACCATGTTGAAGGGGAAGAACACCGCCGCCGGCGAGAAGTTCGTGCAGTACATGATGTCGACGGGCTACCTGAAGTGGTTGAGCATGTCGCCCGAGGGCAAGGTGCCCGTCCGGACGGGTACCACGTCGAACCCCACCGAGTACACAAATGGGTGGAAGACCCTCAAGACTGGCGTCACGAGCAAGGCGGTACTGTCGAGCGTCTTCGACGCCCCGACAATCCAGGCCATCCAGGACGCGCCGAAGACTCTGCAGCGGTGGGCCATCCCGCAGGGCCAGGGCAACCTTCTCGGCTCGATCAACACCTCACTGGTCATCCCGAAAATCGTGGGTAACCTCGGAGCCGGCTCCCTCACCCCTCAAGCCGCTGGGCAGCAGGCCGCGCAACAGGTCACCGACGCGAAGTCGAAATTGAAGTGACCGCCGACAGCACGACGACCAGATCGGCGGCTCCCTTTAAGGGGGGCCGCCCTCCTGGCGTATCCGCTCCGCCGAAGCGGTGGAGCACCATCAGTGCCCGCCGCGACAACCGTGCCGGCCTCGCGATGGTGCTGCCGACAGTGCTCATCGTCACCGCCGTCATCATCGTTCCGGTCCTCTGGAACGTGCTCCTTGCTTTCCAGAACAGCACCTACCTGACGGTCCGGCTCAACGGCTTGTTCAACCCATTGACGCTGAGCAACTTCACCGCGGTGCTCACCGACCCCGGCTTCTGGAGTTCACTGCTCACCACGGTGCTCTACTCGGTCGGCGGGACCGCCGGTTCGATTCTGCTGGGCCTGGTGGCAGCGTTGGCGTTTCGGACCCCCTTCTGGGGACGCGGGATTCTCCGAGCGCTCATGCTCGTGCCCTACGTGGCTCCGGTGGTCGCCGTGACGTTCGTGTGGCAGATCATGTTGAATCCGCAGTTCGGCATCGTCAACGCCCTCGGAGTGCATGTCTTTGGGTGGACTGTCCCGATCAACTTCCTGGGTAAGGCGCCGTACGCCCTACTCACCGTAATCGGGTTCGAGATCTGGCGGTACTTCCCTTTCGCGTTTCTGTTCATCACCGCGCGTCTCACCGGACTTCCCAGGGACACAGAGGAAGCCGCCGTGGTCGACGGCGCAACACCCACCCAGTCGTTCCGGTACATCGTGTTCCCGCAACTGCTGCCGGTGATCGCGTTGCTGTCCGTGCTGCGGCTGATCATGAACTTCAATAAGTTCGACGACGTCTACCTGCTCACCGGCGGCAGCGCCGGAACGGACGTCGCCGCAGTCCGCGTATTCAACACCCTTGTCGGGAACTCCGACATCGGTGGAGCGGCCGCCACCGCCTTCATCCTCTCCGCGATCCTCGGCGTGGCACTGATGATCTATGTCCGGTTCTCGGCCGCCGAGAAGAGCGACCTCGCATGAATATCAGCCGCTCCACCGTGGAGAAGCGGACGCTCGGTGTGCTCCGCTGGATCGTGATCGTAACCCTCGTGGTAGCCACAGTCTTCCCGTTCTACTACATGGTCGAACTCAGCCTGGTGCCGATCCAGGAGCTGCTGCTGCACCCCGAGCGGCTGTGGGTACCGATCCAGAACTGGACGATTTCGACGTATGAGACCGTCCTGAAGTCCGAAGACAACGGTGGCGAGGGATTCGCCCGCTTCATGGCGAACTCAGCACTCGTCGCGCTCGCGACGGTCCTGATCACGATGATCGTCGCCATCCCCGGCAGTTACGCCGTCGCTCGGTTGAAGTTCTTCGGCAAGCGGCAAATCAGCGCACTGTTCCTCGCCGTGTACCTGTTCCCGGTCATCATCATCGCGATCCCACTGTTCGTCGGCTTTTCCGTGATCGGGCTCGGCGACTCGCTCATCGGACTGGTCATCGTCTACGTCGCACAGACCATCCCCGTCTCCATCTTTATGCTCCGCACGTACCTGACGACCATCCCCGTCTCGATCGAAGAGGCAGCGATGGTGGAAGGCGCCGGCCGGCTCCGCATCCTACGTAGCATCATCATCCCGCTGTCGATGCCGACGATCATGTCGACCGCGCTCTACGTCTTCATGATAGCGTGGAATGAGTTCCTGTTCGCGCTCCTCTTTCTCACGGCCGATCGCCCCCTGTGGACCGTATCGCTCGGCCTCTCGCAGCTGTCTAATGGCATCGAGGTGCCGAAGACGATCCTCATGGCCGGTTCGGTACTCCTCACTGTTCCGATCGTGGTGCTCTACGGGTTCGCCGAGCGGTCCCTGACGGAGGGGCTGACGAGTGGCGCTGACAAGAGTTAAGCCCGTTCGGACCAACGACACGGCACTCGATTGGGTACCAACGAGGTGACCGCCAACATCGTCAGACCCGGGACACACCGGCCGAGGGCTGAATCCGCCGCACGCCACCACTCCTTCCACGATGCGTTGCAGGCCCGGCCCACGGGATCCGGACCGGGCGACGTGCTCGGTCTCATCCGCGGCGGCACCGCAACGACCCGCGGCGAGATCGGAGCGGTCACCGGCCTCTCCCGCATGACCGTGGCGCAGCGCGTCGATGCCCTGCTCGGAGCTGGCCTCATCCGAGAGACTGGCCCCGCCGAAGCCACCGGCGGCAGGCGCGCGTCCCGGCTCGTGTTCACCACCGAGCACGCGACCCTCGCCGTCGCCACGCTCGACACCGCCCACTTACGCATTGCGCTTTGCGACCTCGATGGCACCCTGCTCGCTGACCAATCCACGAGTACTGCGATTGAAAGCGGTCCCAAGCACGTCCTCAATCAGGTCGTCGAGGGCGTCGGACGCCTCTTCGGCCGGCTGCATCCGGACCTGCCGGAACTCACCGCGCTCGCCATCTCCGTGCCAGGCCCCGTCGACCCGCTGAACGGACGGCCGAGTCAGCCGCCAATTATGCCCGGCTGGGACGCGTTTCCGATCATCGAGTACCTCCAGGAGGCGCTCCCGCTCCCCGTCCCCGTGTTCGTCGAGAACGACGCGGATGCGATGGCGTTCGGTGAACGCACCACCCAGTACCCAGATAGCGACGCACTGTGCCTGGTGAAGGTCTCCACCGGCATCGGCACCGGGCTGGTACTCGGTGGACGGCTCTATTACGGATCAGACGGCGGCGCCGGGGACATCGGGCACATCCGAATCGCCGGCGAGACCGCTTTGTGCCAGTGCGGGTCGCGCGGCTGCCTCGCGGCCGTTGCCAGCGGTAGGGCCGTCAGCCGGGAGCTGGCTGAGCGCGGCATTGCGGCCAGGTCGGGACGCGACGTCGCTGGGCTGCTCGCGGACGGCAACCCCGACGCCGTCGCGCTCACGTACGACGCCGGCCGTCGGATCGGAGCCGTCATGGCAACCGTTGTATCGATGCTCAACCCGGGAACATTGGTCATCAGCGGCGACCTCGCCTCCAGCGCGCTGATCGGCGGCATCCGCGAAACGCTCTACCCCCTGACGTTACCTCGCGCCACCCGCAACCTCGACGTGCGGCTCGGCGTTCTCGGCGCCGAGGCCGGCATCATCGGTCTTGCCCGCATCGCCAGCGACAATCTCTACTCTCCGGCCGCCGTCAACGAGCGCCTCGCGGTATGACCGAACCGGTCCGCGTCGGACTCGCAGGAGCCGGACAGTGGGCCGCGACCATGCACGCACCACTACACACCGCCGGCGCCGAAACACGGCTCGCGGGAATCTGGTCCCGCAGTCCAGCACGGGCGCAGGCCCTCGCCAGCCGGTTCGGGGTTCCGGCGTACCGGCGGTACACCGATCTCCTGAACGACGTGGAGGCAGTGGACATAGCGGTGACGCCTGACGCGCAGCCCAGCCTCGCCATCCAGGCCGCAGAAGCCGGCCGGGCCCTCCTACTCGAGAAACCCCTCGCCGCGACTCTCGCGGACGCCGAGCGGGTCGCAGCGGCAGTGCGCATCGCCGGGGTACCGAACCTTGTCGTCCTGTCGAAGCGGTACCACCCAGCCACCGACAGCTTTCTCCAGCAAGCCGCCGACCTCGCCCACCACGCACCGTTGTCAGGCCTAACCGGCCTCTACCTGCACGGCGGGTTCCTGGATGGCGGCTTCCTCAGCGCTGCCGAGCGTAACGGCTGGCGGCAGCGCCTGGGCCCGCTCTTCGACCTGGGACCGCACCTGCTCGACCTGATGGACGCAGCTGCAGGCCGCATCGTCTCGGTTCAGGTCACGGGCGACCACCGCGGGTACACGACGTTCGACACCGTTCACCTCGACGGCGCGGTCGGGCAGGCGGCCGTATCCGGCAGCATCGGTCTCCCCGCCGCGCATGCCGAGGTCATCCTCTACGGCGCGGCAGGAGTAGCCCGGTATACCAGCGCTGGACTCAACCCAAACGAGGCATGGCCGCGCGTACGACGAGAATTCGCCGCCGCCGTCCGGGCCTCCGGTCTCGTCACAGTCGACGTCGAGCGCGCACTCCACATCCAGCGACTGCTGGCCGCCTCCGATCAATCCGCAAGGAAACAGCGATCGGTCCAGGTTGCTGAGCTCATCAGGTGATGACCAGGCTCCTTACGCACCGATCCGACCGCGTAAGCAAGAGCCGCCGCACCGAGTCCGCACGGGTGACACCAGTGGATAAGCGAAATCATGCATGCTGGTGATTGAACGGGCGGTGGATGGGCGAATTGGTGGTGTTGTCGTTAGCGGATGCCGCCGCCGGCTTGCCTATGGTGGTCGACCCGGGCGTGGCCGCGCCTGTCGTCTCCGTCAAGCCCGTCGTACTCCCCGCGTCGGGCCCCGGCGAGGATCTCCACCTGCGTGTGTCCGCGCCCGCCACCGGCCGTGACTTGCCGGTCATCCTCTTCTCCCATGGCAATGGCTCCTCGTTGGAGGGCTACGGCCCGTTGACCGACTTCTGGGCTACCCACGGCTTCGTGGTCGTGCAGCCACCCACCTGGACTCTCGGATGGTCAGCGTCCCTCCCGACGATCCCCGCGTCCCCGACATTTGGCGATTCCGCATGGAGGACCTCACCCGCATCCTGGACCATCTCGATCTCGTCGAAGCGGCCGGGCCGGGACTAGCCCGGATGTTTCACGGGTCACCGGGTGAGGGGGGCGGGGCGGGGGTTGCCGCCTCGGGTGGGTGATTGTGCCGGCGGGGTGTGACAGGTCGTCCGCGGTCGCGCGGGCGCCGGGTCCGGCCGGGTGGTGCGGGGTCCTCCGGGGATGGTCGGGTCGG